>Ga0209916_1000946_pt1 | contig 33314 bp, 28 predicted proteins | sample ThiBio_1000_plan_FD_183956 | JGI IMG/M metagenome (GOLD analysis project Ga0209916, IMG submission 183956) | Wastewater bioreactor microbial communities from Cape Town, South Africa - Thiocy_solids_2 (SPAdes) | ecosystem: Engineered > Bioreactor > Thiocyanate-remediating > Anaerobic-Aerobic ... | reverse complement strand
TGGCGAGGCGGGCGAAGAAGGCGGCGACGTCGTCGAGAAAATTGGCCGCCATCACCGCCGGCGACACCGGCGGGTCGCCGACCATCTTGCCGGTGAGCATCAGCGTATCGGTGCTGCGGAAAATGCGGTCGATGATGTGGAAGTAAGGCAGCGCATGGACGACTTCCTCGCCGGCTGCGGTCTGCCGGTTCACGCACAGCGACTGGTCGCTGTCGATCAGGTAATACAGCGTGTTGCGCCGGTTTTCGCTCAACTGCAGAAACTTCAGGTAGCTGAGGTTGCGGTTGGCGGCCTGACCCTTGAGGGAGAATTTTTCCTTGGGCTGGGTGGTGAGCAGCCTGCCCAGCCGTTCGCGCGTGGGCGGCGGCAGGGCGTGCAGCAGTTCGTACTGCTCGGCCAGGCCGAAGTGGACCACCTGCAGGCCTTTCCGCCGGTATTCCTCGACCAGCTCGACATGCCGGCGGATGTTGGCTTCGTCGCGGCTGTCCTCGGCGACGACAACAGTGATTTTGTCCCAGCTGCCGGACGTGTGACCGCCGTAGTCGAACAGGGTGCAGACCTGGACGATGCTTTCGAGGCAGGCGCGCAGGTGCGGCGGGCGGTCCGCCACCGGGATGCCGAGGATGAAGTGGTGACGGTCGTCCTTGCCGCACTGCTGGATCAGCGCCTCCTGTTCACGGAACAGTGCCTGGTAGCTCGCCAGCAGTGGATGGAAGTCGGCCTCGGTGGACCACATGGCCTGTTCCAGCAGGGTAGCGCACTGCTCGTAAAGCTCGAACAGCGCGCTGGTGTCGCGGCTGGCGACCAGCCGCTTGCCGAGTTCGGCGAGATCGGGAATCGCGGCGGCGTGGCGTGCGATGCAATCCTGCAGGCAGGGGCTGGCGGGCGCGGGCAAGGCGTGCGCATCCGGGGTTGCCGGAAAGCGGGGGGGGCGTTCAAGCTGCGGTCGGTTCATCGGCACGGAGGCGGGTGCGCACTGCGGGGCAGAGGCGTAATAGTACCCGCCCGCGCATCAAATCCGGCTGGCCGGGGCGCTGCGGCGGCCGGCTTCACCCTGCCCGTCCAGCCAGTCAGCGCCCGCTTATTGCGGCGACCTGCTCAGGCGCGCAGCCGTACCCGCCGCTCCACCGTCAGCACGTCGCCCGCCGCGTCGACCACCGCATACAGCCTGGGTTGCGGGCGGCCCGCCCAGGACGGGGCGGACGCGGGGCTGTCCAGATAGACCACCCGGGCGCCGTCGAACTGCTTTTCGACCTGGCCGCGGGCGAGCAGATCGTTGAGAGCGGCGATGGAAATCCCGCGCTGCTTCATGCGGCTGAAGGCGAGCGGGCTGATTTTTCCAAGTTTCATCATGGGGTTTCTCCTGCGTGGGTTGGGGGCTGAATCTACCTGCCAGGCGGCAGGCGCCTGTCGTGCGTATGGCGTTTTCCGGATCCGGTATTTATACTGGTTGCACACACACTGTACATGTATACAGTATACGGAGGAAGCCCCATGCGTGACCTGACCCGCCGCCAGGAAGAAATTTTCAATCTCATCCGCGAGTGGATCGAGACCACCGGTCTGCCGCCGACGCGCGCGGAGATTGCGCAGCGCTTCGGCTTCAGTTCGCCGAACGCCGCCGAACAGCATCTCAAGGCGCTGGCAAAAAAAGGCGTGCTGGAGTTGATGCCGGGGGCGTCGCGCGGCATCCGCCTTGCGGGCGGCGGCGGCCTGCCGCTGGTGGGCCAGGTGGCGGCGGGCAGCCCGATCCTGGCGCAGGAGAACGTCGAGCGGCACTACCAGCTCGACGCCGAAATGTTTTCACCGCGCGCGGACTACCTGCTCAAGGTGCGCGGCATGAGCATGAAGGACGCCGGCATCCTCGACGGCGACCTGCTCGCGGTGCATCGCAGCGCCGAGGCGAAGGCGGGGCAGGTAGTGGTGGCGCGCATCGGCGACGAGGTCACGGTGAAGCGCTTCCAGCGGCGCGGCGACAGCGTGCAACTGCTGCCGGAAAACCCCGATTTCGAACCCATCGCGGTCGACCTCAAGCGCCAGGAACTGGTCATCGAAGGCATTGCGGTCGGGGTGATTCGCAGCGGCAAGACCTTGTGAGCGCGACTGGCGGCGGGACAGCGCCGGGTGTGCGCTGGCCGTCGATCCCGGCGAGTTGCCGAGGCCGCCGCAGCCGCCCGGACGAGAACTTGCTCCGGCGGGCGGCGGGTCTAGATTGAGAGAGGCCGTTCGTTCTCGGCAAGGGAGAAACCGGCATGGGATGGTGGCGAGCCGTGGGGGTATTGATCATGAGCATGACTGGAAGCGGACTGGCGCAGGAAGCCGGCACGACCAGGCTGCCACTGCCCGAGACGGCAGGCGGCATGCCTTTGATGCAGGCATTGCAGGCGCGGCATTCGACGCGGGCGTTTGACGACCGGCCGCTGCCGCCGCAGATGCTGTCGAATCTACTGTGGGCGGCAAACGGGGTGAACCGTCCGGATTCGGGCCAGCGCACCGCGCCCTCCGCACGCGACTGGCGCGAGATCGACGTGTACGTGACAACCGCGGACGGCGCGTATCGCTACGATCCGTCGGCCCATGCGCTGATCAAAGTGACGGCCGGCGACATCCGCCATCTCACCGGCGCACAGGATTTTGTGGCGGCCGTGCCGGTGAACCTGGTGTATGTGGCGGACTTCGACCGGATGGACGGGGCCGCCGCCGAGGACAAGGCGTTCTACAGCGCTGCCGACGCCGGCTTCGTCGCCCAGAACGTGTATCTGTATTGCGCGTCGGCCGGCTTGGCGGTGGTGGTGCGCGGCCTGCTCGACCGCGAGGCTCTGGGCGCCGCCCTGGGGCTGGGGCGCCATCAGCGCATCGTCCTCGCGCAATCGGTGGGTTATCCGGCTGGCGCTGCCAAATAGCAAAGGGCCATCGCCAGCCGAACCGATGCCGAAATTCGCAAAGATCGTTTTCGCCTGCCTGATTTGCCTGGCCGTCGCGGGCGCGGCGGTGCAGCTGATCCAGTGGCTGTCGGCATGAGCGCGGGGTGGCGCGCCAACGGCCACGCAAGCGGGCGGCGCGTTCGTTGCCAGGATGTTTTGGCGGTGGATAATTCCCTAACCTCGATGAGCGGAGAAAAAGTATGCGAGCACCCTTGCAAAGAAAATGCGCCCTGGCCTTGCTGGTCGCCGGAATCTTCGCTGCCAGCCCGGTTCTGGCCGACAAACCGGAATGGGCGGGCAACGGCAAAGCGGGCAAAAGCGTCCAGGGTCCGCACGGCGGCGACCGGCGTGACGGCTACCGGGACGACGTACGGGTCAGCGTGTATTTCAATGACCATCAGCGCACGGTGGTGCGCGATTACTACGAGGAAAGCTTCCGGCATGGCCGCTGCCCGCCGGGGCTGGCGAAAAAGCACAACGGCTGCATGCCGCCCGGCCAGGCCAGGAAATGGCAACAGGGCCGGCCGTTGCCGCGGGATGTGATCTACCACGATTTGCCGCCGCGCGTGGTGGTCAGCCTGGGCGTGCCGCCTTCCGGCCACAAGTACGTGCGGGTGGCCAGCGATATCCTGCTGATCGCGATCGGTACCGGCATGGTGGTGGATGCGATCCAGGACCTGGGACGCATGTGAACCGAATCCCGCGCCCCGCTCCGGGCGAGCCTGGCTGCCGGGAAAAGTGCCGGGCTGGGCTCGTGTCGCGACGCGGAAATGACGCAACATGAAACGGCGGCTTTTTCCGCATGTTTTGCTATTTCCGAGCCACGACGCTAGGGCCCGATTCCTTGCAGAAACTTCCCGAGGCTGACCTTGGCACCGCCGATCAGGGGGGCGCCGTGGGCGAACAGCAGGTGGTCGAATTCGCGTTCGCGCAGATGCTTGAGAAAGATTTTGCGCAGGCCATGCTTGACGCCTTCCGGGTCGTCGCCCATGTAGGCGTCCGGTACGAAGCCGAGCTTGCCCCGCGCGCGCACGATGGCGTCGCCGAGGCTCAGGATGCCGCCGTGCAGCGGCAGATAGAGCGCGGTTTCCTCGGGGCACAGCGCGGCGACCTTGAGAGCCAGGATGCCGCCGGGCAGCTGCCTGCCGTGGCTGAATCCTGTGACCCGCTCGCCGCGGCTGAATTCGTGCAGGCCGTCCTTGTGGCACCAGACCTGCGCGTCGTAGCGGGCGGCAAAGCGGTCGCTGTGACGATAATGGTGGCGGTTGGTGAGATAGATATGCCGGGGCGCGCCGTGCGCCGCGAACCATTCGATCCCCTGCGCCGGAACCCGCGGATCGATCAGCAGCGGCGGATCGGTGGCATTGCTGTAGTAGGAATGGACGTAGGCCTGGATGCCTTGGTGGAAGGTCTTCCAGTGAAATACGCCGGGGAGAATTTCTTTCATGGCGGCAGCCCTCGTGTCCAGTAAAGACCATTCCCGGGGCCAGGGGAAGCGGCTTTTGCCTGTCCGGGGCTTGCCATCGAACAAACGCTGCGGGGCGGCCCCGGCGCGTCAGCGCCCTTCCTTGAGGTAATCCAGCAGCGCCTGCATGTCGCCGTCCTCCAGGCTGAAGCGGTGGGCGCGCACCTTGCCCGACCGCAGCAGGGCCGGCACCTCGTCGGCCGGGGTCGCCAGGCCGCCTGGCGCGCTGCCGTGGCAGCTGGCGCAATTCCTGTCGTACACCGCGGCGCCCCGCCGGGCCTGGGGTTCGGGGGCGGCTGCCGCCGGCGCCGCAAGCGGGGTGTAGAAACTGCCGCGGTCCCAGAATCCCGCTTCGCTGCAGCCGAGGCAGGGGTGGCCGGATTCGATCGGGTTGCTCGCCCCGTTCCAGCGCAGGGTGGAGCACGCATTGCGGGTTGCCGGCCCCTTGCAGCCGAGTTCCAGCAGGCACCAGCCGGCGCGCGCGCCGGCGTCGTCGAAGCTCTTGGCGAAGCGGCCGGCCTCGTAGTGGCCGCGCCGGGAACAGCGGTCGTGCACGGTTTCGCCATGAAACGCCACCGGGCGGCCCTGGTCGTCGAGTTCGGGAAAGCGGCCGAAGGCCACGCGGTGGGCCAGCACGGCGCCCATCGCCTCGGGGATGGGCGGGCAGCCGGGCAGATTGATCAGCGGCCGGCGCGGCACCAGACCACGCGCCATCAGTTCGGCGATGCCCATTGCCGCGGTCGGATTGGGGGCGGCGGCGGGCAGCCCGCCGAAGGCGGCGCAGGTGCCCACGGCAAGCACCGCCTCGGCGGCTTCCAGACAGCGCGCGAGCAGGCTCAGGTTGTCCTCGCCGGCGATGGTGGAACAGGCCCCACCGAGCGCGGTCGGCACCGAGCCGTCCACCACCAGCAGGAGCCGGCCGTGGTTTGCGGCCAGGCTTGCTTCCCGTGCCTGTTCCGCGGCCGCGCCGGCAGCGGCCTGGAGGAGGTGGCTGTAGTCCAGTGAAATCAGTTCGAACAGCATTCGCTCGATGGAGGGAGCGGCCGAGCGGGTGAGCGATTCGGTGCAGCCGGTGCATTCCTGGAACGACAGCCATACCACCGGCAGGCGCCGGGCCCTGGCAAGCGAGTCGGCCAGGATGGCCGCCGCGCCCGGCGGCAGCGCGAGAAGCGAGGCGGCCATGGCGCAGAACTTGAGGAAGGCGCGCCGGCTGACGCCACGGTCCGATGCGATAGGCAGTGTACGGTTCATTCCGGGCCTCGCTGTCATGCAAACGATCAGTCCCGGCATGGCCGGTACTGGATACCGAATTTACTTCAAAAAACCCTGCGTGCTTTCATCCGGCCGCGGGTATTTTGGCTGGGCGCTCCAGAGTCCGTCCTGGCGACGTGCGTTTTCGCGGCAAGGCGGCGGGGAGAGGCAGCGGCTAGCCGTCCCAGGTCCGCACGCGCCCCACGTCGAGGTGCACGAAGTTGGAATCCGGGTAGTAGCCGACGCCGCCGCCTTTCAGCATGAGGCCGGCGCGGCGCAGGTCGGCCAGCTGCACGCCTGGGATGCGGATGTCGATGGCCTTGCCTTCCATGTGCAGGTTGCGCCTGGCGACGCCGGAAGAGTTTGTGGCCAGCAGGCTGTTGCTGGCGGGCGAACGGTAGCCGGAAATGACCTGAAACGGCTGCGCGGTGCCGAGTGCGGCCTTGACGCGGCCGAGCAGATCCAGCAGCTGAATATCGATGGCCGCGACCGCGCCGGTGCGGTGATCGCGCAGCACGCGGTTGATTTCCGTGAGCGATTCCGGCACGTAGTCGCCTTCTATCCAGTAGGGCAGATCGAGCTTTTCTCCGGTATGCAGATTGAGGAAACCAAGCCGGCGCTCGGCCGCCTCCCTGCTGGCGAATGCCGGCAGCGGCAGCGCGGCGGCAAGCATGCCGAGTCTGAGAAATTGGCGGCGGCTGAGGGTGGGTTTCACGGCGTTCCTTTCGATCCGTTGCGCGTCTGGCGGCCGACTTCCCGGGCCAGGCCTTCCTGCGCTGCGATTGCGGCATCCACCCTGGACCAGTCGATGTCGCGGCTCAGGCCATGGGCTTCGGCGAGGTCGCGAACGGCCTGCGCCGGGTCGCTGCCCTCATTGTAGATATCCCGATGGACTTCGAGCAGGATGCGGCCGTCCGCGGTTGCCGCCAGCAGCACCGGCTGGTAGACCAGGCGGCCAGTGCTACCGACCTTCACCCGCTCGAATAGTTCGGCGATATCGTCGGGGTGCAGGCGGATGCAGCCATGACTCTGGAAATGGAACACGCTCGCCGGTGCGATGGTGCCGTGCATGCCGTAGCCCCGCATGCTGAGGCCGAGCCAGTGGGCGCCCAGCGGGTTGTCGGGGCCGGGCGGCACTTCCTCCAGCACGGCCTTGCCTTCGTTGCGCATTTCTTCCTGGATGGATGCGGGCACTTTCCAGCTCTTGTTTTTCACCCGCGCGACGATCTCGAACTCGCCTTGCGGCGTCGGCCAGGAAGGCTTGCCGAGGCCGACCGGATAGGCCGCGACCAGTTTGCCTGCGTCGAACTCGAACAGCATGCGCTGCGGGATGTTGATGAGCAGGCCGTCGTCGAGCGCCGCCGGCACGATATGCGGATTGTCGATGCGCAGGCGTTGGCCGGGGCGGATGATGGCTGCGAAGGGAAGGGCGTTCTGCTGCGCCAGAACCTTGGCGGCCACGCCAAAGCGGGCGCCGATGGCGATCAGGGAATCCCGGGGACGAACGGCATATTCGCTGCCGCCGCCCGTCACCGCGCGGGCAAGCGGCGGCAACTCCCCGGCCGGGGCAGCCAGGCTGAGGCCGGCAAGCAGACAGGCGAAAACACGGCGTGCAAGCGCAGCCATCGGGGGCAGGGCAGGCCTGGCCGATCGCCCGGTCAAGCAAGGCGCGCCGCTACTGAACGGGCATAGGCTTGTTGTCGTTGAGATTGAGCCAGCCCTTGGCGATGCGATAGACGAACCAGACGCAAGCCACCCCCCACACCAGCCAGCCGATGAGGATGATCCAGGTGGCGGCGCCGACGACGAACCACAGCAGGCCCCACCAGAACGTCCTGATCTGCCAGCCGAAGTGGCTGTCCAGCCAGGTGCCGCGGGCGTCGTCGCGCTTGAGGTAGTTCAGCACGATGGCCACGACGGCGGTGATGCCGATGAACAGCGAAACGGCATACAGCGCATAGATGACCGTGGTCAGGGTTTTCAGGCTGGCGATTTTTTCGCCGGAGGCGGGTTCCATGTTCATCGGCGTGCTTTCTCGTAGATGGGCATCATCTGCGGCACCAGTGCGCTCAGTGCCTGGATGCGGTTGTCGGGAGAGGGGTGGGTGCTGAGGAATTGCGGCGGGCCGCCGTTGCCGGCGCTGCCCATTTTCTCCCACAGGCGCACTGCGGCGCGCGGATCGAATCCGGCGCGGGCGGCGAGTTCGATGCCGTAGCGGTCGGCCTCGCTTTCGCCGGCGCGGCTGTTGGGCAGCGTCAACGCAATGTCGGCCACCGGCTCCAGCACGCTGAGATCGCGTCCGGCGACGAGGGAACCGAGCGTCATGCCGCTCTGCATGGCGATGGCGCGCGACATGCGCTCGCGGCCATGGCCCAGCATGGCGTGGGCGATCTCGTGGCCCATGATCTGGGCGATTTCGTCATCGCTGAGCTTCAGTTTTTCGATGATTCCGGTGTAGATCGCCATCTTGCCGCCCGGCATGCACCAGGCATTGAGCGTGGGCTCGTCGATCACCGCGACCGACCAGTTCCAACTGCGGCTGGGCGCATACATGTTGCCCGCCTGCGCGATCAGGCGGTCGGTGATGCGCTTGACGCGGCTGTTCAGCACCGCATCGGTGCTGAGCTTGCCTTTCTTCTGCGCCTCATTCAGCGTCTGCGCGTAGGCCTGCGCCGACGAAGACTGCGCCTGCTCCTCGGACACCAGTACCAGCTGCTTGCGGCCGGATACCGGGTTCTCCTGGCACGCCGTCAGGCCGACGGCGAGCAATGCGGCGACGACGAGGGTGCGTTTCATGGCGTCTCCTTTCTTCGAGTCGATGAACCGGCAATGGCTGGGCTCAGATCCCGCGCAGCAGCTCGTTGATGCCGACCTTGGACAGGGTCTTGGCATCGACCTTCTTCACGATCACCGCGCAATACAGGCTGTAGCTGCCGTCCTTGGACGGCAGGTTGCCGGATACCACCACCGAACCGGCGGGCACCCGGCCGTAATGCACTTCGCCGGTTTCGCGGTCGTAGATCTTGGTGCTCTGGCCGATGTATACGCCCATCGAGATCACGCAGTTGTCCTCGACGATCACGCCTTCGACCACTTCGGAGCGCGCGCCGACGAAGCAGTTGTCGCCGATGATGGTGGGATTGGCCTGCACCGGTTCGAGCACGCCGCCGATGCCGACACCGCCGGACAGGTGTACGTTCTTGCCGATCTGCGCGCAGGAGCCGACGGTGGCCCAGGTGTCGACCATGGTGCCTTCGTCGACGTAGGCGCCGATGTTGACGTAGGAGGGCATCAGCACCACGTTCTTGCCGATGTAGGCGCCGCGCCGCGCCGCGGCGGGCGGCACCACGCGGAAGCCGCCTTCGCGGAAGTCGCGGCTGTTGTAGTCGGTGAACTTCGACGGCACCTTGTCGAAATAATTGGTGAAGCCGCCCTTGATGAAGGCGTTGTCTTCCAGGCGGAACGACAGCAATACCGCCTTCTTGAGCCACTGGTGGGTGATCCAGTTCTGGCCTTCCGCACGCTCGGCGACGCGCAGCTGGCCGCGGTCGAGCATCTCGATCACCGACATGACGGCGTCCTTGAGCTTGGCGTCGGCATTGCGCGGGGTGATGTCGGCACGGCGCTCGAATGCGTCTTCGATGATGTTCTGCAACTCTTGCATGATGAATTCCTGTGGTTGAAGGTTGAAATGAAAGCGCTGGAAAGCGAGCAGGCGGTTTACACCGCCTCGCCGACGTAGCCGACCATGCGCCGGGCGGCTTCGACGCAGGCATCCAGGCTGTCGACCAGGGCGATGCGGACGAAACCCTTGCCCGGGTTGACGCCGGCGGCGTCGCGCGCAAGGTAGCTGCCGGGTAGCACGGTGACGTGCTGCGTTGCGTACAAGCCGCGGGCGAACGCGGCATCGTCGCCGCCCGGCACCCGCGCCCACAGATAGAAGGCGGCGTCGGGGGCGTCGAATTGCAGCACGCCTTTCAGCATGGGCATCACGGCGGCGAATTTCTCGGCGTACTGGCGGCGGTTGTCGGCCACGTGCGCCTCGTCGTTCCAGGCCGCGGCGCTGGCGGCCTGCACCGTCGGGCTCATCGCGCTGCCATGGTAGGTGCGGTAGAGCAGGAATTTCTTCATGATGTCGGCGTCGCCCGCCACCATGCCGGAGCGCAGGCCGGGCACGTTGGAGCGCTTGGACAGCGAGTTGAACACGATCAGGTTCTTGAAGCCGTGGCCGAGCTGCTGGGCGGCGGTAAGCGCGCCGAGCGGCGGAGCGCCTTCTGCGAAGTAGATCTCCGAATAGCACTCGTCGGCCGCGACGACGAAGCCATGCCGATCCGACAGTTCGAACAGTTGCTTCCAGTCGTCCAGCGACATCACCTTGCCGGTGGGGTTGCCGGGCGAGCAGACGTTGACCAGGTTGACCTGCTCCCACAGATCTTCCGGCACCCGCGACCAGTCCATGGCGAAGTCGTTTTCCGGCAGGGTGTTGAGGAAGAAGGGGCGGGCGCCGGCCAGCAGTGCCGCGCCTTCGTAGATCTGGTAGAACGGGTTGGGCGCAAGCACCACGCGGCGGCCGTGGCGGCTGGAATCGACGCTGGCCTGGGCAAACGCGAACAGCGCCTCGCGCGAGCCGTTGACCGGCAGCACTTCGGTCGCCGGATCGAGTTTCACGGCGTAGCGCCGCTGCGCCCATGCCGCAATGGCGCCGCGCAGCGCATCCGAACCCTGAGTGATGGGATAATTCGCCAGTCCGTCCAGTCCGGCGACCAGCGCGTCCTTGATGAATTGCGGCGTCGGGTGCTTGGGTTCGCCGATCGACAGGTTGATCGGCGCGAGGTCGGGATTCGGCGTCACTCCGGCGAACAGTTCGCGCAGCTTTTGAAACGGATAGGGGTGGAGCAGTTCGAGGCGCGGATTCATTGCAGTACAGGTTTCATTTACGTCTTTCATTATAAAGCCCTATGCCGTCGATTCCCTTGCAGCGCACCCTTGCCATCGCCAGTCTGGTCTACGCCGCCACGCTGTGGGGGCTGGTGTGGTACCCCTATCGCCTGCTGGATCAGGCCGGAGTGGGCGGCATCGCGTCGGGGTTCTTCTCCTATGCGACGCCGCTGCTGCTGCTGGGCTGGCTGCATGGCCGCACGCTGCGCGCAGCGCGCGGACACTGGCTGTGGCTGTCGGCGCTGGGGTTGGCGGCGGGCTGGACCAATCTGGCTTACGTGCTGGCGGTGCTCGAAGGCGAGGTGGTGCGCGTGCTGCTGCTGTTCTACCTGTCGCCCCTGTGGACGGTGCTGTTCGCGCGAATTTTATTGCATGAAAAGCTCAACCGCGCCGGCTGGGCGGTGATGGCGCTGGCGGCGGGCGGCGCGCTGGTGATGCTGTGGCAGCCTGGCGAATGGCCGCTGCCGGGCCATCGTGCCGAGTGGCTGGGCCTGTCGGCCGGGGTGATGTTTGCAGCGAGCAACGTCATCAGCCGGCACCTGGACGGAGTGGCCGAAGGCGCCAAGTCGGTGTCGGTGTGGGCGGGCGTGGTTGTGCTGGCGGTGATCGGCCTGGCGCTCAGACCGGCCGAACTCGATTTCATGGCGGCCGCCGCAACCGGCACCTGGCTGCTGCTGATCGGCGTCGGCTTCGCCATCGGCAGCATGACCTACGCCGTGCAGCACGGCCTTGCGCGCGTGCCGGCCAACCAGGCCATCGTCATCTTCCTGTTCGAACTGGTGGTGGCCGCCATCGCGGCCTACTTCCTGTCCGACGAGCGCATGGGCGTACAGGAATGGGTCGGCGCCGTCATGATCATTACCGCCAGCCTGTTTTCCGGGCACATGGAAGACGAGCAGCTGAAAGAGGCACGCCATGTCTGAGATCGGTGCCCTGTTGCATGCCGGCCTGCTGGTTTCCGACCTGGCGCGCGCGAAGACCTTCTACGAAGCGGTGCTGGGCTTGAAGCTTTACCCGAACCGCCCCGACCTGCCTTATCCCGGCGAGTGGTACGAACTCGGCAACGGGCAGCAGCTGCACCTGATGCAGCTGCCCAACCCGGATGCAGGTTCGCTGCGTCCCGAGCATGGCGGGCGTGACCGCCACATTGCGCTGGGCGTCAAGGACATGGCAGCGCTGGCAAGCCGGCTCGATGCGGCTGGGGTGAAATACACCGCGAGCAGGTCGGGCCGCGCGGCCTTGTTCTGCCGTGACCCGGATGCCAACACGCTGGAGTTCGTCGAGACGCCTTAGCACCGTGGAAGGTCGTGAACAGGCCGGTCTGGACGCGGTTCTGCTGCAGCAGGTAACGCGGTTTTCGGCAGGCCGGTTTCACGATTGGAAAAATCTTCGGTGTTTCTCATTCCGTCGAATCGCCGCGATACGTCCGCAGAAAGCGCTCGATTTCACTGTTGAGTTCGGTCGCAAACGGCCAGCCATCGGTATTCTGCGGCGACAGCGTTTTCTGCTGGCGATACAACCGCTGGTTGGCGCAGACGTACAGACGCATTTTCAATTCCGGCCAGTAGGCGCTTTCGACCGATGAACTGGTTGTCGGCGATTCCACCCGCGCGGAAAGCAGCACGTGCGGCGCAGGGGAGCGGTCGCACAGTTCACGGCTGCGCGGGTGCTGCCCCGATTCATTCCACCAGGTATTGAACTCCGTCTGCCCTAGCTCCAGTCCGCGGGCGTCCATGTGCAACACTTCACGCCCCGCCTGCTGCAAGGCGAGGTTCATCCGCTGCGTGTAGCTGGCGCGCGTTTCACCGCCCCAGAAACCACGGCTGATCGGCAGGCCCAGCGCGGCAAAGGCAAACATCGGACGCCCCGGCCTGGCTGTCGCGGGCGGGACGGCGGCCTCCGGTTGAACGGTCGCGGCGGGCGCGGCAGCGGGGCGGGCGATTGCGACCCTGGGGGCCGGTGTTCTGGCGGCTGTATCAGGTGCGGCAGCGCGTGGCTTCGCCACAAGGGCGGGCCGGGCGGGTGCGGAAGAAGGCGTGACGGCAGATTGGGCGGGTGCGCGCGCTGGGGGCACCGTCGTTGCCGGGGTGGGGGGGATGGGCGTTGCCTTCGGAGCAGCGGGCGCCGCCGGAGGGGAAGGCGACACTGGCGGAGGCGGCTGGATGGGCACAGCAGCCGTCCCGGGGCTTGCGCTCACGCGAGGCGCTTCAGCAACAACGGCCGGCACCGGCTTGTCGTCCTTCTTGCCGGGCAGTCCCGGCAGCAGCCGCGGCGCCAGCATCAGGCCGACGCCGGCCAGCACCAGGATCAGCGAAGGATGGGTGACGTTGAGCTTGATGCCGAACGCCTCGACCGACGATGCCTGGGTGCTGGTTTTGCTGTAGATGAACATCACCAGACCGGTGACCACCAGCACCAGACCGGCAATCACCAGCAAGGTGTCGAGCAGGGCGGAAAAGTCGGCCGGCATGATGGCGGGGTTCAGTAATGCAGGTCGCGCGCGGTGAACAGGCGCCTGGGCGTGCCGTCGAGGACACGGGTGAGGACCGAGTTCATCGTGGCGCAATCGTTGTCGAAGCCGCCGTGGCTGTGGCTGACTGACACGCCCTGGGCAACGGCCGCAGCTTCGTGGGCGGGGTCGATCGGAATGCCTTCCGAGACGACCAGCGCGGGCCGGCCGTCGACTGTCCCGCCAAACAGGCTGGCGAGCTCGGTGTCGGCGTCGAGACAGGCCTTCATGCCCAGGATCGGCACCTCGCGCGTACCCTCGAAGGCGTTGGACACCAGGTAGAGCAGCGACTTGGCGTAGGGGCCGACGCTGTCGTCGCGTTCCAGCTTGTCGGACAGGATGTACAGGCTGGGCAGCGGGGTCTGCCCCGCTTTCAGGCCAGGCAACAGCAGATTCTTGAAGGTGTCGATGCGGATGGCGGGGGCGAGAAACTGCACGCTCTTCAGCGGCAGCCCCAGGCTGGCCAGCAGCGGCAGGGCGTGCGCGGCGAAGATGCTGCCGGCCGAATGGCCGACGATGTGGAGTTCCCAGCCGCTCTTGTCGTGGCTCGCGAGTTGTTTCTTGGCCATCTCGACGTACTGTGCGACGAGCTGGATCGCGCCCTTGTTGCGCGAATGCTCGGAGGCGAGCTGGGCGTTCTCCTTCATTTCGCCCCACAGCCTGAATCCGGAGCGGGCGAGCGTGAGTTCCAGCACGCGGTCCTTGGCTTCGGTGAGGTGTTCGAGAAAGCCGCCGCCGGCGAGCTTGTCGGCCTCGGTGAAGAGGTCGGTGAAGAGGTTGGCGACGCTGGAAAGGAAGTCGCTCTCCCACATGATGTGCAGCGGGTAGATTTCATTGTCGAGCATGACGTCGCGCATGGCGACGATGCGCCTGGCCGAGGCCGATTCGGAATTGAGGCCGCCGTGCAGGTAGAGCAGGATGCGGCGCTTCTTCCAGCCTTGCGTGCGCGCGGGGAGGGTTTCGCGGAACAGGCGCTCAAGATCGGATTCGGTGGTCCAGTATTCGCCTGAGTCCGACAGTTCGCCGTTGTTGGCGACGTCGATGACGTAGGGCCGGATCTCGGACAGGGGAATGGCGCGGCTGGCGCGCTGGAAGCCGGCGTTGCTGATACCGCGGTCGCCCGCCCACAGGTCGAGCGTGACCGGCACGCCCATCTGCGCGACCCAGACGTCGGTGGCGTGCATCAGGAAATCCTCGTAGGGCAGAAAGGCGAAGCCGTCCAGTCCCCAGTCCGGCCCCCACGAATTCTGGATGACGAAGCCCTGCGGTGTGTAGCCGACGATGGCGACGGCGTGGCCGCCGTCGGCGCTGCCGCTGCGGCGGATGACCGGGAAGCGGTAGGGCGTGCGGCGCCCCTCGACGTTCACGTTCAGCGTGCGCGCACCTTTCTCGGTGCCTGGCGCGGCCCAGCCCGAATGCACCATCAGGGTGGCGTAGAGGATGCCGGTCTCGTTGAGCGCGGTGTGCATGTCGCGCACGTCGCTCGGACGGATGCGGTAGTACGCGCCGCCCGGCGCCTGCATCGCCTCGGCGATCACCGCATCGGTCATGTGCTGGATGCCGTGCTGGGTGTGCTTCCAGGAGGTTTCGCGGCAGACGCCGTGCTTGACCCAGGCCTTGATCGCGCCGCGCGCCGACGAGCCTTCGTAGGCTTCGCCCGGCCATTCGTCGTAGCGCCGCGCCAGCTCGTACAGCATGCGCGGGCTGACCCGCGCGCTCTGTCCCTGCCGGGTGCGCAGGAAATTCACCACGGCTGCGAGCGCGAAGCCGGTACAGGCGCCTTCGCGGCCCTGGTCGAGGATGCGCGAACGCGGGATCAGCGTGCACGACAGGTAAGCGTCGGGCAATCCGATGAGCGCAGGCTGGTAGTACCAGTCGCGCAGATCGATACGGTCGGGGAAGGCGTCGAGCTGCTTGGCAGTGGCGCGTTCGGCGCTGGATCGCAGCGTTCCGGCGGTGTGTGGGGGGGGTGGTTTCGTGGGCATGGGGATGTCCTGTCAAAGCGTTTTCAGATATTCCAGCAGTGCGTCCTTGTCGCTGGCGGGCAGGGTGGTGCCGAAGTCGTGTCCCTGGTTGCCGTTGCCGCGCAGGCGCGTGTCGTACGGGGTACCGGCACGTTCGGCCGCCGCACCCTGCACGACGAAGCCCACGTGTACCGGGTCGAAGACGTCGTAGCCGCGCCAGAACATTGGCGGCCGCTGCGCAGGCGGCATCAGCAAGTGGGCCAGGGTCGGCACCGAACCGTTGTGCAGGTAGGGTGCACGCAGCCAGATACCGTCGAGGAACTGCGCCACATAGCCGGTGAGCGGCGCTTCGACCAGTCCTTTGCGCTGGATGCCCATGTCGCTGACCACCTGGTTGGCCTCGATGGCCGCCTGTTTGCCCCAGGTATCGATGCGGCCGCGGTCGGTGCCGATTTCGTTCAAGGGAATCACCGTGCCGGTGCGTGCGCTGGCGTGACAGGCGGCGCAGTGCGCGTCGAATACGGGCTGACCCTGAGCCGCGCGGCCGGCGTCGATAGGGAAGGGATATTTCGGCGCCGGCTTGGTCTTCAGATAGTCGACCAGCCAGTCGATCTGGCCGAGGAAATCGCGCTTGTTCTTCGGTTCCGCGCCCATCAGACCGAGCGCCGAATCGATGACGACCGAGTAGGGGTCGTGAGAGTCGCCGGCGAAGTTCATCCGGTGTCCCTGCTCCGGCTGGTATTTCTGCAGATTCCATATCGACGGCATGTCGGTTGGGCCGAAGCTGTCGTCCATCGGCCAGCGGATCATGAAATATTTTGTCAGGTTCATCGCGTCGTCGCGTCCGCGTCCCCATTCGGGAAAATCGTGGCGGTAGATCCACTGGAACTGGCTTTCGCGTTCGGTGAGGCGTTTTTTGGTGATCGGGATGATGAGATAGCGGTAGGCGAGACGGTCGATGAAGTCGAGGTCGGCAGCGAGGTTGATCTCGGCCATCAGGGTGTCGGCGTTGAAGCGTGGGTCCCTGGCGCAGTCGACCAGAAAACGGAAAAAGGCTTCGAGGTCGAGCGTGTGGTTGGGACCCGTCACGACCAGGGTCGGCGTTTCCTCGGGCTGGCTGCGGTAGCTCGCCACATGGCAGGCGGCGCAGGTGTTGGCGACGCGATCAAAGCCGATGCGACGCTTGGAGAATCCCACCGGCAGTTCCTGCCCCTGTTCCCACACCACGCCGAAGCTGGCGTAGCCGATACCGGGCTTGGGCAGCTTGTCGGGGAAGACGCGCGGCAGCACGTAGAAGATCCAGTAGGGAATGCCGGCGTCGTTCTCCGCGCCGAACGAACCGTACTTGAATCGTTCGTCCGGATTGTCGAACTGCATCGCGCCGTGGTCGCGCAGGAAGCGGTCCCAGCCGACGAAACCGAGCACGACAGCGAACACGAGCATGCCGAGGCCGGTGGCCTTCAGCCAGCGTGGACAGCGGCAGAGCGTCTTCATGGCAGGCTCCTAGAATGTTTTCAGGTATTCGAGCAGCGCCCACTTGTCGGCGTCCGGCAGCGTCGTGCCGTAGGCGGGGCCTTCGTGACCGGCATTGCCGTTGCCGGGGATGCGGGTGTCGAAGGCGAACAGGCGCTTGCCCTGGCTTTCGGGCTGGTCGGCTACGAAGCCGAGATGCCTGGGGTCGTAGAGGTCGTTGCCGCGGTAGAACCTCTGCGGCCGCAGCAAAGCAGGCTGCAGCAGGTCCCACAGCGTCGGCACCGAGCCGTTGTGCAGATAGGGCGCACGCAGCCAGATGCCGTCGAGCGGCGCGTTGGCGTAGCCCCAGGTCTTGCGGAAGTGGCGGAAGCGGTACGCAGGATCGGCCGAATACAGCATGCCCTGGTTCTGCGCGAGCTGCATGGTGTAGGAATCGAGACGACCGCGGTCGGTACCGATTGCATGGATCGGCGTGACTTTTCCGACATACTCGCCGGCAAAATCGCTGCCGCTCTGGCCGTGGCAGGCTGCGCAGGTTCTCTGGTAGAGCACCTTGCCGCGCGCGGCAAGCGTGCGGTCGACGGGATACTGCTTTTCGAAGGCGGGCGGCACGGCGGTGGCGATCCAGGCCTCGATGCGGGTGATGGCGGCGTGGTCGATGAGTTTCGGCGTGGCGCCGGTGCCGAAGGCGGCCGACAGGTTGCGTTCCTCGACGCGGCTGTTGTTGCCGTCCCAGTGCAGCTGCATGCCTTGTTTCCTGCCCTGGTTCCAGATCGCGGGGAAATCCGCCACGCCGACCAGCTCTTCTTTTGGCAATTGTTCGAACGGCACGCCGAAAATCGCCTTTGCCGAATTGAACGTGTCGACCCGTCCCGGCCCCCAGTCGGGCTGCAGGTGGATGAAGTGCAGACGCCCGAGCAGGCCGGCGACGCCGTCGCGCATCAGATGGATGCCGAGCGGGTAGATGATCCGCTCGTCGAGTATCCCGAGACCGCCGGACTTTTCGGCGATGCGCGGCACCACCTGCGCGGGGGTGAAGCGGCGGTCGTTGACGCAGGCCTGGACGAATTTCTGGAAGCCCATCAGGTCGAGCTGGTTGGCCGGCATGCCGGCGACCAGCATCGGTTTGGCGTCGGGCGAGGTGCGCACGGTGGCGGCGTGGCACACCGCGCAGTTGAGGAACACACGGTCGATGCCCATGTGTCTCCGCTGCGACATGCCAACCGGCAGATCGTGCCCCGGTTCGTAGATGAATCCGAGAGACGCATAGCCCTTGCCCGGCAACAGATCAGGGCAGACCTCGGGCAGCACCTGGAACAGCCAGTAGGGAAAGCCCATGTTGCGTTCGCCGCCCGTCGAGCCGTATTTGAAATGTTCGACCGGGTCGTCGTAGGTGACGGGGCGATCGGGCAGGAAGCGGATCGCCGCGCCGAGTGCGCCGAGCGCGAACAGGATCAGCACAGTCCACAGGAAGAAACGGCAGCCGGAGCAGCGGGCTTCGGGCGTGCTCATGGCGCGCGCCCCGCATAGTCGGACGGCGGCAGGCAGGGAGGCAGCTGCGCGTAGGGCCGCCGCAGCAGGCTGGCCGGATCCTCGCCGTGCAGACGGCTGGCGACAATGCGTTTCAGGACGGCGAGTTCGGGCGAGGCGGCCCAGTGCGCAGGATCGATGCCACGGCTGGCGAGCGCGGCGGCCGGCGGCATCGGTGGCTTGCTGCGTGCGGCTTCGGGAACGCCCGCCATGCTCAGGCGCACGAACATGCGCGGTGCGCAATGATCGAGCCTGGCCTCGACCTCGGTCGGGCTGCCGTGCAGGAAATTGGGCGGATGTGGCAGCGTGGTGTCGTGGCAGCTGGCGCAGTGGGTGCGGAAAGGCGCGACGAGCGGGCTGATGTCGCGTGCGACGGAAATCGGTTCCATGCGTGCGGGCGGCAGACGGACAGGACGGGCCCGGCGTGCTGTGCCGGATTCGGCCAGCAGGTCGTCGAGCAGCGTGTGGCTGAACGGACGGGCGGAAAATGCGCCGCGTACGCGCAGGCGCTCGAGCGGCGCGGCGAGATCGTCCGCTTTCAGCCGTTGCGCAGCGTGGACGTCGAGCATGCCGGCCAGTCCGACGACGAAAGCGGTCTTGTCCGGTGCCTGCCAGGTTTCGAGCGGCGGGCGCAACAGCAAGGGATCGTTATCCGGGTTCTGCAAGGCGGCGAGCGGATCGCGGTTGGGCAGATCGGGATTGGGAATGGCGAAGCCATGCGGCCAGATACTTGCCCAGGCGCGATCGAGTGCCGACAGGATGCCGGGTGCAGGCAAGGCACCCCGGCGCGCGTAATCGAGCGCAGCGGCGAAGGCCTGCATGCGGCAACGTTCGCCCGCTTCGCCCGGGCCGCAGCCCTGCTGCCACAGCGTCTGCCAGACCGAAAACAGGTTGGCGCGGTCGGTGGAGGCATCGATGAAGTAGGCGATATCGGTGCCGGTCAGCTTGACCCGGTAGAAATCGCGCCGCGCATCTTTCAGGCGGGCGGCGATCTCCGGGTTGGCCGGAGTTTCATCCCACAGCGGGCGGGCGAAGATCGGCGCGGCGTTCTGGTGACAGGCAAGGCACAGGCTGCGCCGCGCATAGAACACCTGCGGGATCTTGCCTTCCCGGTAATCGCGCACCACCTGAAATTCGAAGCGGCCGGCGGCATCGTTGTAGCTGATGACTTCGATCACTGTGCCCTTTTCGTGATAGCCGAGGAACAGCCGGTCCTTCAGCGGCGGAATACCTGGCTTGCCGGCGCCGTCGGCAGCGGCGACCACGCGCGGATAGCGGAAAAAATCCGGCGCGCCGGCATCGCGCTGCAGTGAACGGCCAAGCGGGATCAGCGTGACTTTCAGGGGCGGCAGGCCACCGCTGTCGGTCTGCATCTGGCGGTTGATCGTGTCGACCAGCCGGGAAAACGGAAACGGCACCGGCTGGTTGCCGATCAGCTGGTCGAAGCGTGAGCGCCCGGCCGGCGGCAGGTCGCTCTGCGCAGAGGCGGGGTGCAAGAAGATCAGTGCGGTGGCGAACATGAGGGTGAGCCAACCCGGTCTCATGACGCTAGCGTGCTGCCAGCACCCGTTTCTGCGTGCCGGACCAGCAGTCGTCGCGGATCTGGCCAGTCTCGAATTCGGCACGGCCGGCCCGGTCGATCTCCTTGTTGGCGAGCACGAAATTGAGGACGAAGGCGTGATCCATGTAGGCGCGGCCGAGATACAGGCCGGGCCGCACCATGCGGATTTCGTCGCGTACCTTGAGGCCGCGGCGTCCGGCGAGAAAATCCGGCCTCTCGCGGTAGCCGCGGATTTCGTCGGTGAAGGCATAGTCGATGATGATCGATTCGCGACGCGAGTCGATCAGGCTTTGCCCGCAATAGAGCTTGGCCGGAAACAGCAGCCAGGCATCGCGGCCGTCGACATCGATCCTGGGAATGTCGCCGGGACCGATCACCGGCCGCAGTACGGCGAGATCCTGGATGCGGTTGCGTAGCACTTTCTGGTCGCGGTAGAACACCTTGCCTTTCCACAGCGCTTCGCCAGCGGTCTCCAGCACCTTGCCATTGAAGTTCACCCCCAGGCCCTTGAGCCCGCCGATGATTTCGGCCGCGCGCAGCTAGCCCGAACTGCCGCGCGGAAAGACGATCTCGCCGTCGAACGGGCCATCGGGAATCGGCCCCGAGCTCAGTCGCGCATACAGCTGGTCGAGTTCTTCCTGATTCAATCCGGCGAGGTATTTCGGCGTGACCTTGGCGAGCGCCTGTAGCGGGATGGGGTGGTCGTATTCGACCTGTGCGAAATCCGGCTTGCTGGCGTAGTCCTCGCCGTAGGAGGCGAAGGCGATGTCGGGTTTGCCGCCGAACCAGTCGTTGATCTTGTCGCAGCCCGATATGGGCAGGATGAGCGCGGCGATGAGAAGAAGCGTGCGTGCAGCCATGATGTTCTCCCTTACAGCGTCGCCAGAAAGGCGATCAGCGCGTTCTTGTCGGCGTGGGGCAGGTCTTCGCCGAAGCGGTGGCCGTCGTTCTCGATTTCGGCGCTGCACGACGAATAGACCTGCCACAGCGCCGGAGTGCGGGCGCGCGCCTCCTTCACCACCTCGACCAGGCGGTCGGGGTCGGAAACGATGGCCTTGCCGATGGCCTGCATTTCGTCCGCAAGCTTCCTGGCATCGGCTGCGGGCAGCACGGTGGCGAGACGCGCTTCGAGCTCCTTGGGTTTGAGTCTGGCGCGCACCAGGTCGACGATGAAATCCTTGTGGAGGAAGTTGCCGACGTTGCCCGCGGTGGCGCCGGCCGGCACCCGTACGGTGAAGCCGGCCAGGCGTTTTTCCTCCTTGCCGTCGAAGATGCGCGGACCGATGTCGAGCACGATGTCCTGGTCGACCTTGGTCGCCTTGGGAATACGCTGCGACGGATTGAGCAGATCGTTCATCGACGCGACATAAAGCTTGAAGCGACCGTCGACCGAGGGATCGTAGGCCTGGCACGCCGGCTGCCTGTTCTGCGCCAGCGGCGGGTTGCCGGGCTGGCGGGTGTCAATGTAGCTGGAGCGATACAACTCGTAGGGATTGGCCTTGTCGCCGCCCCAGCCGCACAGTTCGGGGCCGACCGAGTTGTTGTGCAGGAAGGGGGCGTGTGCCCACAGGTTCAGCAGCGAGATGTTGCGGTAGTAGCCGCGCCCGCCGTCGTGTGGTTCGAGGATGCCGGATACGGCCTTGCGGGCGTGGTAATCCTCGTTGGCGAACTGCTCCCAGACGTGGCCGCGCATATGGTTGGCGTGCAGCGAGCGGCAACGGTAGGTGCCGACCTCGGTGACCGGGATAGGCACATCGTTGCCCAGCCAGTCGGCGCGCAGGCCAGTCTTGCTGTCGATGGCACGGAAATCGACGGCCTCGAACGGCGGTTTGCCGCTGGAATGGCAGCGCGCGCAGTTCTCGGCGAACACCTGCTGGCCGCGCGTTACCGAGCCGGCGCCGAATTCACGCTCGAGGTCGCGCACCAGGTCGGCCTGAACGTAGGCGGTGCCATGCTGGTTGGCGCGCGCTTCGACGAGGTCGCGCGCCTGGCCTTCGGGCGCAGTGAGAAAGAAATCGAGAATGTTGTGCAGGCGGTCTTCCACCGCGCGGAAGTTGGGGCAGTCGCGTCGGCACTGGCCGATGTCGAATGGTGTCTGGCCGAAGTTGCGGGCCTGCGGGTCGAGCTGGCGCAGGTCGGTGAGGTGGTTGACCCAGCACTGCTCGGCGCAGGAGCCGATGTTGAAGTAGACGCGCTGGATCGCGCCGAGTGCGCCGATCGAGTCGCCGCCGCCCTTGAGGATGTGATGGACGGTCTCGGTTTTCACACTCTTTTCCCAGCATTTGCCTGCCTTGCCAGGCTCGCACCAGCACGCCGCGCCAGCCGATTGGTCCTGGCCCTGCGCGCCCGCCGGACACGCCGCGACCTTGCGCCAGCGGTTGACCCGCTCGCCCGGAAAGGTGGGGCGCTGCGCGATGTTGATCAGCGCATTGATGGTGCCGGCGTTGTTGACCTGGTCGTTGGGGATCGCCGAAGTATCGGAGGTGCCGGGGCGGGCATGGGCGAAGATCTGCCACAGCAGGTCGTCGTGCGGCATGCCGGAAATGAGGATCTCGGAGACGCGGATGTACTGGTTGCCGACCAGGCCGGAGAGGTTTTCCCATTTCGGATGTTCGGGGTCCGCCGGCGGCCTGGCCGGATTGAAGGCGACGTGGCAGGAGGCGCACGCGGTGCCGATCAGGAACGGCGGTTCGATCGAGGCATCGGCCAGTTTGCGTACCTTGAAGTCGGAACGCGCGGGGTCGCTGGACAGTTTGCGGTTGTAGCCTTCCCAGCTGCCGAGGCGGCCGTTGACCTGCTTCCACACCGCCGCGTCGAAGCGCGGATTGGGAAACTTGCGGAAGCCGAGCGCGCCGGTGGAGGTACCGAAAGCCAGGTTGCAGCTGTCCTCGCGCCCCTTTTGATGGCCATCGGGATCGCTGGCGGTGGCGCTGGCGTCCTTGAAGTCGCAGGCGGGATCGCGGTAGCCCGGCTTGCCGACGAACTTCAGCAGGGTCTCGTCGCCGGGGCACCAGTCGAAACCGTAGGTCTCTTCGGCACTCCTGGCAGGGCAGCCGGTGGAGCCCGGCGTGCAGCAGCCGGGGTCGTTGATCAACCCCCAGGTCTTGAAGCGGGTGTCGCGTGCATCACCGCGCAGCACCCCGTACCAGTCGATCAGCGCGGTGATGCGTTGCTGGAAGGTGTAGGTATGGAAGCGCGCATTGCCGGCGGTGGCCTTGAACCAGATTTCGCGGCCGGCGCGTGCCGAGGGAGACAGGCCGGCTTCGGCTTCGTGGAAACCGGCGTCGGTGTAGAGAAAATCGGAAGACCCGGTCGTGGCGGGTGCGACCAGTGCCGTTTCGGCTGCCGCCGGCAACGTGGCGCGTGCGGTTTCGGGTTGATGGGTGAGCCAGGCCAGTGCGGCGATGGCTGCGATACTGAAGGCGCCTAGCCAGAACGAAGTCTTCATCGTGCTCTCCTGTGGGCAGGACAGACTGCCCTGAACCTTAGTCAAGGATGAGCGGCTTTCAAGCGGGCTCATCGCGCCGCTCGCGCAGGATTTCGCACAGCCACGGCAGCACCGGTCCGCTGTCGCCGGCCATCTCCTGGCGCTGGATGGTTTCGATCAGTGCTGCGTCGAACACCGCCTTGCCGATGTAGTGGCCGAGCTTGCGGTAGCTCTCGAACTGCGATTCGTCGAACCATTGATCCGTTGTCGATTGGTGCGGAAATCCAGGGTGGGTGCGCTTGTAGTTGAGCAGGTCGGCGGGCTCGGTGCCGGTGAGCCGCGGCTTGATGTAGATCAGGTGGCCTTCCGCGGGCTGTTCCTGACTTCCTGCACGGGGCGGATAGCGTATGCGGCCGATGGCGGAATAGCCGCTTTCGAGGTCTTCGGCGTGAATGTCGATGACCACGCCGAAATCGGCGTAGCACTTGCGGATGGCGTTGCCGAGATCATCGAAATGGTTGTCGGCGTCCTCGCTAGCGTCGATGGCGACGATGCAGGTGCAGCGTCGCCGCACCAGTTCGTAGACCCCGAGATTCTCGAAATGGCCGCCGTCGGACAGATAGACGAAGGATGAATTGTGCTGGGTGTGACCGAACAGTTCGTTCAGCAGGTAGATGCCGCCGAACGGCGGGTCGTGTTTCGTCCAGTGTTTTTCGCTGGCCGGATTGGGGCTCCAGTGGCCGAGCCGGACGTTGAACACGGTCATCAGGAAGGTCAGCGCGGGCGAGCTGTGATAGCCCATGTTGGGGCTGGCAGCAGCGCCCGAGATCGCCATCACCGATCCCATCCACACGCCTTCCATATACTGCGCAGTGGGGCGGTAATGGCTGAGCAGCTGGCCTTTCTCATCAGGCAGGGTGAAGCTGTAGCCGCAGGCCATGGGGGTAAAGGCGAACGCGGCGGCGCGCCGTTCCTGCCACGCGAGCTGCTTGCCGGCGACCAGGTTCATCGCGGTATTGTGGATGGGATAGGGCCGCTGGCATTGCGGCTGGCCCAGCGGCATGCTGCAGAGGTCGGCCAGCCTGAGGTCGTCGCGCGGGTCGAAACCGGTGAACGGGTGCGGCACGCGCTGCTTGCAGCGCGAGGCGCCGAGGTAGCTGCGCACCAGGCGCTGGCGGTAGAAGTGATAGATCGAGAACAGGTTGACGTCGATGCGCCACGCCAGCGCGGCGGCGGCCGCGAGGCTGCCGATGCACAGGATCGCCACCCACGCGATGGCGGGGCGCTGGAAGTTGACCGCTTCCTGCCGCAGCACATCCATGAACTGTGCGGAGGTGCGGGCATGTTCCTCGCATCCGGCGCAGAACAGCGGCAGCATCAACAGCTGATGCAGACCGAACGACAGCAGTCCCAGCAGGCCGACGACGAAGACATAAGGCATCACCTGGGCGGCGCGATCGCGCCAGGTTTTGCGGGAGTCGCCGGTGGTTTTTCCTGCGCGTCCCAGCAATACACCGCTGAGGGTCGACAGCACCCAGGTCAGCCCGCCCGCTGCGACGAAGGCCTCGGGCGCCCAGCGGAAGAAGGCCGGAGCGATATAGACGATGCTGAACAGGGTGGCCCATACCAGCGCCGCCAGCAATATCCAGCCACCGAGACGGGACCACCATTCGCGCGAATCGTGCGAGAAATATCGCCCCATCAGACCGATGTGGGCCACTACCGTGAGTGAATAGAATTTCAGCAGCAGAGCAGTGGCGAGTGCCGATGCGATCCACGAGCCGCTGTAGCCGGTCCCCACCTGCCGGATCCATTCCGTCAGCTCGGCAAACGCGGCGAGCAGCAGGCCGCCGAGCGCGCCCGCCAGCAGCGCGTAGCCGCCCATGGCGACGATGTGCCCCAGACTGAACCGTGGCTGATCGCCTGTGCGGTGGCCGAAAAACCGGCCCAGCGCCCAGCCTATCAGCCAGGGCGGAACATAGACCAGCATGCCCCACAGCATCCAGCCGCCGAGCGAAATCCGGTCCAGCTTTGCCGCGCCGGCATAGAAGCCATAGGCAATCAGCCAGGCCGACAGCAGCACCGGCAGCACCACCAGCGCCAGCACGCCGGCCTGGCGGGTGTAGAACGGGCGGTTCTTGAATGCACCGCGGCTGCCCAGGTTGAGGCCGATGACCAGCATGGCCACGACGATCAGCAGGATGCCGCCGCCAAACAGCGGCAGCAGGCGGGGGTCGGTTGCGGCGTGAGCGCCTTCCCAACCGGTGAGCCAGCGGACGAACCACACCAGCAGGCGCGGCAGCAAAAGCAGCCCGCCGAGCGTTAGCAGCAGCAGGACAAGGTTGAGATAGAGGTTGCGCAGATAGGTGGCTACCGCGGTCAGCGTGTCGGCGGAAAAAAAGCTGGCCTGGGGGGTGAGGTAATTGCTGTAGCTGCGGAGGAAACGGATCGCGGGGTTTTCCAGGCCGCCGCTCTGCAGCTGCGGCTCGGCGTCCTCGACGCGGCCGTTGCACTTGAGATGGATGTAGGCCGACAGCCAGCCGCCGATGTAACCGCCGCCCGACACGCACGACAGGTAATCGAACTGCCGCAACAGCCGCAGTTCCGCCAGCGCCTGGGTGATACCGAGATTGAAGGTGGCGCTGCGGATGCCGCCGCCGGAGAAAGCCAGCCCGACCAGCGGCCGGTCGGGCCCGTCGTGACGGCCATCGGGTTCGCGGATGGCCGCGCGTTCCTGTGCATGGACGGTATCCCAGTCGAGCGAGGTCGGCGCATCAGGCATCGATCGCTTTCAGATATTTGCTGTGGCACCAGCCGACGATATCCATTACGCCGTTGACCTCGCCGGCGACGTCGACTTCCCACCACAGTCCCCGTTTGGCCAGTACCTCGACCTCGGTGGCGGGGGGCAAGGGGGTGCCGGGCAGGGCGGCATGCCCGGGTCCGGGCCCGTCGCGTACATACAGCCGGGCGGTGGTGCGGTAGCGTTCGGGATGGTCGTCGCCGCGTCCCAGCAGACGCGCGCGCACCGATTCGAGCGGGAAATCCGGGCCCGGGTCGCGCTTGCGTCCGGGCGCAATGTCCTCGTGCCCCAGCACATCGGCAAGACCGTATTGATCGATCAGCGCCATGCCGCATTCCAGCGTGGCCTCGATCTGTTCCGGGGTGTAGCAGTGCCAGCCGCAGGGCGGCGTTCCGGGCGGGTCGTGGCGGTGACAGGCGACGGTGACTTCGCTGTCGGGATAGCTGCGGCGGCTGAGCGGCGACACCCATTTGCCGCCGCTTCGGATCAGGCAGCCGGCATTGTCGAGTTCGATGCCGATGCTGTAGCGGTTGAGTCCGGACAGACTGCCCCAGCGCGACTGGCCGGCATGCCAGGCTTCGCGGTCGAACGGCACCAGCTGCGTCACCGTGCCGTCGCGCGCGATGACCAGATGAGCGGAAACGCGGGAAGCCGGGCTGCGGAACCAGGCCACCGTGCCGGCCGCACTGCTGCCGGCGGTGTAATGAAGGATCAGAAAACGGGGTGAAATGGTCGTCCCAACGTGCGGGCTGGCGAGATAAGCCAGCGCAGATCCATCGTCCCGTGTCAGCCGATGATCGCGTATTTTCATTGTGCCGTCCCCTCGGTGGGCCGCCGCGGCGAGCGAGGCAGGTGCCTTGAGCGCTGCGGCAACTGCCCCCAGCATAGGACAGGCATCCGGCGATTGATATGCAACGCTTGTTGCAGGCGGGGTTTCAGCCGGGGGCACGAATCGGTGCCGGGGCTGAGCGTGGTTCAGCGCCGGACCAGTCGGTCTTGTCACGGCGAGCGGCACGGATTGTCGAGGGGCGGTTTACGTTCCTTGACGGTGAAGCCGCTAAATATCGTGCAGGTCAGGGCGATCCAGAGCAGGACCGCCACCCCACCAGAGTACAGTCCCTGTGCCATGGCCTGCCATGAGCACGATGAACGGGATTCCGAGCACGCCGGTGGCGGCCACGGTGGTGAAAAATCCGGGGCCGCGCAGATGATCGAGCATGTCGCCGAAGAATCGGCGGGTATGGAAAATCATGTGCGGCACGGTCGGCATGCACAGCGCGGCATGGACGACGATATTGAGCTGGAACAACGCGTGCGCGACGCGCAGCAGGGCGAGAAAGTAGGCGGCGAGCGAGACGATGCCCCTCGCCATGACCATGCCGAAATAGGCGGGCGCATGCCGCCCGGCTCCGCCAGCTTGCGCGCATCCGGCGACTTGCGTCGAACGGGTGCGGTGCATTGTCGGGTCTTGTGCCCATGGGGTGCGGATTGGCATCCGCGACGGGCGTGGTCTCGCGCAGTCCGGCATCATGGCGCGCCCGGATACGGGATGCGGGTTGAATGCAAACGCGCGCACCTCATAATACAGCGTACGTTTCCCCCGAGGAGCAGACGATGAGCGAATGGGTACAGGCAACCGTAGTCGAGCGCATGCGCTGGAACGATGCACTGATTTCGCTGTGTTTTGAAGCCGAACTGGATCCTTTCAAGGCGGGGCAGTTCATTCGCGCGGGGATGGACATCGCCGGCGAACGCATCGGGCGCCCGTATTCCATGGTCAATGCGCCCGACGAGAGGCCGCATGAGATCTATTTCAACGTCGTCCGCGAAGGCCCGCTGTCACCCCGCCTGGCACAGCTTCAGCCGGGAGAACACTTCTGGGTCGTGCCCACGCCGAATGGATTCCTCACCCTGGATGAAATTCCCGAATCCCGCCATCTCTGGCTCCTCGCCACGGGTACTGCGATCGGCCCTTTCCTCTCCATATTGAAAACCGCTGCACCCTGGTCGCGATTCGAGAAAGTCGTGCTGGGTTATTCGGTTCGCACACGGGACGAACTGAGCTATCAGGACACCATCCAGGAAATACGGCGGCGTCATCCCGCGCAATTCCAGTTCGTTCCGTTCATCACCCGTGAGCCCGGCGACGGCCATCTGTGTCAACGGATTCCCGCCAGCATCGAAAGCGGCGCACTGGAGCGAAAAACCGGCCTGGAGCTGACACCGGAACTTGCCCATGTAATGCTCTGCGGAAATTCCAGCATGCTGCAGGATACCCTGGCCAGCCTGGAAAAACGCGGGATGAAGCGGCATCGCCGGCGCGAGCCCGGCCATGTCAGCATGGAAAAATATCACTGAGCGTGCCGACGCACGCGAAGCGCGCGGACACCGCCTGGCGCAAGACGAGCCGGCGGCCCGCTTCGGGCGACGGCCTGCGCGTTCCGGTCAGGCGAAGCATGCATTGTTTTGCGGATGACAAGTGCCGCGCAGCCCGAAGAATTTGTCCTCGTCAGCGTGCGTGAACGCGTTTGACGCAAGGCCGCACCAAAAGGGCGGACATCGCTTGGCATCGCCGGATGCTGCGTGGGTCATGGCCATGAATGCTTCTTGCCGAAACAACGAAGGCGCCCGGATTCAGGCTTGATACATGACGTTGGCTATAGTCGATGGCCTCGGGTCGCTGGGGAGACGAAACAGTGCGGGCCATCGCGCGCCAGCAGCGCGGCACCGTAGGCGGCTTCCGTGTGTGCGGCGCGCGCGACCGGAATTCCCAGCAGACGCCGGCGAATATGCATCCATGCAGGGTTTTGTGCGCCACCACCTGCGGTTTCGATCCGGTGCGCCGGCGTGGCGCCCAGTTCCTTGAGCAATCGGTAGCCACAGACCTCGATGCGCGCCAGGCTTTCCAGCAGGCCGTGCAGAAATTCGGCGTCGTCGACCGGGCGCGGCGTCAGGCGCGGTTCCAGCGCGGGGTCGCTGACCGGGAAACGCTCGCCGGCTTTCGGTAATGGCAGGTAGTCGAGCGGGCTGGCGACTGCGGGATCGATTTTTTTGCTGAGCGCGGCAAGCTGGCGGTCGTCGAAGAACTGCCGCAGCACCGCGCCGCCGGCATTGGATGCGCCGCCCGCCAGCCAGCGATCACCGAACCAGTGCGAGTAGACGCCGTGCGCGACCGATTCCACCCGGCTGTCGGACAGCAGTTTCAGTACCAGGGTGCTGCCGAGCGAGGTGACGGCATCGCCGCTGTGGCCGACGCCGGCGGCGAGAAAGGCGGCGATGGAATCGGTGGTGCCGGCGTGCACCATGCAGCCGGGATTCACGCCGAGGTAGCGCGCGCGTGGGCGCGACACGGTGGCGAGGCGGGCGCCCGGCGCGATGGGCACCGGCAGGTAGTCGACGTCGGCCAGGTATTCCACCCAGGCCGGCCATTTCAGCGCGTCGAGATCGAGGCCCATTTTCAGGGCGTTGTGGTAGTCGGTCATGCCGACCCGGCCGGTCAAGAGGCCCGACAGCCAGTCGGCCTGATTGAGGTAGAGCCGCGCGCCGGTGAGGCCGAGACGCTTTTTCAGCCACAGCACCTTGGCCAGCCCCGAGGTGACGGCAGCAGCGGGGTGGCCCGGCTCGGCGGTTTTCGCGATCAGCGCGGCTTCAATGACCGCGCGGCCGTCGTTGTAGAGCAGCGGCGGGTGGCGCGGCGCGAGTTCCTCGTCGCAGGCAAGCACGGTGCCGGAGGTGCCGTCGAGCGCGATGTCCGACAGTTGCGAACGGATCGCGGGCGGCAGCGACGCGACCAGGTCCCATAGCGCCTCGCGCCAGATGCCGGCGCGCTCGTATTCTTCCAGCCTGCCGAAGTCGCGCGCGTCCTCGGCAACGACCGCGCCTTCGGCGTCGATGACGCAGGTTCGCGCACCCGATGTGCCGAAGTCTATACCGAGAAAATACAATTGGTTATCCGCGTGTGTTCGACTGATGCTCGAACTGAGTGAGATCGACGCGCGGCGCCGGCTGCCAGCCTTTCTTGCGGTGCTCGGCGACCACGTTGGTGAAGATGCCGCCGCGCACGTAGAACTTGGCGGTGAGCCGCATATATCTGGGCTTGGTCGCCTTGACCAGGTCGTCGAGGATGCGGTTGGTGACGTCTTCGTGGAAGTGGCCTTCCTCGCGGAAGCTCCACATGTAGAGCTTCAGGCTCTTCAGCTCGACGCATTGCTTGTCGGGGATGTAGTCGAGGATCAGCGTGGCAAAATCCGGCTGCCCGGTCTTGGGGCAAAGACACGTGAACTCAGGAACTTCCATGTGAATGTGAAAGTCTCGCTCAACTTTCGGATTGGGGAAGGTTTCGAGGGTCTTGGCGGGCGTGGAGGGCATAAAAAAGCTCGGTGTAGAATGACGGCAGCAAAAACGTCCCCGCAAGGACGTTTGGAGACCCCATTATAAAAGCTAAGGTTCCGCCGTCTTGCGTTTAACCCACATCAAACTGGCCGGTTTCAAGAGTTTCGTCGATCCCACCGTGATTCCCGTCCCCGCGCAGCTGACCGGCGTGGTGGGGCCGAACGGCTGCGGCAAGTCGAACGTGATCGACGCGGTGCGCTGGGTGCTCGGCGAATCGTCGGCCAAGCACCTGCGCGGCGAAACCATGCAGGACGTGATCTTCAACGGTTCCGCCAGCCGCAAGCCGGCCTCGCGTGCCTCGGTCGAACTGGCGTTCAACAACGAGCTCGGCCGCGCCGCCGGCCAGTGGTCGCAATACGCCGAGATCTCGGTCAAGCGCGTGCTCGACCGCAGCGGTGATTCCACCTATTACATCAACAACATGCGGGTGCGGCGGCGCGACGTCGCCGACCTCTTTCTCGGCACCGGTGTCGGCGCGCGCGCCTACGCCATCATCGAACAGGGCATGATCTCGCGCCTGATCGAGGCCAGGCCGGAAGAGCTGCGCGGCTACCTGGAAGAAGCCGCCGGCGTATCGAAGTACAAGGAACGCCGCAAGGAAACCGAATCCCGGCTGAAGGACGCGCGCGACAACCTCAACCGCGTCGAGGACATCCAGCGCGAACTCAGGAGCCAGGTCGAAAAGCTCGCCGCGCAGGCCGAGGTCGCCCAGCACTACAAGCAATTGCAGGCCGACCTGACCTTCTCCCAGCACCGCCTGTGGTATGCCAGGAAGCACGACGCCGCGCAGCAGCGCGCGCGCATCGACAAGGATCTGACCGCGGCGCAGAACAGGCTGGAAGCCGAGACCGCGCGCCTGCGCCACATCGAATCGACACTGGAAACCGCGCGCCAGACCCAGTTCTCCGGGCAGGACACGCTCAACACCACGCAGGCAACGTACTACCAGACGCAGTCGGAAGTCGCGCGCATCGAGCAGACCATGGCGCACCAGAATGCCACCCGCGAGCGCCTGTATCGCCAGGTGCAGGATCTGGGCGCGCGCATCGAAGGCCAGCAGGCGCGCCGTGCCGCCACGCTGGAGGCCTTGAACGAGGTGAACGCGCAGCAGCCCGGCCTGGAGGAAGTGTTGATGGAGGCCGAAGCTGCCGCGCGCCAGGCCACCGACAGCACCCTGCCGCAGAAGGAAGCCGCGCTGCGCGAGGCGCAGCAGGCGGTGGGCGAGGCGCAGCGCAGGGTTTCCCAGCTGGATCAATCGCGCCAGGTCGACGAAAACAGCCTCGGTCACACCAGGCGCCAGCTCGAACAGCTGGATGCCCGCCAGCGCCGGCTCGTCCAGGAACAGGCGCAGCTGCCGCGTACCGATACGGCGGGCCTGGCGCAGAAACAGGTCGAAGTCGAAGAATTGGCGCAAACCCTGGCGACGGCGCAGGCGGGCCTCAAGGAAGCAGAAACCGCTCTGCCCGAACTCGATGCCGCGCGCGCGCAGCACATGCGCGAACTCGAAACCGCGCGCAAGACCCTGCACCAGACCGAAGCCGAACTTGCCGCGCTGAAGAAGCTGCAGGAAAGCCTCAAGGCCGACGAGAAACTCGGCGCCTGGCTGCGCAGTCACGGTCTCGATGCCGCACCGCGCCTGTGGGAACAACTGCGCGTTGCCCCCGGCTGGGAAGCGGCGGTCGAAGCGGTGCTGCGCGAACGCCTGCAGGCGGTGGCGGCCGACGCGCAGCCCGGCTGGTTTGCCGACGCGCCGCCGGCCCGCCTCACGGTCTGGGCCGGCGAGGGCGCGGCGCTAGCGGCCGCGCCGGAAAGCCTCGTCAGCAAGATCGCCTGCGACGACGGGGCGGTCCGCGCGGCGCTGACCGACTGGCTCGCCAACGGCTACTGGGCCGACGACGCCGATGCCGCGCGCGCCCGCTGCGCCAGCCTTGCTCCCGGCGAATACATCGTCACCCCGCAGGGCCATCTGTTCACCCGCCACAGCGTCACCTTCCATGGCCCGCATACGGCGGTGGAAGGCATCCTCGCGCGCGGGCGCGAGCTTGAACGGCTCACCGATGACGCCGTGCGCCTGCGCGAGGAAGTTGCCTGGCTCGAAGCCGCCCATGCCGAGGCCCAGCAAAGCCACGGCGAGCGCCAGCGCGAAATCCAGGCGCTGCGCGCGCAGACCGGCCAGACGCAGAGCCGTCATCACACCGCGCAGATGGAACTGCTGCGCCTGCAGCAGGCGGTGGAACGGGTGCAGAGCCGGGCGGCGCAGATCACCCAGGAACTGGAGGAAGTCGTCCACCAGCAGACCAGCGAGCACGCCACCCTGGAGATGCTGGAAGCCCGCCTCAAGGACTACCGCGCGCAGGACGAAGCCGCCCGCGAGGCGCTCTACGCCGCGCGCCAGCAGCGCGACCAGGCCGATCGCGCGGTGTTCGACGCGCGCGAACTGCAGCGCGCCGCCGAGCGGCGGCATCAGGAAGCCGGCTTCGCGCTCACCACCTGCAGCAACAAGATCCGGGAACTCGGCGACGCGCTGGCGCGCATCGAGCAGGAAATCGCCGCCGACGACATACGCCTCGCCCAGGCGCGCGAAGAACTCGCCCGCCTGCCCGCCGACGCGCTGGATGTCGAACTGCAAAACGCACTGACCGCACGCACCGAGGCCGAGGCCGCGCTCGCCGCCGCGCGCGATGCGCTGGAAGGCCTCACCGCGCAATTGCGCAGCCACGACGAGGCGCGCCTGGCCTGCGAGCAGGGGCTCGATCCGCTGCGCCGCAGCATCGAGCAATTGAAGTTGAAGGACCAGGAAGCGATGCTGATGCAGTCGCAGTTCGAACTGCAGCTGCGCGAGGCCGCGGCGGACGAGGCCAGCCTCGAATCCGGGCTGGCCGAGAGTCCAAAACCGAGCCAGCTGCAGAGCGAAATCAATCGCTTGCAGAATGAGATCGCCGCGCTCGGTGCGGTCAACCTCGCCGCGCTCGACGAACTCACCCAGGCGCAGGAACGCAGCGAATACCTCGCCGCGCAGTGCGCCGACCTGCTGGAAGCCGTCACCACGCTGGAAGACGCGATCCGCCGCATCGACC
>Ga0209916_1000943_pt1 | contig 33361 bp, 27 predicted proteins | sample ThiBio_1000_plan_FD_183956 | JGI IMG/M metagenome (GOLD analysis project Ga0209916, IMG submission 183956) | Wastewater bioreactor microbial communities from Cape Town, South Africa - Thiocy_solids_2 (SPAdes) | ecosystem: Engineered > Bioreactor > Thiocyanate-remediating > Anaerobic-Aerobic ... | reverse complement strand
ATCCGCCGCAGGATCGCGTGGTGGTCGGGGTGGTCGAACAGCCGCGCCGCCAGCTCCCGCCAGTGGATCATGCCGTACCAGACCGCGTCGCGGACGCAACGGCCGGCCGCGGGGGCGAGCCCCAGCTTCAGGGCCGCGACGGAGGCGCCCGGATCGGGCAGGTCGAGCATGACGCGGTTGCTCTCCGCCGCCAGGTCGCGATAGAGCTTCTCGTGGGCCGTGGGATCGGTGGTCCACCAGAGGACCATCGGCAAGCCGGTCTCCAGCGACGAGCGCACCGCGCCCGGGAGCAGGTCGAGCGCCTGGGGCCCGGCTCGCAGCACGATTCGCTCGGAGCCGACGCGGGGCTCGCCGTTGGCTTGCGGAGCGCAGGCCGGACAGACGGCGGAGACCTCGGCGGAGACCTTCCGCTCCTGGTCGTCGGACTCGCGGATCACGATCGCGCGGCAGGGGAAGCGGCCGACGACCGCCTCGATCACCGGCCGCAGCGTCCCCGTCTCGGGCGTCAGCCGCTCGACGACCAGGTTCGCCAGGACCACCCGCGAGGCGGTCGGGTTCTCCAACTCGGGCCCGCCGGCGCGCGCGACGGCGGGGCCCCACAGGTCCTCCAGCGTCTCGTCGATCCGCGCCAGCGGGACCGGGACCCCCCGGCCTTGCAGGAACGCGTCGGAACTCGTTTCCGCCATGTCATCCTCCGCCGCTCGACTCGCTCGGCCTCGTAGTCATGCCCCATCGGACGTCGCGACCAGCATAACGTCCTTCCCCCCTCGCGGGGGAAGGTGGCCCGAAGGGCCGGATGAGGGGGAGGACGCGCCAGAAGGCCGTCGGAACCTCAAGCCGCATGGACGGGCCTCCGCCAATCCCGACGGTGCTCTGGCGCGTCGTCCCCCTCATCCGGCCGCTTCGCGGTCTGTCTTCCCCCGCGAGGGGGGAAGATCGCGATGGCCGTCGTTCGCCCATCCGGGACGGACTCTTACTCGAACCTATTGTATACCGGACGGTCGGCCGTCGGTTCCAGCCGTCGCCGCGCGCCGGCTAGAATCGTTCCTCATGAACTCCGACGAACCGCGTCCGTCCGCGTCTCCCGCCCGCGAGTGGGCTTTCGTCGCCGCCATGACGATCCTGGGCCTGGCGGTTCGGATCTGGGGCCTGGGACGCCTGGGGCTGGTCCACTTCGACGAGGGGATCTACGCGATCGCCGGCCTTTGGCCGCTGCGTCCGGGGGGGATCGACCCGATGTCGATCCCCTACGCGCCGCCGGGCTTTCCGGGACTCGTCGGACTGTCGTACCTGATCGTCGGCTCCAGCGACGTCGCCGCGATCCTGGTCTCGATCATGGCCGGAACGCTGGCGGTCCCGGTTTCGGCGTGGCTGGCGCGTCGGACCTTCGGCCCCGGCGCGGGGGCCGCCGCGGCGGTCCTGGCGGCGTTCTCGGCGTTCCACGTCGCCTTCTCCCGGATGGCGCTGACCGACGCGACGGCGACGCTCGCCTGGCTTCTGGGGTTGATCGCGGCCCAACGGTTTCTGGAACGGCCGGGCGCCGGCTCGGCGCTGGCGCTGGGGCTGGCGACCGGGACGGCCCAACTGGTGAAGTATAGCGGCTGGACCGTCGGGGCCGCGGCGGCGCTGGGGGCCGCCGCGGTCGTCGCGCTGGATCCCGCGCGACGGACGAGGGCCCAGGCGCGATCGTACCTGGCGTGGGGGACGGCGGCGGCCCTGATCGCGGCGATCGTCTACGCCCCTTGGTTCGCGTTCGTCCAGGACCACGGCGGCTACGCGGCGCTCCTGGCGCATCACCGCGGCTACATGGGGACGGTCGCGACGTGGCCGTCGCGCTGGCTTCAGCAGCTTCGCCAGGCGTCGGCCCTCTCGGGAGGTTTCCCGTGGAACGCCGCGGCCTGGACGCTGGCCGCGGCGGGAGTCGCGATCGCGGGCGGGGAGGGGAGGGGACGTCGCGCGGCGGTCGTGGCGGGCGTCGGCGTCGCCGGGATCTTCGCGCCCTCGATCCTCTGGTGGCTCGGCCTGGCGGTGTTCGTCGTTTCGAGCCGAGGCGCCTCGCCGGGCTTGCGACTGCTGGCCGCGGCGTGGGTGGGAATGTCGCTGCTGACGCCGTTTTATCACCCTTACGCCCGGCTCTGGCTGCCGCTTCAGGCGCTGGGATGGATCGCCGCGGCGGGGCTGGTTCGAGAGGGATTTGACCAGGCGAGGGAAGGGGCGAAAGCTCGACTCCTGGCGTTGGTGGCTTGCTGCGGCGCGGCGGTCGCTCAAACGCTCGTCTGGCCGTCGGCGACGTTGCCGGGGCCGCTCGGGCCCCGCGACTCGCTGCGGACGGCGACGAGCACGGCGCGGGTCGCCGTCGGCGATTCCGACGCGCCCGTTCGGGTGCTGGCGCGGCCCCCCGTGAGGTTCTATCTGGCCGCGCCTTCGATCGTGGAACCGGACGCGGAGGGGTTGCTCAAGGGGGGTGGAGGCTGGGCCCTTGTGGACGTGGCGCAACTGCGTCAATCTGGGGAGGTGATCGATCTGGGCGCGCGTCTGCTTGAACGCTGGGAAAAGGTCGGCGAGTACCCGACGACCCTCGACGCGCCCACGCTGCTCGACGTCAACCCCGGCGCGGCGGTCGTCTCGCGGCCGGGCGAGGCCGACGCGCCGCTCTGGCTGTTGCGTCCCCGTCCCGGAGTCCCGCGATGACGTCCGAGCCCACCGCCTTCACCTCGCTTTGGCCCGACCCCGACGCCCTGGGGACCGTCACGGACCTGTACGAACTGACGATGATCGCCGGCTACCTCGCCGAGGGGATGGGCTCGCGATCGGCCACCTTCGAGGTCTTCGTCCGCCGGCTGCCGCCGAACCGCTCGTTTTTGGTCTTCGCCGGGCTGGAGCAGGCCGTCGGCGACCTCCTCCGCCTGGCGTTCTCCAACGAGCAGGTGGAGGCGCTCAGGCGCTGGCCGGCGTTCAAGGGGCTGCCGGCAACGTTCTTCGAGGAGCTTCGCCGCTTCCGCTTCCAGGGCGATCTGCTGGCCGTCCCCGAGGGGACCGTGGTCTTTCCGGGGGAGACCCTCGTGCGGGTGACGGCCCCGCTGCCGCAGGCGCAGTGGGTCGAGCCGTTCCTGCTGGCGTCGCTGGGATACCCGACCTTGGTGGCGTCCAAGGCCGCGCGGATGGTCCTGTCGGCGCGGGGGAAACCGCTGTTCGAGTTCGGCTCGCGACGCGCCCACGGCCCTCAGGCCGGGATGCTGGCGGCGCGATCGGCGTACCTGGCGGGCTTCGAAGGCACCAGCCACGTCGAGGCCGCGCGGCGGCTGAACGTCCCCTGCGTCGGCACGATGGCCCATTCCTGGGTCCAGTCGTTCCCCGGCGAGGCCGAGGCGTTCGCCGCCTACGCCCGCGTCTTCCCGGACTCGACGACGCTCCTGGTCGACACTTACGACACTCTCGAAGGCGTCCGCCGGGCGGCGGCGGTCGCGCCGCCGTCGTCGTCGATCCGCATCGACAGCGGCGACCTGGCCGACCTGGCGCCGAAGGCCCGCGCGATTTTGGACGAACGGGGCAGGGGGGACGTCCGGATCTTCGGCTCCGGCGACCTCGACGAATCCGCGCTCGAAAACCTGACCGCAGCCGGCGCGCCGATCGACGGCTACGGCGTCGGCACCGAATTGGTCACGGTTCGCGACGGGCCGGCGATCTCGATGGTCTACAAGCTGGTGGAGTTGGACGGGTCCGGCCGGATCAAGCTGGCGCCGGGCAAGAAGACGTACCCGATGGCGAAGCAGGTCTACCGTCGCCGCGACGAGTCGGGCGTCTTCGTCGGCGACCTGGTCGCCAAGGCGTCCGAGCCGGCGCCGGAGGGGATGACTCCGCTCCTGGTCCCGATTCTCAGCGGGGGCGAGTACGTCGCCCGCCGCGCGACGTTGGCGGAAGCCCGCGACCGCTGCCGCGCCCAACTCGCCGCCTTGCCGCCGGAGTTGAAGGCCCTTCGAACCGACGCCGTCTACCCCGTGACTTACAGCGACCGCCTGGAAGCCGACGCCGCGCGGCTGATGCGAGGATCGGCGAAGGTGGAGGGGGACCGATGAGCGAAGAACCCGCGACGACTCCCGAGCCGATCCGCGCCGGCGCGCTGATCGGCCTGGCGGTCTGCGGCGTGGCCGCGGGGGCGGCGCTCGGCGCGATCACGAACGCGGTCAACGGGCGGGTGAGCCCGGAGTATTTTCGGTTCGTCCTGGGCTGGCCGGACGCCGATGACGTCGGCCGCGTGGCGATCGCCGTGGGCGTGCTTCAGGGGCTGGCGTTCGGGGCGGTGCTGTCGTTGGTCTTCGTGACGGTGGTCGGCGTCTCCAGCCGCGCGCGGTGTCCGCTCCGGTTCTCGGCGCGCTACCTGGCGGGCGTGGCCGCGGCGGCCCTGGCGTGCTGGGCGGTCGGCGGGGTGCTGGCGATCGGTCTGGCGTCGTTCAGCCCGGAATTCTACCGCCACGCCTTCTGGGGCGTCCCCGAAGAGCCCGCCGCGATGCTCCGATACGCCTGGGTCGGCGGCTCGATCTGGGGCCTGGAGTTCGGTGGCTTCGCCGCCGTCGTTCTGGCGTCGATCCTCTTCGCGGCCCGCTGGCGGAGCAGGGGGCGGGAACCGTCGGAACGGCCCTCCCACTGACCGGCGGGTTTTCGACCGCGAGCCGTCGCTCCCGGAAAACCACGACGGCCGGTGCCTGCTCGATGACGATCGGGAGCTTCCCATGACGAAAAAAGAACCCGAGAAGCCGATCACCAAGACGGACTTCCTCCGCAAGACCCTGACTCGAGCCCCCAGCCACAAGCTCGCGGCGATCAACCGCCTCTGGGCGCGGGCGGGTCATCCCGGCGAGATCAGCAGCGGCCTCTACTACAAGGTGCGCCACGATCTGGGGATCAAGACCGTATGGGTCCGAGAGCCCGTCGCCGAACCGTCGCGATCGTCGTCGGCGGAGGCCCCTCGGTCTCGGGGCCGGGTCTATCAACTCAAGGTCACGCTCCGCGGCGTCCGCCCGCCGATCTGGAGGCGGATCCAGGTCCCCGACTGCTCGCTGGAACGGCTCCACGAAATCATCCAGGTCGCCATGGGCTGGGGCTCCTGCCACCTCTATGGCTTCGACGTCGGTCCCGAGGGTTACACCGACCCCGGATCCGCCCTCGAACTCGACATGGAGCGCGCCGATCGCGTCCGCCTCGGCGACGTCGTCCTCGGCGAGAAGGCCAAGCTCCGCTACACCTACGATTTCGGCGACGACTGGGACCACGAGATCCTGGTCGAGAAGATCCTACCCGCGGGCGAGGGCGCGGCCTGCCCCCAATGCCTGACCGGCAAACGCGCCTGCCCTCCCGACGACGTCGGCGGCGTCTGGGGTTACCTCGACTTCGTCACGGTGATGCAAGGCCCCAAGACCAAACGGCGCCGGGAACTCCTGGAGTGGGCCGGCGGCGAGTACGATCCCGAGGAGTTCGACCTGGAGGCCGTCAACAAGGTCCTGCGTCGAATGTAGCGTCGAGACGGCGCCGCGCGTCTTCGCGGTCGTCGGTCGCCCTGGAAACGCCGCCCGTCCTCCACTACCATCATGAATATCGGAGGCGCGTTCCCTCGCCCGTCGAGTCGGTTCAACCTCGGAAGGCCGTCGTCCGCCATGTTGCGATCCGTCGAAATCCAGAACTTCCGGTCCTGCCTCAACACGAGCTTCGGCCTCGACACGACCCTCTCCGCCCTCTGCGGCCGCAACGGCGTTGGCAAGACGAACGTGCTCCAGGCGATCGAGTGGGCGTGTTCGACGGCGGTCAAGGTGGATAGGGCCCGGTTGATCGACGTGGTCCCAAACCTGACGTCCCCAGGGGGGACGTCTTTGGAGATGGAGATCGAACTCGATGGCGGTCGTTATCGCTACCGATTCCTGGGTCCCAGCGTCTTGGCGAGCGGTCTCCGAGCGGATATCGTCACGGAATCATTAGAGGTCCGCTCGAACGGCGCTGCGAAGACGATCTTTCAACGCACGCAACGCGGCCTCGAAGTCATTGGCCGCTCAGAGACCATCCGAATCCCAAGGCTGACACCCGGCTTTGCCGTTCTCTCTTCACTACTGCCGGACGACGACCCCGCCGCGCTGCACATTGAGAAGGTCGGAAGGTTCCTCAAAGGCGTTCGTTATTATTCCTTGGACGATTCCGCGACCGAGCACCTCGTCACGGAACAGGAATACGCCGATTGGAAACTACGATATCAAGTCGAAGGCGACTTGACTTCCTCCCTCTCCATGCGGTTGCTTTACATGCAAGAGGAAGACCCGGAACTCTTCAATGAACTCCGGGGGCTTCTAGGAGCGGACGGGCTTGATCTTGTGGAGAACATACGGGTAGTCACTTTGGAGACGCCTGACCTTGGCATGGACGTGCCGACGCCAAAGGTGAAGCGTTTTATGCCCGTGTTCCGTCCTTCCCGCCGGATGGGGGGGGCGGGGGGGGAATACGGCAATCGGCGGCTCTCAACCGGTACGCTGCGCGCGATTCAGATCGTCACGTCGATGCTGTTCGACCGCCGCTCGCTGATGCTGATGGAGCAGCCGGAAGACTCGATCCATCCGGGGCTCCTCGAAAAGCTCATCGACTTGCTACGGACCTATTCAAGCGATACGCAGGTGCTCTTCACGACGCACTCCCCGGCGGTGCTCGACATGCTCAGGCCGGAAGAAGTCCTCCTGGCGACGGCCGAAGAGGGCGCGACCCAGGTCCGACGCTTGACCTCGGAGGAGATGGAGCGGGCCAAGGACTTTCTGGCCACTGAAGGCGTTTTGTCGGAATTCCTCGAAGCCCAGGACGATCTTTGATCATGTTCGCGATCCTGGCCGAGGACCGTTCGGACGCCGAGGTCTTGCGGATCCTGGTTCGAAGGATCGTCGGGCGGGACGACCTGAAGGTCCACAAAATGGGATTCGGCGGCTGCGGCGAGCTTCGGCGCAAGGCGGCCAGTCATATTCAGAACTTCTCGCGCCAAGGGGCGTCGCGGTTCATCATCTGCCACGACTCCGACGGCAAGGATCCGGAGGCCGTTCGGAAGGACGTGCGGGACGCGATCGGCCGCAAGATCGACTTGAAGCGATTTCGGCACGCGATCGTCGTCCCCGTTCAGGAGCTTGAAGCCTGGATCATCGCGGACGAAGCGGCGATCGCCGCCGTGATCCCCAGCCTGGACATCAAGCCGGTATCTCAGCCGGAGACGATCATGAGCCCGAAGGAGTGGCTTACGAAACAGTCTCGCGCGGGAAAATCGAAATCGAAACCGCTGTACCTGTACGCGACCCACAATGCCAAGGTCGCGCCTCACCTGGACGTCGCCAAGGTCCAGGCCAAATGCCCGTCGTTTCGTCTCCTCGTCGAGTTCGTCCAGAAGGCGATGAAGGCCGGGTGAGGGACGGCGGGGCGGGGCGTCCCTCACCCGATTCGCTCATGGCACGATCAACGGCGAGCGCTTCTCGGCGGCCTCGTCCATGAAGCCCTGGATCCGGCCGACGAGTTCGCGGGCGTCGGGGGTGACGCCCTCCAGCATCAAGGCGTTGGACCAGAGTTGAAGGCCGCACTCCTTGATGAAGCCGTCGTGCTCGGCGTTGGCGCTCAGGCGGGAGAGACGACGGACCAACGGCGCCTTCGGGTTGACCTCCAGGATTCGCGACGCCTCCGGAACCTCCTGGTTGGCCATTTTGAGGATCCGCTGCATCTGCGTCGAGAACGAGCCGTCGGCGTTGACCAGGCAGCAGGGGCTGTCGGTCAGGCGGTGGGACTCGCGGACCTCGCGGACGCGGTCGCCGATCGCCTCGCGGAACAGGGTCAGCACGCGCTGGAAGCCGGGCTCGGCCTTCGACTCGTCCAGCTTCTCCGGTTCCTCCTCGGCGGGGGCGTCGGGAAGGTCCAGGTCGTCGGAGTCGATCGACGTCAACGGCTTGCCCGAGAACGATCCCAGCGCGTTCATCACGAACTCGTCGACGGGCTCGGTCAGATAGAGGACTTCCAGCTTCCGCTTGCGGAACACCTCCAGATTCGGGTTCTTCTCGATCGCCGCCAGGTCGGGGCCGCCGAGGAAGTAGATCCGCTTCTGGCCCTCCGGCATCCTCGAAACGTAGTCGTCCAGCGACACGTCGCGGCGGCCGTCGGCCTTCTGGGAGGACTCGAACCGGACCAGCTTCGCCAACCGCTCGCGCTGGAGGACGTCGACGATCGCCCCCTCTTTCAGGAGCGCGCCGAACTGGTCGGTGAAGGTCTGGAACGCATCGGGTTCCTCCTTCGCGAGTCGCTCCAGGCGGTCGAAGACCGCCTTGACCAGCGAGCCTCGGATCCGACGGATCACCGTGTCGTCCTGAAGCGTTTCTCGTGAAACGTTCAGCGGCAGGTCTTCGGAGTCGACCAGGCCGAAGAGGAACCGCAGGTAGTCCGGCAGAAGCTCGCGGCAGTCCGACTGCACCAGCACCCGCTTGGCGCAGAGGCTGACGCCGTGCTCGACCCGCGGGAAGCCCAGGCGCTCGATGTTCGACGCCGGGCAATACAATACCGCGTGGAACTGGATCGGGGAGTCAACCGACAGGTGCAGCCGCCAGAGCGGCTTTTCCTCGCCGCGGTGGCTGAGGTGCTGGTAGAACCGCTCGTGCTGCTCGTCGGTCACCTGGTTTTTGGGCTCGACCCAGATCGGCTTCTGGTCGTTAAGCGTCTCGCCGCCGGGGGCCAGCTTGATCGGGTGCGGGATGAAGCTGGAGTAGCGTCTGACGACCTCCTTGATCCGATACGGCGACGTGAAATCCTGGGCGTCCTCCTTCAGGTGGAGGACGATCTCCGTGCCGCGGGGGAGGGGGTCGGTGACGGCCTCGACGCTGAATCGGCCGGTCCCCTCGGAGGCCCACTCCCAGCCGGCCTCGTCGCGATAGCTCCGAGTGCGGACGCGGACGCGGTCGGCGATCATGAACGCGGAGTAGAAGCCCACGCCGAACTGGCCGATCAGCGAAAGCCGGGCCTTCTCCTTGTCCTCCGCGGAGAGCCCCTTGAGGAACTCGCCGGAGCCGCTGCGGGCGATCGTCCCCAAATTGGCGACCAACTCGTCGTGCGTCATGCCGACGCCGGTGTCGCGGATCGTCAGCGTCCGCGCGGCCTCGTCGGGCTCGATCGTGATCTCCAGCGGGCCGCAATCGCGCCGGGACTCGTCGGTCAGGGAGACGAAGCGCATCTTGTCGAGCGCGTCGGAGGCGTTGGAGACCAGTTCCCGAAGGGCGATCTCCCGGCTCTGATACAGCGAGTGCGACAGCAGATGAAGCACCTGCTTGATCTCGGCCTGGAAGGCGAATTCCTGCTTCTCGCGCGCGTGTTCGTCGGACATGGCGACGTTGGCCCTCGAAAACCTTGGGGATCGGACGTTTCCTCTGAATACGATCGTTCAAAGGGCGGGGATCGTTTCTGACCGTCAGGGATTTTGGGGGTCTGAACGAGTCTTCCCCCCTCGCGGGGGAAGACAGACCGCGAAGCGGTCAGATGAGGGGGACGGCGCGAGGCGACCGTCGCGATTCGCGATGGCCCGTCCGGCAAGCTCTGGACGTCAACGGTTTCCTGGCGCGCCTCCCCCTCATCCGGCCCTTCGGGCCACCTTCCCCCGCGAGGGGGGAAGGCCGTTTTGATCGCCCTCCCAAAATCAGTGACGGTCAAGATCGTTTCAACTCAACCGGCCTCGGGCAGGAATCGATCCAACAGCGCCGCCAGTTCCGGGGCGCTGGGGATCTCCTTGAACCAGAGGATCGGGCCGGGGAGCTTCTCGAGCGCCTCCTCGTCGACCTTCAGCTTCTCGGAGACGACCATCACGAACCGGGACGGCCCCAGGCGGGGGAGTTGGTCCAGGAGCCGGCCGAGGCTGCTTTTCTTCCAGAAGCCGACGACCTCGACGAAGACGTCGAGCCCCGTCGCCTTGTGGACGGCGCGGTAGTCCGGCACCCAGACCCCCTCGCGGCCCAGCTCGACGATCTCGGTCGTCTCGGACAACTCCCACGCCGGGGCGATCTGGCGGAAGCGCTCGGCGAACGCGGGGATCTCCGGCGGGACGTAGGTCCCCGTGTCGGCCGTGTGCGAAACCAGCCCGATCGTCGAGTCGACGTGGAAGCTCCGGGGGTCGCGCCTGGGCCCCCAGCGCAACTCCGCGTCGAGTCGGAAGTCCTTGCAGCGGAGCAGGGCGGGGAGGAAGAGCGCCATCTGCAAGCCGTACCGCGTGGTGGCGCTGAAGAGGCTCAGGGGGCCGTCGAGATTGAACGAATAGCCCTCGCGCATCGTTCCGCTCACGCGGTAGAGCAGGCGGTGGAACTTCAACTGGCGGAACAACTGGCGATACCGCGCGGGGGTCTCGCCGCGGACCTCGACCTTGACGCGGACGGATCGCAAGAGCGTCGCCTGCGCGAGCGCGACGTTGTAGCGATCCAGGAGTCGTTGCGCGGTCATGTCCTGGAACGAGAGCATGCGGTTCTCGTCGCGAAGGTCGGCGAACATGCCCTCGACGAGGACCTCGGGTTTCACGTCCAACTCGTCGGCGACGCTCTGAAGCACGACGTCGCGGCGGAAGACGGGGCGGGGGGGGCGACCGCCGGCGGGGATGGAGTCCCCTTCGTGAAGCTGGGGGTGGGTCGCGGCCAACTCGCGGCGGTGGGCGGCGGCGGCGGCGAAGACCTTCGCGCGGATCCGGTCGGGGGGGACGTCGGCGACGACCTCGAACTCCGCGCCGTCCTCCAGCACCTTGGCCAACCCGCGATGCACCAGCGTCGCCTTGCCGCCGGAGCCGAACAGGTCGTCGATCTCCGCCTCGATCTCCCCGCGCGTCCTGCCGACCCCCTCGCGGAAGATCGCCAGCAGGCTCTCGGCCGCCTCCAGCCATTGCGAGCCGTCGCGGGGCAGGTAGATCGGGAGCACCCGCTCCTTGCTGATCCTCACGCGGAGCAGGTCGCCTGTCAGCATCCTCGGGGCCTCTGTTCAAGATGACGGCCTTCTCCCCTTGAGGGAGAAGGTGGCCCGAAGGGCCGGATGAGGGGTGGACGGACGAGACGAGCGTTGGAGTTCGGAGCGGCCTTCCTCGGGGCCGAGATTCGCGCCCGTGCTATCTAGCTCTCGACCACTCTCTCGGCAACACCCTGCAATGGATTAGGATTCCCCCCGGAAGCGTCTCGTGGTAGTAGTCAGTTTCGGCCTGGCCCCACTTGTATCGCGATTCCAACTCTCGCACTAAATCATCCCGGTCGACCGCCACCCCGTAGCAGGGCCAAGCCTGTTCTCGCTGTAATTTTAATCGCACTTCTTTGATATCGGCGCCATTGATGAGTGCGGAGATCACATCATTGCCGAATCCATGGTTCTCCTGCCGGATCTTCTGATCCCGATCCGCCTCCCGAGAATAGTTCGACCCCTTCGCTTCCAATTTTAGTTGCTGTCTCAGTGGACGGAAGGGACTGTATCCTTCGATGTAAATTAAGAAAACGACACGGACGCATGTTCCCTGACGTGGCAATCCATGCTCACGTTCGGCCTCGGGGATCAGTTCTCCGAAGACGAATTCAGCCTGGTGTCTCGCGTTGAACGCGGCCCAGTCACGTCTATTCATAATCCACCGCCGTTTTGATGTCGCTCCGTTATGTCGCCCCTCGCGTGGGGACGTCGGAAAACCGCGTTCTCAAGCGTCGCCGTCGTAGGCGCTGTGCTGGCGGCGACGATTGGACGTGTACTCCTCGACGGTCCCCCTGGTGACGACCTCGTAGAGCACGGCCCGCTTGTCGCCCGACTTGCGGAGGATCCGCCCCAGGCGCTGGACGTGCTCGCGGACGGATCCGGAGCCGCTCAGGATCACCGCGACGTTGGCCTCCGGGACGTTGACGCCCTCGTTCAAGACCTTGGACGTCGCCACGATCGGGTACTCACCGGAGTTGAACTTCAAGAGGACGTCCCGGCGCTCCTTGGTCTTGGTCTGGTGGGTGATCACCGGGACCAGGAACCGGCGGGCGATGGCGTAGACGGTGGCGTTGTCGTGGGTGAATATCAACACGCGGTCGTTGTTGTGTCGTTCCAGGAGCCGTTCCAGGAGCTTGAGCTTGGCGGGGGCGGCCAGGGCGAGTTCGCGCTGGACGCGGTAGGCGTGGAACGCCTCGCGCCCCTCCGGGGAGCGGAACGCCAGGAAGAGGAAGCGGGCCCAGCCGTCGGGCCGGCGCATGTCGATGCCGGAGGCGCTTACGAACGCTCGGTAGCATTCGCGGGCGTTCTCGTAGCGCAGGCGTTCCTCGTCGGAAAGTTCGACGAAGACCTGGATCGCCTCGTAGTCGGCGAGGAACCGGCCGCGGAGCTGGGTGATCTCGCGGCGGTAGACGATCGGGCCGATCAGTTGGTCGAGATGCGTGTGCGCGTTGTCGGCGCGTTCGGGGGTGGCGGTCAGACCGAGGCGGAACGGGGCGATGGCGCAGACGGCCGAGAGGCCGTAGGTGGCGCCCGGCAGGTGGTGGCACTCGTCGAAGACGATCAGACCGAAGCGGTCGCCCAGCCGCTCCATGTTGATGTAGGCGGAGTCGTAGGTGGTGACGGTGATCGGCTGGACGTCGTTGTAGCCGCCGCCCAACAGGCCGATCTCCACGCCGAAGCTCATCGACAGTTCATCGTACCATTGATTCATCAGGTCGATGGTGGGGGTGACGACCAGGGTGGGGCGGGCGGCCTTCTCGATGGCGAGGTTGGCCAGGTGGGTCTTGCCGGTGCCGGTGGGGAGGACCACGACGCCGCGGCCGCCCGCCTTCCACCAGGCGTCCAGACCCTCGGTCTGGTGCGGGAACGCCTCCTTGGCGACCTGGATCCGCCAGGGCGTCTGGGAAGGGCCGTAGCCGCGGGCGGCGTCGTCGTAGGCGATCTTGCGGCCGCGGAGGAACTCCACCAGCGGGCGATACCAGATCGCCTGGGCGCGGTGGCTTTGGGTCCTGGGGTCGTACTGGACGCCGGGAAGCCCGGCCTCCTCGTCCTCGGCGAGTCCCTCGACGACCACCGTGCCGCGGTCGAACAGCAGGCGCAACGGGCGCGCGTCCTCCCCGATCGTGACCGCCTCGCCCGAGCCCATGGGAACGCCCGCCTCCTCGATTCGCCGACGCCGCGACTCCGGCGCCACCTCTTCAGTCTACCCGACTCGGCGCGAGGCGGCGAGGCGCCTCATGGCGTCGCGGCCGGCGCGGGGGTATCCTGGGACGTCGCGCGGACGCGACGCGCCGCGACGTTCACCGAACCGGTCCCTCCAGGACGCCCGACATGCTCAAGAAGATCCCGCCGATCCTCTCGCCGGAATTGTTGCACATGATCGCCCAGATGGGGCACGGCGACGAACTGGTGATCGCCGACGCCAACTTCCCGGCGGTCGCCTGCGCCCAAAGGCTCGTCCGGGCCGACGGCCACGGCGTGCCGGCGATCCTGGAGGCGATCCTGGAGCTTTTCCCGCTTGACGGGTTCGTGGACGCCCCGGTCGCCGTGATGCGGCGGCTGGACAAGCCGGGCGAGCCGGCGCCGATCTGGGCCGACTACCAGCGGATCCTCGACAGCGCCGAGGGGAAGCACGTGGCGATGGAGCAGGTCGAGCGGTTCGCGTTCTACGAGCGCTCCGAGATCGCCTTCGGCGTCGTCGCCACCGGCGAGGGGGCGCTTTACGGCAACGTCATCATCAAGAAGGGGATCATTCCACCCAAATGACGACGGACATGGCGGCCTGGGCGAAGATCGTGGTACTGGCGATCGGCGGAGCGCTCGGGGTCAACGCAAGGTACTGGCAGTCGGTCTGGATGGCGCGATTCGTCAGCCTGGAGTTCCCCTGGGCGACGTTCGCGATCAACGTGGCCGGGGCGTTTTTGATCGGGGCGACGTCGGCGGTGCTGACGCACCGCTTCGGCGGGCACGACCCGGCGCGGCTGGCGATCGTGGTGGGGGTCCTCGGGGGCTACACCACGTTCTCGTCGTACACGCTGGAGTTCCTGGGACTGGTGGAGCGCGACCGCTTCCTGCTGGCGGCGCTTTACCTGGGGGGGAGCGTCTTCTGCGGGGTCGTCGCCTGCGCCGCGGGGTTGTCGCTGGGAAGGTCGCTGGCGATCCGATCGTGAGGGTCGTCCCGGCTCTCGGCTTCCTCGCCGTACTTGACGTCGTACTTGGGGAGGGAGTCGAGGACCGACTTGATCGGGACGTCGGGGGGTTGGAGCGCCTCGGTCTCTTCGGCCCCCGGCATTTTGGCGTAGAGACGGTCCAGTTCGGCGCGGGCGGGGTCGGTGTAGTCGGAGTGGTTCGTGAGCTTCAGCACGCGCTGGAGGTCGGCGACGGCGTCGGCGTCGCGTCCCGCCTTGACCCGGCAGAGGCCGCGGGCGAGGTAGCCCTCGACGTCGCTGGAACGGGCGGCGAGGTAGCGGTCGAGGTCGGCCTCGGCGGCCTCCAGGGAGTCGCGGTCGGACAGCAGCCGGCCCCGCGCCAGGTAGGCGGCGGTCAGTTGCGGGTCGCACCGCAGCGCCTGGTCGAGATCGGCCAGGGCGTCGTCGGGGCGGTGCTGGGCCAGGTAGACCGTCGCGCGATGGAAGTAGCCCTCCCCCAGATAGGGCGAGACGTCGATGATCGCGTCGAACTCCTCCAGCGCGCCCGGCAGGTCGCCCTGGACCAGCCGGAGGCGGCCCGCCTTGACGCGGGCGGGGATGCGCGCGCGCTGGCGGCGCTGGGTCGACCAGTAGAACTGCATCATCAAGAAGGCGGCGGCCGTCGGCAGGCCCACCAAGGCGACGCGGACCTGGAACCGCGTCGCGGGCGAGTACCTCCAACGGGTGACGACGACGTGCTTGTCCGTCGTCTCCACGATCTTTTGCTCGTGGATCAGGAACATCGCCAGCATGAAGCAGAGGACGCCGACGATTCCCAAGCCCCGGCCCAGCCAGCGCATCCGGCGCAGCGACACCAGGAGCACGGCGACGGCCACCAGGAAGACCCCGGCGTAAAAGAGCTGCGCGATGGCCGAGGGCCCCGGGACGTCGATGAGCCGGTCGTAAATCTCGATGCCTCTCATCGCTGCACGTCTCGCGAGGGTTCGGTGATGACGGGCGTCGGCGGACGCGCGGGCCCGGGTACGTCCGGGCTCGGCGGGGAGCGGTGAAACGGGAGGGCTTCATCATCCAAGGTAAATATGCACGCAATCGCTGTCAATCGGACATCGGCCCGCGGCCGGTTTTCGCGGGGCTTCCTCTCGCGCCGCCGGCGCCGGCCGGCGCGGCGGTGGGGGTTGCGCGATCCGTCGTCCGCGGCGGCCCGCGACGAAACCCGATTCCTTCAAAACGGCTGCTATATTCCCGTTAGGAGACCGCCAGGCGACAGGAGGCACGCAAGCGCACGACGATTCAACGGATTACCTGTCACGAGCACGAGGCCGTCATCCATGGCTCGCCGATCCCAAGCCGCTTCGCGCCGGTTCCCAGGTCCCCTGGCGCTCGAACCGCGGACCCTCTTGACGACCCTGATCGCGATCGTCGATTCGGGGGTCGACTTTTCCGACTCCGCCGTCGTCCCCTTCCTGGTCTCGGGCTACGACGCCTACAACAAGACGTCGCAAGCCTCCGCCGGGGCTTCGGTGGTTCGCGACACCAGCCTGGCGCACGGCCACGGCTCGGCGGTCGCCGACATGGTCGTCCAGGGGATCGCCGCCGCGGCCGCCGCCGCCGATCGGACGCCGGACGTCAAGATCCTGCCGATCCGCGACACGTCCTCCGGCCTGAACATCGATCCCAACGCCTTGATCCGCGGGATCTACTACGCCGCCGACCAGGGGGCGGCCGTCATCAACCTGAGCGTCAACCTCTCCTACAACCCGAGCCTGGGCGACGCCTCCGACCCCCATTTCGGCTCGACCCTGGTCGACGCCATCGCCTACGCGCAGTCCAAGGGGGCGGTGGTGGTCACCGCGCCCGGCAACGGCTCGCGGAGCATCGAGTCGGTCCCGCTCTTCCCCCCCTTCGCCAGCGATCCGGCCTACTCCGCCACCCGCCCGGCCCCGACCAACGTCGTCGTCGCCGCCGCCACCGACGCGAACGGCGCGCTGACGAGCATGTCGAACTGGGGGCCGGTTCACGTCGACCTCGGCGCCTACTCCGGCCCCGAGGGGGCGACCTCCTACTCCGCGGCCTACACCTCCGGCGTCGCCGGGGTGATCGCCGCGCTCTTGCCGACGGGATCCTCGCCCCAGCAGGTCATCCAGGTCCTCACCTCGACCGTCACGCCGACGAAGCAAGCGGTCGGCGCGTGGTCGCGAACCGGGGGCGTGCTGAACCCCGCCGCGGCGGTCGCCCGCGCCCAGTCCAACCACGTCGGCGCCGACGGCTCGATCGTCATCGACGCCGGCTCCCCGAATGACGCCTACTTCCAGGGAGGCTCGGCCGTCGCCACGACCGCGAGCGTCGCCGCGCCCGACCTCGACGCCCCGCCGCCCGCCGCGGTCTGGAACTCCGCCCGCCAGGGGCCGGCCTTCTCCTACAAGGTCGACGACCTGACCCCCGGCGCGACCTACCACGTCCGGCTCGACTTCTCCGAGACCCGGTACGGCGCCCCCAACCAGCGCCTGTTCGACGTCCTGGTCAACGGCGTCACCCGGATCTCGGCGCTCGACGTCCACGCCGTGGCCGGCGGCGCGAATCGGGGCGTCGCCCGCGACCTGATCGCCCAGGCCGACGGCTCGGGAACGATCGCGATCGCCTTCAAGGCGCTGGCGGGGAAGGGGGACGCGACCGTCGACGCCGTGGAGATCCGCCCGCTGGACGACCTCGCCGCCGGCAAGCCCGCGACCTCCTCCTCGATCGAGTCCTGGTCGTTCAACCCGGCGCTCGCCGTCGACTTCTCCTCCCGGACCCGCTGGTCCAGCGGCCAGTGGATGCAGCCGACGTCCACCGCCTGGTTCCAGGTCGACCTTCAGGACTTCGTCCACGTCACCGAGGTCAAGCTGAACTGGGAGCGCGCCTACGCCGTCGACTACCAGATCCAGACGAGCGCCGACGGGACCAACTGGACGACGATCAAGAACGTCGTGGGCAACCAGTCGGCCGGGGCGGTCGACCTGACCGGCCTCTCCGGCGACGGGCGGTTCATCCGAGTCTATTGCACCCAGACCAGCGCGGGGTCGAACAACTACTCGCTCTACGACTTCCAGGTCATGGGTTCGAAGATGACCGACCTGGCCGCCGGCAAGACGGCCGTGGCGACGTCGTCGGAGTCCGACGCCCTCAATCCCTCGATGGCCTTCGACGGTCTGGGCGGCACCCGCTGGTCCAGCGGCCAGTGGATGCAAAAATCGAGCGCGGCGTGGCTGTCGGTGGATCTCGGCTCGGTCTCGTCGATCCAGGACGTCCGCTTGAACTGGGAGAACGCCTACGCGGCCGACTACCAGATTCAGGCGAGCGTCGACGGCGTGAACTGGACGACCCTCGTCGACGTGAAGGGGAACCGCTCGGCGGGGCCGGCGTACTTCGCGGACCTCGACGGGACCGGGCGTTACGTCCGGATCCTCTGCCTGGCCCCGGGGCCGGTCAACGACAACTACTCGCTCTGGGACTTCAACGTCTACGGCCGGCCGCTCGCGAACCTGGCGACGGGCGCCGTCGCCGCTTCGTCGTCCAACGAGAGCAACTTCCACGGGCCCTCGATGGCGATCGACCCGAACCCCGCCTCGCGCTGGTCCAGCGGCCAGTGGATGCAACCGAATTCCATCGGCTGGCTGCAAATCGACCTGGGGGCGCGGTACGACCTTCAAACGGTGGTCCTGAACTGGGAGCGGGCCGCGGCCGTCGACTACCAGCTTCAGGTCAGCGACGACGGCTCGAACTGGACGACCGTTCGCTCGGTGACGGGGAACGCCAAGGTCGGCGTGGACGTGCAAGCGGGCCTGATCGGCTCGGGCCGCTACCTGCGGATCTATTGCACGAGGACCAACGCGACCGACAACTACTCGCTCTACGACGTCCAGATCTTCGGGACGCCCAGCGCGGCGGGGTCGTCCGCGTCCTCCTCCTGGACGACCTGGAACGCGGTCGCCGCCGCGCCGATGGCGACGGGCCCGATCGCCGACGCCGCGCCTGCCGACTCGTCGGCGACCCTGGCGAAGTACCGGCCGCCGTTCCGGAACGCCTCGCCCTTCGCCTCCCGCGTCTGGCGGCCGGGGATGCGGACGTCGATCGGTTGAGCCTCCATCCTCCGCGCTGTACGCTGGCGCGGGGGCCGTCGGGTGCGCGACGGCCCACCACCTGGCGCGCCGGGGCGAGCCGGTCGCGCTGGTCGAGCGGTTCGGGCTCGGCCACGCGCGGGGGAGTTCCCACGGCGCGGCGCGGATCATCCGCCACTCCTATGCCGATCCGGTCTGCGCCCGACTCATGCCCGACGCCTTCCGCGCCTGGGCCGAACTGGAGGCCGACGCCGGCCGGTCGTTCTTCGTCCGAACCGGCGGCGTCTCGTTCGAGCCGCCGGGCGTCGGCTACGTCGCCAAGGTCGCGGCGAACCTGGCGGAACTGAATGTTCCGCATCGAGTTATGTCGGGAGCCGAATGGAACGCCGTCCAGCCTGCGTTCAACCTGCCCGATGATTACGCCGTCGTCTTCGAGCCCGACGCCGGCGCGCTGGCCGCGGCGCGGGCGATTGAGGCGGAGATCGAGCTTGCACGACGGGGACCGGACACCCGGATCCTGACCGAGACGCCCGTCCTCCGCGTCGATCTGGACGGCGAGCGGCCGACGCTCGTCTCGGACGATCTGACGATCGAGGCCGAGCGGCTGATCCTGGCGGCGGGGCCGTGGATCGGGCGGTTGATCCCGGAACTGGCGGCGACGCATCGGCCGACGCGCCAGCAAGTCCTCTACTTCCGCCCGGCGAACCCCGGCCCGTTCCAGCCGGGGCGGTTCCCGACGTTCATCCACATGGGACCGACTCCCGGCGAGGCGTTCTACGGCATGCCCGAGTTCCTCGCCCCCGGCGTGAAGGTCGCGAGGCACTTCGGGTCCGAGACCGACCCCGACGAACCGGCGGCCGTCGGCGAGGAGTACGTCGCCCTGGTCCGCGACTTCCTCCGCGGCCGCCTGCCGACCCTCGCCGACGCCGAGGTCGTGGCGCGCGAGACCTGCCTTTACACCGTCGCGCCCGACGAGCGGTTCCTGGTCGACGCCCACCCCGCGCGGCCCGACGTGTTCCTCGCCAGCCCTTGCAGCGGCCACGGCTTCAAGTTCTCGATCCTCGTCGGCCGGGTGTTGGCCGACATGGCGACGGGGATTGATATCGACCCCAGGTTCGACGCCTGGAAACGCATTCCTTGATTCCTTCACGGTAGGAGCGAACTACAGACGGTCTTCCCCCCTCGCGGGGGAAGACAGACCGCGAAGCGGTCAGATGAGGGGGATGACAAGCAAAAACGCCGTCGGAATTCGCAAGCCCGTCCGACCGGCTCGGGACTCCAACGGCGTCTTGGCGCGTCCTCCCCCTCATCCGGCCCTTCGGGCCACCTTCCCCCGCGAGGGGGGAAGGCCGTTATGATGAAACTCGCGACGGTCGTTTCCGCCCTCGTGGAGTCCCGCCCATGCCATCGCCATTTCCAGGAATGAACCCCTACCTGGAGCGCGACATCTGCTGGCACGACTTCCACGATCGGTTTCTGGCCGTGGGCGCGGGAGTCATTGGCATGCGGATCCAACCGGACTTCCTCGTCCGCATCGACGCCCACATCCTCGTCCAGGAGCTTCCCGAGCAACCGCGACGGCTGCTGGGCCGCTCCGATCTTTCGGTTGCGGCGAAGCCGCGTCGTGAGGAAGCGGAGGCCGAGAGCGTCGCGCTGCTTGACGCGCCGGCGCGCGTCCGACTGCCCGAGTTGGAGCCGATCCGCGAGGTGTATCTCAAGATCATCGACCGCTCGTCGCGCGAGGTCGTGACGGTGGTCGAACTCCTCAGCCCGGCCAATAAGAGGCGGAGCGGGCCGGATCGGGAGCGGTATCTGGCGAAGCGGGCGGGCGTGCTGGCGTCCCAGGCGAGCCTCGTCGAGATCGACCTGCTGCGCGGCGGCGCCCCCATGCCCGGCGAAGGCCGTCCGGAGTGCGTTTATTCGGTCCTCGTGAGCCGGCCCGACGACCGACCCGAGGCCGGCTTCTGGCCGCTCGGCCTGGCGGATCGACTTCCCACCGTCCCGATCCCTCTGCGACCGCCGCATCCCGACGCCGCGCTCGATTTGCAGGCCCTCCTCGATCGCGTCTACGACGAGGCGGGATACGAATTCGACATCTACGACGGCCCGCCCCAGCCCCCCCTGGACGCCGAGGAAGCCGCGTGGGCGGCGAAGTTCGTCCCCAAGCGTCCCTGAACCCCGCCCGGGAGCCCCGCCCATGCCTCGAAGAATCGCCTGGACGACGCCGTGCGTCGTGGTCCTCGCCCTCGCCGCGACCGCGGCGCGCGCCAAGGACAAGGAACCGCTTCCCCCCGACCTGACCGCCTTCTTCAAGGCCGAGACCGACGCCATCGCCTCCAAACCGCTTCAGGACGTGAAATCGGCCGAAGAGTGGAAGGCCAAACGGCCGGAGTTCCAGCGCCAGTTGCGCGAGATGCTCGGGCTCGACCCGATGCCGCCGCGGACGGACCTGAAGGTCGAGGTCCGGGGCGTCGTCGAGCGGCCGGACTTCGCGGTCGAGCGGATCCTGTACCAGTCGTCGCCGGGGCTGTACGTCTCGGCCAACCTGTATCGGCCGAAGGTCGTCGGGAAGCCGCTGCCGGCCGTGCTTTACGTCTGCGGGCACGGCAGGGTCGAGAAGGACGGCGTGATCTACGGCAGCAAGGCCCACTACCAGCATCACGCCGCCTGGTACGCCGCCAACGGCTACGTCTGCCTGGTGGTCGACACCCTGGAACTCGGCGAGGTCCCCGGCCACCACCACGGCACCTACCGGCGGGGCCGCTGGTGGTGGCAGTCGCGCGGGTACACCCCCGCGGGCGTCGAGGTCTGGAACGGCATCCGAGGGCTCGACTACCTCTGCTCCCGCCCCGAGGTCGACCCCGATCGCCTGGGCGTCGCCGGCCGCTCGGGCGGCGGCGCGATGTCGTGGTACCTGGGCGCGGTGGACGACCGCCTCAAGGTCGTCATCCCCGCCGCCGGCATCACCGACCTGCAAGACCACGTCGTCAACCGCGCCCCCAACGGCCCCAACACCGACGGCGTCATCGACGGCCACTGCGACTGCATGTTCTTCGTGAACACTTATCGCTGGGACTATACGATGCTGGCGGCGCTCGTCGCCCCCAAGGCGCTTTTGTTCGAGAACACCCACGCCGACCCCATCTTTCCCGAGCCCGGCGTCCGTCGGATCTTCAAGCAGCTTGAGAACGTCTACGGCTGGTACGGCGCGCGCGATCGGCTCGATCTGATCGTCGGCGACGGCGGCCACGTCGACTCCGAGGAGCTTCGCCATCCCGAGTTCGCCTGGTTCGAGAAGCACTTCAAGGGCGACGCCGCCCAACCGCTCGACGCCATCCAGGAGCCCGACCGCGCCGTGCCGATCGAACTCCTCAAGGTGTTGGAACCCGGCAAGCCGCTTCCGGAGAACGTCAACGACACGATCGACGAATCGTTCGTCCCCCGCGCTATCCCCCCCGCGCCGACCGCCGAGGCGTGGAACGCGATCAAGGACCGCCTCCGCGCCGAGGCGGTCGCGAAGGCGTTCCCGTCTCCGTTCCACGGTCCCAAGCTGGCTTATCCCTGGCGGGACGTGAACGAGTCTTACGTCGTCAAGGCGGCCCTGGGGATGAAGACGCTGGACTTCGAATACCCGTCCTGGCCCTATCCGACTCAGCGCCTGTGGGCGTTTCACGACCCCGACGTCTCGAAGGTCGCCGGGATCGACCTGGTCGTGATGACGGCCGAGGACTGGAAGCGATACGCGCCCTTGATCGACGCCTTCGAGGGGGACGCCGACCCCTCCGGGCTTCCCGAGTTCGCCGAGGTCAAGGCGAAGGCCAACGCCGGGACCATGACGGCGTTGTTCGCGCCTCTGGGGATCGGTCGAACGGCCTGGCCCGCCTCGCGCGACGTCAGCGTCCGCCGCCGGTTCGCGCTTCTCGGACTGACTCTCGACGGCTGCCGCGTCGCCGAGGTCCGCCAGGTCTTGCGGGGGCTTCAGGGGTTGAACGGCCCGCCGGTGACGCTGATCGCCCGCGGCGAGGCCGCCCCGGTCGCGCTTTGGGCCGCCGCCCTCGAAAAGGACCATACCCCCGCCAGGATCGTCCTCCAGACGCCGCCGGCCACCGTCCGCGACGGCCCCGCGTTCCTCAACCTCGGCCGGATCCTCGACATGCCACAGGCCCTCGGCTTGCTCCATCCGGCCGACGTGAGGATCGAGGCGTCGCCCGAATCGGCCTGGTCCTGGACGCGCGCCCTGGCCGAAAGCCTCGGCGCGGCGAGGCCGTGGCCGGAGATCGTCCCCTGACGCCGAGGCGCGTTTGGGTTCGTTCGCCCGCGGCCCACGCGATGGAGGAAACGTAAGTCGTTTCCAGTAAATGCCTTTTGTCTGGACACGGCGGCTTCGTTCGTCGGAGTCGATTTGTGATTTCGAAGCCCGTCGCCTGGGATCGGCCGACCGCTCGGGGTCGCGATCCCCACGGCGGGGGACGGCCGAGTCGGCGTGGGGGGCTGGACGTCGGTCGCTCGCCCGACCCCGTGTTCATACGTCCGAGTTGCCAAAAAACGACCATCCACCCGATACGATCGCGGCGGGGCGTCGCGAGATTTCATGATTCCGTCGGAATCTCGGAAATCCCGCCAGGCGGTCCCGCGAGCCGGCGCGGCGCGGTCGCGTTTGCAATCGCGCGGGGCGTTCGCGATGATGAGATCAACCGCCGCGGAGCGCCCGCGGCGGGGAGGAGGTCCGCCGTGATTCAGAACCGAAACGCCTTGCAGGTGCTCGACCGCGACTTCCTGGAGATCCGCGCCCGGATCCTGCAAGTGGCCGCCGACCTCGACCGGATCGACCGCGCCCCGGCGCATCCCGGCGAGCACCCCGATCCCCGGCTCGGCCACATCCGCCAGGCGCTTGAGGCGTTAAGCCAGCCCGGCCCCGACCGCGCCGAGACCGTTCAACTCATCTTCTCCCTGGAATACGACCCCGATTGGCGCGCCAAGTCGGGCGTCGATCGCGAGCGGCCTGGGCGATAGGGAAGGCCCAAGCGTCCCCCTCCCTTCTCCCCTTGTGGGAGAAGGTGGCCGAAGGCCGGATGAGGGGTAATCCCAAGGGCCTTCGGTCGCGCCCCCCTCATCCGCCCCTTCGGGGCGCCTTCTCCCACAAGGGGAGAAGGGGGGAGGCGTGTTTGCTCACGGTGGTTTTCGACAAAGCACAACCCGCTCGGCTCACCGGATGGGGTTGAACACCAGACCGGTGAGGAGCTTGGGGTAGAAGTAGGTGCTCTTGGGGGGCATGGTCTCAAGCGCGGAGGCGACGGCCTCGACGTGTTCCATGCCGGCGGGGGGGACCAGGCAGGCCAGGTCGCACCCCTTGGCGGCGACGTCGGCGGCGACCTCGTCGGTCAGGTGGACGTAGCGGATGGAGCGCTCCTTGGCCAGCGGGGCGAGCAGGTGGTCGAGCACCAGCACCTGCAGGATGCTCACGCCCAGGCTTCGCCAGTCGGCGCCGTGGTCGGCGGCCAGCCTGTCCATGGTCGCGTCGGAACGGAGCCGCGCGACGGTCCACTTGCCGTCGGCGACCGTGCCGAAGGCCAGGACGTCCTGCTCGTCGCTCGACTCGGTGGCGAGGGCCGCGGCCTCCAACCCGGCGTCCCCCTCGCCGACGACCTCAAGCTCGAACTCGGGGGAGAGGCGGTTGGCCAGCTCGGCGGCGGTGAGGCCGGGGAAGCCCTTGACCAGCCGGTGGGTGGGCTGGATCAAGAGGCCCGGATCGCTCATGGAGACCAGCATCATCAGGCAGAAGTTGGCCGGGTCGTCGGGGCCGGCCGACTCGCCGGCGGCTTCCTTTTCGTCGCGGAAGCGGACGGCCGTCTCGTAGCGGTGGTGGCCGTCGGCGATGAACGTCGGCCTGGGGCCCATCAGGCCGACGACGGCCGAGATCACTTCCGGGTCGGTGCAGAGCCAGAGCTTGTTGACGACGCCCAGGTGGTCCTCGGCGATCAGCGGGGTCTTGTCCTTGATCCCCTCCTCGACCTTGCGGAGGACCTCGTTGGACGAGTCGGGGTAGAGCCCGAAGACGGGGCTGAGGTTGTAGCCGGTGGCCTTGTAAAGCGCCAGCCGATCGGCCTTGGGGCCGGCGAGGGTCTGCTCGTGGGGGAAGATCTTACCGGAGCCGAACGGCTCCACGCGGACGCGGGCGAGGAAGCCCTTGCGGACGTGGGTCTCGCCCTCGACCTGGTACGTCTGCTCGTAGACGTAGAACGCGGGGTGTTCGTCGGCCCGGAGCACGCCGTCGCGGCGCCACTCCTTGAGGAACCTCGCGGCGCGGGTGTAGGGGCTTTCGTCGGCGGAGTCGCCCGGCTCGGGCCGGTTGAGCTCCATCCGGACGCTGTTGTAAGGGCTGGCCTGGTAGAGCTTCTCCTGCAACTCCGGGCCGATGACGTCATACGGCGGGGCGACCACGTCGGAGAGGGCTCCGACCTTGGCCACGTCGTAGCGGACGCCCTGGAAGGCACGCACGTCGGGCATCTGGGGTGTCTCTTTCGTTGGTTTCGGTGGGACGAGAGGACGGGACGCGCGACGCCCCGAGGGCCGGCTCGCGGTCCCGGGGCGGTTTCGCCGACCATCACGAACGTTGATGGGAAGGGTCGGATGAAACGGTCCTCCCCCCGGAGGGGGAAGATAGACCGCGAAGCGGCCGGATGAGGGGGACGACCGACAAGACGACCCTGGGAATCTCGAACGCCGGCTCGACCGGCCTGGAACTCCAAAGGTCGTTCGGCTCGCCCACCCCTCATCCGGCCCTTCGGGCCACCTTCTCCCTCAAGGGGAGAAGGCCGTTGGATCGCCCTCCCAAAATCCGCGACGGTCGGGGCTTTCGCGGCGGGGACGGCGACGCCGATCAATAGCGGTAATGATCGGACTTGTACGGGCCTTCCTTGGGGACGTTGATGTAGGCGGCCTGCTGGTCGGTCAACTCGGTGAGCTGGACGTTGAGCTTCCTGAGCTGCAACCGCGCAACGTGCTCGTCGAGCTTCTTGGGCAGGACGTAGACCCCCACGGGGTACTTGTCGTTGCGCGTCCACAGCTCGATCTGCGCCAGCGTCTGGTTCGCGAACGACGACGACATCACATAGGAGGGATGCCCGGTCGCGCAGCCCAGGTTCACCAACCGCCCCTTGGCCAGCAGGATGATCCGCTTGCCGTCGGGGAAGATCACGTGGTCGACCTGGGGCTTGATCTCCTCCCACCGGTACTTCTCAAGCGACGCCACGTCGATCTCGTTGTCGAAGTGGCCGATGTTGCAGACGATCGCCTGATCCTTCATCCGGATCATATGATCGTGGGTGATGACGTGGAAGTTGCCGGTGGTGGTGACGAAGAGGTCGGCCTTGTCGGCGGCGTAGTCCAGGGTGACGACGCGGTAGCCCTCCATCGCGGCCTGAAGCGCGCAGATGGGGTCGATCTCGGTGATCCAGACCTGGGCGGAGAGGGCGCGGAGGGCCTGGGCGGATCCCTTGCCGACGTCGCCGTAGCCGCAGACGACGGCGACCTTGCCGGCGATCATCACGTCGGTGGCCCGCTTGATGCCGTCGACCAGGGACTCGCGACAGCCGTAAAGGTTGTCGAACTTGCTCTTGGTGACCGAATCGTTGACGTTGATGGCGGGAACCTTCAGCTCGCCGCGCTCGTGCATCTGGTAGAGACGGTGGACGCCGGTGGTGGTCTCCTCGGTGACGCCCTTGATCGCCGTCAGCCGCTTGGAGTAGTAGCCCGGTTGCGCCAGCCGCTTCCTGATCGCGGCGAACAGCACGCGCTCCTCCTCGCTCCCCGGCTTGTCCAGGACCGTCGGATCGACCTCGGCGCGGGCGCCGAGGTGCAGGAGCAAGGTGGCGTCGCCGCCGTCGTCGAGGATCATGTTCGAGAAGCCGCCGTCGGCCCACTCGAAGATCTCGTGGGTGAACTCCCAGTACTCCTCCAGCGACTCCCCCTTGAAGGCGAAGACGGGGGTGCCCCCCTCGGCGATGGCGGCCGCGGCGTGGTCCTGGGTGGAGAAGATGTTGCACGACGCCCAGCGGACCTCGGCGCCGAGCGCCTTCAAGGTCTCGATCAACACGGCGGTCTGGATCGTCATGTGGAGCGATCCGGAGATCCGCGCGCCCTTGAGGGGTTGGCTCGCGGCGTACTCCTCGCGGATGGCCATCAGGCCGGGCATCTCGGTCTCGGCGACGGCGATCTCGCGGCGGCCCCAGCCGGCCAGGGCGATGTCGGCGACGCGGTAATTCCTGGCGGGCGCGGCGGTCTTCTTTTCGGCTACGGCGGACACGTTCAAAGTCTCCTCAAACGATGAACGGGCGCCGTTGCACGTGAAAGTCACCGCGCCGTCGAGCCTGGCGGGCGCGCCTCCGCGCGCCGTCGCAGCGCCCCTCGACGGGACGGCGTCGGCTCGCGGAATCCCAAGGGCGAGCCGACGTCCCCGGACGAACCTTTCGGGGAGGCTCATTCATACCAAACCGCGGCGACCGCCGACAAGGCGAAGCCGCGGCGGCCGGCCTTGGCTAAAAACCGTTTCCTCTCGCCCTCGCCGAGCCGCGGGCTGCGTCCGCCGCGACGGCGGGCGGCCCTGGCGCCGCGCGGGCGCCACGCCCGGGCGGAACCGTCGCTTTCGATCGACGCGACGGTGAACGTCGTCGTCTTCCCCGGGCGGAACCGTCGCCTTCGAGCGACGTCGCGGTGAATTTATAAAACATCGTATAATTAATAATTGACTTGAACGGCTGGAAAGGGGAATCATGGGCGTGTCGGACGGAAACGACGAGCCACGCGAACCAAGCCGGTCGTCGGCCGAGAAGGTTGGCGGGGCCTTCGGGAAAGCCGTCCCGAACGCAGCCTTCCGCGACGCGGCGGCGCCCGCCGAGGGAAACGCTCGGCGATTCGATTTCGAGCGACGTTCGCGTGGGCGTCGCGCCGCGGTCTCGGATGCGATCACCCCGGTCGTCTCATCTAAAAGAGAGAAGCCATGAAGTCGCGCCTCACCCCCATCGCCCGCCTCGCCGCCGCCCTCGCGTTCCTGGCCTCCCCATGCGTCGGCCTCGCCGACTCGATCCAGTTGAGCGACGCGGGGACGTTCGAGAACACCAGCGCCACCCTCGGATACGACGGCATCGGCACCAACGAGTTCAAGTGGGGCGCGGTGATTCCCGACTTGCGGAGCTCGCTGACGTGGACCAACGGTAGTCCCCCCATCACCGCCGACCTGAGTCCCGGCGCGACGTTCACGTTGGGGTCTTTGACGTTCGCGAACAACCGCAACGGCGGCGACGGGCTCGCCGACACCACCCACGTCGACCTCCACCTGGCGCTCACCTTGCTGAATCCGTCGGGGAACACCAGTAGCGAGAACTTCAAGTTGAGCCTGGTCTCGACGTTCATCGGTCCCGACGACACCTCCTTCGTATCGCTCGGGTCGTCCCCCCTGACGCTCGTGGCGGACAACGGCGCCGAGTACCAGGTGACCCTGCTGGGGTTCGACACCACGGGCGTTCCCGACGCCCCCTCGTCCGGCTCCATCTGGGATGGAACTTATGTTAGCAACGATTCTTGGATCGACTCGAGCGGCACCCTCTACGTCAGGGAGGGGAAGTCGTCGGGCGATCTGGGCGTGTTGGCTTCGGTGGTGATGACGCGCGGCGCCGTGCCCGAGCCGGCCTCGGTGGTCTCGGCGGCGGTCGCCTGCCTGTCCGGCCTGGCCTTCGCCGTTCGCCGCCGCCGGAACGCGGCCCGGGGCTGATCGCGCGCCGATCGGTTCGTTCGACACGCGGTGACGGAATCGACGGCTCGGGGGTCCTCCCCGGGCCGCTCGCGCGCGCCGAGCGTCGCGGGACGGACGCGGAACGGAGGGCCCCGTCGACATGTGTGTCGGCGACGGGTAGCCTGAATCGTATCGAGGCTCCGCCGCGCCGGCTCGCCTTTCCATCCCTGCTGGAATCCCGCCGTGAAACTCGCCTTCAGCTCCAACGCCTATTTGAAGCATCCGTTCGACGAAACCGCCCGGCGGATCGCGGCCATCGGCTACGAGGGGCTGGAACTGCTGGCGGACGTCCCGCACGCCTGGCCGGCGGGGCTGCTGGAGGGGCCCAAGAAGGCCATCCTGGCGGCGATGGCCCAGAACAATCTGGGGTTCTCCAACGTCAACGCCTTCATGATGAACGCGATCGCCGACCACCGCCAGCCGTACTGGCACCCGTCGTACATCGAGCCCGACCCGAACTACGCCCGCGTCCGGATCGACCACACCCGGAGGGCGCTTGAACTTTGCGCCGAGTTGGGCGCGCCGCACGTCACCACCGAGCCGGGCGGGCCGATCCCCTCGGGAGTCTCGCGGGCGCAAGCCGTCGATCGGTTCGTCGAGGCCCTCAAGCCCCTGGCCGAGCACGCCGAGAAGCTCGGCGTCATGCTCCTGGTCGAGCCCGAGCCCGAGCTGCTGGTGGAGCGCACCGATCAATACCTGGAGATCCAGGACCGCGTCGGCTCCGGGGCGCTGGGGCTGAACTTCGACGTCGGCCACGCCTTTTGCGTGTCGGAGGATTTGCCGAAGGCGATCGCGGCGATGGCGCCGTACACGAAGCACTACCATCTGGAGGACATCGCGGCGACGCGGGTCCATCACCACCTGCCGCCGGGGGAGGGGGCGATCGACTTCGCCGAGGTCGTCGCCGCGATCAAGGCGACCGGCTACGACGGTTGGTTGACGGTCGAGTTGTACCCGAACCAGGACGACCCGGACGCCGCGGCGCGTCGGGCGTTCGACGTCCTCAAGCCGTTGGTCGCTTGACATGGCTCGACCCGCGATCAAGCCGCTGTTGCAACTGGTCCGGCTCCCCAACGTCGTCACCGCCCCGGCCGACTCCCTGGCCGGCTGGCTGATCGTCGGCGGCGCGCTCGACGACCCGCTCGGCTGGCTCCCCGTCGCCGGCGCGTCGGCGTGCCTGTACGCCGGGGGGATGGCGCTCAACGACTGGTACGACCTGGAGGTCGACAGCCTGGAACGCCCCCACCGCCCGTTGCCCTCCGGCGCGGTGGCGATCGGCATGGCCGCGGCGGTCGGCTGGGGAGGGCTGGCGTTGGGGATGGCGCTGGCGAGCTTCGCCGGATCGGCGATGCTCGTCGCGGGTCTCCTGGCCGCGGCGATCGTCTTCTACGACGGCTGGGCCAAGCAGACGCGGTCGGGCCCCTGGGTGATGGGCGTCTGTCGCGGGTTGAACATGCTGATGGGGATCGTCGCGGCGCAAGCCCCGGATCGGCCCGCGGCGTGGCTGGGGGCGTTTGGGTTCGGGCTGTTCGTCGCGGGCGTCACCTGGATCAGCCGTTCCGAGGCGCTCGGCGGCGGGACGGCGAACTTGCGGATCGGCATCTGGATCCAGCGCGCGGCGGTGATGCTCCTGGCCCTCGCCTTGCTGGCGCTCGCCGATCCGAGCGACCGCGCGGCCTTGTTCTGCGGCGTCTTCGCGTTGACCGCGGTCGCGTACAAGACGAGCGCGGCGGGCTCGCGGGCGCTCTGGGACCCCTCGCCGGAGACGGTCCAGAAGGCGGTGATCGCCGGCGTGCTCTCCCTGGTCTGGCTGGACGCGGCCCTGGTCGCCGCGGCATGCGGACCGCTGCCGGCGCTGGCGGTCGCGGCGTTCTGGCCCCCCGCGTTCCTCCTGGGCCGCTGGCTGTACGTCACCTGACGCGAGACGACCGATGCTCCTGGGTTACAACACCAACGGCCTGGCCCATCATCGTCTCGCCGACGCCGTCCGGCTCTTGGCCGAGGAGGGGTACGAAAGCGTCGCGATCACCCTGGACGCCGCGGCGCTCGACCCTTACGACGACCCGGCCGTCCTGGCGCGTCAGACCGCCGCGATCCGCGGCTTGCTGGACTCGCTGGGGCTGGCCCGCGTGGTCGAGACCGGGGCGCGGTTCCTGCTCAACCCCAGGCTGAAGCACGACCCGACGCTCATGGACCCCGACCCGGCCCGCCGCGCGGTCCGGGTCGACTTCCTCAAGCGCGCGATCGACGCCGCGACGGCGCTCGACTCCGGCGTCGTCTCGTTCTGGTCCGGGATCCTCCGCGACGACGCGGGCGAGGACCAGGCGATGGAACGTCTCGCCGAGGCGCTCCGCCCGGTGATCGACCACGCCGAGGGCGGGGGCGTCCGCCTGGCCTTCGAGCCCGAGCCGGGGATGTTCGTCGACACGTTCGACCGCTTCGCCAGGCTCGACGAGCGCGTGCGCCACCCCCTGTTCGACCTGACCGTCGACGTCGGCCACGTCCACTGCGTCGAGCGCGGATCGGTCGCCGAACATCTCAAGCGCTGGGGGGCCAGGATCGCCAACGTCCATATCGAGGACATGGTCGAAGGCGTCCACGAACACCTGATGTTCGGCGAGGGGACGATGGACTTCCCGCCGATCGTCGCGGCGTTGCGCGAGGTCGGCTACGCGGGCGGCATCCATGTGGAACTGAGCCGGCACAGCCACGCCGGGGCCGACGCCGCCCGAAGCGCCCGGGCGTTCCTGGGCCCGTTGCTCCAGGGCTGAGCCGGGCGAGGCGCGAGAAACGGGCGTCACGCGCGCGGACGGTTTCCGTATGTTCTCAATGAAGCTCGACCGCGACGCGCGTTCCCGCTTCACGGTGGATGGGTTCGAACGTCACGACCTCTCGCTCGGTGTCGTTATGAAGGAAATACTCGACAGCCGCACTCCGCGCGATTACACGGTCGACGAGTTGATCGCGGCGACCGGGTGGTCGGTCCCTTCGCCGTCGCACCGCGAGAACATGGCCAAGGCCCTGGATTATTTCCAGAAGACGGTCCCGCGAGCGATCCTCCGGCAACCGGACGACGCCGGGCCGTTCAACCTGACCCTCAACGGCGTGAAGATCCGCCTGCTCAACTGGATGCAGGGGATCGACTACGGTCGGCCGATCGACCCCCGGCGCCGGGTCAACCTCGGCGACCCGCTGATCGCCTTCACGCTGCCGGGCAAGCAACCCGGCAGTTGGTACGCGTTCCCGTCGACCCGCCAGGAGACGGTCGCCATCCACGGCGCCCAGACGCGGCTTCACAAGTTCAAGGCGTCGATCACGTTCGTCTGCATGCAAAGCGCGGTATCCGACGCCTACGTCGGCTGGTTCCGGGATCTTCCGGCGCAGTACCGCCACGGCGGGGCCCAGCAGTTGTTCATCTGGGACGCGAAACGGGTGCTGAAGCCGGCGTAGGAGGGACGACGGCCTTGAGCGTCTCCAGAAAGCTCAGCGTCAGCCGGGACTGGTAACGATCCGGGTTCCAGCACGCGGCGATCGTGCGGACGGGGCGCTCACGGTCGAGCGATCGATAGCGGAGCCTTCCGGACGGGTCGGGACCGGCGGCCATCGCCGGGATCAGCGAGACTCCGAACCCCTGGGCGACCAACTCCTGGACCGTCGCCAGTTGGGTCGCGCGGCCGGTGGCCACGGGCTGGAACATGCGACGGCGGCAGAAGCTCCGGACGTCCTCGGAAAGGCAGTGCGCCTCGTCCAGAAGGACGAACGGGAGGTCGCGAAGGTCGTCCAGCTCCACCCGATCGCGCGCGGTCAGGGGATGGTCGGCGGCGGTGGCCAGGAGCAACTCCTCGTCGAAGAGGGGCTCGAACTTCAGATACCCGCGCGACGCGGGCAGGGCCAGGACGCCGACGTCGATCTCGCCGCCGCCGCAACGGCGGAGGATCGTCTCGGTCACCTCCTCGTTCATCTCCACCCGCGCCTGGGGATGACGGTCGTGAAACGACCGTAGCAAGTCCGGCATCAGGTAAGGCGCGACCGTCGGAATGGCCGAGACCGTCACCTTGCCCGTCTCGCCGTCGTCGCGCAAAAGCCTCGCGGTGTCCTCCACCAGCGAGACGATTTGCATCGCCCGTCGTCGCAAGAGCTCGCCCGCTTCCGTGAGCGCCACCCGCCGCCCCTGGCGCTCGAACAACGGCCGACCCAGGCTCGCCTCCAACCGCGCGATCTGCTGGCTGATCGCCGGCTGGCTCAGCCCGCAATCCCGCGCGGCGGCGGTGAAACCCCCTAGCTCCACCACCTTCAGGAACAGCCGAAGCTGCTGGATTTCCATAACGAATCCTTATGATCGGCATAGCGAACCCGGCGGTTGAATTATGGGCCTCGCGAGTTATTATAAGGACGTGATGCGGCGATCAAGAAGGAGGGCCGTCGGTCGGGGACGCTCCCGGCCGGGGTCGGGACGACGAAATTCGGAGGTAGAGAGCGGATGTTGACCGTCGGCGACAAGTTCCCCTCGTTCACGGCGAAGGCGAGTTTCAACAGCGGCCCGGAAGCCATCGTGACGGTGAGCGACGAGCAGTTCCAGGGCAAGTGGGTGGTTTACTTCTTCTATCCCAAGGACTTCACGTTCGTCTGTCCGACGGAGCTGGTCGAGTTCGGCCGCCGCCTGGCCGACTTCGAGGACCGCGACTGCGAGGTCGTCGGCGGCAGCACCGACAACGAGTATTCGCACCTGGCCTGGTGCCGCGACCACGACGACCTGCACGAGTTGAATTATCCCCTGATCGCCGCCCAGAAGCTGGCCCCGGCGCTCGGCATCTGCGACCCGACGGAGGGCTACGCCAACCGGGCGACGTTCCTGGTGGACCCCCAGGGGATCATCCAGTGGGTCGCGGTCTACAACGGCAGCGTCGGCCGCAGCGTCGACGAGGTCCTGCGCGTCCTCGACGCGGTGCAGTCCGACGAACTCTGCCCCTGCAACTGGAGGAAGGGCGAGGCCACCATCCAGGCGTGACCCCGGAACGGGCGGGCGTGACGAGTCGGAAAAAACGGCCTTCCCCCCTCGCGGGGGAAGGTGGCCCGAAGGGCCGGATGAGGGGGAGGACGCGACAAGACACCTTCGACGGTCAGAGGCTTTCCGAACGGGCTTCCGCGAGTTCCAACAGTCCTCTTGCGCGTCGTCCCCCTCATCTGACCGCTTCGCGGTCTGTCTTCCCCCGCGAGGGGGGAAGACGTCGGAAAAAACGGCCTTCCCCCCTCGCGGGGGAAGGTGGCCCGAAGGGCCGGATGAGGGGGAGGACGCGACAAGACACCTTCGACGGTCAGAGGCTTTCCGAACGGGCTTCCGCGAGTTCCAACAG
>Ga0209916_1000942_pt1 | contig 33373 bp, 28 predicted proteins | sample ThiBio_1000_plan_FD_183956 | JGI IMG/M metagenome (GOLD analysis project Ga0209916, IMG submission 183956) | Wastewater bioreactor microbial communities from Cape Town, South Africa - Thiocy_solids_2 (SPAdes) | ecosystem: Engineered > Bioreactor > Thiocyanate-remediating > Anaerobic-Aerobic ... | reverse complement strand
CTTAAGTACCTCGACGAGCCGTGAGCGGCGGCAAGCCCTGATGGGTACTCGGGGCCGATATTCCCGGTGTCGCGATGCGGTTCGACAACAAGGTCATGTCGTCGGTGACGATTACGTGGACCAGCCACCGCTTAATGCCTACGGCCCAGAACGTAGGGCGTCGTCACCTACGGGAAGAGGGCTTGTCCGCCGGCGTCGTGGTTTCGGCGGTTTGGCACGGCCGGGTTGTAGCGGCTCGGGCGCTGGTGGGCGGCGAGCGAGCGCCGGCTGAGGCCGACGGCGGCGAGATCGCTGATCTGCTGCAGCTTCTCACCGACGTCCGGTGTCTCGACAGGCTCCGGCTCGGCGTCGACTGCGAAGACCTCGAGCAGCGCAGGAATGTCCTCGGCCCGCAGCGCGTAGTGCCGTGCACCGAGGCGCAGGTGCGGCACGCGGCGGCGCCGCATCTGCTCGCGCACCCACCATTCGCTCGTGCCGATCATGCCCGCCACCTCGGCAGGCGAGTACACCAATTTCGTGGCAGATCCGTCCGTGCTCATCGGGTCACCTCGTTGTGCGAGCGGTCTTGTGCCGCAGCCGGTCTCGCTCGCGTCATCGACGGCAGGGCATGCCGGATGGCCGGCGACCGGCTGATAGTCGTTGCGCCCCTGCGGGTACCGATGGGAGCGGCTTGGCGACTCTCGGCGGCGCGGGCCGGAGGTTCGATGGCGTCGACCTGACGGCGTGAGATCCATTGCTGTGCTTGATGTTCGAGTTGGGCTCGGGTGTCGTGGGCGGAGAGCTGCTGGCCGGTGTTGGCGAGGATCTGCTCGAGCACGGCCTGTGTGCCGGAGGGGTTGGTCATGGTCGGCTGATCCGTGTCCGGTTGTGGGTCGGTGATGACGTGGGCGTGGTTGGCGTATCGGCCGCGGGTCATGGCGACGTAGAAGGCTTCGCGGGTCATGCCGGGGGCGGCGACGACGTGCGTGGTGTCGACGGTGGATCCTTGGGCGCGGTGGGCGGTGACGGCGTAGCCGAGTTGCACGTGCTTCGCGACGTAGTCGGCGGGCAGCGTCACCGGGGTGCCGTGTTCGGCGCGCACGACGAGTCCGCCGTCTGGGGTGTGTCCGGTGACGGTGAAGGCGGCGCCGTTGGTGACGAACCCGGCGGTGAGCGCGCCGGATCCGGTGCGCCGGGATCGCGTGGAGCCGTCGGGAAGGTGCCGGTCGACTTTGCGGGTGACGATCCGGTCGCCGATCCCGGCGCGGGTGCCGTCGGCGAGCGGCGCCCCGCCGGGCTGGACGGCGCCGGCTTCGATGAGGGCGGTCTGCGCGAGGTGGTTCAGGGCGGTGACGGTGGCGTTGTCGGCGGCGATCAGGATCGATCGCAGACCCGCGGAGCGGTCCGCCTTCCACGCGGCGTGTGCGTGCTGGAGGGCGCGTTCGCCGTCGGTCGCGGTGTGGATGCGGCCTGCCTGGCGGTAGTGGGCTAGGGCGTGGGGGTCGCCGTCTCGCAAACCGATGGAAGCCGCCGCCTCGGCGGCGTTGTCGCTACCGTCAAGGTTCTTGAACCGGCGCACATGGCCGAGGGTGGGCGGGTCGGGTCGGGCGTGGGTGAGCATGGCGAACGCGCCGCCGGCGCCGACCGCCGAGAGTTGCGCAGGGTCGCCGACGAGAACCACCTTCGCCCCCGAGCTGCGGGCTTGGGTGGCGATGGCGTCGAGGGTTTTGGTGTCGGCCAGGCTGGCCTCGTCGACGATGACGAGCTGGCCGGGTTTCATCCGCCACCGGTCGAACACGGCCCGGGCCTCGGCGATCTTCGCGTCGAGGTCGGTGGTGGCAACGCCTGCGGCGACACGCTTCTCGCGGTGGCGTTGCAGGTCGATCAGGGTGTTCAGGCGGCGGGTTTCGCCGGCCTGTTGGGCGATCCATTGCGCCGTGGTCTCCGCCGCCGTGCCCGTCTCGGTGCCGAGGACGCGGGCGGCTGCCGCGGACGGAGCCAGTCCCGTGACGGAGCCGGGGCCGAACGTCGCCTCCCACGTCTCACGGAGCTGCCGCATGGCGGTGGACTTGCCCGCCCCGGCCGGGCCGACCAGCACGTCGGCGACCCGACCGGACGCGGCAAGCGCGGCCACCGCCGCCTGCGCCGGATCGGCCGGTGTTGGCGCTGGTGCCGGCGTCGCTGCGGGAGCCGATGTTGTTGCCCGGCTGGCGATCTCGAACAGCGCGGATTGGGCCGCAGGAATGGTCGCGGGTTCGAGGCGCCGTGCCTGTGGGGCGTTCGAGGAGATCAGCGGTAATGCGATCGGTGCGGCGACGGGGCCGCTGCGGTCGTCGGCTGCCGCCAGCAGTCGGTCCTCGGCGGCGAGGATCGCAAGCGACGTGAACACCCGGTGCGCCGCCGGCTCCGCGCCCGCGATCCGCATACCCAACTCCCACGTCGCCACAGTCGGGTTCAGTAGGACGGAGCGGTCCAGAGCCGACCGGGCGACACGGTCGCGGACGGCGATCAGATCGGACGCGGTGGCGAAATGGACGCCGGTCGCCGCGACCTGCCGGGCCGCCTCCGCGTCGACGTTCCAACTGCTCCAGGTGGACCGCTTCGCCTCGACCGCGTTCAACGTCGCGGCGGCCAGGATCTCGACGTCCCGAGCACTTACCGCGCCGGCCGCGCGCACCCGCGCCGGCCGGGCGTTGCGGGTGACGGTCTGCCCGGACCACAGGTCCATGTTGCGGTGCATGATCGTCGCGGCCCGCGCCCGCCACAGCCGGGTGTAGTCGGAAAGCGGCAGCACCCGCTTCGCCCGGCGGGTCGCAAGCGTCGCCAGCTGGCGCAGTTTGATCACCTCGACATCGGTCGGCCGCCGGCCATGCTCGGCGACGAACCGGCCGATCGCCCGCTCCTTCGCGCGGTCGATGCGGGCGGCACGCTTCGAGAATTCGGCGACCAGCTCGGCCGGTATCGAGGCGAGCTCCCGGGCCGGATTGCGGCCGGGGCCGCGCTCCCGCCACTGCCAGTCCAGGCCCAGCTCACGCGTCATGGCGTCGGCCAGCACGCCGTCATATAGCTCGGACATCGCCACGGCGGAACGGAACAGGCGCTGCGAATACAGCGTGCGCCACACCCCATCGGGTCCCTGCACCTTGTTCGCGATCGTGACGTGGGTGTGCAGCTGCGGGTCGCCGTCCCGCGAATCGTAGTGATCGAAGGCCGCCGCGATCACGCCGCGCGTGGGCACCTGGATCGCCCCGGCCGCGCCGGTGCGGGTGCGCGCCGCATCCCGCTCCACCACCTGGAGCACGGCGGCGATCGCCTCGTGATGCGCCGCCTCGATCCGGGCGCGCAGGCCGGTCTCGGCCAGACCCCACAACACGGACACAGATTTCGGCACCGAGAACGTCAGGTCGAAACCCACCACGGGCTTGAATGCCGGCCGGGGCACGGCAGGCGGGCGGCCCAACGGGGTGCCGGACACGGGATCCTGCCCGCGGCCGAACAGGCGCGCCATCTCCGGCTCCGCGACCCGGGTGCCGGCGGGAAGGCCGCGCCCACCGTCGATGCCGGCCAGGCCGGAGCCGAGCCACACACCCGGCGGATAGCCGGACGCCGCATAGTAGGCGGCCAGGGACAGGCCCTCGCCGGCCCCGTCACCGCGGGCGATGTGCCGCGTCAGGTAATCCACGCCGGGACCGACGTGCATCGCCGCAATCGACATCACCACCGGCAGTCACCTCCCCCACAGCGGCACGAACCCGTAACCAGATATGGCGCCCGGCCGGCGCGCTAGTCGCGTCGCGCGCGGGCCTCCTACCTACTAGTGGTGCCATTCCTGCGCGGCAGCTCGAACCCGCCAGCGGTTGCGGCAATCCGCCCCGCAGATAGGGGCCGACCGACCACGGGCCGGACCGATCGGTCCGTTGGACTGCGAAGACCTCCACACCAAGAGGTGGTGGCTCCCCGGCGCCGTTAACGTTGCCGACGGCTACGCAGCGGCGCGCCAAGTGTCGTCCGCCGGCTGCGGCGCATCCGGCGCGCAACTCCACACCGGCGAAGCCCGGTGACAGACGTGTATCGCTTGTTCTTGTCCGCCGGGCGACGGCCAGCATGCGGCTCACAACACCCTGGCGGCCCGGAGCACCGGCTTACCGAGAAGCGCCCGCTAAGTGCCGGATCCGGAAACGCTAGGCCAGTCCGTGCGCGTCCCGTGTCGCGTTCCCAGCCACCACGTCGACCGCCGTGGGATCTTGGACGAAGCGAGTCCCCGCTCCACCTTTGACCGCCGTAGATCGTGTCTGCACGTCGGGCCCGTCCTGGTGAACATCACCGGACGGGCTCTACGGGACCGCGGCCGGTTCGCCGCGCGCCCAGAGCGACTGCTCTGCTATCCGATCCGGATGGGAGTAGGACAATCGGGTCGGTTTGCCGTCTCCGGTCTGGGCGGTAAGGCGATCGACGTGGGGGCTCGTGCGGTCAAAACTCCAGTTCCCTTGCGGCGCTGGGTTGGGGCGAACCACGTCAAGACTGCTGCGCAGCTCTGTAGCATGGGGTTGCTTTCAGGAGAACCAGCCCCCGCAGTAGGCGACGGAGTCAGCGAGCGCTCGATACATGGCTGTCTGCCAGCTGTTGGGTTGTGCCTTTCCGTACGAGTCCGCACGCAGACTGAGATGCGCCCTCACGCCCGCATTACCGGCGTTCTGAAACACATCTGCGACTTCGTGGGCGATGGCGACAAGTTCGGTTGCAGCCTGCATCGCGTAGAGATTGGCGAGGTCGAACAGCCTGAAGTGATGGACCACTCGCCGCGTCGTCTCCTCTGGCCAGCCCGGTGGCGGCTGTGGCGAGAACAAGACGACGGGGTGCCCACCGGAGTCGACGACCTCCGCTTGGAGCCAAGAGTCGTCGCCCAAGTCATCGAAGTAGGGATGCAGCAATTCCTCGGCGCGACAACTGGGCTGGAAGTTGTTCTTGATGACGTTGCAATCGTGACAGCAAGGCACGAGGTTCGCGGGGTTGACGGCGAGCGCGGAGTGGGGGCGCTTAGGCCAGAAGTGGTCGAGAGTTGCCACAGTCCTGTGGCCGCACATCGGACAGATCCTCGCCCGCAGCCGGATTTCGTCGTAGACGGGTCTGCCGGCGCTGCTCTTCTTCACGAATCGCCCAGCGTAGTGCTCTGCCATCTCTTCTTCGCTAACGTCGGTCAGGTTGAACGTTGGCTCCGCGGCAAGCCCGCCAGCAAGAGCCGCAGCGATGTAGCGCTTCGATGCGTCGTCGATTTGGTTCGTTGCTTCGACCATGCGGCGGTGGAGGTCCCCCGCCTTCATGCGGCTGAGCGTCAGGTTGTATGTGTCGACTGCCTTGGCGTCGGGAGGGGCCAGGTGCCTCACTTGTCCCCATCCCTGTCGCGCCTTACCGCGAAGTACGCCCGCAGCAGCGCCATTGCCTCGCCGCCGAGTTGGTCATCGAACTCTGCGGAAGCTTCGCTGTACCGCGTCGCCTGCTCGGCCTTCTCCCGCACCATCCGGTAGAAGCCCGTCTCCGTGACCTCAAGGCCGAATACCTCCCGAGTCAGCGTGCCGACGTTCTCACCGAACGTCTCAGTCTCCGGTCGCGATACCGCCACCGCGTCACCGGCGCGATCAAGTTTCCACACGCACGTCTTCGGAACCTCCTGGAGCACAACTGGAGAGTGTGTCGCAATGACAGCTACGCCATTGCGGTCGATCAAGAGGTCCGACAACGCTCGCAAGAAGGCCGATAGTAAGGGCGGGTGGAGGTGAGCCTCGGGTTCGTCCATAAGCACCAGTGTGCGTTCCTCGACTTTCTCGACCAGGCGAGTGATCGTCAGCAGCACAATGCTGTGCCCCGAGCTCAATCCTGCGAAGATCTTGCCTGCCTCCGAGACGATTTTGTCAGGGTCTCCGTCGAGCGTCTCGGGGTCACTGGCGCCAATTTCGCGTAAATTGACGTCACGAAAGTTCGGGTCCGACTCCAATGCTCGAATGGCCGAGACCCAACGTCTGCGTCGTGATCCGGTTAGGCAATTGCGCAGCGACGAAGTGAAGTCCTTGGCGAGACGACGCGAACCTTTGAGTCCCGTATCCAGGGTATTTCCCTGCTCCTTCAGTCCGACGTACGCATACTTGATTTCGTGCTTCCTCGTTGCTTCCTCGCCCAGTGGCAGGAACGGATCGAATGCACTGAAACTCACCGAGACTACACTCGCGAAGTCATCCCCGGTGGGGTCGCGTTCGTCGCCCCCGATCAGGAACCTGCCAACGTGATCGAGTTCGGCGTGCTGCTCGACTAAGGCGCGCGCCATGCCGTCGAGTGCCCTAGTCTTGCCAGCACCGTTACGCCCGATCACGACGTGCAGGTTCGTCGGAGGATACGAGCCGGGGAAAACCCCAAATTCAAGCCTCTGCGCTTCTCCGCCGGCGTTGGGCAACTCATAGCTGAACCGATACTCCGTGAGCCGCGGCAAGCCGCGGGCGAGGCGGTGTAGATGACCCACAACGGCGGCAGCTGACACCTGTCGCAACAGGGACGTTTGAGTCACGTCCTCCTGTCGCGCCCGGACGAAGATCGTGTTGTCGAAAGCAAAGTCGCGCAGAGCGCGGAGAATGCCCTCACCGACTCCGCGTGGCAACTTCCGCAACGCCGTGTAGTAGTCCTCGTCTTGCCCAACGGAGAAGTACTCGTCTGGTACCTGCATAAACGAGCCCGACAGGCCGGTGCTTCGTGGCTCATCTCCCCAGCCCAAGCCACCGATCTTCACGTTTCCGATCTCGTGGGATCTGCCCGACCCGTCGAGGTAGTGCAGTTGATACAGAGTCTTGTAGCCGAAGTCGTCCCAGCGGTCCTCGATCAAATACGCCGCGTCGCGTGAGCGCCCAAAACCAGGACGTTGGGACGCTGACAGGACGTGGAACCTCACGAAGTAGACGTTAGAGGAAGGGCTATGGCAGATGCCGTTCGGGCTTCGTTCTCGAACGGGGGGATTGCTGCACGGATGGGTGAAATCCGAGCGGCCTAATCGGAGCGTTGGGCCGGAGGATGTTCGCCGTGACCAAGCCCCTGTCCCAAGGAGTCCCGCGACGATGTCGTTCGTGTCGCCAGGACCCGTGAGGCCGGTGTCGAGCTCGCCCGCCGAGGACTTCGGGATCCACTTCACCACGTTGTACACGTTTATGAAGGAGGCCGGCATCGAAGACGGTGAACGCCCCCGGCGCCGCCCCGGCCCAGTCGGCCGAGTTGCGTGAAGCTAATAAGCGGGTCCGACTGTTGGGGCAGGAGAACGAAATCCTGCGCCGTGCCGCGGCCTATCTGCCCCAGGCCAATCTGCCGGGAAAATGATGTACCCGATCTTGACCCCAATCGAATTCGAAGCAATCATGACCACGCCAGCCACTCAGGCTGCGTGACTAATCACTGTCACCTATCCGTGCAGCAGTCCCCTATGCGGTTAGCGTCCCTCGCATCTACATCTCAATAGCCACAGCGCCGGATATTCGGGACGTCGTGAGCCCAGGCTTCGGCGCGACCGGTAGTTGGCAGCGGCCGACGCCCGGCCGCTATTTTTAAATCAGCGTCAGGCTAGCCGCTAAAGTGCTACAGGCTCAATGGCCAGCTGTAGCCGAGTCGGCGACTCAGGTTCCGTAGTCGGATGAATTCGGGGAGCCGCTCCCAGTTCCCCGGTAGTGGGCACGGCGCTAGTGCAAGAGCCCTTATCGTGTCCGGCTTCTCGGATCGGTCGAGACCAAGTTGGCGAACGATCAGGGCCTGATAGCACGTCATGAGAATCAGCCCGTCACGGCTCACCCTGTCAGCCTTTTCCGCTGCTCTTCGGTATTGACGCATGCCCCTGTCAATGTTTCCTTTGGCGAGGTAGGCCAGACCAAGAGTTGCCATGAGGACAAAGTGTTTCTCAGCAACAGGTTCGAGCAATGCGATCGCCTTGTCGGCGTGCCCCGCCATCGCGAGTACGTACGAAACGTCGTTTATGGTCACCAGGTCCGCAGGTTGGTGACGCCTCAGCGTCTCATCAGCAATCACCTTCGCCTCCGCCCAGCGCTCCAGGTCAATGCCAAGAGCAAGCATCGCCGCCCTCGCGGCGGCGGGATCTTCGCGGTCACAGTCAAACCAGTCCTGTGCAGCCGACGCGGCAGCCTCCTCGTCGCCCTCAAGCCGAGCAACTTGGTGCCGCAGATAGGCGCGGGAACCGGGCGAGAGTTGAGCGTCAATGCGCTTCGCGGCGCGCCGAAGGATAGGTGCCTCATCCGTGTATCTGGCCGTCCGGGCGAAGCTCATCACTACGGCTTCGTGGTCGGGGTATTCATCGAGCAGCTTCGTCAGCGTGTCGATTGTCTCGTCGTAGCTCTTTCGTTGCATCGCGAGCTTCAGCGTCGCAATGTTGGCGCTGACTTCGATCCGCAGGTCCTCATTGGCCTCGGTTCGAGCTCGGCCTTCCGCCATCTCGAGTAGCGGCAAGGCGCGCACATTGTCTGCGGTTGCGAGGCACGTGCGTGCCTTGAGAACTAGGAAGCGGGCGTCGGACACGACGTCACGTTGGCTAAGCGCCGCGATCTCCTCGGCCGCCCTTATGGCGCCGCCGGTCTCGAGTAAGAGGTGGAGGTACAGCAAGGATGCATCCTTGCGGCCCGGGGCTGTCCGGGTGGCGCGAAGTGCTGTCGCGACTGCTTTGTGTCGTGCGCCGAGCCCCCACAAGGACACCGCAAGGTTGATCGCCGCATCGACGTCGTCGGGAAACTCGCGAAGCGCCTTGCGCAAGTGTGGAATAGCTTTGTTGTACTGCTGCTGTGCGGCCAGCACGAACCCCTTGAACGATTCGATCAGCGTGCCGTCCGTGGCTCGGAGGAGGTCCATTGCCTCATCGAGGTCGTTAAGTTCGACCGCGAGGCTCGCGGCAGTAAGCAGAAGTGACCGGGGCAAGGGCACGGAACTGAGTGCGTCGAGCGCCTCTCTTGCGGCATCGAACCGAAGCATAATTTCGACAGCCATGCGAGCCGCGATTGGATCACTTAGCGCCGGGCCATCTGATGAGTCCGTACGCGGTACAAGGCTCAGCGCCAACGCTTGGCGAGCTGCCGATAAGGCCGCGGCTCGATCGTCGAGCGCGGCGTGCGTCTGAGCTAGCGCGGCGAAGGTCGTGCTCGAAGGCGAGGCCGCAGCGACCCGCTCCGCGGCGTCACGCTCGGCTCGCGCGGCATGGAGAAGTCGCTTGGCGTATTCCTCCTCGCGAGATCTCTTCCCGGCGGCGAAGGAGACGAGCAACGGCGCGTCTGTCCCCGGGCGGACGGGTTCGCTTGTATCCGGAGTGAACGTGTCGGAGGAGCGTGCCTCGTCTAATACTCCCAGCATTACGCACTCCTTTCTATCGCTAGTTTCTTGTAACGGGTGTGGCGTCGTGAAATCGAAATGCGGTGTTGAAGAATGTCCGCGCGATGAAGCAGCCACAGAAGTCCGTTGTCGGGCGCGGACCTGCGGCCATCGCCTCTCTTTGGTTGCCGCGAGCTCGGCACTGGATCACACAACTGGAGGAGAAGATCGACAGTATCGTGACGGAGAACCGGCGGTATGCGTTCGGCAATGCTCTCCATCGCTAAGCGGTATCGCGGTCGCAATGTGGCTAAGTCGCGGCGCACGCCCGTTTTATAGTCGGATAACCCGAGCTGCCGGACGCTCTGCCAAGGGCCAAGCGCCAGGGCCGACATGGGTTGGCCCGTGATTAGCTCGACGAGCAGCGATCCGAGGCCGTACAGATCGGCGTTCTTGAAGTCGATTTCGCCAAAACCGCCCTGAAAGAGCAAGTGCTCCGGGGGTGCAAACCGACGGTCGCCCCGACCGTCTAGGTAGGCCGATGGCGGCAGATTCGCGGATGTGCTGTAGTCCTTCGACCGGCCGAAGTCGGTCAACCGCAGTTCGGTGCGATCTCCTGCCACCATCAGAAGGCAGTTGCTGGCTTTTAGATCCCGGTGCGCTATGGATTTCAGGTGCATCTGGTGTACGCCCTTGATCGCGCCGCGCCACAGTCTCAGCCGTTCCGCCCAGGAGAGCTGATCGATCGTTTCGGGTGTTCGCAGCAAATCGTCCAGAGATCCAGATGCCAGCGCCAGAACGTGATATTTGAGATCGATCGGCAAGATCTCATCCCCGACTGTCACCATGAGTTGGTCCGAACCTGAATCAACGATGGTGATGACCGAGGAGCAGGAGTTCAGTTTCTTAAGCAGCGTGCCTTCGTTGTCGAACTCGAAATTCGCCGAAGCGTCGCTCATTTTCGCCGGCTGGAGAAATTTCATTGCGAAGGACGCGTCGTTGTCTAATTTGGTAACTTCGAAGACATAGCAGAACCCCCCGTTACCGGCTTGCCGTTCGAGCCGGTACCCGCCAAGGACTTGACCTTCAAGCGCAGCCGCCCAGGCGTCCGTCACAGCACCACACCGGTGGCGCCTCTTGCGTACTTATCGCGCAACCGGGTGATCAACTCCGGATGCCGCTGCAGGATCTCAATGACATCTGCGGGGATGTCTCCGTGAGCCAACGAGACAACCTCCGCGGGTACCCCGTAGTACGCCGCGATGCGCTCAGACACGTCTGATCCAAGATTGCGCTCGCCACGTTCGATCCGGGACAGCTGGGATGGTGCAACGCCTATGTCCGCCGCCGCCGTACGCAGTGACGTGCCTTGCTCACGGCGCAAAGTCCTCAATAGGCTCGCTGCGCTCTGCGTCCCAGCCATGAGCCCACTATAGTCGGCGTTGCCAAGATTGGCAACAGGGGTCCGTAATACTCGAAGTGGTCGGAGCCGTTGCGACGCACAAGACGTTTGCTCAGTTCGACGACCTGGCACAGCTGAACGCGTAGAAATCGCCAGTCGCCGGCAACCGGTCACGACTGCCGTTCCACGCGACCCCACCGAAATCCGCGGCGGCTCGGCGATACGCACGTCTGCATCGGCAGATCCGATCCGAACCGTCTGCGGCCATCCTCATGGATGAAGCGGACAGCCGGCTGATCGCCTGCTGAACCGCCGCGATCTCGGCTACGATTGTGGGGTCGGATTCCAAAAACGGATCCCCCGCAGGAACGCTGAGCGTGTTGACGCCGTCAACAGAATCGGGTCGTCACGTCGTTTTGGCCTAAATCACAGCGACGTGTTTCTGCAGGTCACAGCATTGTGTGACACATAAAAAGACCTCGGCAGATGGTTCAACTCCCCCCTTGCCCACCCTGTTCCGCCCCGCCGCGCGCGCTTTCCGGCGCGAGCGCACCATCTGGGCCAGTCATGCATCGACTCTCCACTGGAGCCCATGATGCCCGTGGGCCGGTCCATTACCATTGCCTGCATCGCGGAATCGATCGACGCCCTTATCGCCTTCCTCCGAGCGCGGATCGACGAGGACGAGATGACCGCCCAGTTCGTGGCGTCCGACTCGCCGACGGATGAAACATCATGGTGCATGTGGGCGACGCCATTCACGATCGATCCCGATCGCCTCACCGTCGCGGTCGATTATCAGCGCGTCCTCGCCGACGTCGCGGCGAAGCGCCGCATCATCGACGCATACCCGGGACCACGAGTCGCCGATGTATGCGAGCGCCGACGACTATATGGAGGCTGTCGTTCGCGAGCTCGCATCCGCGTATGCGGACCACGAAGAATATCGCGACGATTGGGCAGACTAACCGGCACCAGCGGCCCGCGACCCTCTCTTCACTCGATTCCAACGGTGTCTAGATATACGCAAGACGTATACTGGTGCAATCTAGAGTGCTGATGCGGGAGGTGTCGTGGGTGCGGATCTCGATGTGTTGCGGGCAGTGGAACGCGCACCGCTGCGCACCGTTCGGTTCGCGGACGTCGAGGCACTCGCACCCAACGTCTGGCGGATCCTGGACGGACTCGTCGAACGCGGCGCACTGATCCGGCTCGCGCACGGCATCTACACCGCGCCGCCCGGTGGGCGTGATGGCGCGAGCTGGGTGCCGGGACTGGAGGCGGCGGGGCTCGCGGTCGCCGCCGCGCGTCACGGCGCTCGAGCGGTCGCATTGATGGGCCTCGGGGCGGCGCGGCATTGGGGTGCGATCCCCCGCGCCATCTCCGCAACGACGGTGGCCGTGGACGACGATAGCCGGCGTCCCGTGGCGGTCGCCGGCGGTACCGCCTACTTCGTCGGCCGCGATATCAACCGTCTCGACGTCGTTGTCGACGAGACCGAACTCGGCCCGGCATGGGTAACGAATCCGGCGCAGACCCTCTTCGACCTGCTGATGCGGCCGAACCAGGGCGGGCAGCCCGAGGCGGCCGTCGAGGGTGCCGAGAACCTGATGGCGCGGGTGAGTGCCGATAACCTCGCTGGCATCATCGCGGCGAGCGGGCGCGCCAATGATGCCGTGCGGGAAGCACTTCGGCGGCTGCGGGAGGAACCGTGACACGTTCCGTTCCAGGAATCCTCGACCCCGGCGAACTCGAGGCGGTTCGCGCGGAGTTCGGCGTCGCCGACATCCAGGTGCGGCGCGACCATCTGATTTCGCACGCCCTGGCGGCGATCGCCTCCATCGACGCGGCGGAGATCGAGTTCTTCGGCGGTACCGCCCTGTGCCGGACTCATCTGCCCCATCATCGACTATCGGAGGACATCGATCTCGTCGCGCTCACAAGACCGTCGGGCGACGGCGGCGCGGATCGAGTCGGCAATGACGCGGGCATTGCGTCGATCCTTCGGGTCGCCGACCTTCATCCCTCCGCTGTCTCACACCCGGCACGCCGAGCCGTCGGTCCTTCGGGTCGCCGGACTGCGTGTGCAAATCCAGTTGCTCGACCACATCGGCTATCCGCCCTGGCCGAGTGAGATGGCCTCGATCGCACAACGCTACAGCGACGCGCCGCCGGCAGATCTACGGGTCCTGACGCCGCCCGCGTTCGCAGCGACGAAACTCGCCGCATGGCACGATCGGCACGCGGCCCGCGATCTTTACGACCTCTGGGCCATGGCCGAACAGGGCATGGTCGATGACGAGGCTCGGGCACTCTTCACTCGGCTCGGCCCGCTTACGAACGCCGCCGCGGTGCGCTTCGACGAGTATCCGGGCGAGGAGACCTGGCAGGCGGAGTCACGACCTCAGTGCGTGCCGCAGGTAACCGCTCGCCGGGCCGCCGAAGTCGCCGCGGCGTCATGGCGCTGCAGGTGACGGGATAACAAGGCGGGAGCACATCACCGTCTCGGTCACCGCGTCAACACTCGCCGACGGTTTTGCTGTGATTGTCAAGTAACGATGAGTCATAGCCGCTGTCGAGAGCGTTGGTAGACACCACCAGTACCGCCTCGGGGCCGATAGCAACGGTCAAACCCGCGCCCCCAGGTCCGGAACGACCAGCGGTGACGGCCGAGCCTGAGCCGCGGCATCCACGGTCTCGGGATCGCCGATTGACGACCCGCCAGCGGTCCCGCGATCGCCCTGTCACCACGTCAGCAAAAAACCTTGCGCCAGCATATTGACAAAGATTCTGCGTTCAGTCCACTGTATACCGCATACAGAACGAATGGAGGATCACTATGTCGATCACCAGCCGCACCCGGACAGCGGCATGGGCAAGCGCGTGCGCGATAACGGCCGTCGCCCTCGCCGGATGCGCTACGGGCGGCACCAGCAGCGGCAATCCGCCCGCGAATGCGACTTCGCCCGATGCGGCCACCAGCTCGGAGCCCAGCGCGTCGGGGGCAGCCGGCACCGAGTCCTCCGCGCCGGCCGAGCTCTCCGGTGAGATCACCGTGTGGAGTTGGGATGTCGCCGCTGAGGGGATGAAGCGACTGGCGCCCGAGTTCGAGAAGGCCCACCCGGGCACCACAATCGACGTCGTCGATATCGGCTACGACAACGCCTACGACAAGATCTCCGTCGGCCTGCAGGCGAATGCGGGCCTCCCGGACGTGATAACCGTCGAGACCGACCACATGCCCGGCTATATCGCTGCCTTCCCGAATGGGTTCACCGACCTGGCACCGGCCGTGGGCGACCAGAAGGCCGACTTCGACCCGTCCAAGTGGGACGCCTCCTCCGACGCGGCCGGGCACCTCTACTCGGTTCCCTGGGACTCCGGGACGGTTGCCCTGTACTACCGCAGCGACTACCTGAAGGAAGCCGGTGTCGACCCCACCACACTGACCACCTGGGACGACCTGGTCGCGGCCGGCGAGAAGGTGAAGGCGGCGACGGGGCACACCTTAATGTCCATTGACGTCTCCTCCGGCGGCACGTTCCTGATGCTGCTGCAGGAGCAGGGCGCTGGCATCTTCGACGCGAACGGCGACATCGCCGTCTCCGGTCCCGCAGCCGTCCGCGCCCTCACGCTCCTCAAGACGATCCACGACAAGGGTCTCCTGGACAACGTCAAGGGCTGGGACGGCCGGGTGACCGCCACGAAGGAGGGCAAGTCCGCCTTCCACCCCGAGGCCGTGTGGTGGATCGGTACCCTCACCGGCGAGATGCCGGAGCTCTCCGGCAAGTTCGGCGTCGTGAAACTCCCTGTTTTCGACAGCGGTGAGTCCGGCACCTCCAACAACGGCGGCTCCACTCTGGCGGTGCCGTCCCAGGCGAAGAATCCCGCGTTGGCAACGGCTTTCGTGACGTGGCTGCTTGCGAACACGGACAACCAGGTTTCGATGATGAAGAACGAGGGCCTGTTCCCCTCGTACCTGCCGGCCCTGAGAGACCCGTTCTTCCACCAGGCCGACCCCTACTTCGGCGGCGAAAAGGTCTACGAGCTGTTCGGCGATCTCACCTCGACAATCCCGTCGATCAACTACACGCAGGACTACGCCAAGGCCACCGATATCGTCGCCAACTCCGTGGTCGCCTCGGTGATCAATGGCAAGGACCCGAAGGCTGCCCTCGACGACGCGGCCCAGCAGATCGCGACCGCCACCGGGCGGAAGATCGCGGGCTGATATGCGCGGCGCGAGCACGGTGGCCGCCAGGCCGGGAGGGACGTCATACTCGATCGACGAGGTGCTGCCGCACCTTCGGCGCCGCCCCCGGCACCTCATGGGGTGGCTGTTCGTCGGTCCGGCGGCCGCCCTGTTCGCGCTGTTCTTCGCCTATCCGCTCGTCGCGTCGTTGTGGCAGTCGCTCACGCGCACGGTCAGCGGCCGCACGGAATACGCAGGCCTCGACCAGTATCGGCGGCTCGCCGAGGATCCGCTGGTGGCCACCAGTCTCTCCAACGTCTTCCTGTTCCTGGTGGTCCAGGTACCGCTGATGATCGGCCTGGCGCTGGGCCTGGCATACGTGCTGAACCAGTCGTGGCTGAGGTGGCGCACCGGCTTTCGCGCCATCTACTTCCTGCCGGCCGTGACCACGCTGGTCGCCTACTCGGTGGTGTTTCGCGTGATCCTCACGACCGACGGCGGACTGGCGAACCAATTCCTGAGCGTATTCGGCGTTACGCCGATCGACTGGCTCAACAACGACACGTGGGCGCGGATCTCGGTGATCGCATCGCTCACCTGGCGGTGGACGGGATACAACATGGTGATTCTGCTGGCCGGGCTGCAGGCGATTCCGCAGTCGCAATACGAGTCGGCGGCCATCGACGGCGCCGGCCGCTGGCGCACGTTCGCGAGCGTCGCGGTGCCGCAGCTGCGCCCCGTCATCCTGTTCACGTCAATCACGTCGACCATCGGCACGCTGCAGCTGTTCGACGAGAACTTCATTCTGACCGGCGGCGGCCCGGCCAATGCGACCCTTACCCCGGTGCTCTACCTGTACAAGGTGGGCTTCAGGCAGTTCGACTTCGGCTACGCCTCCGCCATCGCCTGGCTGGTCGTCGTCATCATCGCGGTGCTCGCCGTCGTGCAATTCCGGGTCATGCGAGAGAAGTCATGACCCACGCCGCCGTCGAAACACGCGACAAACCGGGTATGACGTCATTCCTGCGCTTTGCCCCCGTCTACCTGCTGTTGGCCATCGGTGCGGTCATCTCCTGCGTGCCGTTCCTGTGGATGGCGACGGCATCCACCCACGAGACCTCCGACCTGTTCCGCTCCCCGCCGCCGCTCGTTCCGGGCGGGCAGCTGTGGGAGAACCTGTCGCGCCTGGAGGAGTCGACGCACTTCAGTCGGGTCATGGCGAACTCGTTGGGCATCGCCGTCGTCTACACGCTCGCCAGTTCGCTCCTGTCGGCCATGTGCGGATACGGGCTGGCCAAGTACCGGTTCCGGGGCAGGGGCGTGCTGCTCGGCATCGTGCTGGCCACGATGATGATCCCGATGCAGGTGCTGATGGTGCCGCTGTTCCAGATGATGGCCTCCGTCGGCTGGATCGACAGCTATCAGGCGGTGATCCTGCCCTTCCTGGCCAACGCCTTCGGCATCTTCCTGATGCGCCAGGCCTTTTTGAGCTTCCCCGACGAGTTGATCGAGGCGGCCCGGATCGACGGTTGCCGGGACCTGCGCATCTTCTTCCGCATCGTGCTGCCGATCGCGCGCCCGCAGCTCGCTGCGCTCGTCATCTACACCTTCATCAGCCAGTGGAACGCATTCCTGTGGCCGTTGCTGATGTTGGGCTCCGAGGACATGTACACGATCCCGGTCGCGCTGAACACCATGATCGGACTCACCCGTGTCGACTACTCGGGGCTGATGCTCGGCTCGCTGCTCGCCACCATCCCGATCCTCATCGTCTTCGTCGCATTCCAGAAGCAGTTCGTCTCCGGCCTGTTGGGGGGATCCCTCAAAGGCTGAGCTGCGGCATGTCACCGCACCCGCCGCGCACCTGTCCATCGACGCGCACCACCACTGATTGACCGGGAGGTCACCCATGACGCAGTACATTTCACGGCGCGGATTCCTGGCCGGAGCGGGCGCGCTGGCGCTCGGCGCCGGCCTGGCCGCGTGTAGCGGCGGCAACGGGGGCGCAACCTCGTCTGCCTCCTCCGCATCGACCGACGCCGGCAAGGTCACCGGCCTCACCTGGTCGACCTGGGGGGCGACCGACGAACTCAAGCGCATGACGGAGTTCACGGACGACTTCAACAAGAACCATCCGCTTATCAAGGCCACGCTGCAGCCGGTGCCGTCCTACGGCGACTACAACACGAAGCTGCTCTCGCAGCTCACCTCCGGCACCGCCCCGGACGTGTTCTACATCGGGGACGATGTCATCGGGAAGTACGTGGACGCGGACGTGCTGCTGCCGCTCGGCGATCTGCTGCGCGGCTCGTCGAGCCAGAGCAAGCCCGATGATTTCGGCGACGGGTTGTGGAGCGTGGCCCGCGACGGCGACACCATTCTGGCCGTGCCCAACGACTGCAACCCGGACGTGTTCTGGTACGACAAGACCGCGCTGGCGGCTGCGGGCATCACCGACGATCCGGCCGAACTGGCCGCCGCCGGCAAGTGGACGGTGGCGACCTTGCTCGACATGTGCGCGAAGCTCGCCGACAAGGGCATGGCCGGCGCGATCTTCTGGAACTATTGGGCGACCCACTGGAGCTGGGTCGTGGCCAACGGCGGCACCGTTTACGACGACTCCGGCGCGTTCGTGCTGCCGGATGACGCGAAGTCGGTGGCCGCCCTGGATTCACTGGCCAAGGCATTCCAGTCGAAGCAGTTCCTGGTGGCCGACGACCTGCCCGCCGGCGGTGACCTCGACTCGCTGTTCGCCGCGCACAAGGCCGGCTTCGCCGTGCAGGGCCGCTACACGATCTCGGTGGCCCAGCAGTCCGGCAGCCCCGATCAGTACGACATCGCCCCGTGGCCGTCGACGTCCGGCGAGATTCCGGCCAGCGGTGTCGCTGCCTCGTACCTCGCGATCAACAAGAACACCCCGCACCCGGAGCAGGCCTTCGAATTCCTCACCAACTATGTTTCCGCCGCCGGTCAGAAGTTCCGTCTCGCCGGCGGCGGCAACGCGGTGCCCAGCATCAAGGGTGCGGACGACATCGTCCTGGACGGCTACCCGGCGCACGCGCAGACGTTCCTCGACCTGCGCGACAAGGGTTTCGAGGACTTCGTCCCCGAGGTGAAGGTTCCGGGCCTGTCCGGTGACATCACCACGGCCATGGCCGACCTGTACAGCGGTGCGGCCGACACCGCAGCCACCGTCGCGGCGGTGCAGAAGCTCATCGACGACGCGAACGCTGACGGGAGCTGATTCGTGGTCACTGGTGTGGTCGACGCTGTCACCGAACGTCGACGCGGCAGCCCCCGGCCCCGGGGGCTGCCTGCCTGGCGACGCCGCGACCGATCCAGCGGGTACCTGTTCGTCGCGCCGCAGGTGGTCGGTACGACGATGTTCGTGCTGATTCCGTTCGCCGCCGGCGTGGTGCTCGCGTTCGCTAAGTGGGACGGCCTGACGGAGTTGACGTGGGTCGGGCTGAAGAATTTCGGAACGGTGCTCGGCGATCCGGTCTTCCTCAAGTCGATTCTCAACACCGTGCTCATAGCTGTCATCACCGCGCCGGTCGGGCTCGGCCTTGCCCTGGTGGTAGCAGTGGGGCTCGACAAGATCCGTGGCCGCACGGTGTATCTGCTGTGCTACTTCGCGCCGGTGCTGACGAGTTCTGTTGCGGTATCACTGATCTGGCAGCAACTCTTCCGTCAGGACGGGAACTTGTCGCAGTCGATCGCCGCCATTTTCGGCATCGACCCGCCGGCGTGGCTGAGCGACCCTCACCTGGTGCTCATGGCCGTGTGCATCGTCATCATCTGGTCGTCGATGGGCCTGAACGTGGTGCTCTTCCTCGCCGGGCTGCAGGCGATCTCGCCCAGCGTGGTCGAGGCGGCGCGCATCGATGGCGCGGGTCCGTGGACGATGCTGCGCCGCATCCGTATCCCACTGCTGTCGCCCATCATCTTCTTCACCACCGTGGTGTCCGTCATCAGCTCGTTCCAGACCTTCGACGCGGTGTTCATCTTGACCAAGGACGGCGGGCCGCAGAATTCGGCGCGCACCATCGTCTATCACGTCTATGACGTCGGCTTCCGCAAGTTCGAGTTCGGCTTGGCCAGCGCTGCCTCCGTGGTGCTGCTCATTTTGACCGTCATGGTGACGCTCGCGCAGATCGCTCTGCAGAAGCGCCTCGTCCACTACGAGAGCTGAGGGTCCGTATGACGACGATGGCTGCCTCCCGCACCCGCACCCCCGTGGGTGTGCACCTGGCGCTGGGTGCCGGCGCGTTCGTTATGGTGGCGCCGTTCTTGTGGATGCTGCTCACATCGACGAAGACGTTGCAGCAGATCCTGCAGGACCCGCTGTCGCTGATCCCGCATCCGTTCACGCTGCAGAACTACGTCGATGCCTTGCAGGCGGTGAGCTTCCCGCGCGCCTACGTCAACAGCCTCTACATCGGGGCGATCGTGGTCGCCGGTACGCTGCTGACCGCGACCATGGCGGCCTACGCGTTCGCGCGCATCGACTTCCGAGCGTCGAAGCTGCTGTTCGGCGTGGTGCTGGCCACGCAGATGCTGCCGATGCAGGTCACGATCGTGCCGCTGTACCTGGTCTTGGCCAAGCTGGGCTGGGTGGACTCACATCTGGCATTGATCGTGCCGGCCGCGCTGTCCAATCCGTTCGCCATATTCCTGATGCGGCAATTCATTCGCACGTTGCCGGTGGAACTGGAGGAAGCTGCCCGGATCGACGGGGCCGGCCGGTGGCGGATCTTCTTCTCGGTTGTGCTGCCCAATCTGAAGCCCGGTCTGGCGGCGCTCGGCATCATCACGGCGCTCAGCGTGTGGAACTCGTTCTTCCTGCCGCTGGTGGTGCTCAACTCACCCGACCTCTTCACTGTCCCGCTGCTGCTCTCGCAGTTCGTCGGCCAGTTTGGTGGGATCAACTATGCCATGGTGATGGCCGCGTCGACGATCTCGATCGTGCCGATGCTGTTGGTGTTCCTCGTGGCGCACAAGCGGATCCTGAATTCCATGGCGATGTCGGGGCTGGGCGGCACATGATCGGGCCCATCCTCGACCTAGCCGTCACGGGATATACGGAACGCGGGTCGCGCCTGGTGGTGATCGACCGGCGCGAAACCGCAGGAGGGGCGCCCTACCTGGACGTCTGTGACGTCGCGTACGAGCAGAGACCGACTGACCGTCGATCCATCACGAAGCTGACGGTTGCGGACGGCGTTGCGAGGCTGGTTCCGACAGCCTCGGCCGACGGGGTGCGATGGGCCGACGCCGCGCACCTCGTCATCGCCGGAGGGCTGCTGAGCTTGCGCATGCGCCCCGGCGCGTCCCTGCGGTGGCACCATCCGCCCAGCCCGGCGGGAGAGGTACTCAGCTGGGCGGTCAACGGCAAGGGCGTCGATGTTCGGCAAGAAGCCGGCTGCGTTCAGATCTGTTCCACGACGAACGATCTCACCGTCCGCTGGTGCCGCCCCGGCCTGGATCGCGACCTGCAGTCGGTCGACCATGACGTGCTGGCCTGCGCCGCCGCCGACTCGTGGCGTGCATGGATGGCCAAGGCGCCGCGCGTAGCCGAGCGCTGGCAGGACGTGGTCGACCGCTCCTGGTGGCAGTTGGCGGCGAACATCGTGCGCCTCGACCGCGCCCCCGAGCAGGAGCTCGTCGTGCCCTCGAAGCTCGGCTACGTTGGCGCCTGGCAGTGGGACTCCTACTTCATCGCGGTCGGGCTGCGGCACGGCGACCCCGAGCTCGCCGCCGAGCAGATTCGGTTCTTCCTCGACCACCAGCAGCCGAGTGGATTCATCCCGGACGTGGTACACGACAGCGGACAGATCTCGTCGGTGGCCGACCTGCCGGAATCGGAACGGGACTTCTCCGCGCGCGTCCTGCGGCGAGCTGTGACGTCACCCGAGTTGAGGGCGATCCCGGTGACGAAGCCGCCGCTCGCCTCCTGGGCGGCCGACCTGGTCCGCGAGGCCGGCGGCCCCGACCTCATCGCCGAGCGCGGGGAGCAGCTCGATCGGTTGCGCGAGTGGTGGCTCGCCCGGCCGAGCCCGGATGGACTCCCCGGCTTCGAGCACCCGTACTCGTCGGGCTTCGACGACAGCCCGCTGTTCGATGACGGCGCCCCGGTCTACGCCCCCGATCTGCCGGCATACCTGGTGGTGGAGGCGGACGTGCTGGCGGCTGCGGCGCGCCGCGCCGGGGACGAGGCGTCTGCTGTCGACCATGTTCGTCGCGCCGAACAGCTCACCGCCAGCCTGATCGAGTCCCGCTGGGATGCGGAGCGCCGGCTGTTCCGGGTACTCACACCCATGGGCGCGTCGGCCCCGCGCACGCCCATCGACCTGCTGCCGCTGCTGACCGGCCGACTACCCGAGGAGATTGCCGCGGCGCTCGTCGCCGACCTCGCCGACCCCGACCTCTTCGCGACGCCCTGGCCTGTGCCGACCGTGGCCTGCGGCGAGACGCCGTTCGACGCCGACCGCATGTGGCGCGGCCCGGTGTGGGTCAACATCAACTGGCTGCTGGTGCAGGGTCTGCGGCGATCCGGGCGGGCAGGGCAGGCGCGCGTCCTGGCGGAACGGACCCTGGAACTCGCCGCGCGCACGCCGGGTTGCTTCGAGTACTACCGGTCGGATACCGGGGCGGCGGCATCGGGGGCCGTTGCCGGCTTCGGTTGGACCGCAGCGCTCCTCGTCGATCTGGCGGTATGGCTCACGAGTGAGCGGGGTGGCCTGCCATGACGGGAAGCTCGGTGCTCCAGCCCCGTGACGGATGCTCAGTCGATCTGCTCCTCGAGTTGGGCGACGAGTCGATCCCTGCTGTTGATCCAGTTGAGATGGAGCGCTTCTATCGCGCCCACCTTGTCCCCCGCGAGCAGGCATTCGGCGACGGCGAGGTGCTCCTTCGCGACGCGGTGGACGATGGCATCGTCGCGCACGACGAGGCGTTCGTAGCGGTGCAGCGCGGTCTTCTGACTGCCGATGAGTTCGACCAGGCGACGGTTGGGGCACACGTTCAAGAAGAGGGCGTGCCAGGAGTCGTCGGCGGTGATCAGGTCGCTGTGCCGTTCGGATTCGGCGCTGTGCGCGGTGGCGACCTCGAGCATGTGCTGAGCGACCCCCGCCAGTGTGTCCATCGGCGTCTCGGTGAGCGCGAGCGCTTCGAGCGCGGCGATGATCGGGGTGATCTCCTTGAATTCCTGCAGGCTCACCGGCGCCCAGGAGAAACCCTTGCCCGATTCGGAGACGATGACGCCGTCCTGCTGCAGTGCGATCAGCGCCTCCCGCAACGGGGTGCGGCTGATGTTCAGCTCGGCGGCCAGCTGCACCTCGTTGATCGACGTTCCGGGCAGGAGCGACCCCGCGGCCAGGCGCGTCAGGATTTCCTGCTTCGCCTGGTCGCGCAGGTTCGTCCGCAGTATTGCCATGGCAGTCCTCTCGACCGGAGGCGGAAGATTTCGCCAACATTACCAGTTGTTCCGCGTAATGTAGACTGTATACTGAGTACAGATGCGTTGCACTTCCCGCCACCACCCATCGAACCCAGGAGATGACGAACGCGATGTGGCCCGACTCCCTGGCGTTCGGCGGCGACTATAACCCTGACCAGTGGCCGGAAGACGTGTGGAACGAGGACATCTCGCTGATGCGCGCGGCCGGCGTCAACCTCGTGACCATCGGCGTCTTTGCCTGGTCGATCATCGAGCCGGAAGCCGGGCGATACGACTTCAGCTGGCTGGATCGCGTCATCGACACCCTGCATGCCGGCGGTATCGGTGTCGATCTCGCGACCGCGACGGCTACCCCGCCGCCGTGGCTCATCGCCGGACACCCCGAGATCAAGCCGGTGACCGCCGACGGCGTCCGACTCGAGTTCGGCTCCCGCCAGGGCTATTGCCCGTCATCGCCGATTTTCCGCGACCATGCCGTCGCTCTCGTCCGCGAACTGGCGGATCGCTACGGCACCCATCCGGCCGTGCGGCTGTGGCACATCTCGAACGAGTACGGCGATCACATCACCGAGTGCTTCTGTGACGTCTCCCAGGAGCATTTTCGTCGCTGGCTCGCCGAACGCTACGGAACCGTCGGGGCCCTCAACGACGCCTGGGGTACACGGCACTGGGGACAGGTTTACGGGTCCATCGACCAGATCCCGGCGCCGAGGCGGATGCCGGGCCCGGCCAATCCCTCCCACCTTCTCGATTGGCGCCGCTTCTCCTCCGATGCACTGCTCGAACTCCTGCGCGCGGAGACGTCGGTGCTCCGCGACGTCACCCCGAACGTCCCGGTGACCACGAACTTCATGAGCATGTTCTACTCGCTCGACTACTGGCGCTTCGCCGCAGAACTCGACGTCGTCACCGATGACGCCTACCCAGACCCGGCCGATCCGCATGCGCACCTCGACGCCGCCCGCAACTACGACCTCATGCGTTCGCTGGGACGGCGCAAGCCATGGCTGTTGCTGGAACAAGCGCCCAGTGCCGTCTCCTGGCGACCGATCAATGTCCCCAAGCGGCCCGGCATCATGCGGCTCGGCAGCTACCAGGCGATTGCGCGCGGCAGTGATGGCGCGCTGTTCTTCCAATGGCGGGCGCCGCGATTCGGCTCCGAACTGCACCACTCCACCATGCTGCCCGCCGCAGGGACGGAGACCAGGATATTTCGTGAGATCACCGTCCTCGGCACCGAACTCGCAGCCATCGACGAGGTCGCAGGCACCCGTATCACGGCGGACGCCGCGATTATCCTGGACTGGGACAACTGGTGGGCGCTCGACGCGGACGAGTCGATGCCGTCCGTCCTCATGCGCTGGCGCGCCGCTCTCCAGCCGTTCTATCGCGCGCTCTATCACGCGGGCGTCACCATCGACTTCGTTCGTCCCGATGACGACCTGGCGGAGTACCGGCTGGTCGTCGCTCCCAACAGCTACCTGCTGCGCGAAGCAGACGCGAACCGCTGGAATGCCTATGTAGCGGCAGGTGGGACGCTCCTGGTCGGGCCGTTCAGCGGCGTCGTCAACGGCGACGCCCATGCCCACTGCGGCGGCGCCCCCGGACCGCTCGCCGACCTCCTCGGCGTCCGTGTCGACGAGGTGTGGCCGCTTGCTGAGAACGCCTCCGCCGCCATCGATATCGCCGGCTCCGTCGATACGGCGACCATCTGGACCGAATGGCTACGCGCCGCCGACGCCGACGTCGTCGGGGCCTATACCGGAGGCGTTCTCGACGGCCTGCCCGCCCTCACCCGCAAGAAGCACGGAGCCGGCAGCGCCTGGTACGTGAGCTACCTGCCTGTCGACGCCGGTCCGGTCTGCGATCTCGTGCTGGCCGCCTGCGGCATCGTGCCCGCGCCAGACGGGATCGAGCGGGTGGAGCGCAGCGACGGGACAACGTCATACCTGTTCCTGCTCAACCACGGTGACACCGCCGTCGACGCGGCGGCACCGGTCGGCGAGGACCTCATCACCGGGGCAGTGTCCGCCGGTCAGCTGCGATTGCCGCCACGCGGCGTCGCCATCGTTCGCCATGGAGCCGCCGCCGCAGCGGCCACGAGAGGGGACAACCGATGATCCATCCCTACATTCCGAACTCGGTGCCCGCCGTGAAGCAGGCAATGCTCGACGCGATCGGCCTCGAATCGACCGAGGACCTGTATCGGGCCATCCCCGCCGACCTGCGCCTCGATCGTCCCCTCGACCTGCCCGCCCCGGCCAGGTCCGAAGCCGAACTGCTCCGGCACGTTCGCGGCCTGCTCGCGAAGAATGCGTCCCCGGAGCGAAAACTATGCTTCCTCGGCGGCGGCACCTTCCCCCATGACGTTCCCGCCGTGGTGGACGAGGTCATCAACCGCGGCGAATTCCTCACCGCCTACGCCGGCGAACCCTACGAGGACCACGGCCGCTTCCAGGCACTGTTCGAGTACTGCTCGCAGATGGGCGAGATGCTCACCATGGACGTCGTCAACGTGCCCGTCTACGACGGCTTCCAAGCGGCCTCGACGGCGCTCCGCATGGCCGGACGCATGACGGGTCGCGGCAGAGTGCTGCTCGTCGGCGCCATTGGGGCGGACAAACGGAGCCGTATCGGCGACTACTGCGCGCGGGCTCTCGACCTCGACGTGCTGCCCGCCGCGGCGGACGGCGTCATCGACCTGGACGCTGTCCGCGCCGCCGTCGGACCCGATACCGCGGCGATCTACGTCGAGACCCCCGACTACCACGGCGTGGTGCACGCCGAGCTGCCGGACCTGGCCGCCATCGCCCATGACGCCGGGGCGGAGCTGGTCGTCTACACGGATCCGATCTCGCTGGGGGTCGTCGCCCCGCCCGCCGAACTCGGTGCGGACATCGTGTGCGGCGACATCCAATCCCTCGGTGTGCATCAGTGGTTCGGCGGCGGGCACGGTGGCTTCATCGCCGTGCGCGACGAGGTCCGGTACGTCATGGAGTTGCCGTCCCGGCTGTTCGGCATCGCCGCCACCCGCGTACCCGGCGAATACGGCTTCGGCGATGTCGCCTACGAGAGAACATCTTTCGCGATCCGCGAGGACGGGAAGGAGTGGGTGGGTACCGCCGCTGCGCTCTGGGGTATCGCCGCCGCCGTCTATCTGTCGCTGATGGGACCGGCAGGCATGCGCGAGGTCGGCGAGACCGTCCTCGCGCACACCCGGTACGCGTTGCGCTCCCTCGCCGACGTACCAGGCCTTGCGGTACCGTCGGCCGCCTTGCCGCACTTCCGCGAATTCGCCCTCGACGTGTCCGGCAGCGGACGCAGCGCGCGCGAGTGGGTTGTCCTCGGCAGGTTGGCAGGCATCGAGCCGGGCATCGTCATCGATGACGTGACCCTGCTGGTGTGCGTGACGGAGGTCCACTCGGTGAGCGATATCGACCGTCTCGTAGAGCTTTTCGCGGAAACAGCCGGTTCCATCCCCTCCGCCGGCACCCTCGCGGGCCGCCTCGCCACCGAAGGGAGCGCTCGATGAGCCGCCTGCCTGTCGCCCCGAAGCCGCCGCTGCGTCGATTCCACCAGGCGCGCTGGGACGAGCCGATCGTCTTCGAACTGAGCACACCCGGCTCGCGCGGCGTCGGCGTCACCGGACCCGACCCGGCTATCGGCGAACCCAATGTGACCTTGCCGCCGGTGCTGGCGCGTGCGACACCGCCTGCGTTACCGGAACTCTCACAGCCTCAGGTGCTGCGGCACTACGTGCGCCTGTCTCAGGAGAACCTCGGTGCCGACTTCAATATCGACGTCGGCCAGGGCACCTGCACGATGAAGTATTCGCCGAAGATCAACGAGGTCGCGATCCGCGACGCCCGGCTCATCGACGCGCACCCCGCTCAGGACGTGGCCGATGCGCAGGGGACGCTGGAGATCATCTACCGCCTGGAGCGGATGCTCGCCGAGATCTCCGGCATGGACGCGGTGAGCGTGCAACCGGCGGCCGGTTCCGCAGCGATCTGGGCGAACGTGTCCATGATCCGCGGCTATCACGCCGCTCGGGGCGAGGCCGACCAGCGCACCGAGATCATCACCACGGCGTTCTCGCATCCGTCGAACGCGGCCTGCGCCAAGACGGCCGGCTTCACCGTCATCACTCTGCAGCCGGACGCGAATGGCTATCCGGACATCGAGGCGCTGAAGGTCGCCGTATCCGACCGCACGGCGGCGCTGCTCATCACGAACCCGGAGGACACCGGAATCTACAATCCGCGCATTCGCGAATTCGTCGAGATCGTGCACGCGGCCGGTGGTCTCGCCTGCTATGACCAGGCCAATGCGAACGGCATCCTGGGCATCACCCGCGCTCGCGAGGCCGGCTTCGACCTGAGCCACTTCAACCTGCACAAGACGTTCTCCACCCCTCATGCCTGTGGCGGACCGGCCGCAGGGGCGTCCTGCGTCAGCGCCGCGCTGGAGCCGTTCCTGCCGGGACCGGTCGTGGTCCGCGACGCCGACGGCACATTCCGGCTGGATGCCGACCGGCCGCTGTCCATCGGCAAGGTCTCCCCGTTCTACGGGGTGATCCCGAACATCGTGCGCGCCTACACCTGGATCATGACGATGGGCGCAGAGGGGCTGCGGGAGGTCGCCGAGGTCGCCGCCCTGAACAACAACTATCTCGCCGCCCGGATCCTCGCCGTCCCCGGTGCATCGATGGGCTACCCCGCCACGCCGGACCGGGTGGAGCAGGTTCGCTACACCTGGCAGCAGCTTGCCGACGAGACAGGTGTGACGACGGAGCAGATCGGTTGGCGTATCGCCGATTTCGGCACGCATTACTGGACGAGCCACCACCCGTTCGTCATCCCCGAACCGTTCACCTTGGAGCCGACCGAGTCCTACTCACGCGCCGAGCTCGACGAATACGCCCGCATCGTTGCGGAGGTGGCCCGGGAGGCCCGCGAGGACCCCGAGACGGTGCGCACCGCACCCCATCGCCAGACCGTGCATCAGGCCGGCGACGAGGACCTCGACGACCCTGATCGCTGGGCCGTCACCTGGCGCGCGTACCGCCGCAAGTACTTCGGCGAGGGCGTGACACCGTGACCGTGGCCGAGGTCGTGATCGGGCTCATCGTGAATCCGATCGCCGGCATCGGCGGGGCAGCCGGTCTTGCCGGCAGCGATGGCCAGGGTGTCCAGCACGACGCCGCCCTGCGTGGTGGGCGTTCGCACGCCGCCGACCGGGCCGTTGAGGTGCTGCGGGCGATCCGCGTGCACCTCGAGTCCGGGGCGGCGCTCCTGCTGGTCGCTCCGGGCGACATGGGTGCGGCGACAGCTCGCGCTGCCGGTGTGCCGCACCAGGTGCTCGATCTGACGGTCGGCGAGCCGACCTCGGCGGCCGACACCCGTTCCTGCGCGGCCGCTCTCGCCGAGACGGCTGTCGACCTGCTGCTCTTCGCGGGCGGCGATGGCACCGCCACCGACGTCGCCGCGGGCTGCGGGGAGACGGTGACGGCGCTCGGCATCCCGAGCGGGGTGAAGATGTATTCAGGCTGCTTTGCGACCGACGCGCGGGCAGCAGCGTGCGTCGCGGACCGCGTCGCATCTGGCCGAGCCACCGCGACGACACTGGCCGAAGTGGTCGACCTGGACGAAGCGGCGCTCCGTGGAGGCCGAGTAGCACCCCGATTGACGGCGGCGCTGCGGGTCCCGGTCTCACCCGTCGTGCAGCCCCGCAAGGCCCCGTCGGCCGCGAACGCTGCCGGCGAGGTCGCCGCGCTGGCCGCTGCCGCGGCACACCTCGTGTCCGACGGCGTCCCGACCGCGCTGGGCCCCGGCGGAACCACAGCGGCCGTGTCCAGGGCGCTAGGGCTGGAGCCCACCCTGCTCGGCGTCGACATCGTCTGCGACGGAGAGATTCGCGCCTCCGGTGTCAGCGAGCCGGAGCTGTACGACTGGGCCGAGCGCGGCCCACTCCGCATCGTGGTCAGTGTCATCGGCGGGCAGGGATTCGTGCTCGGACGGGGGAACCAGCAGGTCTCACCCCGCGTCATTCGGGCCTGCGGTCCGGCGAACATCGTCATCCTCGCCGCGGAGTCCAAACTCATCGCACTTGGAGGTCGGCCACTGCTCGTCGATACCGGTGACGCCGCCCTAGATGAGGAGCTGTCCGGCTACCGACGGGTTCTCACCGGACCACGGCAATGGACGATATGCCGTATAGGGCAATCGTTTTCGACGCAAGTTGACCACCACGACAGGAGATCGGCATGAGTGCAGCACTGGTTCTCGAAGGCAAGCGCGCCATCGTCACCGGCGCAGGGGGAGGCATCGGCGCAGCCTCCGCGATTGCCCTGGCCGCCGAGGGCGCCGCCGTCGCGGTCGTCGACATCTCCACAGAAGGCGCTGCCGCAACCGCGCAGCGGATAGAAGCCGCCGGTGGGCGGGCGGCCGCGATCACCGCAGACGTGTCCGGCGCCGCGGACTGCGAACGCATCGTCCGCGAAGTCGTCGACGTGTTCGGAGGTCTCGACATACTGCACAACAACGCGGGGATCATCCGCCGCGCCGACGCCATCGGCACCACCGTCGAGGAGTGGGACAGGGTGATGGCCGTGAACGTGCGATCCATCTTCCTGATGTGCAAATTCGCGGTGCCTGTCATGGCGGCGGCCGGCAGCGGCTCCATCATCAACACCGGTTCCGGGTGGGGGCTCAAGGGCGGCGGCAATGCGCTCTCGTACTGCGCGTCCAAGGGCGCCGTCGTGAACATGACCCGAGCGCTGGCCATCGACCACGGCCCCGCCGGCATCCGGGTGAACTCCGTCAATCCCGGTGACACCGACACTGGCATGCTGCGGAGCGAGGCGCAGCAACTCGGCGAGAACGAGGACGCCTTCCTGGCTGAGTCCGCCGACCGGCCGCTGCGCCGGATGGGCAAACCCTCCGAAATCGCCGCAGCCGTGGTGTGGCTCGCCTCGGACGCAGCCTCGTTCGTCACCGGCTCGGCCCTCGTGGTCGACGGTGGCGGCATTGCGTAGTTGTCACCATCTACCCGGCGCCAGCGGTCGCCAGCATGTGATCGGGAACAGCACCCGCGCGACCACTGACTGCCGCAGCGGAACAATGGACCTTGTGGACATGCGTGCGATGAATGACAAGGCGGTCGCCCAGCTTCGCTCGGGACCGCCGATGCGGATGCCCCGCGACACGATGCTGCTGGGCGCGAATGGCGACGCACGGGGCAGGCGCGCACCACACCGATGATGTTCGCGCGCGTCGGGCAGCGGCTGATCGTGGTCGCCTCGAACTCCGGCGCGATGCGGCATCCGCAGTGGTATCTCAATCTTCTCGCGGACCCGGCGGTGACCGTCGAGATCGGAGTCGGCGCCGTTCAGCCCGCAGACGGTGGGCCCGCGTCACTTGTGGGCGCCCACGCTGTGGCCAAACGGAACATCCGGACAGTCCGTCCGGACGCCCGCTCGTATGAACGGTATCCGGGCCACTGCCGTTCGGTCCGTTCCCAGATCGAATCCAGCTCGGCATCAGGGATTTCCACGGCGTGGACCGGTATTTCGCGCCCCTGCACCACGATGGTGGCGTCGGGATGAGCGCGCAGATTCGCCGTCCACGCCGGGTGGTTGCTGCGGCCGAAGTTGGTGCCGGCGACGATGGCGCGGCCCGGGCCGTCCGGCACGTACATCAGCCGCGTGCGGCGCGTGAGCCCCGTTCGGGCACCGACCGTCCGGAGCTCCAGGGCGGGCACGAGCAGGCCGGCCACCTGGACGCGGCCGCGGCTGATGAACGTCATCGCCGTCTCGAGTATCGGCAGCACCCGCGGCGCATAGCGGCGGAAGGTTGACGTCCGGGTCAGCGGCGCGATGGCGCGGCGCACGAGCGTCACGATGTCCGTCATGCACCCATTGTCGCCTACGCGCGTGGTCCGCCCATCAACGATGTGGAGGCATCCTCCGGAATAACGTGCGGCACGCCTCGGTTGAGCATCGTGTCAGCTAATCGGAGGGTGCCTCACATTGTCCCTCCGACCAGCCGACAACCGAATTCCGACCCCCAGGCAGACACACGGGGGGCCGGATTCCGGTACCACGCGTCACGTCCAACTGGCAACGGAGGAACACATCATGACCACCATCAGCATCATCGGCTCGGGAAACATGGCCACCGCCATCGGCACCCGGGCGGCGAAGCACGGTCACTCCATCGAAATCATGAGCCGCAACACCATCAAGGCCCAGGCGCTCGCCGATCGGATCGGCAACGGAGCCTCCGTCGGCGCGTACGGCGCGAGGCCCGCGGGCGACATCGTCATCCTGGCCGTCCCCTACGGGGGCGCCGTCGGGGTCGTCACGCACTACGGCGATGCGCTGGCCGGCAAGGTTCTCGTCGATATCACCAACCCGTTCAACGCAGACGCCAGCGGGCTCACCACCACCGCGGGCAACTCGGTGTCCCAGCAGATCGCTGCCGTCGCTCCGGCGGGCGCGCACGTCGTGAAGGCCTTCAATACGATCTTCGGCGGCGTCATTGCCGACGGCAAGCCTGTGGACGCGTTCCTCGCCGGCGACAGCGCCGATGCGAAGGCCCGCGTCGCGGCGCTTCTGGAGGGCGTGGGCATGCGGCCCCTCGACGCGGGAGGGCTTAACAAGGCATATGCCCTGGAGTGGGCCGGCATCCTCCTCGTGGGCCTGGCGAGCAACGGCGCCGGCTTCGATATCGCCTTCGGCGCCGAAGCCCACTGACAACCCCTTCAGGTCCGGGCGAGCCCCTCATGCTGCCCGCCCGGATCTGGAGCAGGGACGGTGTGATCCTCACCGGCACCATTCGGTGACTGATGGGCGGCGTCATCGAAGAGCGCTGCCGGCGAGCCATTGGTTCCAGGGAATGTTCCAGTCGCCGAATCCGTCATGGGATTCGAGTCGGGTGGATGTTCCGGTGACTTCGACGATGTCGCCGAAGCTGAAATTGTTGTAGAGCCATTTCGCGGCGGTCGGGTTGATGTTGATGCAACCATGCGAGACATTGCGCACCCCTTGGTCTTTCACCGACCACGGTGCGGAGTGGATGAAGATGCCGCTGTTGGACAGCCGCACCGCGAGCGGGATCGCCGAGTCGTAGCCGAGATCGAAATCGACGGGAAGGCCGTACGTCGCCGAACTCATCTGCTTGACCTCGTAGCGCTCCTGCGCCACGTAGATCCCGGACGGGGTGATGAACGAGATACCCTTGCCGCCCACGGTGACCGTCTTGTCGCGGCCCAGAGACACCGGCACGGTCTGGGTGAGCTTGTCGTCGACGAAGATCTGCATCTGCTTGGTCGCGTCGTCGATCAATGCGACCTTCTTCGGGCCGATCGTGAGCGTCAGGGTGCGGTCCGTCTCGCCGTACATCCCGTCGCCCAGATCCACGCCGTACACGTTCGCATCCAGGGTGATCTTGGTGCCGGCCTGCCAGTAGTGCTGCGGCCGGTAGTGCACGGTGCGTTCGTCCCACCAGTACCAGGAGCCATCCTGCTTCGGCACGGTCGTCACCGTCAGTGCCTTCTCGGCGGCGGCCTTGTCGGCGGGCGGCTTGTCGAAGATCACCACCAACGGTTGGCCGACGCCGACGGTCTTCATGTCAGGGTTCGGGAAGAATGACGGGAAGATCGTGCCGACCGGTTTCAGCGTGGTGAACGTGGACGTGGCAGTGCTGGTGCCGGTGGCATCGGTGGCCGTGGCGTCGATCGTGTAGGTGCGGCCGTAGCCGAGCGGCTCGGTGGACGTCCACGCACGCCCGTCATCCGAAATGCTGCCGTCGAGGACTCTCCCCTCGGGCGTCGTGATCGACGCCTCGGTGATGCTGCCGGTCGCCACGGTCACCGTCACCGGAGCGATCGGCGACACATCCGCCGCATCAGCAGGCGGGACCGTGACGATCCCCGGCCCCGGGGCGTCGGAGGTGGGCGTCGGCTCGGCAGCGCCCGCCCGTGTCCCGATCGGTTCCGGCGCCGCGTCGCCGCCCGCAGCAGATGTCGGCGCGTCACCGCCCGCAGCGGATGACGTTGCGCCGACCGGCGAGGAGGCCGGTGCCGTCACCGTCGTTGCCGGGCCGCCGGCGCTGGTGCACGCACCGACGAGCAGTGCCGCGGCGAACAGGCCGATCACCGGACTCAAGGCGGGCGTGGCCCGTCCACGGCGCGTTTTCGCCTGTCTCATGTCGGAGCCTTTCGTGGCGCCCGCTGGCGCTGACGCAGTGGATGGGGGAGCCGCAGGGACGGCGCGGCGTGCGGGGAAGCGGCCGAGGCCGTCCCTGCGGCACCCGCGGTGCCCACCCGGTACACGAGGCACGGCGGGGCGGCACTCCCCAGGCGTAGCAACAGCCCATCCGCCGGTCTCCTCAATGACCGGCAGCAAAGCCGGGGTGCACCTACGTCGGGGACGATGGGATGCGGGTCTCGCCGGCCTATAGTCGAAGCTGGACGGATCGCAGCGGCGCCGATAGGCCCGGCGGCCGCATGTCTGCGCGTATACGCCGCCACGGGTGCAGGATCTCCGCGGGCAGCGATCCGCGCCGCCTTCTCACGGTGCGCGCCATGAGCAGCATCAGCACCCAGGCGCCGCCCGCCCCGAGCAGGCGCAGCACCACTGAGCGCGACCACGACACCCAGTATGCCAATGCGAGCCCAGCGGCCGGGCTCCCGTCAGGGGACCTGCGGGATGGCCGCGGGCGCCGGCTGATGGGCGGCAGCGGCTTCTGCCGCGCCGGGAACGCGGCGCGCGCGGCCTCCCGTCACCCCGCGCCACGCTGATACGACCGCGATACCGCCGATCCACAGGCTCACCGCGGCCAGGATCAGCCAGCTCCACACGGCCCATCCCCACGGTCGGACGATCCACAGCCAGTGGATGCCGTAGGTGGCCGGCGCGGCGGCGGAGAAGGTGAACGACCAGTAGCCGATGCCGAACGGCACCTGGCGGTAGCGCGGGACGAGGAACACCTGGCCGAGCAGC
>Ga0209916_1000941_pt1 | contig 33380 bp, 30 predicted proteins | sample ThiBio_1000_plan_FD_183956 | JGI IMG/M metagenome (GOLD analysis project Ga0209916, IMG submission 183956) | Wastewater bioreactor microbial communities from Cape Town, South Africa - Thiocy_solids_2 (SPAdes) | ecosystem: Engineered > Bioreactor > Thiocyanate-remediating > Anaerobic-Aerobic ... | reverse complement strand
CCCCCCCGCCGCTGCAGAGGGGCCCCGGTAGAGCAGCGGGCCATCGTGGCCCGCACTCTTCACAAGAGCCAGGTCAAGAGCTTCCCCCTCACCCCAACCCTCTCCCCCGTCGGGGGAGAGGGGGCAGGGGCGGTGGCGCCGTGTTCGTGCTGTTGCTTTGCTGTTGCTTTGCTTTTGCTTTTGCTTTTGCTTCTGACTTTGCTTTTGCCGTTCTGAAAAGTGCGGGCCACGATGGCCCGCTGCTCTACCGGGGCCCCTGTGCGGCGGTGAGGCGGGGACGACAGGCCGCGCAGCGGGAGCCGACAGGGATGTCGGCTCCTTTTCGCCAGCACATGGATGTGCTGTCGAAAAGCCCGGCTCCGGCTCACGGACTTGCCGGGCAGGAGCCCGGCAAGCGCCAAGTGGGGTGCTCTTTCTCTTTGGTTACTTTCTCTTTGAGCACGCAAAGAGAAAGTGACTCGGTCGCCGAAGGCGATCGACCGCTCTTGCTTTTGATTGCACCCCCACCAAGGGCAAAAACATCCTGCACAAGGTGCGCTCCTACAGGTGCGCGTGGACGGCCACGTTCGCGCCAAGGGCAAACTTCAGAACGTGCGCTGCACCGAGTAATCGGCCAGCGTGGCCAGCGCATCGCGATGTGCCGATACCGGCAAGGCGTCAAGGGCCTCGCGGGCGGTGCGGGCGTGCCGCAGGGCGCGGTCGCGGGTGCGTTCCAGCGCGCCGGAGTCGCGGATCGAGGCGATGATGCGGTCCAGCGAATCCAGGCCGCCATGTTCGATCGCGTGGCGCAGCGACTGTGTCTGTTCCGCGTTGGCCTTTTCCAGCGCGTAGATCAGCGGCAGGGTAGGCTTGCCTTCGGCGAGGTCGTCGCCGATGTTCTTGCCCAGGGTGCCGGCGTCGCTGGTGTAGTCGAGCAGGTCGTCGGCGATCTGGAACGCGTAGCCCAGCTCCATGCCGTACCGGCGCAGCGCGGCGACCTGGTTTTCCGGCAACCCGCCGAGGATGCCGCCCAGCTCGGTGGCGGCAGCGAACAGCACCGCGGTCTTGCGCTCGATCACGGCGAGATACGCCGCTTCGCTGACATCGGCGTTGCCGATGTTGAGCAGCTGCAGCACCTCGCCTTCGGCGATGGTGTTGGTGGTGTCGGCGAGGATGCGCATGATGCGCATGTCGTCGAGTTCCACCATCAGCTGGAACGAGCGCGAGTAGAGGAAGTCGCCGACCAGCACGCTGGCGGCGTTGCCCCACAGCGCGTTGGCGGTCTTGCGGCCGCGGCGCAGGTCCGATTCGTCGACCACGTCGTCGTGCAGCAATGTCGAGGTGTGGATGAACTCGATGATCGCGGCGAGCTTGACGTGATGGTCGCCGCGGTAGCCGGCTGCGCCGGCGGCCAGCACGTGCAGCATCGGGCGCAGGCGCTTGCCGCCGCCGGCGATGATGTGATCGGCGATCTGGTTGATCAGCACCACGTCGGAGGACAGCCGCCGGCGGATCAGCGCGTCGACGCGCTGCATGTCGGCAGCGGCGAGGTCGCGCACCGGGGCGAAGTCGGCGGGGCGGGTGGCGTCGGCAGGCATCGAATTCATGGGTGCATCGCAGCGGCGTAAGACGCGATTATAGAGTCTGCAGGAACTTGCGCCGCGACATGTCGCCACAGTTCTTGCGCGTGGCGCCCTTTATAATGCCGGCCATGTCTTTGGCGATGCCTGTCCCCCGGTGAGCAAACTCTCCAGCCTCGAACGACGCAGCGCGCTGACCCTGGCCTGCGTGATCAGCCTGCGCCTGTTCGGGCTGTTCCTGATCATGCCGGTGTTCTCGCTGTATGCGAAAACGATGCCCGACGCCACCGGTTTCATGATCGGGCTGGCGCTGGGCGTGTACGGCATCGGCCAGGTGCTGCTGCAGATTCCGCTGGGGCTGCTGTCGGACCGGATCGGGCGCAAGCCGGCGATCACCCTCGGGCTGATCCTGTTCGCCATCGGCGGATTGATCGCGGCGATGTCGCACACGCTGGTCGGCATCGTGATCGGCCGCGCGGTGCAGGGCATGGGCGCGGTGGCCGGCGCCGGCATCGCGCTGGCGGCGGATCTCACCGCCGAGGAAAACCGCGGCAAGGCGATGGGCATCATCGGCGTGTCGATCGGGCTGGCGTTCCTGCTGGCGCTGATCCTGGGGCCGCCGCTGGAGGCGATCGCCGGGCTGCCCGGGCTGTTCGCCGCCACCTCGATCCTGGCGCTGATATCGCTGGTGCTGCTGTGGCTGATCGTGCCTACGCCGACGCGCGTGCAGGCGCCGGCCGCGGCGGGTGTCAGTGCGGTGCTGGCGATGCTGCGCGACGGCCGCATGCTGGTGCTGAACGGCTCGGTGTTCTTCCTGCACGCGCTGCTCACTGCCAGCTTCGTCGGCCTGCCGCTGCTGCTGGCGAACACCTTGCACTTGCCGGTGAACCGGCACTGGGAGCTGTACCTGCCGGTGATGGCGGTGGCCGCGTTCGTGATGGGTGCGAGCCTGCATCACATGCGCGAGGTCGCGCAGAGCCTGCGCATCGTGACGGTGTGCGTGGTGGCGATCGGACTGGCCCTGCTCGGCTTTGCCCTTTCCGGCAGCCATCTGGCCGCGTTCGGGGTGGCCGCGGCGGTGTTCTTTTCCGCCTTCAACCTGCTGGAGGCGGCACTGCCCAGCCTGGTCTCACGGCTGGCGCCGGGACACCTGCGCGGCGCGGCGATGGGCGCGTATTCGACCAGCCAGTTCATTGGCGCCTTCGTCGGTGGCGCGCTGGGTGGCATCGCGCTGGGGCGGCTCGGGCCGAACGGTGTGTTCGTCTGCGCCGCCGCATTCACCTTGCTGTGGCTGCCGCTGGTGATCGTCGGCTCGCGCCGGATCAGCCGCCAGGTCGCCGGCGAAGCCCAACCGGCGTAGGAGCGCACCCTGTGCGCGATGCTCTGCGTGACGTGGCCAAGGGCATCGCGCACAGGGTGCGCTCCTACAGGTATTTCGCAGATGCAAGGGCGGGGTATGGCCAGGGAAGGGCGATTCGCGCCGGGGTTTGCAAAGGCCGATCGGCGGCCCAATGATGGACCCGGCGTTTCGCTGCATCGGGTACCGCTTCGATGGCTCACGAAATCCTCGCGCTGATGGCGCAGTACGGCGTGCTGCTGGTGTTTCTCAACGTGCTGGTGACCCAGCTGGGCGCGCCGATTCCCGCCGTGCCCACGCTGGTGGTGGCCGGCTCGCTGGCGGCGGCCGGCGGGCCGCTGCTGCTGGCCGGCACGATGGCGGTGGTGGTGGCCGGTTGCCTGCTCGGCGATTCGGCGTGGTATGCCGCCGGGCGGCGTTACGGCGCCCGGGTGATGCGGCTGCTGTGCCGCATCTCGCTGTCGGCCGACTCCTGCGTGCAACGTTCCGAGCTGCGCTTCCAGCGCTGGCGCGGGCAGGTGCTGCTGATCGCCAAGTTCGTGCCGGGGTTGTCGACCGTGGGCTCTTCGCTGGTCGGCGCGATGGGGCTGCGCTGGCCACTGTTCGTGCTGTTCGACGGACTGGGTTCGCTGGCATGGGCGGCGTTGTGGACGGGGCTGGGCTATGCCTTCGCCACGCAGGTCGACAGGCTGCTGTCCGCGGTGGCCGATGCCGGCACGCTGGCGATCCAGTGGCTGCTGGTCCTGCTCGCGCTGTACGTGCTGGTGCGCTGGTGGCGGCGCCGACGCCTGCTGCGCACGTTGCGGATGGCGCGCATCACGGTCGACGAGCTGCATCGGGCGATGGCGGCCGAGCGCGCGCCGGTGGTGGTTGACGTGCGCCCGGAGGCGTCGCGCCAGCTCGACACGCGCGTGGTGCCCGGCGCGCTGCTGGTCGACGCCCAGGGCATCGACCGCACCGTGCACGACATCCCGTTCGACCGCGAGCTGGTGGTCTATTGCAACTGCCCGAACGAGGTCTCCGCCGCTCGCGTGGCCAAGGTGCTGATGGCGCAGGGCTATCGCCGGGTGCGCCCGCTGCTGGGCGGACTGGAGGCGTGGGATGCGGCAGGCTACGGGGTCGAACACGTGCCGGTCGCCGGCGAAGCTGGCCGTCAGCAGGCCGCCGAGGCGCCGGCCTGAGGCATCGTCGATGACGGGCAGGCGCGCCGGCCCGGAACCTACAACCCTTCAGGTTTCCGGCCGCTGGACGAGGCCCTTCCCGCGGTTATGATAGCCAGCCTGATTCATCAACTCCGGCCGTAATCATCCCTTACGTACGGCCGGCTCAACGAGGACATACCCATGGCACGTGGCGTCAACAAAGTCATCCTGGTCGGCAATCTTGGCGCGGACCCCGAAATGCGCCACACCGGCGGCGGCACCGCCATCTGCACGTTCAATCTGGCCACCTCCGAGTCGTGGACCGACAAGCAGAGCGGTGAGAAGCAGGAGCGCACCGAGTGGCACCGGGTCAAGATTTTCGGCCGGCTGGCCGAGATCGCCGGCGAGTACCTGAAGAAAGGCCGTCAGGTCTATATCGAAGGCTCGCTGCGCACCGACAAGTACACCGACAAGCAGGGCGTCGAGCGCTATTCGACCGACATCATCGCCAACGAAATGCAGATGCTCGGCGGCCCCGGCGAAGGCGGCGCGGGCGGCGGCGGTTACCAGCGCGAGCGCCCGCAGGGCGGCCAGCGCCAAGGTGGCGGCAACTATGGCGGCCCGTCCCGCGGCAACGACGACCGCGGCTCCTCGCGCCCGTCCTCGCCGGCTCCGGCCGACAACGGCTTCACCGACGACGAGATTCCGTTCTAGCGATACGCCCGTCGCCGCGGTTGCCTCCGACAGCCCGCCCTCCGGCGGGCTGTTTTCGTCAGGGCGCGCTTTTTTCTTCGCTGCGCAAGCGCGCGACGGCGGATGCGGCGTTCACCTGCAGCGTGCCGTCGGAGACCCGGCTGCTCTGCAGCAGCAGGTCATGCACCGAGCGTGCGTCCAGTCCGGGCGCCATCGACAGCAGCAGGGCGGCGATGCCGCTCACGTGCGCGGCGGCCATGGACGACCCGGAGGTGAAGTCGTAGCCGCCGTTCGGCTGGGTGGTGAGAATGTCGTTGCCCGGGGCGCTCAGCACGCCCGGCGGCGCCCGCGACGCGTTGCCGGTGCGCACGACGATCACCCCCGGCGCGCTGTCGGGAAAGCCGCCGACGTTTCCGTCCGGCGGCATCGCCGCGATCACGATGCGGTCCTGCTCCAGCAGCCGGACCAGCAGTTCGTCGAGCAGCGGGTCGGCCGGGCCGCCCAGGCTCAGGTTGATGATGCGCGTGTCGGTGTCGATGATCGCGGCCAGCGCCTTGGCCAGGGTGAACGTGTTGCAGCGCGCGCCGGCACGGGACGCCGGCGGATACCAGCATGCCTTGTAGACGCTGAGCAGGGCCTCGGGCGCGATCCCCACGATGCCCTGGCGGTTGTTGGCGTCGGCGGCGATGATGCCGGCCACTTCGGTGCCGTGGTTGTCGCGGTCGAACGCCGTGCGGTTCGCGTCGACCAGGTTGCGCGTGTCGCGGATGCGCCCGTGCAGGTCGGGATGCGCCAGGTCGACGCCCGTATCGACGATCGCGACCTCGACCCCGGCACCTTGGCTGAGGTTGTGCGCGAGTGCGGCATCGGTTTCGACGAAGCCGCGCTGCAGTCCGGCATAGGGATCGTTGTAGCGCGGCGCATCCCGCGACGGCGGGTCGGCGTAGACGGCATAGTCCTGCAGCGGCTCGACCAGCCGCACCCGCGCGTCGGCGGCCAGCGACTTGAGCAGGGCATCGCGCGGCATGCCGGGCGGCGGCGTCAGCACGATGCAGTACAGCTCCAGCGCCTTGACCGGCCAGCCGGCCAGCTCCCGCCAGCCGTAGGTTTTCTTCAGCGCGGCGAGCGTCGACGCCGCCCGCTGGCCGATCCCGTAGTTTCCCGGCGAGACATAGCCGAGCACGCTGGAGCCGGCATGCGTGGCGGGCGGTACCAGCGGGTTGGCGACGGCCAGCACGATGTCGCGCCGGCTATCCATCGAAGACACGCCGGCGACGCTGGCCTGCCCGGCGCGGACCGGGTCGTCGCCGGCCGGTGCGGGCTGCACGTGGGCGCAGGCACTCAGCGCCATCGCGGCGGCGAGGGCGAGCAGGGCGGTCTTCATGGCGTGCGGGTGACGGGCTCGGCCAGGCGGATGCCGGGGGCGGCGCGCAGTTGCTGCAGCAGGTGTTGCGCGGTTGCGGTGGAGTCCCGCGGTACGACCGTGTAGGCGCCGACGTCGTTGGGGCCACCCACCACCCGCAAGCCAAGGGCATGCAGCAGGGCATTCCAGTCGGCGAGCTTCATGCCGGCGTCGGGCACGACGCGGATCGAACCCGTGGTGGCGGGCTGGGCCGCCTCGCTGAGGGTGCGGTAGCGGGGCTGGTCGCTTTCCGACCACAGCTTCATGCCCAGCACGCCGATGCCGATCGCCTGGATCAGCACCGCGGCGACCAGCGCGCGCGTCAGCCAGCCGGCCGTCCGCGAACGGGCCTCCTGCGGCGCCGGTGCATCGAGGCGGCCCAGCAAGTGCTTCAGCCCCACGTTGGCGTCGAGAGGAATGTCCGAGGGCAGCGACATCGCCAGCTGCAGCTGGCTTTGCCGCGCAAACTCGGCACGGCACGCCGCGCAGTGCACCAGGTGGCTCATCAACGCCTGGCCCTGCTCGCGCGGGGCGCTGCCCTGCAGCACCCAGGGCATGGCTTCCCAGGCGCGGGCGCAGTCCCGATCGGGATTCGTCTGGAACGTCATGGCACGCTCTCCTCGCGCATCGGCGAGTCTCCAGCCAGGGAGGGAAGCACGTTGCGCAGCTTCACGCGCGCATGGAACAACCGCGCCTTCACCGTGCCGACCGGACATTGCATGATGGCGGCGACGTCGTCCAGCGAGTGCCCCACGCCGTAGACCAGCTCGATCACCACGCGCTGGTCCACCGACAGGTGGATCAGGCCCTTGCCCAGCCAATCGCGCAGTTCGCGGTCCTCGTCCGGGTTGTGGGCGGGCACGCGGTTCTCCGGCAACGCGTCATCCGCGACCGGTTCGTCGCCGTGCTGACGCAGCGCCTTCAGCCCGCAGCGGTAGGCAATGCCCATGATCCAGGTGGAAACGCGCGAATCGCCGTGGAAGCTACCCGCCTTCTGCCACGCGATCCAGAAGCAGTCGTTGATGACCTCTTCGATGATGTCGGGACGCCGGGTCAGCCGGGACAGGAAGCGGCACAGCCTGCCGTGGTAGCCGCGGTAGAGCACCGCCAGCGCCGCGCGGTCGCCCGTCGACATCCGCTGCAGCAGCATGCGGTCGGTGACATCAGCGTCGGTATCAGCGTCGTTCATGGCTTCGCCGGAGGGGGTCGGAACGCGGTTGGTCAGTGCATGCGTGCCGTTTCAGCCGCAAAAGGTTGCTGGTGCATCAGAACGATCGCGAGATTGTCGCCATCCAGGGCTGCGCCTTCACGTATCCGCCCGAGCGCCACGATCCCAGGTCGGTCATGACGCGGTCGAGCTCCAGCCGCCACGGCCCGTGGGCCCACATCAGGCCGACCTGGCCATAGCGGTAGTAACCGTCGCGATCGTAATGCCGGTAATACCGGTAACGGCGGTAGCGCGCCGGCGGGACGCGGGCCACGCCCACGCCCGCGGAAAGGAAGGCGTGTTCGGACAGCGGCCAGTGGACATCGAGGTCGGCGGCGGCACGCGTCCGCCGGTCGCCGGAGCCGATGACGCGGCTGGCCGACAGGCCGAACGCCAGGGTGTCGCGGTACAGCCAGTGGACCCCGAGCTCGCCGCGGTCATGCATGGCCGAGCGGATGCTCCCGCCGTAGCGGTAGTAGAGCAGGCCGGCCTGCATCTGCCAGTCGGCGGAGAGCGACCAGTGGCGCGCGCCCTGCAGCAGGGCCTGGGCGATGCGCCCCGGCGCACGGGCTTCGGCACTTCCTGACAGCCCCACCGACCAGCCGGTCGACGAGGTCCACGAGGCGGCCGCCTGGACGACGGGCGTGGCCGGCGTGATCGCCAGCCCGCGGTCGACCAGCTGCGAGCTGAGCGCGACCGTGCCGGTGGTTCCCTGCGCCGACTGGGCGTGCAGCAGCACGGGATGGCAGGCGGCCATCGCCAGCGCAAGCCAGGCCAGCCCGGTGGGGACGAGGCACCCGCCGCGGCGGCCGAAAGCCGGGCGACCGCACCCGCTGCGGTATCGGTGCGGCACGATGCCTGCGTGCCGTGGGCGACCGGCGGCCATGGGATCTATCGGGTATCCGGCCGCATGGCTGCCGTGCGGTGGACGCACACGGCGATGACGCGCAGCATCGGAAAACCGGGCCGGGAGGCCAGCGGGCCGCATCGTTTCATTGTTCGACTGACCGGGCATGGCTGCCTTGCATGGCCTGCTCGCGCCACCAAAGGCGCGCGCCCGTTATAGCCGATCCGCGCGATGAAGAGGCGGCTCGTCGGCAGCGCCGGCCCGAAGGCACGCCCGCCCGGCGGCGCGTGCCCCGCGTACCCACGTCCGTGCGCGACTTCAGAATGCCGCGCTCGCCGAAATCGTGAATGCACCGAGGTCTCTTGCATCGGTCGTCGGTGCCCCGGGCGGCGCGCCGAAGACGTTGGTGCGGGCACCGTTGAACCGGTCGAAACGGAACCAGGTGGCGTAGATCCTGAAGTTGGCCAGGGAACTGAAGGACTCCTTGCCGAACGGCACCCAGAACACGCTGACCAGGTTGCTGGTGCTGTCGGGGTTGCCATAGGGCACATAGCGGGCGGGGTCGCGCGAGCCGGTGCTCACCATGTGTGACACGGCAATGCCGTAGCTCTGCCTGAACGTGTAGATCGCGGTTGCGATGTGGTCGCGGGCGGAACCCTCCGGCAGGGCGAGCAGACCCGGCACCACGGGACTGGGCGGCGTACTGCCGTAATCGCGCTTCTCGAAGATGTTGACGTAGCTGAGCTGCAGGATGTTCTGCCGGTCGCCAAGGTACTGGTAGCTCAGGTCGTAGCCCAGGTCGGTCACGTCGTCGGAAGGCCCTTGCCGCGGTCGCTGGCGTCGGGTCGACAGGCCCACTACGCCCGCCGAAACGAACTGGGTCTTGAACTCCTTCATGTAGGCGAAGCGGAAGTAACCCGTGTCGCTCAACTTGCCCGGATCGCCGCCGGTCGAATAGCCCAGCCGATCCTGCACCGACGGCTGCATCGAGTTGTAGGTGCCGACCTCGCCGTACCAGTGCGAGTCGAACAGCGCGTAGACCGTGGCGCCGATGACGCGGTTGGCCGGTGCCGCGGGGCTGGAAAGGTTGAGCAAGGTGCCGGTGACCCCCGGCGGGCCCAGGTTCGATGCGGCCGGGAGGACGGCCAGCGGATCGTTGAAGCCGGGACTGTTGTTGACGCTCACGCCGAGGGTCAGTCCCTTGTCCATGAACTTGAGCGTCTTGGCGACGAAGCGCAGGTCGAGGTTGCGCAACCGGGTGTTGTACTTGCCGCCGCCGACGTTGTCGGCCTCGATCTTGACGAAGCCGCCCACGTGGTCGGTGAGGCGTCCGGCCAGGTAGAGGTCCGCCTCGCTCAGCCGGGTCTGGCTGTCGCCGCGCAGCGGATTGGTGTGCGCCACCGTGACTTGCGCGGCCAGCGGCAGGGCACCGCTGATGTTCGCCTCGGTGTAGCCGCCGAGCTTGAAGCGCATGCCGGCCGGCGTCAGCGCCGGTCCGTTGTCGCCGCCGCCGTAGGCACTGGAGTGGCAGACCGCGCAGACGTAACCGGTCTGCCGCGCAAACGCGGGAACGGCCTGGGCGGTGCTGCTGGCGAGCAGCAACAGCAGCAGCGCGAGGCCGGGCCACGGATACCGGGTTCCGGCTCGGCGGATCGCGGGTCGATGCGGGAAAGGCAGCATGGGGGGTTCCTTCATCTTGAACGGATGCGGCGGCCAACGGGCGGCCGTGCGCCCGCCGACGATGCCGCCCGGTCGCGCCGGTGCGTCGCCGCCAGATGCGGGTAAGTGCCGGGCGGCTCGCGAAAGGTTGTGCCCGGCCCTTCGCGCGGTTCGACGCAACCTTCGGCCGGCCAGACAGCACTCAGTCATGCAAGTCGTCGTCCCATGATCTGCCGCCGGATCCGACCCATGGAAATCCAACGCGTTCCGTTGCTCAAGCATGGCGACCACCGCGGCATGCTCGTGGCGCTGGAACAGGACGGCAACGTGCCTTTCGCGATCCGGCGCGTGTACTACATCTTCGCCACGAAGGGCGGCGTGCACCGCGGCCGGCACGCGCACCGCCACCTCACCCAGCTGGCGGTGGCGGTGCGCGGCTCGGTGACCTTCCTGCTGGACGACGGCAGCGGCGCGGTCGAGGTCGTGCTCGACGATCCTGCCCAGGGCCTGCTGCTCGGCAACATGGTGTGGCGCGAGCTTTACGATTTCAGCGACGACTGCGTGCTGATGGTGCTGGCCGATCGCCCGTTCGATCCGGACGACTACATCACCGACTACGCCGACTTCATGCGTGAGGTCGGCAGCATGCAACTGGCGGACATGACGGCATGCCAAGGCCGCTAGTCCTGGTCGGTGCCGGCGAGTTCGCGCAGATCGCCTGCGAATACTTCGAGCACGACAGCGACCGCGACGTGGTGGCCTTCAGCGTCGAGCGCGACTACCTGGTGCAGCCGACACTGGCAGGACGTCCCGTGGTGGCTTTCGAAACCCTCGAGGCGGATTACCCGCCGGCCGACGTGGAGGTGTTCGTCGCCGTGCCGTCCAGCCAGCTCAACCGCCTGCGCACGCGCCTCTACCGGGAAACGAAACGCCGCGGCTACCGGCTTGCCACCTATGTCAGCACGCGCGCCTTCGTGTGGCGCAATGCCGAAGTGGGGGAGAACAGCTTCATCTTCGAGGGCAACGTGATCCAGCCGTTCGTGCGCATCGGCAACAACTGCATCCTGTGGAGCGGCAACCACGTGGGGCATCGCACGGTGGTGCACGACAACGTGTTCGTCGCCTCGCACGCGGTCATTTCAGGCTACTGCGAGATCGGCGCGAACAGCTTCGTCGGCGTGAACACCACTTTCAACGACCACGTGAAGGTGGCGCCGGACAACGTGATCGGCGCCGGCGCGCTGGTGACGCGCGATACCGAGCCGGGCCGGATCTACGTCGGCTCGCCGGCGCGCGCGGTGCCGGACAAGTCCAGCTTCGACGTGAAGCTCTGAGTGCGCATGGCCGAGTGGAGCAAAAAGGGGTTGGTGTTCGAAACCGCGCGGCATGGCGTGGGCGGCTGGATGCGCCACTCGGCGCTCACGCCCACGCCGCATCGCCTCGACGATGAGTGCATCCGCGTCTACGCCGGCTTTCGCGATGGCCAGGGCGTCAGCCGCATCGGCTATGTCGACGTGCGCGCGGACGACCCGGCGACGATCGTGCGGGTCAGCGCCGAGCCGGTGCTCGACGTCGGCCGGGGCGGCTGTTTCGACGACAACGGCATGATCCTCGGCGACGTGGTCGACGGGCCGGGCGGCCTGCACCTGTTCTATGTCGGCTTCCAGCAGGTGGCCAGGGCCAAGTTCCTCGCCTTCACCGGCCTGGCGCTGTCCACCGACGGCGGCGAACATTTTCGGCGCGTGCAGGAGACGCCGATCCTCGATCGCGCGCCCGGCCGCAGCACCATCGGTGCGGTGCATTCGGCACTTCACGAGGATGGCCGCTGGCGGCTGTGGTACGCCGTCGGCGACGACTGGGAAATCATCGGCGGCCAGCCGTTTCCGCGTTACCACATCCGCTGCGCGGAGACCGACGACCTGCGCGCCATGCCGCGCGAGGACCAGGTCTGCCTGCTGCCGCGCGGCAGCGAGTACCGGATCGGACGGCCGCGCGTGTACCGCTTCGGCGGCAAGTACGTCATGTACTTCACCCGCGGCAACCTCACCGGCGAATACTTTCCCGGCGTGGCCTGCAGCGACGACGGCATCCACTGGGCACGCCGCGACGAGGCGCTGGGCCTGACGCTGTCGGCCAGCGGCTGGGATGCGCGGACCCTGTGCTACCCCGCGCTGATCCGCCAGCGCGACAAGCTGCTGATGTTCTACAACGGCAACGACATGGGCGTGGACGGATTCGGTGTGGCCGAAGCCCCCGTGTCGCACCTCGATGGTGGCGCCGATGCTCGCGGTTAGGCCCTATGTGGCGGCCGATGCCTCGGCCTGGGATGCGCTGGTCGGGCACTCGCGCAACGGCAACCTGCTGCACCGGCGCGGTTACATGGATTACCACGCCGAGCGCTTCGTCGACGCCTCGCTGATGGTCGAGCGCCACGGCGCGCTCGCGGCGGTGTTTCCGGCCAGCCGGCGCGATGACGTGGTGACCAGCCACGGCGGGCTCAGCTATGCCGGGCTGATCAGCAGCCACGCCATGCGCGCCGAATCGACGCTCGCCGCGTTCGGGCAGATGGCCGACTGGTATCGCGCGCAGGGCGTGCGGCGCATCGTCTACAAGGCGGTGCCGCACGTGTTCCATGCCTATCCGGCGGAGGAGGATCTGTACGCGCTGCAGCGCGTGGGGGCGCGGCTGGTGCGGCGCGACCTGTCGTCCGTCATCGCGCTGCAGGAGCCGTTCCGCTTCACCGAGCCGCGCCGGCGTGCGGTCAGGAAGGCCGGGCGGGCAGGCATCAGCCTGGATGTCGGCACCGATCCGGCATCGTTCCACGCGTTGCTGTCGGACGTGCTGCGCAAGCATCAAACGACGCCGACCCACAGCCTGGCGGAGCTGCGCCTGCTGCAGGCGCGTTTCCCCGACCGGATCGTGCTGCACGAGGCACGCCGGGAAGGCGTGCTGCTGGCCGGTGCCGTCGTCTACGATCTCGGCCGGGTGGTGCATACCCAGTACCTGGCCGCCTCGGACGAAGGGAGAGAGCTCGACGCGCTCAGCTTCCTGCTGGCCGCGCTGATCGGCAGCACGTATGCGGACCGGCAGTACTTCTCCTTCGGCGTATCCACCGAGCAGGCCGGGACGGTGCTCAACGGCGGGCTGGTCGCGCAGAAGGAATACTTCGGCGCGCGCGGCATCGCGCACGACTTCTACGAGTGGCCGCTGTGACGGGCCCCGTCGCGATCAGCAGTGCACGGGCGGACGCCGCGTCGGGCGATGTCCCGTTCCTGAGCCTGGCGGAAGTCAATGCGCGCTACGCCGACGAGCTGAAAGCCGCGGCGGCGCGCGTGATCGATTCGGGCTGGTACGTGCTGGGCGACGAGCTAGCCGCCTTCGAGCGTGAGTTAGCCGGCTGGTGCGGCGCGCGCCATGCCGTGGGCACGGGCAACGGGCTGGATGCGCTGTCGCTGATCCTGCGCGGCTACCGGGAGCTCGGCATCCTCGCCGAGGGCGACGAGGTCATCGTGCCCGGCAATACCTTCATCGCCAGCTTCCTGGCGATCAGCGGGAACCGCCTGGTGCCGGTGCCGGTGGAACCCGACGCGGCAACGTTCAATCTCGATCCGGCCCGCGTGGCAGCGGCGATCGGGCCGCGCACGCGCGCGATCATGGCGGTGCATCTGTATGGCCAGCTGGCCGATATGCCGGCACTGCAGACGTTGGCCCGGCAGCACGGATTGTTGCTGATCGAGGATGCCGCGCAGGCGCATGGCGCGATGCGCGACGGGCGCAGGGCCGGTGCGTTCGGCGATGCGGCGGCCTTCAGTTTCTTCCCGGCCAAGAACCTCGGCGCGCTGGGCGACGGCGGCGCGGTGGTGACCGACGACGATGCGCTGGCGCGGAGTATCGCGGCGCTGCGCAACTACGGCTCCGAGGTGAAGTACCACCATCGGTTCCAGGGCGTGAACTCGCGCCTCGACGAGATGCAGGCGGCGCTGCTGCGGGTGAAGCTGAAGTATCTCGATGCGGACGTGGCCTGGCGTCGCCGCGTGGCGCGTCGCTATCGCGATGGCATCCGCCATCCGCAGATCCGGCTGCCGGACGTGGTCCGCGAAGAGCAGCACGCCTGGCATCTGTTCGTGGTGCGCTGCGCGCGGCGCGATGCGCTGCAACAGCATCTGCATGCCTGCAGCATCCAGACCCAGGTGCACTATCCGGTGCCGGCGCATCGGCAGCCCGCGTATCCGGCGCTGCACGATATCCGCCTGCCGCTGACCGAGCGATTGTGCAACGAGGTGCTGAGCCTGCCGATGGGGCCGACCTTGCGCGATGGCGACGTGGCGCGGGTGATCGAGGCCTGCAACGCGTTCGGGCGTGGCGCATGAACATCGTCCGCACCGGCTTCTATACGAGCATCGCCACCGCGGCGCGGCTGCTCGCCGGGCTGGTGGCGATCAAGCTGGTGGCGTGGTTCGCCGGGCCCGAGGGGGTGGGCAAGCTCGGCCAGTTCATGAGCCTGATGTCGCTGCTGGCGGTGCTGGCCGGTGGCGGCATCAGCGCGGCCATCGTCAAGTACGTCGCCGAGTACCGCGACGATCCGCAGCGGCTGTCGCGCCTGCTGTCCGCCGCGCTGTGGTACGCGTTCTGCGCTTCCTGCCTGATGGGCGGTCTTGCCCTGTTGCTGAGCCGGCAGCTCGCGCTGTGGCTGCTGGACGCCCCGGGCTATGCCGGCCTGATCCGCGTGCTCGCCGTCGCGCAGCTCGGCATTGCGCTGCTCAACTACATCCTCGCGGTGGTCAACGGCTTCATGGACGTGCGCCGGCTGGCCTTCATCCAGGTGAGCGGATCGGTGATCGGCATCGTGATGATGGTCTGGCTGGCGCGTTGGCTGCATCTGTATGGCGCGCTGCTGGCGCTGGTGTTGAGCCAGCTGCTGTGGCTGATCGTCGGCGTGCCGGCGTGGTGGCGCAGCTCGTACTTCCGGCGCGGCATGCTGCGGCTGCGCTACGACCGCGAGATGACCTTGCGCCTGGCGACGTTCTCGGTGATGACCCTCACCTCCGCGCTGCTGCCGCCGCTGGTCAACATCGCCATTCGCGACCACCTCGCGCTGCAATTCGGCTGGGAGCAGGTGGGCTACTGGCAGGCCGTGAGCAAGGTGTCGGATGCCTATCTGCTGTTCCTCACCGCGGCGATCAACATCTACTACCTGCCCAAGCTGGCATCCACGCATGGGCGCGAGGCGCTGCTGGCCGAGCTGCGCACCGCCTGCCGCTACGTCCTGCCGGCGGTGGTGGTGCTGGCGGCCGCGGTGTACCTGCTGCGCGAATGGGTGACCTGGCTGCTGTTCACGCCGGACTTCGCCGCCGCCAATGCGCTGTATGGCCCGCAGCTGGTCGGCGATGTCATCAAGATCGCCTCCTTCGTCCTTTCCTACCTGATGCTGGCCAAGGCGATGACGAGGCTGTTCGTCGTCTCCGAATGCGTGTTCGCGGCCAGCTACCTCGCGCTGGTCTGGGTGCTGGCGGCGCGCTTCGGCGTGATCGGGGCGATCTACGCATTCGCGGCCAACTACGTGCTGTATCTCGTCTTCAACCTGCTGGTGGCCCGGCGTTACCTGGGAGGGCTGCGATGATGAGCGACGACATGCCGCTGGTATCCGTGCTGATCCCGGCGTTCAACCACGAGCGTTTCGTGCGGCGCTGCCTGGACAGCGTGCTGCAGGATCCGTACCCGGCCAAGGAGCTCATCGTCATCGACGACGGCTCCACCGACGGCACCGCCGAGCGGATCGCCGACTGGGTGGCGACGCATTGCATGGATATCCCGATCGAGTACGTGCGGCGGGAGAACCGCGGCATCGCGGCGACGCTGAACGAGCTGGCGGCGCGCGCGAACGGCGAGTTCCTGCGCCCCGGCGCGAGCGACGATTACCTCTTGCCCGGCGGTCTCGATGCCCAGGTGCGCTACCTGCTGGCGCATCCGGACAAGGGCGCGGTGATCGGCGATTCGGTCGTGGTCGACCAGGACGGCCACAAGCTGCATGACAGCGGCATGGGCCTGCTTCACGGCGGCAGCAAGGACCTGTACTGCTCCGATGACGGCATCCGTCGCGCCATCATCACTCACTGGGCCATCGGCGGGCCGGTGGCCTTGATGCGCCGGAGCGCGCTGGACACCGTCGATCGCTGGAGCGAAGGCCTGCGCATCGAGGACTGGGATCTGTTCCTGCGCCTGGCGGCCGGCGATGCGCTCGGCTTCATCGACGTCCGCGTGTGCGCCTACCGCATCCACGGCGCCAACCTGAGCCGGACGCGGCACGCCGCCACGCGGATCGGCAACCTCACCGAATCGCGCCAGGTCGCGCTGCGCCGGGCCTGCCTGTTCGACGAGCCGTACCGGACCCTGCTGCAGGCGCAGGCGCACTACATCGGCGCCAAGATCGCGTTCCTGCAGGGACAGCCGTGGTCGCTGGCGCGGCATCTGCTTGCCTGGTCGTGGTTGCGGCTGCTGTCGAAGCTGCGACCTTCGTCCGGGCATCGTGGCGCGGAGGCGACATGAAACGGCTGCTGTGCCTGCCCTCGGCCTATCTCGCGCTGCCGTTGCTGCTGGCCTGCGCGCTGACCCTGCTGACCTACGATCTTCCCGTCGACTACCTGTCGGGCCTGCTGCTGCTGGCGGTGGTCGCCGCGGCGATCCTGCTGTTCGACGTGCAGGCGGGGGTCAGGATTCCGCCGCCTGCGCGGTTTCGCGTGCGCAGCTACGCCGGCACCCGCGATGCGTTCGTCGCGCTGGCCTTTGCGGGCCTGATCGCGCTCTTCTGCGTGCTCGACCTGGCGCTGTTCCCGATCCCGCTGTTCAACAATCCCTCGTCCTATGCCGCGATGGGGGGCGGGCGCGAGCATGTCCGGCACGTGTCGGACATCTGCTGGGTGCTGCCGCCGATCGCCCTGCTGTGCGCCCGCAGCCGGTGGTTGCGCACCACGCTCATCGCCATCGGCTTCCTGTTTCCGATCCTGGTGATCGACCGCAACCGGGTGTTCGCGACCGTGTTCTCGTTCGCGCTGGTGATCCTGCTGCGCCGGGACGAGGCCAGGCCCTTGCCGTGGAAGGCCGCCGGCCTGCTCGGCTTCGCCGGCGTCAGTGTGTTCTCGGTGCTCGGCATGTTGCGGTCCGGGACGCTGGATTACATCACCCTGCCGTTCAGCGCGATGTATCGGGCGGCGCCGGAAGGCATCAAGTGGTTGCTGCTCTACGCCAGCGCCGGGCCGTACAACTTCAGCGCGATCCTGGCCAAGGGCTACCTCAACCCCAGCTTCCTCACCCACCAGGTGGTTCCGCTGAGCGGGTCCGTCGCGACGGCAGGCACCGGCATCCCGCTGGACGCGCCGACCATCAACGTGGGTACGGAGTTCTTTCCGTTCCTGATGGCGTGGGGGCCGGTCGGCGCGGTGGCTGCCATCGTCGCGCTCTACGCGATGCTGCGCTGGAGCGTGCGGCGTCTGCGCGCCTCGGTATCGCTGTTCGCGGTGCTGATCTTCCTGCGCGTTTCCTACGTGTGCGTGATGGCGCCGTTCGCGCCGCAGGCCTACACGTGGACGAATGCCGGCTTCATCGGCCTGTGCCTGCTCATGCAGGCGTTCGCGGCGTGGCTGCCGAACCGGCGAGCGGCGGCGTCCGCGCGCATCGCGTCTCCCTCTTCCACCCAGTGAGTGCCCCACCATGGAACAAGACGAAATCTATCTGATCGACCTCTGGCGCATCTTCACCCGCGGATGGATGTGGTTCGCGGCCGTGCTGATCCTGGTCCTGGTCTGCACCTATGCGTTCGCGCACACGGTGAAGCGCCAGTGGGAGGCGACCGCGTGGATCCAGATCGGGCAGGTCGGGCAAGTGTTGTCGGGCCAGGACCCCAAGGTCGAGCCGCTGCTGCGCGTGATCGAGCGGCTGGAACTGGTGCCGTTCGAGAACGAAGTCCTGCAGGGCGCCGGTTACGCGCGCGATTCGGCGGTGGCAAAGCTCTATCGCAACAGCCTGAAGCTGGAACCGCTGCCCTATGCCGGCCCGCTGATCCGCTTGCGGGTGCGCGCCTATTCCCGCGAGCAGGCCGCGGAACTGGCCACGGCGACGGTGGCCCGGTTGGGTGCGATCCACCAGCGCCTGGAAGAGGTGCCGCTGAAGGTGGCGCGCGAGCGCCTCGCCCGTAACGAGGTTGACCTGCAGACCGCCGAAGCCGACCGCGACCGCTATCGGCAGGCGGCCGTGCCGGGCAGCAAGGACGCCCAGGGCCCGGTGCTCGCCAGTCTGTTGCTGGCGAACAAAAACGAGGAGATCCGCGGCTTGCGGCAGGTGCGGATGGATCTGATGGAACGCCTCGGTCCGACCTACACCTATTCGACCTCGATGGTGTGGCCGGTCTATGTGCCCGACAAGCAGGCGTTTCCGAATCCCGAGCTGACCTGGGGCATCGGCCTGCTGCTGGGCTTGTTCCTCGGCGCCTGCGCCGCCGTGGCGAAGGCCGGCTGGCGGCGGAGCGTCTGAACGTTTGCCGGCGTGTTCAACCAAAACGGCGCCCGCATGCACTCACCGGTCAGACCCGTGACGTGTCGCGGGCGGCCCTGGCTGCACCCGCAGGCGTCGTGCTGGAGGAAAGCCGGCGTCACGGCGGGATGGAGTTCGTTCGATATGCGTGGATTGCACAAGCAGGACTCCGGGCACCGCGCCATGCCCCCCGGCAGCGTTCGCCATCCTCCGCGGCGCGCGCCGCTGGACGAGGCGCAGCTGCTCGACACGCAGCGCGCGTTCGACAGTGTGGCCGCCGACTACGACGGGCCGCGCGGCAACAACGAGTTGATCCAGCGCATGCGCACGACCTTGTGGGATGCCGTGCACAGCGAGGTGCAGCCCGGCGCGCGCCTGCTCGACCTGGGCTGCGGCACCGGCATCGACGCGCTCGAGTTCGCCCGGCGCGGCTTTCGCGTGGTCGCCACCGACTGGTCGCCGCTGATGGTCGAGCGCACGCGGGCGCGCGCGGCGGGCGCAGCCATGCAGTCGCGCGTCACCGTCGCCCATCTCGGCGTGCAGCAGCTCGATCGGCTCGACGGCGAGTTCGACGGCATCTACTCCAATTTCGGGCCGCTGAACTGCGCGCCGGATCTCGCCGCCGTCGCCGCCGAGTGCGCGCGCCTGCTGCGCCCCGGCGGCAGCATGGTGTGCTCGGTGATGGGCCGGATCTGTCCGTGGGAGCTGGCGCACTACGCTCTGCGCGGCCGCTTCCGGCGCGCCGGCGTGCGCGCCGCGCGCGGCGCCACGGCGGTCGGCATGAACCGCCACACGATCTGGACCTGCTACTACCTGCCGCGCGAGTTCTACCGCGCCTTCGCCGAGCATTTTTCGCTCGAGGGCTACCGCGCGCTGAGCCTGTTCATGCCGCCGCCGTACCTGGTGGACTACTACCGTCGCCGGCGCTGCTGGTACGAACGGCTGGGCCGGCTCGATGATCGTCTGGGCGCGCTGCCGCTGCTGCGCGACATGGGCGACCATTTCCTGATCGTGATGCGGCGGCGCTGAGCGATGGATTTCCTGCAGGCCGCGATGGACGTCAGCTTGTGCCGGGCGGTGTCGGTCACCGCGGGGGCCAGCTCGCGCGTGCCGCTGCCGATCCGCGCCGGGCGCATTGGTTCCTCGCTGGCCGCGCGCGCGTACCGGATCGACCTGCGCGATCACCTGGTCTTCCCCGGCCTGATCAACGCGCACGAGCATCTGCACGTCAACGCCGTGCCGCCACTGCAGACGTGCGCGCCGTTTCCCAACAGCTACGCCTGGATCGCCGCCTTCCGTGAGCATTTCGCGGAGCCGGCGGTGATCGCCGCGCTGCAGGTGCCGAAGGCCTTGCGGCTGCGCCACGGCGCGCTGAAGAACCTGCTCGCCGGCACCACCTGCGTGGCGCACCACGATCCGTGGCATGCGGCGCTCGACGAGGCGAATTTCCCGGTCGGCCTGCTGCGCGACTACGGCTGGAGTTATGCCCTGGGCTGGCCCGATTACGGTCCGCCGGTGCAACCGAGTTTCGCCGCCACGCCCGCCGACCGTCCCTGGCTGATCCACCTGGCCGAGGGCACCGATGCGATTGCGCAGGCGGAACTGGCGCGGCTCGACGCGATGGGCTGCCTGGCCGCGAACAGCGTGCTGGTCCACGGCGTCGGCCTGCGCGGGCAGGATGTCGAGCGGGTGATCGAGTGCGGCGCGGCGGTGGTCTGGTGCCCGACCAGCAATCGCAACCTGCTCGGCCGCTCGCTGGACCCGCGGCGCCTGTGCGCGGCGGGCCGGCTCGCGCTGGGCAGCGACTCGCGGCTCAGCGGCGCCCGCGACCTGCTCGATGAAATGGGCGGCATCGCCGCGCGCGGCGAACTCGAACCCGACCGGTTGCTCGCCCTGGTTACGACTCAGGCTGCGCGCATCCTGCGGTTACCAAGCGGCGGCAGCCTGGCGCCGGGCGCGCCGGCGGATCTGGTGATCGTCGAGGATCGCGGCGGCGACGAACGCTGCGGCCTGGTCGGCATCGCGCGCAGCGAGATCCGCGCAGTGGTGCGCCACGGCGTGCCGCGCATCGCCGATCCGGATTTCGCCGAATGGTTCGAGGTCGCCGGCATGGATACCGTGCCGGTGACCCTGGACGGCAAACCGAAACTGCTGGCCAAACCACTGGCCGAAGCGGCGCTGGTGGCGCTCGAACCCGGCCTCGAACGGGTCGCCGCGCAGCGCGCGCGCGACCTCGTCATGGAGGCCGGCTAGCCATGCCGCCGCGCCTGCCGATGCTGATGCCGGCCGAGGCGTATGCGCTGTGGGCGGCCAGCTATCCCGCCCGCGCGCACAACCCGGTGATGCAGGCGGAGGAGCGCGCCATGCTCGCGCTGATGCCGGAGACGCTGCAGGGAGCGGCCGTGCTCGACGTCGGTTGCGGCAGCGGCCGCTACCTGCTACACGCGCTGCGCCGTGGCGCCGCGCGCGCGACCGGCGTGGACCTGTCGGCGCCGATGCTCGCGCGGGCCGGCACCGAGCTGGCCCGATGGCAGGCAGCAGCGGACATCGACCTGGTGCAGGGCAGTCTCGACGCGCTGCCGCTGCCCGACGCGTGCGCCGACCTCACGCTCTGCGGCCTGGTCGTCGGCCATCTCGCCGATCTGCGGCAATCGCTGGCCGAGCTGTGCCGGGTGACGCGGCCCGGCGGCACGCTGCTGTGCAGCGACGTGCATCCGATCGGACATGCGCTGGGCTGGCTGCGCGACTTCAAGTCGGACGGCCGGCGCTACGCCGTGCAGCACACGCAGCACCTGTACAGCCACTGGCACGCAGCCTGCGCCGCGCTCGGGCTGCGCATCGAGCGCGTGCTGGAGCCGATGCTCGACCCGGCCGACATCCCCGCCGATGCGCGCTTCGACCGCACCGCGCTGGAGGTTCCGGTGGCGCTGGTATTCCAGCTGCGCCGCGAGCCATGACTTCCCGAATCCGCAGGCTCCTGCCATGACCGATGCTTCGCGCACCTTGCTGATCAACCCGACCATCACTTCGCGGCGCAGCGCGCGCTTTCCGCTGTCCCTGCTGCACCTGTCGGCGGCGCTGGAGCGCAGCGGCCACGACAGCCGGATCATCGACGGCAACGTCGACCGCGATTTCGTCGACGACACCCTGCGCGCGATGGAACAGGACGCCTTCGCCGCGGTCGGCGTCAGCGTCATGGGCGGCCCGCAGCTGGCGCCGGCGATCGCCGTGTCCCGCGCGATCCGCGAGCGCCATCCGTCGGTGCCGATCATCTGGGGCGGCTATTTCCCCACGCTCAACCCCGACGCGGCGCTGGCCGCGCCCTACGTCGACTACGCGGTGCGCGGGCAGGCCGAAGAAACCCTGCCCGAACTGATTGCCGCGCTCGACGGAAACGCCGAGGCGACGCAGGCGGCCATCGGCGGACTGTCGTGGAAACGCGGCGGTGCCGTCGTGCACAACCCGAACCGCCGTTTCACGCTGGCCGACAACGCCCGGGTGCTGCCTTACGACAAGCTCGGCGATCCGCGGCGCTACCTGGCCCGCACCTATCTCGGCCGCCGCACCGTGGCGCATCAGGCGTCGATCGGTTGCCGCTTCCGCTGCACCTTCTGCGGCGTGGCCGCGATGTTCGGCGGCACCACCGTACTGCCGGCGGCGGAACAACTGGAACGCGACCTGGGTTATCTGAAGCACGAACTGGGCGCGGACTCGGTGCAGTACTTCGACAACAATTTCTTCGATCGCGAACGGGACATGCTGCCGCTGCTCGAGGTGATGGCGAAGTTCGAGATGCCGTGGTGGTGCTTCGCCCGCGCCGACGCCCTGCTCAACCTGTCCGAACAGGCGTGGAAGCTGGTGCGCAAGAGCCGCTTGCGAATGGCGTACATCGGCGCGGAATCGCCCAACGGGCAGATGCTCAAGGAGATCCGCAAGGGCACGCGGCCCGACCAGACCATGGCGGTGGTCGAGTTGTGCCGCCGCCACGGCGTGATTCCCGAGCTGTCCTTCATGGTCGCGCCGCCGGAGAACACCGAGGAGGAGACCGAGCACACCTTCGAGTTCATCCGCGCGCTGAAGCGGATCAATCCGCAGTCGGAGATCGTCATCTACGTCTACACGCCGCTGCCGGAAAACAGCCGGCACGAGCAGGACCGCGCGAGGCGGCCGGGCAAGCCGCTGCTGGACCTCCACGGCGCGCCGGTGGTGTTCCCGACGACGGCGGAGGAATGGGCGCAGCCGCGCTGGGTCGACTACACCTGTCACGCCGACGCGCCCTGGCTCGACGACAGGCTGCGCCGGCGCATCCGCGATTTCGTCACCGTGCTGCGCTGCCGCTTCCCCACCGTGCAGGATCTGCGCTCGCCGCCCTGGGCCAAGCGCAGCCTGAGCGCGATGGCGCGCTGGCGTTATCGCTACGGCAGGTACGACCGGCCGTGGGAACTGGAGCTGGCCAACCGGCTGGTACGCCTGCGCATGCCGCAGGTCTCGGGCCTCTAGCCGGGTGCGCGCCGTGCACGTCGCCCAGCTCAATTTCCTGCCCGCGCCGGCGGGACTCGCGCCGGCCGAGGTGCTGGAACGGTGGCACTCGCTGGCGGACATCGCCGAGGCGGCCGCCAGCGCCGGCACCCGCGTGTCGGTGATCCAGGCGGCGGCGCGCGAGGCGCGGATCACGCGTGGCGGCATCGACTACCACTTCGTCGACGTCCGCGGGCTGGAAACGGCAGCGAACCGGGGCCGCCGTTTCGCCAGCCTGCTCGGCGACATCCACGCCGACGTGCTGCACGGACACAGCCTGGGTTTTGCCGAAGACGCTTTCGCGATCGCGCAATGCCTGCCGCGGCTGCCGATCATCCTGCAGGATCACGCCGATCGGGCGCCGCGCTGGTGGCGTCGCCGGCGCTGGCGGCGCTGGTATGCTGCCACCGCGGGTGTCGCCTTCACTGCGCGCGAGCAGGCGCAGGCGTTCGCCGGTGCCGGCCTGTTCGGAGCGCGCACGCGTGTGTTCGCGATCCCGGAATCCAGCAGCCGCTTCACGCCGGGCGATCGCGCCGCGGCCCGCACCGCCACCGGCCTGCACGGCGAGCCCGGCGTGCTGTGGGTCGGTCACTTGAACGCCAACAAGGATCCGTTGAGCGTGCTCGAGGGCGTGGCGCAAGCGGCGATGCGGTTGCCCGGCCTGCAACTGTGGTGCGTGTTCGGCGATGCGCCGCTGCTTGGCGACGTGCGCCAGCGCATCGATGGCGATCCGCGACTTGCCGGCCGCGTGCATCTGCTGGGCAAGGTGACGCATGCGAAGGTCGAGCAGCTGATGCGCGCGGCCGACGTGTTCGTCTCGGGCAGCCATGCCGAAGGCAGCGGCTACGCCCTGCTGGAGGCGCTGGCCTGTGGCGTCGTGCCGGCAGTCACCGACATCCCGTCGTTCCGCGCGCTGACCGATGGCGGCCGCATCGGCAAGCTGTGGCCTTGCGGCGACGCCGCGGCGCTCGCCGCGGCTTTGCTCGCGGTGGTCGGGTCGGGCCGGATGCCGCCGGCACGGGTGCGCGCGCACTTCGACGCCGCGCTGTCGTTCGCCGCCGTGGGCCGGCAGTGGGCCGAGGCGTACGCGCAGGTGCGCGAGGACCGGCGCCGGGGGGCGTCGTGAAACTTGCGCTGGTGGTGCCGGGCGGGGTGGATCGCAGCGGCGAGTTCCGCGTGATCCCCGCCTTGCTGGCGCTGATCGAACGACTGGCACGGACGCATGAGGTGCATGTCTTCGCGCTGCAGCAGGAAGCGGCCGCAGCCCGCTGGGAACTCGCCGGCGCGAGCATCCACAACATCGGCACCGGCCGGACCCGGTGGCGTGCGATCGCGGCGATCCGCGCCGAGCATCGCCGCGCACCGTTCGACCTGGTCCACGCGATCTTCTCCGGCCCGTGCAGCCTGGTCGCGGTGGCCGCGGCCAGGCTGCTGCGGTTGCCCAGCCTGGTGCATGTCGCCGGCGGCGAGCTGGTCGCGCTGCACGCGATCGGCTACGGCGGCCGCCGAACGTGGAAGGGCAGGCTGCGCGAGGCCTGCGTGCTGCGCGCCGCCGATGTCGTCAGCGCGGCCAGCGCGCCGATCATCGACGCGCTCCGAATGCTCGGCATCGAGGCGCAACGCGTGCCGCTCGGCGTCGACCTGCAGACCTGGCCGCCGCTGGCGCCGCGCGCCCGCCGTGCGGGCCCGGCGCGGCTGATCCATGTGGCCAGCCTCAACCGGGTCAAGGACCAGCCGACCCTGCTGCGCGCCCTGGCCATGCTGCACGAGGGCGGATTGGCCTTCCGCATGACCATCGTCGGCGTGGACACCTTGTACGGCGAGATGCAGCAGCTGGCGCGCCGGCTCGGGCTGCAACACTGCGTGGATTTTCCCGGCTTCAAGACGCAGCGCGAGCTGCGCCCGTTGATGGAAGCGTCCGACGTGCTGGTGATGTCCTCGCAGCATGAAGCCGGCCCGCTGGTGTTGCTGGAGGCCGCAGTGGCCGGCGTGCCGGCGGTGGGCACGGCGGTCGGACACTTCGTGGAGTGGTCGCCCGCGGCGGCAGGCAGCGTGCCTGTCGGTGACGCGGGCGCGCTGGCCGATGCCATCCGGCAGTTGCTCGCCGACGAGCCGCGGCGCCAGCGCATGGCCCGGGCCGCGCAGCAGCGGGCGCTGGCGGAGGACGCCGACTGCAGCGTGCGCCTGTTCGAGGCGCTGTACCGGCGCGTCCGCGCAGGCGGATCAGGCGAATTTGCGCGCGAGGTAGAGGCGAAACCTTGAAGGCTCGCGCCGACCGCGAAGCTTCGCGACGAGCGGGCGCAGCGCCCAGCGCGGGCCATACCACGGGCGATGCACCTCCCACCGGATCGACAGCGCATCCGCCAGGCGGCGCAGCCGCTCGTCGGTGAGGTAGCCCAGGCTGGCGATCGCATCCGCCGCGATGCCGTGGCGGCGCAGGAACATCTCTCGACGCTCGGCGAGCATCTGCCGGCCGCTTTCGTCGCGGGCGTACCACGGCGTGTCGGCGATGATCACAGTGCCGCCGGTTTTCACGCAGCGCAGTGCTTCGCGCAGGCAGGCCTCGCCGTCTTCGGCGTAATGGAACGAGGCGTTGAACACGGCGGTGTCGAACTGCCCGTCGGCGAACGGCAGGCGGCCCATCTCGGCCTGGAAACGCGGGAACAGGCTGGGCAGCCGTGCCCGGTAGTGCCGGGCCGCACCGAGTCCGTCGCGGTCATGGGTGAGCAGGTCGACGGCCACCGGCCGGCAACCGGCCAGGGCCAGGCGATAGCTCATCCAGCCGTTGCCGGCGCCGAGGTCGAGCACGCGACGGCCGTCCAGCAGATGCCGCACGATGTAGTCGTGGCTGCGCGCGCGCATCCGCCATTGGGCGCGGTCCGTTCCGCCGGTGTCGCGGTAGGGCAGGGCCAGGTAGAAAGCCTCGCTGTCGCTGCCGCGGCCTTCCGCCGTCCTGACCCGCTCGTAATCCGCGATGAAGCGGGCCAGGTGCGCGGCCGATTCGGGCGGCAGCGCATGGACGATGCCGTTCTCGACGGCGATGACGAAGCCGCAGGCCGGGCAATCCAGCCCGTCGATCGAGGTCCGGCAGCAGGGGCAGCGCAGGTGCAGGCCGGCCAGCGCCTCGGTGTCCGCGCCATGGCGGGCGGAGCAGGTGTCCATCGCCGGTGGCGTTTGCGGCATGGCTGGCGGCTACGGTGCGCGGGCCGCTGAAGCCAGCGCCGCGCGCACCGCGAACAGGGTGTCCATCCGCGGCACCGGATGAGTGAGCCAGGTGAGGATGCGGCGCCGCTGCGACAGGCCGGCCCACGCCGGCCCCTGTTGCAGCCAGAGCTGCGTGCGCACCATGTCGGCCCGCTCCCGGCTGGCTTCCGGCGTGGGTCTGATCCGCTGGCCGAGGCAGCGCGCGAGTTCGCCGAAACTGCGCGACCACTCCAGGCCGTGAAGCGCATGCAGCCACAGCTCGGAGGACGACACGCGGGTCAGCGTCTGGCGGCGCGAGACCATCCGCAGCAACGCAGGGCAATCGGCGGCGAGCCGGGCGAACACGTCCGGCGGAACCACCTCGCCGTAGTAGCGCGCAGCCAGCAGCAGCGGCGGCAGCGCATACCAGGGCGCGTCGGCGTGCCCGTCCCGCAGCACGTCCCAGTCGCGCGCGGACAGGCGCGCCGCCAGCCGCGCGATGTCGTGCAGATGGAGCAGGCGCAGGCTGCGGTTGCACAGGTTGCCCGCGGCGTGCAGCAGCAGGTGGTTCATCAGCGCGCCGGCTGAGGGATAGGGGTTCAGGCCGGGCTGCGGTTGCGGCGGGCGGATGCGCGCGGTGATGTCGACCGCGCTGACCGGCAGCCGTTCCTGGATGCGCGTGTGCAGCTCGATGTTGACCGGCGTGTCGCGGTGCTCGCCCAGGCCGGCGAAGGGCCTGCCGGTCGCCGGCTTGAACACCCGGTGTTTCCACGCGACGAAGGACTCCACGTAGCCGAGTTCCCGCAGCAGCCCGATCGCCGGCGCGGCATCGTCCTCGCGAACCAGCAGGTCGATGTCGGCCATCGGCCGCTCGCCGGCCGCGTAGATGCCCAGCGCGTGCAAGGCGGAACCCTTCAGCGCGACGACGGCGATGCCGCCGGCGCGGGCGCCGGCATCGATGCCCTGCAGCAGCGTCTCGATGCGCCGATGGCGATGTTCGACGTGCGCGCGCTGCCCGGCCAGGAACGCCTGCCATGACGGATGCTGCCATGCGGAGAGTCCGCACAGCAGCGGCGACACGCCGTGCACGGCGGCCGCGGCCGCGGCCAGTTGCCATTCGAGATCGTTCCAGTCCGGCGTGGCGCTGCCTGGCCGCGCCAGCTCCGCGGCCAGCGCCTCGGTGGTGCGGCGCAGGCCGGCCTTAACGATTTTGAGCGGCGGCAGCATGGGGCAGCAACCGGATGTCGATTCGCCTGGCCGCAGGCGGCGAGGGTGTGGCGTCGTCGCAGCGATGCGCCCGTTCGGACGCGACCAGTGCGGCCCATCGTGCGTCGAGCGCGGCGATGGCCTGCCGGTGATGCTCTGGCGAGTCGAGCGCCGTCGCTTGCTGCAGCGCGGCCTGTTCGTGCAGCAGGTCGCGCACGCTGCGGTAGAACTCCGAGTCGTAGGCGCCGTGGAACATCATGGCCAGGTCGCCGCTGTCGCGCCAATGCGTCTTGTCGCCCAGCTGCGCCTTGACCTTGTCGTAGAACTTCGTGCCCGGCAGCGGATAGGAAACGCTCACGCCGATGTCGTCGGGCGCGGCCTGCGCCACCAGTTCGCGCGTCGCCAGCAAGTCGTCCAGCTGCTCGCCCAGGTAACCGAGCTGGATGAAGAAGCCCACGCGGATGCCGCGCTGGCCCAGCCGCACCCGCGCCGCAATCAGGTCGGCGACGCGGGTGCCCTTGGTCATGCTGTCCAGCACGCGCTGGCTGCCGCTTTCCGCACCCAGCCACGCCTCCGCGCAGCCGGCCTGTTCGAGCGCGTCGGTCATGCGCTCGCTCATCAGGTCCGCGCGGGTCTGGATGGTGAACGGAACCGAGCCGCCGGCGGCACGAAGGCGAGCGCCGAACTGCGCCACCCAGTCGACATGGAAGCCGAAGATGTCGTCGGCCATCCAGATGTGGTCGGGCTTGAACGCCTGTTTCAGGTAGATCATCTCCGCCGCCACGTCCTCGGCGCTGCGCTGCTTGTAGTGGTTGCCCCAGATCGGCTTGGCGCACCAGTTGCAGCGGAACGGGCAGCCGCGCGACGCGGCCATGTTGAGGCTGAACCAGCCGTGCCGTTCGCGCCACAGGCTCCGGTAGCGTTCGACGTCCACCAGGTCCCACGCGGGGCGGCCGGTCAGCCGGGGGTCCGGCGGCATCGCGCCCAGGCGTCGCGCCTGGGTCGTGCCGTCCACCCGCGTCGCGATGCCGGCGACGCCGTCGAGCCAGTGGCGGTCGTCGATGGCCGGGTCGCGCGCCAGTCGCCCGGCCAGTTCGAGCAGCGCCGCGATCCCTTCGCCCATCAGCACGGCATCCGCGCCCGCATCGAGAAACGGGTCGGGCTGGTCGGAGGCGTCGGAACCGGCGACGATCACGCGGGCCCCGCGCGCATGCGCCTGCGCGATCATTCGGCACGCCGCCTCGCGCATGCGGCCGAGGCACATCTTGGTCAGGTAGTTGAAGTTGTCCTCGTAGAGAACCACGAGGTGCGGCTGCACGGCGCCCACGGCGCCTTCGTAATCCTCGACGCCGTCGGCGAGCATCGCGTCGAACAGGGCGACCTCGTGACCCATCTGCCGGAGCAGCGCGGCGATCTGGATCGTGGCGAGCGGAGGGTAGGGCTTGCCGCGTTCCCACTGCTTGGGGTCATACCTCAGGAAATAGGAGTGACCGACCTGGATCTTCAGCATCGCGAATGGGCCTCGAGCGTCGCCGCGGGAATCGGCAGCGGCGACGGGGGAACCGGCGCGTCGTCGATGCTGCCGGCAGGTGAGTGCCGCGGTGCGGGGCTTCGGTTGCCTCGCGCGGCGAACCGGGTCGGCGTGCAACCTTTTCGCGGTGATGGCGCACTCAGCAGCACACCACCGCCAACGGATCCGCCGCACCGTGCAACTTCCCCCGGGCCGCGCAACTCGTTCGATGGCGATGGCGTCGACTGGCCACGGCGCGGGCACCGACGCCGATCCGTTCGGCGAGCGATCGGTCGGTGGCCGGGTCGTGCGGCGGCAGATACTGGGCGGGCGTTTCCGTTTCGAAAGCGCCAGCGAGGCGCTGCTGCAACAGGTCGAGGCCGCTTATGGCGGCCTGCCGCAGCACCGGCTTGCGATGGCCGTACCCGAGTTCCGCATCGAATTGCGCCTGTCGCCGCCGCGGGTTTCGCCACCCGTGGACGAGCCGCCGCCGGTGCAGATGCAATCGGGAGCGGGGTTGATCTGCGGCGTGATGGACGCGTCGAACTACGTGGTGCTGGCGCCCGCGCAGCAGCAGGCGCTGGTGGTGGCGTCCGCCGACATGCTGGAGCGGCCCTACCATCTTCGCTACGAGCTCATCGAGTTTGCCGTTTTCACGTTGGCCACGCGCGGGCAGGGACTGGTTCCGCTGCACGGCGCCTGCGTGGGGCGGCAAGGCCGGGGCGTCCTGCTGCTGGGCGCCAGCGGTTCGGGCAAGTCGACGCTGGCCTTGCAGGCCCTGCTGCAGGGCCTGGATCTTCTCGCCGAGGACGCGGTGTTCGTGGCGCCGCAAGACATGCTTGCCACCGGCGTGGCCAACTACCTGCACGTGCAGGCCGATGCGCTGCGCTTCGTCGAGGACGCCGGTGCCCGGCGCTGGATCGGCGAGGCGCCGGTGATCCGCCGCCGCAGCGGAGTGCAGAAATACGAGGCCGACCTGCGTCTCGGGCCCGGTCGGCTCGCCGCGGTTCCGTTGCAGCTGGTCGGTGCCGTGCTGGTGTGCGGCGAGCCGGTCGCCGACCCCGCGGCGGTGCTGCGTGCCGTGCCGGCGGCCGAGGCCGCCGCGCGCCTGGCCGCCAGCCAGCCGTATGCCTCCGGGCAGCCGGGCTGGGCCCGCTTCGAACAGAATATGCTGGCGCTGGGCGTGCATGAATTGCGCCGCAGCGGCCATCCGCGGCACGGGGTGGCGGCATTGCGCCGATTGCTCGGCGACGGGTGACGGCCGCGCGCCACCGACCGCCGGCGCGGCGGCGAGTAAGCTGGGACTTCCCCGGGCTCACGTTCCACCTCCGGCAGACCATGAACCCCTCACGAGGACTACGACCATGAAGATGCGTTTCGCGGGATCGATGGCATTGGGCGCGCTGTTCGCGCTGGCTTCGGCGACGGCGACCGCCGCCGCACTCGCGCCCGGCACCGCCGCGCCGACGTTCACCGCCCAGGCCAGCCAGGCCGGCCAGCAGTTCACCTTCTCGCTGGCCGACGCGCTGAAGAAGGGGCCGGTGGTGGTGTACTTCTATCCCTCGGCCTATACCAGCGGCTGCGACCTCGAAGCCCACACGTTCGCGGTCAACCGGGACAAGTTCGATGCCGCCGGTGCGACCATCATCGGCGTGTCGGCCGACAGCATCGATCGGCTCGACGTGTTTTCGGCAGACCCGGACTACTGCGCCGGCAAGTTCCCGGTCGCGTCGGACGCCGAGGTCAAGGTCGCGCTTTCCTACGGCCTGGAGGCGATGAAGGCGCGCCCGGGCATGAAGGACGTGCGCGGCGTCGAGATCGATCACGCGTTCATCCCGCGCACGACCTTCGTCATCGCCGGCGACGGCAAGATCGTCGCCACGCTCTCCTCGGAGGTCGATCATCTGCGTCCCGACGAGCACGTGAAACAGGCACTGGCCATCGTGCAGAAGCTGCACGCCGGCAAGGCGCCGTAGGCGAAACCGCGGCGCGCAGGCAATGACCCGCGCGCCGATCTGACCGGGTGACGATGCAACCGCGTGCGTGCCGGAGGGCACTCACCGGCATCGCGGTCGCCCGCGGTGACGAGGCGCTGCCGTCGATCGTGACGAGGCGCTCACGCACCGCGGCGCGCTCGCCGACCATTCACCCGGATCAGCAGCGATGCCCGACGAACCCTCGGCGCCCGGCCGCACGCTCGACCTGCTGCGTTCGCTCGCCCGCACGCTCACGGCGGATGACGTGGCGGAAATCGTCGCCTATGTCGTGCTGTCGCTGGCGGCGGCGCTGGCCGGCAGCCTGGCGGCGGTGCTGCTGGTGCCGCTGGTGCAGCCGGGACATGCCCTGCCGCTGGCGGGCGGCATGTTCGACGTCGGCGGTGGCGTCGAGCGTCGGGCGGCCGCGTTCGCGACGGCCACCGCGGCTTTCGCCGTGCTGCGCTGGCTGGTTTCGTGGCTGGGCGCGCGGCTGACCAGCCGTTACGGCGTGGCCCGGCGGCGCGCCGTGCATGCGCGGCTGGTCGATGCGCCGCTTGCCTCGCTGGCCGACGCGACCTCCGCCGAAATCGCGAACGTGCTGACCTACAACGTCGAGTTCCTCACCCAGGGCTTCGCCGCGCTGCTGCAGTTGCTGGTCGCCGGGGTCACCACGGTGGTGAGCCTGGCCTTCGCGTTCTGGGTGTCGCCGCCGCTGATGCTGGCGGCGCCGCTGCTGGCCGGGTTTGCGCTGGTCGCGTCACGCAGCTTCGGCCGCGAGCAATCGCAGGTCGGCCGCCGCTATGTCGCCGACATGACGCGGCTGTTCTGGGTTAGCGAGGATTTTCCGCGGCGCCTGCGCCACATCCGTTCGTTCGAGCGCGCGGATGCGGAGAAGGAAAGCTACGGCGCCGTTTCCGCGGCACTGGGCCACGGCTACCGGCGCCAGCTGGAGCTGGTGGCGGCCGGTCGGCTGCTGCTCGAACTGCTGGCGGCGGTGGCGATCGCCGCCCTGTTCGTGCTCGCCGGGCGCTGGCACGGCGTCGATCAGTCGTCGCTGATCGCGGTGTGCCTGCTGCTCGGGCGCCTGCTGCCTTACCTGGTATCGACCCGGCAGTGCTTCCAGCAATTGCGCTCGGCCGTGCCGGCCTTCGCGCTGTGGCAGCGCTACATGAGCCTGGACGTGGTGCCTGCGCCGGCCGCGTCAGCGCCGGCCACGCCGTCGGAGCGGAGCGTGCTGCACATCGAGCGGATGCAGCTGGCGCCGCCGCTGGCCGGCATCGATGTGCGTCACCTGAGTCTGCGGCCCGGTGAACTGACCCTGGTCTGTGGCGACTCCGGCATCGGCAAGAGCAGCCTGGTCGACGTGCTGGCCGGCATGAGCGTGCCGGACGCTTTCGCGGCGCGCGTGGGTGGACGCGTCATCGACTTCGACGCCTACCGGGAACTCGTGCGGCACGGTGCCTACGTCAGCCAGAGCGTGCGGCCGTGGCAGCACTCGGTACGCGCATGCCTGCGCTGGGCCGCGCCCGATGCCGACGACGCAGCGATGCTGGCCGCGCTGCGCGACGTCGGCCTCGGCCCGCGACTGGCTGCTTCGCCGCAGGGGCTGGACACCGCGCTGCACGACGCGTCGAGCCGGCTCTCCGGCGGCGAGCTGCAGCGCCTGCTGCTGGCCCAGGTGATCCTGCGCCAGCCTTTCCTGGCCGTGCTCGACGAGGCCACCAGCGCGCTTGACGTCGCCTCCGAAATCCACGTGCTCGCCACGATGAAACGTCGGCTGCCGCAGACGATCCTGGTCGTGGTGTCGCACCGCGCCAGCGTGGCGGAGCTTGCCGACCAGTGCCTGGCCATCGACGCCGATCTCGTCGCGACGGTCGCCCGCATCGACCCGCGTGGCGCCATGCCGCCCGAACCCGACCGGCGCGCGTACCCGGTCTGAGCCGCCAACCGTCCTGCCGTTGGTCCAGTGCTTGCCGCAATCACCCAAGCACTACCCGACTGCGTGAATGGGTCGGCGTTGAACGTCTGGCCAAGTTTGCTGCGTGCGGGCGTGTCGGCAAGTGAACCTGACCCCCGTTCTTGGCGGGTGAGCCAATGGGCCCTGGCTGGTGAGTCAACGGTCAGGACGTTGGCGCTGCTGGAATTGTCCCTGACACTTCTTCCGGGTCGACTACGTGCGCCTGAACGGCCGGCTGATCGGCCGACTCAGCGGCGGCAAGGTGCAGGCGATCCATACGGATCAGGTGGGCCGGCCCGAGGTGGTGACCGATGCGGCGCACGCTGTTGTCTGGCGGGCAAGGAACACCCCGTTCGACCGCAGCGTGACCCAGGGCAGCATCACGCTCAACCTGGGCTTCCCGGGGCAGTACTACGATGCGGAGACGGGGTTGTGGAACAACGGCTATCGCGACTACGAAGCCGGGCTCGGGCGGTACATCGAGAGTGATCCGATCGGGTTGGCGGGTGGGGGGCCGTCTCAAACTCCACGTGCAACACCTTGCCGATTCTGACATAGGCTGTTGCGATGAGAACGTACAACGAACTGACTCTGGAAGAGCGAGTGGAGATTCAGCGGCGCTTGGAGGCGGGTGACAG
>Ga0209916_1000935_pt1 | contig 33650 bp, 30 predicted proteins | sample ThiBio_1000_plan_FD_183956 | JGI IMG/M metagenome (GOLD analysis project Ga0209916, IMG submission 183956) | Wastewater bioreactor microbial communities from Cape Town, South Africa - Thiocy_solids_2 (SPAdes) | ecosystem: Engineered > Bioreactor > Thiocyanate-remediating > Anaerobic-Aerobic ... | reverse complement strand
TCGGCAGGCTCAAGGACTGGCGGCGCATCCACACCCGCTACGACCGATGCGCCCATACCTTCATGTCAGCTATCTGCATCGCAGCAACCGTCATCTTCTGGCTCTGATCAATGAGTCCTGAGCCTAGCAATCCCCATATTGTCGATCTATTGAAGAAAGAAACCGATATTTTTCTTAGCTTCTTCGACCCGATGATTCCTGGCCTCATCAGCCAGCAGATCGGAGAGACTGCAATCTATCTCTACGGCTCCAAACGCTATAGCGTCGTCCATGGCCTGCCCGCCTCACGCGAAGAACTCGGCGACCATCATTATGTCGGCTACATTCAAGAGATGGTATCGATTGAATCCGTACGTTGGCTGGATCAACTTGTTCCAAACGCCCGTTTGGCGTTCTGCAGCAACAGCGTAATCGCTCAACGTAACGCCGCCGTCGCCGGCGCCGGCCTCGCCGTTCTCCCGACTTTCGTCGGCGAAGAAGCGAGCGAGCTATTTCGAGTGCTGCCAGACCAAATCCGCAGCCTGCGGCCAATCTGGATGTCGGTTGGCCGCGACCAGCATGTCCTCAAGACTATCAATCGTACAGCTAGGGAAATCGCTCGCGTCTTCGAACTCGACAAGGCGTTGCTGCTTGGCGACTCACCAAGAATAGAGTGACGAGGCCGGCTCCATCATGAAAGGCGATGACATGGACCTGCCGCTGGTCTGGCGGGCGACACCCAACCTCAGGCGGCGTCACATTTGGGCGGCTTAGGCCTGACGCCGCTCAGAAGAGCTGTGACCACGAGTCTGATTGTAGAGCAACTCAATATACCCGATCCACTTGTAGAGACTGTGCGCCGAAGCGGCTAGACGAGCCACAACTTCTGGCACGCCATAATCTCGTTCGACGACATGGTCAAACACCGGCAATGCGCCTCAATCGCGCGCTCATTGTACTCGACTGGCTCACCCGCCACATGCTGCTGTGGCGCGTGTCGGTCAAGCTCGCGCCTTGTGTGCTGATGTCTCCGCTGTCGATCGCCCAATACCTGCCGACCCATCAGGCGCTATTTGACGTGGTGATCTTCGACGAAGCATCACAGATTGCGACGTGGGATGCCATTGGCGCCATCGCGCGCGGGCGTCAGACCATCATCGTCGGTGATCCGAAGCAATTGCCGCCGACCAATTTCTTTGGGCGCAACGACAGCGATGACGACAGCATCCCTCAGCGCGAGTAGGATCTTGAAAGCATTCTCGATGGAGCCAAAGCCTCCGGTCTGCCACAGCGTTATTTGCGCTGGCATTATCGGAGCAGACACGAGTCGCTCATCGCATTTTCGAACTGGCATTACTACGACAACAACCTGATTACGTTCCCGAGCCCGGTGACACAAGATCAGACGGTCTCGTTCGCCTTCGTCCCCACCGGCGTTTACGACCGCGGTAAAAGCCGGACCAATCGGGAAGAAGCTCGTGCCATTGCAACAGAGATCCGCAATCGGCTTGAAAATTGGCTCCTGTTGCCGGAGGTGCAGCGCCCGACACTCGGCGTCATCACCTTTAACGCCCAACAAATGGCGCTTATCGAGGATTTTCTCGATGATGCGCGCCGGGAAAAGCCGGAGTTGGAATGGCTTTTCTCGGAAGACCGAGTCGAGCCTGTTATTGTCAAGAATCTGGAAAACATCCAGGGCGACGAACGCGACGTCATCCTGTTCTCAATCACTTTCAGCCGTGATGCGGCCGGCAAACTGCCGATGACATTTGGCGCCATCAACAAAGACGGCGGCGAGCGTCGGCTCAACGTCGCTGTGACGCGTGCACGACGAGAACTGAAGGTGTTTTCAGGCATTCGCGCCGACGATATTGACATGTCTCGCAGCAAGGCTCGCAGTGTCGAACATTTAAAGGCGTTTCTCGACTATGCCGTGCGCGGCGCGATTGCACTACCCGCGCAAGATGCAGGCTCGCTAGGCGAGATGGAATCGCCATTCGAAAGAAGCCGTCGCAGCGCAACTTGAGCAGCGCGGCTGGCAGGTCGTTCCGCAGGTTGGCGTGTCCGGCTACCGGATCGATCTCGGGGTCAAGCATCCAGATTATCACGGAATTTATCTCGCCGGCATCGAATGCGACGGGGCGACGTATCATAGCTCGGCCACGGCGCGCGACCGCGATAAGGTGCGTGAACAGGTTCTTCGCGGGCTCGGCTGGACCATCCTGCGGGTCTGGTCCACGGATTGGTGGTTCAACGCGGAAGAAGCTATCACACGGCTGCATCAGGCGCTGGATGAGACGTTGGCCGAGAGCCGCGCTATGGCGGCGCGCTCAACTGAGTCCGATACATCTATTCCGCCACACCCACTCATCAACAGCGAAACCGAAGAAATAACATCTATCAATCCTGATGTTTTCGTCGCTGAATCTGATGTCGTTCAAAAAGGGGATGACAGGAATCCGGCGAGTATCCCGACAGGTGCACAGAACGAGAGCAGAGAAGACCGGGTGGCCTCATCCGAAGAGCGCATATCCGAATCCGCACAGAAATTCTTCGCGACGGCGGATTTATCATCATTCAAAGCGGACCCCGACCTGTTCTTCGAATTTTCCTATCGGCCAACCAATCAGGCCATGGTCAATGCCGTGATGGACGCCGAGGCGCCGGTGAGGGACGATGTCCTGGCTCAGCGTGTCGCGCGTGTTCATGGCTGGCTTCGCACCGGCGCCCGGATTCGCGAACAGATCGCACTGCATCTGCGCAAGTTGGAGCGGACAGCCGAAACCACAGGCACGTTTCTCTGGAAGCCCGGCACGATCGCGCAGCGTCTGCCATTCCGTAGGCCACTTGGGGCCGGACCATCGTCGCAGTCTCGCGGATATTTCCATTGCCGAACTGACGGATTTCATTCTCACACACCCGGCCGCTCTGGATGAGGAAGATCCGCCACTGGTCTATGCCCGCCTGATGCAGGTCGATCGACTCTCAGCACCGTCTCGCGAGTGCATGGCAGAAGCGATCGCGCACGCAAAAACTTTGGCTGCTGAAGCGCCATAAGCAGTTGTGTCTCGGCAGGAGTTAAGCACGCTTGCGCGAGAAAACGTGGGACACCAATTCGATGGATTGCGCGACTATCGCAAATGGAAGGGGCACCCCGCAGGGCGCCCCATTTTGTGCGTAAGCTTGTTAACGGGAGGCCCTCAATCACCAGTCCGCTAAAACCAGTAAGTCTGCCGTAAGGCTATTGCACGCGGAGATTGTGCCGTGGTTAAATGGAACCGTCAAGGGCTGAAGCCAACCGTAGCATCAATCAAATTACAGGGACCTAGCATAGGTCTCTACAACCTATGATTGATGGCCAACCGCAACACTGCAAGAGAGATTATCGAAATCTCTGCTGGAGTGTCTTGGAGGATAAAGTAAAATCTAAACTCGTCAACGGTCTCTTGCAGTAAGAACTTATTTTAAAAATAATAAAAATGGTGAAGTCGATGATTCGACCATCATCCACGGCTGGGGCAGGAGGCGGGAGCGGATCGGTGAGACAGCAGGTGCAAGCATTGTCTTCCTGATTCGCTTCCGTCTCTCATGCGTGGGGAGCATGAAAGATGGGCACTGAAAACTCAAGATCATATCGACTCGGGCTGGATCTGGGCTCCAATTCTCTAGGCTGGTTCGTCACATACCTCGAAAAACGCAGCGACCGATATGAGCCGGTTGCTCTCGGCCCCGGCGGCGTCCGTATTTTCCCTGATGGCCGCGATCCGCAAAGCAAAATGTCGAATGCGGTCGACCGGCGGATGGCGCGTGGCGCACGCAAGCGGCGTGACCGCTTCATCGAGCGCCGCAAAGAGCTGATCGCCGCGCTCGCCAAATACGACCTTTTTCCGAGTGACGCACACAAGCTCAAGGCGCTGGAAACTCTTGATCCCTATGCGCTCCGCAAGACCGCTCTGACCGACGCCCTACCCGGTCATCATGTCGGGCGCGCGTTGTTTCATCTCAACCAGCGCCGCGGCTTCCAGTCAAATCGCAAGACCGACAGCAAGCAAAACGAGGACGGCGCCATCAAGCAGGCGGCGACCAAGCTCCAGGCCGAGATGGCGGAAGAGAACGCGGCCACGCTCGGCAGCTTTCTGGCAGACCGGCATCTGTCTGATATGTACCTCGATCGTCAGAGCGCCATTCGCGTGGAGCTTGTACGGCTTGGCAAAGATCACCTCACCGGCAATGCGCGCAAGAAAGCCTGGGCCAAGATCCGCAAGCGTCTGTTCGGTGATGAAATTCTGCCGCCGAGGGACGCGCCAGACGGTGTGCGGGCACGCGCCACCATGATTGGCACCAAGGCGAGCTACGATTTCTATCCGACCCGCGCGATGCTGCTCGACGAATTCAATGCCATCTGGGCGACCCAGCGCGCGCACCACCCTGCAATGACGGACGATGCCAAAAAAGAGATCGAACACATCATCTTCTATCAGCGCCCGCTGAAACCCGCGATCGTCGGCAAATGCACGCTCGATCCCGCGACACGGCCATTCAAGGAAGACCCAGAAGGCTATCGCGCACCATGGTCGCACCCGCTGGCGCAGCGTTTCCGGATTCTTTCGGAAGCCCGCAATCTCGAAATACGCGAAACCGGAAAGGGCTCGCGCAAGCTCACCAAGGAGCAGAGCGATCTTGTCGTGGCCGCCCTGCTCGCCAACAAAGAAGTGAAATTCGACAAGCTGCGCACGCTGCTGAAACTTCCGCCGGAAGCCAAATTCAATCTCGAATCCGATCGCCGCGCCGCGCTCGACGGCGACCAAACAGCCGCGCGACTGTCGGACAAGAAAGGTTTCGGCAAGGCGTGGCGCGGTTTTCCGCTCCAGCGGCAAATTGCGATTGTCGCAAAGCTGGAAGAAACCGAAGACGAGAATGAGTTGATCGTTTGGCTCGAACGCGAGTGCGCGCTGGATGGCGCGGCCGCCGCGCGCGTCGCCAACACCACGCTGCCAGATGGCCATTGCCGGCTTGGCCTGCGCGCGATCGGGAAGATCGTCCCGATTATGCAGGGTGACCTGGATGATGATGGCGTGTCAGGCGCCGGTTACCATATCGCCGCCGAACGCGCTGGCTACGATCACGCAAAACTGCCGACGGGCGAACAACTCGACCGTCTCCCTTATTACGGCCGCTGGCTTGCGGATGCGGTTGTCGGAACAGGAGACGCGCGCGACGGCAAGGAAAAGCAATACGGCCAATTCCCGAATCCGACTGTGCATATTGGCCTTGGCCAGTTGCGCCGTCTCGTGAACGAACTGATCGACAGCCATGGCCCGCCGACAGAAATCGCGATCGAGTTTACACGCGCCCTGAAACTATCCGAACAGGAAAAGGCGGACAAGCAACGCGAACAGCGCCACAACCAGGACAAGAATACAGCGCGCACGGCCGAGCTTGGCAAATTCGGCTTTTCTGCCAACCCGCGCAACCTCCTCAAGATGCGGTTATGGGAAGAACTTGCAACCGATCCGCTGGATCGCAAATGCGTTTACACCGGCGAGCAGATCAGCATCGAACGACTTCTGTCCGAAGAAGTGGACATCGATCACATTCTCCCCGTCGCGATGACGCTGGACGACAGCGCCGCCAACAAGATCATCTGTATGCGCTACGCCAATCGTCACAAGCGCAAGATGACGCCCGTCGAGGCGTTCGGATCAAGCCCGACGTTACAGGGCCATCGCTACAACTGGGATGACATCGCAGCGCGCGCTGCCAGCCTACCGCGCAACAAGCGATGGCGTTTCGATGCCAACGCCCGCGAAGAATTCGACAAGCGGGGCGGCTTCCTGGCGCGGCAACTCAACGAAACCGGCTGGCTGGCCCGCCTCGCCAAACAGTATCTCGGCGCGATCGCCGATCCGAACCGGATCTGGGTTGTGCCGGGCCGCCTTACCGCCATGCTGCGCGGCAAGTGGGGGCTGAACGCTCTGTTGCCGGACCACAACTATGCCGGCGTGCAGGACAAGGCAGAGGAATTTATCGCTTCAACCGACGACATGGAATTCTCCGGAATCAAGAACCGCGCCGACCATCGCCACCATGCCATAGATGGACTGGTGGTTGCTCTGACGGATCGCTCGTTGTTGTGGAAGATGGCCAATGCCTATGACGAGGAACGCGAGAAATTCGTCATCAATCCGCCCTGGGCGACAATGCGCGACGATCTTAAAGCCGCGCTTGAGAAAATGGTTGTCTCGCACAAACCCGATCACGGCATTGAGGGCAAGCTGCATGAAGATACTGCTTACGGCGTTCTGAAAGAGCCGGAGAAAATCGACGATCAAGACAAGGATGGCGCCAATCTGGTCTATCGCAAGGCCATCGAATCGCTCAACAACAACGAGATCGATCGCATCCGCGACAGACGCCTTCGCGCTATCGTGCGCGACCATGTGGATACCGAGAAGAAAAAAGGCGTTGTCCTGGCTGATGCGTTACGACAACTCACGGAGCCCGGCGATCACCCGCAGATCAAGCACGGTCTGCGTCATGTGCGCATCCTCAAGAAGGAAAAACCCGAATACCTTGTTCCGATAGCGAACCGGAAGACCAGCCAATCCTACAAGGCCTATAGCGCCGGAGAGAATTTTTGCGTCGAGGTGTTTGAAACCACCAGCGGGAAATGGGATGGCGAGGCCGTTCGCCGATTCGACGCCAACAAGCAGAACGCCGGCGCGAAGGTGCCCCATGCACCTCAATGGCGAGGTGCTCATCCAGATGCAAAGCTGATGATGAGAATTCACAAAGGAGACCTGATCCGGCTCAACCATGACGGCCGAATTCGAATCATGGTCGTCCATAGACTCGATGCGGCGGCAGGACGCTTCAAGCTTGCCGACCACAATGAAACCGGCAATCTCGACAAGCGTCATGCCACCAACAATGATATCGACCCATTCCGCTGGCTGATGACGTCCTACAACACGTTGAAAAAACTGGAGGCCGCTCCGGTCCGCGTCAATGAACTCGGCCAGGTCTGGCGCATCGCGCCCGGTTAACCTTGTCTTAACACACGTGTTGCGTGTGTTCGTAGCACAGCCATAATCCTGCGAACGCTAAAGACCACCCGCAGGAGGCGAACGACGATGGTCGGGCGCGTAGTGGAAGTCGCAAGCGACGGACGTCATCTCGCGATCGATCGCGGCTTCATGACGGTATCCGAGAAGAATGCCGAAGTCGGCCGAGTACCGCTCGACGATCTCGCCGCAGTGATCGCGAATGCGCACGGCTTGACATACTCGAATAATTTGCTCGTCAATCTTGCGACGCGCGGCGTGCCGGTTATTCTTTGTGCCCCGAACCATCGCCCGGCAGCGGTCGTCTGGCCGGTCGATGGCCATCATGCTCAGGCCGGCCGCATGAGCGATCAGGCCAACGCGTCGGCGCCACTGAAAAAACGGCTTTGGCAACAGATCGTACAAGCGAAGATTCTCGCGCAAGGTACGACGCTGATTACGGTTGGAGCAGAAGCGGGAGGATTCCGGTTGCTCGCCCGCAAGGTTCGCACCGGCGATCCCGATAATGTCGAGGCCGAAGCCGCACGCCGTTACTGGCCCCTCCTTCTGGGTACGGCCTTTCGCCGTGACCAGGATGGCGATGGACTCAATGGCCTTCTGAATTACGGATATGCGGTATTGCGAGCCGCCACAGCGCGAGCGGTGATGGCGGCAGGTCTTCACCCCAGCCTTGGCCTGATGCATTCCAATCGAGGGAATGCGCTTGTGCTGGTCGATGATCTGATGGAGCCATTTCGTCCGGTGGTTGACCGAGAAGTTCATAGGCTGAAAAACGACGGCATCATGGACGTCACCAGCGAAGCGAAGGCGGCGCTGGCCCGAACCATGATCATCGATTTGCCGACGGCGGAAGGTCTCAGTCCGGTCATGACCTGTCTTGAGCGTCTCGCCAGTTCGCTGGCGAAGGCCTACGCCGGTGAAACGGACCGATTGATATTGCCCAAGCCCGGCTTGCCGCTCGGGTTTTGAGCATGCCGCAACTCACGCACGGATCGCCACCAGCCCTATCAGGATATCGGATCATGTGGCTTGTCGTTTTGTTCGATCTGCCAGTTGGCACCAAAAAAGAGCGCAAGGCCGCCAGTGGTTTTCGGTTGAGGCTTCTCGATCTCGGCTTCGAAATGACCCAGTTTTCAGTATACTTGCGGTTCTGTGCGGGGAAAGAACAGGCGGAATCTTATGAGCGTAAGATCGAGCAGTTCATACCCACGTCTGGAAAAGTCCACATCATGGCCATCACGGACAAGCAGTATGAGAACATCCGAACCTATCGGGGGAGAAAACGAGAACGAAGCCTTGAAAGCCCGAATCAGTTTGCGCTTTTTTGACCACTTTGGCCGAGCGGCGACCATGCTATTGGCAAGAAAAAGGCCCTGTTTCCAGGGCCTTAATCCAAGAGAGACTTTAGCGGACTGGTGATTGAGGGCCAACCGCAACTATGGCTGGAGACAACATCGCAATCTCGATACTTTAGCGGACTGGTGATTGAGGGCCAACCGCAACCCGGACAAGGCGGGATGCATTGATGGCGCTACTTTAGCGGACTGGTGATTGAGGGCCAACCGCAACGAATTCATCCGAATACACAAAAGACATATCACTTTAGCGGACTGGTGATTGAGGGCCAACCGCAACGACCCCGGCGGCAGACCGTTGAGGTCGATGACTTTAGCGGACTGGTGATTGAGGGCCAACCGCAACGAGCCGAACGCGGCCGACGCCTGAGACGTGACTTTAGCGGACTGGTGATTGAGGGCCAACCGCAACTGCGTGCTACATGGGAGAGTTCAACACCAAACTTTAGCGGACTGGTGATTGAGGGCCAACCGCAACGAACCGCGCCCACACACCACGCAAGACGGCACTTTAGCGGACTGGTGATTGAGGGCCAACCGCAACTGTACCGTGGCAACCGTGAATTGCGCCGCAACTTTAGCGGACTGGTGATTGAGGGCCAACCGCAACTCAAGAACCTTTGGGTTTATCGGGCACTCAACTTTAGCGGACTGGTGATTGAGGGCCAACCGCAACAGGCAATCGTCCCACGTCATTTGCGGAGAGACTTTAGCGGACTGGTGATTGAGGGCCAACCGCAACCATTCCCGATTTGCGCAAATGGGCGGTCGTACTTTAGCGGACTGGTGATTGAGGGCCAACCGCAACTGGTCGGCGTTTATGTGCGGCCATGTCCGCACTTTAGCGGACTGGTGATTGAGGGCCAACCGCAACGGTCAAGGCGCGCTCTGCATCAGCCTGTGAACTTTAGCGGACTGGTGATTGAGGGCCAACCGCAACCAAGCGCGAGTGATGCGGATTAAGCGACCAACTTTAGCGGACTGGTGATTGAGGGCCAACCGCAACCGTGTGAGCGTGGACGAAAAAACCCTTTAAACTTTAGCGGACTGGTGATTGAGGGCCAACCGCAACGATATTGGCGGACTTGATATGCAAAATGAGACTTTAGCGGACTGGTGATTGAGGGCCAACCGCAACGAAAACGGGAAGATGCGATTGAAGTATGTCACTTTAGCGGACTGGTGATTGAGGGCCAACCGCAACACGATCTGCCGGATCAACTCATTTAACGAAACTTTAGCGGACTGGTGATTGAGGGCCAACCGCAACCCCGGTGCTTGGCGATATTTACGCCAAGATACTTTAGCGGACTGGTGATTGAGGGCCAACCGCAACCGGCATCCCGGCAACATCTGCGATGCAGGGACTTTAGCGGACTGGTGATTGAGGGCCAACCGCAACGTGCCGGTTGACATGTCGCGCACGAAGTTCACTTTAGCGGACTGGTGATTGAGGGCCAACCGCAACTGATGAAATCACGCCGTACAAAGACGCATCACTTTAGCGGACTGGTGATTGAGGGCCAACCGCAACGGAATCGCCGTCGCCCTTATCCTCGACGCGACTTTAGCGGACTGGTGATTGAGGGCCAACCGCAACCACAATGCCTGCACAATGGTTCTGCTCGTAACTTTAGCGGACTGGTGATTGAGGGCCAACCGCAACCGTCGAGAGAATATCGCCGTCGGTGAATGAACTTTAGCGGACTGGTGATTGAGGGCCAACCGCAACCAAATCGCAGTGCTATCACCAGCTCTGCTCACTTTAGCGGACTGGTGATTGAGGGCCAACCGCAACCACCGCAAGCGTCATGCCGCTATCGCCTTCACTTTAGCGGACTGGTGATTGAGGGCCAACCGCAACTTTCCAGCGACCATGGCGATATTCGACGCCACTTTAGCGGACTGGTGATTGAGGGCCAACCGCAACGCGGCGGCAGAGCGTAATAAATATGCGTCGACTTTAGCGGACTGGTGATTGAGGGCCAACCGCAACGATTGCTCGCACCGGATGCATTATATTCAGACTTTAGCGGACTGGTGATTGAGGGCCAACCGCAACATGCAACACATGGGGGGCAGACATGATTGGACTTTAGCGGACTGGTGATTGAGGGCCAACCGCAACTGAAAGCTGACGCGCCGCCTGCGGCGGCGAACTTTAGCGGACTGGTGATTGAGGGCCAACCGCAACGACATGGTGCGCGGCGTGATGGCAGACGACACTTTAGCGGACTGGTGATTGATGGCCAACCGCAACTGGGCGAGGCTTACGGGCGGTTCAAGGCGAACTTTAGCGGACTGGTGATTGAGGGCCAACCGCAACTTTCCGTGACGCGCGGCAGCGACGACGCCCACTTTAGCGGACTGGTGATTGAGGGCCAACCGCAACAGTTCGAGCCGGTGCCATAGTTGAACACCAACTTTAGCGGACTGGTGATTGAGGGCCAACCGCAACAAAAATCAAGCTCGCAAAAAATCCGACATAACTTTAGCGGACTGGTGATTGAGGGCCAACCGCAACAGCGAGCTTGGCCGGGTGCATCTCGGTCGGCAGCAAGCCGTCGTACTTTTTCTTCCAATTGAAATAGGTCGCCGGGCTGATCCCGGCCTTGCGGCAGACATCCGCCACCGGCAGGCCGTCGGCGCCCTGCTTGAGAATGAACGCCTTCTGGGCGTCCGAAAATCGTGAGGCCTTCATCGTTCTCCGCTCCTCCCAGCCGGGAATCGGCGCGGAAAACTCTACCTAAAAACGATCCAGTTTCGCGGCCTCAGATCAATCACACAGGTCACACCCTGCCAAAGAACAAAGTCCACTCTAAACCTGCGAGTTACGAGATCCTCACAGGCAGTTCGGAGAACCCGCTTGCCGGATATATAGCGGTTGTCGGTTGGCGGCCGGGTATCAGCGTGATCTGCTGGGTCTGCTTCAGCAACTCTTCCGAAATGACACGCAGTTCCAGCCGTGCCAATTGCGCGCCCGGGCATACGTGGATGCCGCGACCATAGAGAAGGTTCTGCGTGGGGTCGCGATCAAGGCGGAATTCGTCGGGATCACCGATAACCGCCTCGTCACGATTGGCAGATGCCCACATCAGCGTGATTCGCTCACCGGCCCGGACCTTATGTCCACCGATCTCTACAGATGCGGTCGTTACCCTCCGGTTAGAGATGAGCGGTGCGTGCATGCGTAATATCTCGTCGATTGCGACCGGTAGCAGGTCAAGCCTCTCCCGGAGCTGTCGTTGGACCTGCGGATGGCTCGCCAGATAGTGGCAAAGAATGCCGACGCAGGCAGTAATCGTGCCCAGTTCGCCGACCGTCCAGTTGCGCAGGATACTCACGATTTCCTCGCGGTTCAGTGGTCTGTCGGCGATCCTCTCCCGCAGGAGGTCTGTGGTGATGTCGTTCGGCGCCGCCACACCAGCCGCACGCCGCGCTTCCAGCAACTCCGTGATGTAGCCATCGAATTCGAGCGCGACGGCGGCCATCTGCCCGGTATCCCTGGTAAGGATGGCCGCATGGTTCTTGCGCGTCCACTGAAGCAGCGGCTCGTGCAGACTCGCAGGCCAACCGAGAAATGCGCACTGGACCTGCACGGCGAAGGGCTGGGCAAACTGCGTCGCCAGATCGATCTCAACATCTTGCTCCAAGCCGGACACGAGGTTGGCTGAGATCATCCGGCAAAGCGGCTCGAATGCGGCAACGCGCGTCGGCTCGAAATGGCGATCGATCAGCTGCCGGTATGCCGTATGCTGGGGCGGGTCCATGCCGCTTGGCACCGAGAGATGGCGCGAGACAATGCTACTGAACGTGCGGTGGTCGTCGATCGCTCGCACGACGTCTTCGTGTCGGAACAGCGACCAGCCCAGATAGTCGCTATATGCGACCGGACAGTGGCGGCGCATCGCGTCATAAGCTTTGATCTGGTCAGAGAGAACCGTATCGGATCGAGGATCCCAGTCCGGCTGTGGCTTGTCCAATCTTGTGTTCACAACACCCCTCAGAAAACATCGCAGCACCTAACGGCTACAAGCTGATGGTACTTAGCCTCTGCTACCCCAATCCAAATAGTCTTTCCTTGTTGGTACGCAAACAAGAGTGCGGCTGCGCGCCGACGTCGCCCTTCAGCGAACGTTCCAAACATATTACGCAAACCATCGCCCGCTCACCAAACTGGCGACGTATTATGCGTTGGGCTATGCGAAGAGCGATTTCGACAAGCCGACGATCGAAATCGCCAATGACTATTCCACGGTCACGCCATGCGCTGCAGTGCAGCCCTTGGCTTCGAGGAGCTCTTTCGAATGCTGCTCGGCTCTGCCGGGAGAAGCGGCTTTGCCCCTTTTTTATAGAGACTGTGCGCCGAAACGCCCAGACGAGCCGCAACTTTTGATGCGTCATACCCTTGTTCGACAACCTGCTTGGCGGCTTCTTCCTTAAATTTGGGGGAATCTCTGCGTGCTCACCGGCTGCCTCCCACACTCAAAGCATGGGCCAGGCTTGTCTACGGAAACAGGAGCAGTCCAGACACCTTATCTCGGTGTCCATCAAACCGGCAGCAACTCAGAATCGGGTTATTTGTTTGAGACACTCCGGCAAGCGCTCGACCTCACACGCTTTGCTGAAATACCAGCCTTGGAGTTGATCGCAATTCATACGGGTCAGAAGCCGCGCCTGCTCCAATGTTTCAACGCCCTCCGCCGTTACGGTCTTGCCCAAGCCATGCGCCATCTCGATCATGCCATGAACAATCGTTCGATCCTCCCTGGACGAGATGATGTTGGCAATGAAGCTACGATCTATTTTTAACCGATCGATCGGAAGCTCTCGCAAATGCGTTAGTGATCCATGGCCGGTTCCGAAATCGTCAAGTGCAATTTCGACCCCTGCACGATGTAACCGTTCCAGACCATCTCTGACACGTTTCTGGCCAGCCCCCAGGAATGTTCCTTCAGTTATCTCCGCGCAAAAACATTCTGGGCCAATACCCGTCGCGTCGGATAACGTAAGGAAGCGATCGATAAAAGACTCTGAGCGAAAGTCGGAATCGGTTAGATTCATCGCTATTCGGCGTATTTTTGTTTTGTTCTCGCGTAATGAAGCAGCGTCTCGAAAGACTTCCTCCAGCATAAACATCCCAAATTCGGCGCGGATGCCTGGGTCCAGTAGACCACCCAGAAAACTTTCCGGTGTCAACAAACCTCGTTCAGGATGACGCCAGCGCATCAATGCTTCGAGAGACACATCCTGATCCGACGCAATTGGCACAATTGGCTGATAATGGAGCTCAAACGCTTCGAGACGGAGTCCGTTTTCAATTTCGGCGAGCAACTCGGCTCGGCGATCGGCTTCTTCCTTCAATTGCAGCCGGAAAACCTCGCCTCGATCCCGGCCAAGTGCCTTTGCATGATAAAGAGCCAGGTCGGCGGACCTCAATAGACTTTCCATTGTCACCCCATCATGGGGAAAGAAAGCTAGCCCTACACTTGCCGAGCAATGCCGTTGTATCCTCTTGATCTGAATTGGCTCCCGGATGCCTTCCAGTATCTGGTCAAAAAATTCGACAGCATCCGCTTCGGACGCATCCGTGAACACCATGCCAAATTCATCACCGCCCAGCCTCGCAGCAAAGAAACGTTCGTCCCCAATCTTTCGTAATCGCGATGCGACAATTGTAAGAACTTTATTACCAGCCAAGTGGCCAAATGAATCGTTGATCGTTTTGAATCCATCCAGATCAAGGAGAGCGAGGCAGAATCGACGCGTTCCTTGCGTCGCGACGAGCGCCATAACATGTTCTTGAAAGCTACGGCGATTCGGAAGCTCGGTCAGAGAATCAATACTCGCGAGTTGAAACAGATGGTCATAGCTTGCCTGCAGCGCCGTTTCGAACTGCTTCCGTGTGGTAATATCGAAACGAATGGAGGCATAGCCATCAACCTGCCCGCTATTCGACAGATGCGGAACAATCGTTGTATCGACCCATATTATCGAACCATCCTTCCGCCGATTGCAGATCTCGCCATGCCAGACGTGTCCGCTCGCAATCTGGCGGTACATTGCATCGAAGAAAGTAGCGTCATGTATGCCAGATTTGATAATGCGATGATTGGAGCCGATCAATTCTTCCTTTGAGTATCCGCTAATTTGACAGAACTTATCATTGGCGTAAGTGATCGTACCATTGAGGTCAGTTGTCGCCACAACAGCGGCGTTATTGAGTGCATAGCCAATGAAGCAATCCTCCAACCCAAACGATGGCTGGGCGCGGGGTTTGACCGCTGCGCCTTTTAAAGACTGAACCAACTGTGGCAGATTTTCCATCGCCATATATGAAGCTGTATCAAGAGCTAATTTACGCGCAGTCATCTGGCACATTCCATTTGGGCAGCAGAACAATGGCTCTCAGTGTCGATCCTTTCACATCCATCTATGCCGCTCTCACGGTGTCGAGGAATTTGCCAACTTCAAGTTTCAGGCGGCTGCTGTCAGACGCTAGCAATGACGCTGCAGACAGAACCTGGGAGGAAGCGGAGCCAGTCTCCACAGCACCACTCTGGACTTCCGTAATGCTGGACGATATCTGCTGGGTCCCTTGCGCGGACTGCTGGACGTTGCGGGAAATTTCCCGCGTGGCCGCGCTTTGCTCTTCAATTGCCGCCGCGATAGTGGTCGCCACTTCCGACAACTTTTCGATTGTTCCGGAGATATCCGCGATTGCCCCGACAGACTCCTGCGTCGCCGACTGAATGCCCGCAATCTGTTGCCCGATCTCTCCAGTTGCCTTGGCGGTTTGCTCAGCCAATGCCTTGACTTCAGAGGCAACAACCGCAAATCCCTTCCCCGCATCACCTGCTCGCGCAGCCTCAATCGTGGCATTCAGCGCCAACAGATTGGTTTGGCCGGCAATCGTGTTGATCAGTTCGACAATATCGTCGATGCGTGCCGCGGCCTTCGACAATTCTCCAACCTGCTCGGACGTAGAGTGGGCCTGCTTGACGGCTTCATTCGCCAACCGTGCCGATTCCTGTACCTGACGACTGATTTCATTGACTGAGGATGAGAGCTCCTCCGTCGCCGAGGCAACCGACTGGACGCTGGTCGCAGCTTCTTCGGAGGCTGCCGCCACTGTGCTGGTTAGCTCCTGCGCCCGCCCGGCGGTTCCTGTCAGGGTGCCGGCGGCCGCTTCCAGTTCGGTCGAGGCCGAGGAGACGGCGTTAACAATCTCTCCGACGGCGGCCTCAAAATTGTCAGCCAGACCCCGCATCTCTGCCTTGCGCTGCTCGGCGGCGATCCGATCCTGATTCATCTTGGCTTCCGCTTCGGCCCGAGCCTTTTCTGCAGCCTTCACCTTGAATTTTTCTACGGCGCCCGCGATGTCGCCGATTTCATCCTTGCGGCCGATGCCGGGAAGAACGACATCGAATTTACCCTCCGCCAACTCCAGCATCGACGCCGTCAATCCCTGAATTGGCTTGCTGATGCTTCGCGATGTGAGAAGGGCGAGGATAATACCGCCAAGTATGCTGAGACCGCCGAGAGCAATAGCGATCTTGATACCTCGAGCGAGTTCATCCTCTGCCTGCGAAGCCTCGGCTTTGGCGGCTGTCTGGTAGGCGGTTGCGAGCGGGTCGGCAATTTCAACCAATTTTTGTGCAGACGTTTGTGCATCGACCAACAACTGCTTCGCTTCGGCGGTTTCGAGCGCTCCGTTCTTGCCGCGGAATACTTTCAGCTTGAAACTGCGAGCCTTGCTTTCTACAACTGCGGTCTTCAGGCTCCTGGCCTTTGCGTGGCGATCAGGATCGACGGTGTTCACAACCAGCTTGTCCAACCCATCAAGCGCCTGCTGGTAAGCCTGCTCCGCACTATCCCAGTGAGATTGATCATCTGTCGCCAGAGCCATCCATTCCTGCATCCGAGCCTCAAAGACAGACTTCAGGATCGTTTCGTCGGCGACCTCATTGCTCTTGGATCTGGTCACCCGTTCGAATAACTGACTTGTGTCGTGCGAGGCCCAAACCGTGTATCCGGCAATCGCTGCCGTCATGACCAGGAGCAACCCGAAGCCGATCATCAGCCGTCCGACAATTCTGAGATTTTTCAACATATCAATACCTTAGTCTTTCAAAATGAACCGGATCTCGGGACGATGCAGACGCACTGACGCAAAAATCAGGGAGAACGAACCTGGCGCTTCATCCCTGGCAGATTGAAGCAAGGCAGCAACCGGGCGGCCCCGATTCCCTCATGCTCGCCAAAACTACTTGACTGTTGTGAAAATTCGCCTAGTCCGAAAAACGCCAATGGCCGATTTCCGCCACTCGAAACACCGGCGACCTTGACCATCCTCCGACGAGTTAAATTACTTCGGTCAACGCCTTATGATTGGTCTGGTAGAATCGATATTTCGCTGCTCCGAGTATTGCTCATCGGAGATCCCGCAATTCGAACATCTTCTTAAATCCAAGTTTGGCGCCACAGAATTCGACCTGTCCGCCAATCCGGACGTCAAGCTACATACCGCCATTGCGGAGCTTCACGACATTCGGGTGGGCTTTTGGGCTTTTGGAACCTCTACCCGGATCGCCTTTCCAACGCACGACAAAGCGGTGCTCGGTCTTGCCTTGCAAGGGAATGGAGGAGTTACCAGCGGTGGCGAAGTCAGCGCGGCCGATCGGCCGACCCTCGCGTCACCTCACCGTGCCTTGGCACTTCAATATGGCCCGGATCTGGAGAAGATCTTTGTCAGCTTCCGGTCGGAAGCTCTCAAGCGAAAGCTCGCAGCGCTGCTCGGCACCTCGATCAGCCGCGATCTGGAGTTCAAGCTGAACGAGTTTACCAGCCAGACGATGCTGAATGGCCTTGTCGATCTCATCAAGATTATCATGCATCAGGTCGACAATCGGCACTCTTCCATTGCACCATTGGCCCTCCGCGAACTGGAGGACGCTGCCATCGTACAATTGCTCTTCACAGGCCAGCACCAATCGACTGGGCGGCTCCTGCGAAAGCCGCCGGAAACATCATCCAGTGCTATTGCACGCGCCGAACAGTATATCGAAGCAAACTGGGATCAGCCGATCACCATCGACACTCTGACGGAAATCACGGGCGTCAGCGGCCGCACGCTACTTCGGAGCTTCTCAAAGGCGCGCGGCTATTCGCCGATGGCATTTGCCAGAAAGGTCAGGCTCGAGCGCGCGCAGGCACTTCTGAGCAAGCCGAATACGGACACAACGGTTACAGGGGTTGCCTTCGCATGCGGCTTTTCAAACCTGGGGCGATTTGCTCAAGACTACTGGAATCTATTCGGAGAATTACCGTCGACAACATTGAACCTCAAAAAACCTCCGAAATGACCCGTGTTCGGACTCATCGCAGCAACCGCATGATGTCAGTGCTGAAGGCTGAAACATTCGATTATCGTTTTTCACTCCCCAGGAAATATCATTATGCAGCAAGTGACGGGGACGTTCATCGCGAACAGTGTCGAACCTAAAATCCGGCGCACAGAACTCCGCAGATGAGGTGGGTCCCGGTTTCCGGGACCACCTCAGACATCAATCCGTCAGTGCCTCCTTTAAACACTCTCAACACTCCACAACATTAACAGCAAGTCCACCAAGGCTTGTCTCCTTGTATTTACTGGCCATATCATGTCCCGTTTGGCGCATGGTCTCGATGACCGCGTCAAGGGAGACGACGTGCTCACCATCGCCACGCAATGCAAGTCGCGCCGCTGTAATAGCCTTGGTGGCACCTATCGCGTTGCGCTCGATACACGGAATCTGAACGAGGCCACCAATCGGATCACAGGTCAGCCCGAGATTGTGCTCCATGCCAATCTCTGCGGCATTTGCGATCTGCCGGTTAGAACCGCCGAGCACCGCCGAGAGTGCCCCGGCGGCCATCGAGCACGCTACGCCGATCTCACCCTGGCACCCCATTTCAGCCGCGGAGATGGAAGCGCCCTTCTTGTAGAGGATACCGATCGCCGCGGCGGTCAGCAGAAATTCCCGAGACTTCTCCAAGGTCGCATCCGCGCAAAAGACTTCGAAATACCTCAACACGGCAGGAATAATACCAGCCGCACCATTGGTCGGCGCTGTGACGATGCGGCCGCCTGCTGCATTCTCTTCGTTGACTGCCAACGCATAGAGGCTTACCCAATCGAGCGCCTCCTCCTGACGTGGCACACTGCCATTAAGTTGTTTGTACAGTGCAGAAGCACGACGCCGTACTTTCAAGCCTCCCGGCAGCACCCCCTCATGGTGGCACCCCCGCTCGATGCTATCCATCATTGCCTCACGCACACGATCAACAAACGCGAGCGTTTCCGCCGGCTTACGCCACGCCGTTTCGTTCGCTTGCATCAGTTGCGCGAGACTCAGTTGTTCGCGCGCGCCGAGATCAATCAGAGCTCTCGCGGAATCGAACGGAAAACGCAGCGCAACGTGCAACTCATCCGATCCCTCTTCGCCGACGATCGAGCCGCCACCGACCGAATAAAAGGTTCGCTGCAAGACGACTTCATCTCCCGCGCAGGCTGTGAATCTCATGCCGTTGGAGTGGCGCGGCAGAAACTCTCCCTTGTGAAAGAGAACGTCGCGTCCTTCATCGAACCCGACCGCCCGCGAAGTAAGCGCCAGCACTTTCTGTTCGCGGATACGGCCTATGATGGCTGGAACCTGTTCTGGGTCGACTGTCTCTGGTAGCCATCCAATCAACCCCAGCATCACGGCGATATCGGTCGCATGCCCCATGCCTGTTAGCGCGAGCGAACCAAACAATTCGACCGTCACCTTATCGAAATGCAGCGCGCGCCCTTCCAATTCACCAACGAACCGCGCCGCCGCGCGCATCGGGCCTACAGTATGCGAGCTGGATGGCCCAATACCGATCGTGAATACATCGGCAATCGAGATCGGCGATGCATCCATCTGATGTGGACGAGCAGACTTGGCGTTGAACGAAGAAGTCATGAATGTCTCTCGCCGAATACACCAGTCTTAAGCGACTAGCCAAGTTCAGAGCGCGAACGATCCCTGCCGTTCGCTGGCTTTCTCAATTTACGTCTCGCTTTTTCTCGCGCGACAGAATGGTCTCATACACGGTGAGACGGTCCAGGCCTGGGCACAACCTGACTGCTATTTTTCTTAATCTTGTATATATCGCTGAGCTTCATCTTCAGTCCAATATCGCGCAGTGCTACGATTACTCAGAATCTCATGAACCGGCTGGGAGAAAACGCCGAAATATCAATTCCAAGGTTCTGCCCTGAAATAGATGCCGCCAGTATCTTCGCTGTCATCGGCGCTCCAGTCATACCGACATGACCATGGCCAAACCCATAGAGGACGTTTGGTGAACGCATTGACGGGCCAATCACGGGCAATGAATCTGGCATGCTGGGCCGGAAGCCCATCCATTGCGTCAACCGGTCTTCCGGATACTCTGCAGCGAGTCCCGGAAGCATCTGCCTAGCGTTTTGCAGCAAGCTCCGGGCACGGCGCCAGTCGGGCGGGAGATCGAGGCCGCCGAGTTCGACCGTTCCTGCCAAGCGCAAACCATCTTCCATCGCATTCGCAATAAACTTGCCTTCCGCCTCTGTGGTCGGAACTCTCGGCTTTACCTCAGGATCACGGATCATCAAATGATATCCTCGCTCGGTATCGAGCATCACGTGATCACCCATCTGGTTCGCCAGCAGTTTCGAATGCGCTCCTGTTGCAACAACAACATAGTCGGCGGAAATTTCACCGATCGATGTTCGAACGCCACGAACTTGGTCTCCCTCGAGAAGAATTTCCTGAGCAACGGCGGGAATTAAAATTGCACCATTTCTCACCGCTTGTTCGACTAGGCGTTTGACCAGCTTGGACGGATTGACGGTGTGTCCATTCTCCTCGACAAAAATGCCGCGAAAATAATGAGGCGCGAGCGCGGGGTCGAACTCACGTAGAGCAGGCCGCGTCAGTATTTGCAGCTTGATTCCATTTTGCTGCCGTAAGGCCCAACCTCCCTGATCTTTGCGAAACCCTTTCTCGGACCTGTAGACGTACAGGTGTCCCTGATGACGTATAAGATTCTCTGCTCCCGCCTCCTTAGCAAGCGAGGTCATTAGCTCGAGCGTCGGCCCCAAAAGGTCGCGTAACGCGGAAGCTTGGGCTGCGACTTTATCAGGCCGCCCGGATTGCACGAAACGTGTCAACCACGGGATGATCCGAGGCACATAACTCCAGCGTACGGACAGCGGTCCCAATGGATCGAGCAACCATCCTGGAACATCCTTCCAGAGTCCGGGCATCGACATCGGTACGATCGAGGAGCCGTTTAAACAGCCAGCATTCCCGAAGGAAGCCCCCTCGCCCGGCGGCTTCGGATCAATGATCGTGACTGCATGACCATAACGCTGAAGCATTAGTGCCGTGCACGCGCCGACCACGCCTGCTCCGATTACAGCAACTCCATTGGAAGATTTCATGCGCCTCTCATCACGTCAGCCGCTTTTCACTCGCCAGCTCGCAAATGCGCCCATAAAGTCTCAATCCACCAGGTTGTCTGTCAAATATTTTGCCGCTAGAAGTTCATTCCTCTGGACTATGATAGGAAATCATGTCGCGCGTCCGCATTCGACAACTCGAAGCATTCCATGCCGTGCTTAAGACGGGCTCGGCTACGCGCGCTGCCGAACTACTTCATATTTCGCAACCCTCTGTCAGCAAACTTTTGCTCGACCTTGAATTAGATCTCGGCCTTCGGCTTTTTGATCGTGTCCGAAAGCGTTTGGTCTCTACACCAGAAGGACGCCGCCTTGGGCAGGAGGTAGAGGATCTATTTCTAAAACTGAGCCGCATCGAGCACGTTGGAAATGAGATGCGAGCGAAGGGAGTTGGCGAGCTTCGTATCGCTACATTGCCTGCCCTGGGCATCGGTCTCGTGCCGCATGTTCTCGCCAAGTTTCGACAGATTCATCCCAGCATCACCGCAACGCTTACGGTGGCACCATCGCAGCGGGTCGTCGAGATGGTCGCGGCGGGTCAAGCCGATATCGGCTTTGCTTATCCGGTGCCGGGGACGCCGAGCACGCTTATCCGAAATCCGCTGGCGATATTTCCAGCAGTCGTCGCCCTGCCTCGCGGCCACCGACTGTCCCGCCGCAGCGTTTTACAGCCTGAGGATCTTTTTAGCGGCGACCCATTCATTTCTCTGGGACGTGAGGATCGTTCGCGGGACAACATGGATGTCATCTTCGGCAAAGCATCGGTGGCGCCGGAGACAGTAATCGAAACGCAATTTGCCGCCGTCGCTTGTGAACTCGTCGCATCGGGAGTCGGTATTGCCTTGATCGACGCCGTTACCGCGACTTTCTACCGCAGTCGTGTCGCTATCAAGCCGATCAGCCCCACATTTAATTTTGACTTTGGCGCCATCATGCTCGCGGGCCAGCCACAATCGTCGGTTGTCCGTGATTTCTTGCAAGCAGTTACCACTGCTCTTCAAGGGATAAATGTAGATTTTCAGCCGCCAGCCAAATCTCGCCGTTCATAAGCTCCAGGCATGAACTTGTCATATTTACATATTTGACGCTCTATCGATAAATCTAGAACCTTGCCTGTATTAGGCTCCCGCTCATCGAAGGATGTACAGGTGAACGCGATCAAGGTCCTACTGTCGATGGACTGTGAGCCGACAACGGCGACCAGTCATCCCGCAGCCACAGGTCCTGCCGACTGGCACATGGGCGAAAGGGCAGTGCGTGGCTACGTCGCGATCGCGACCGAATACGGACTGCCCGTCACATTCTTTATTCATCCTGAAGCGGCAATCGCTCAAGCAAAGCTGTTTCGCGAGCTGGAGAACGATGGCGCCTGCCTAGGTCTTCACATGCATCCTTGGAAGTATTCGCTGTGGCGGTATCAGGGGCGCAAGTACATGGCCCACTACGGCGGGCTTTCTCTTGAAGAGCAGGAGGAACTACTCACTGAATCGTCCGCCCTGTGGGCTGATGCGATCGGGCACAAACCGTATTATTTTCGGCCCGGCACATTTTCGGCGAACGACTCCATTTTTCGCGCGCTTGCCGCACAAGGATTTCGCGGCGGCTCTTGTACTGCGCCGGGCCGGCTTATTCCAGAAATGCAAGCCATTTGGAGCGGCGGCCAGGCCGATCCGCATCGGGCTAATAGAAATTTTCGGCAAGCAATCGGCGATCTCGAATTTGCCAACGTGCCGCTCTCTGCCGACTTCTCAAAGATTCTAACCGGTCCAGCCGGACGCAATATGTATGCGGACTTTCGGCCAGACGTCGATTGGCCAGGCCAGTACGGCGTCAGCTACGGCAGGATTGCCGCGAATATTGTTCGGCAGGTGCGAGAGCGAGCGCCGGCTGTCCCCGTCTTGACCACAATCACTCACAATCACTACGCCTATTGCGACACCTCAGATCCAGTTTATCGGCGGTTGCGCGTGATGCTCGATGAGATGATGAGCGCATGTGACAAGGCAGGCATCAAGACCGAGGGGGCGACTCTGCACAATGTCGCCGACGAAATTCTCGCCTCGCAGCAAAAACAGGAACCATTCGTGTGCGAGGGCGCCATTTTCGATCTGGAAGCCGAGCGAACCGCGATCAACAAATAAACCAGCTAAAAAAACATATGGGAGGAGTGGGCTATGATTTCGGGTTTACTTCGTAAAACGATTATTTTGGCTGGATTCGGTTCCCTTCTTGTCGCAACTTCAAATGCACAAGCACAAGGAAACTATCCACGCAAACCTGTCGCACTCATTGTAACATTTGCTGCCGGCGGCGGAACGGACGTTGTTGCAAGAGTCGTCGCGAAACATCTCTCCAAAGAACTCGGCGAACCCGTCAACGTTGTAAACAAGCCCGGAGGCAATTCGATCCCGGGAGCGTTGTCAGTTATGACGGCTGCACCAGACGGCTACACGCTTCTCTTCGATTCACCTGCTACCAGTTCGCTACACTCACTTATCAGCGATCTACCCTATGAAGTCGACAAGCGGACTTGGGGGCCCCTCGTCTCCACCGGACCGTACATATATGCGGTGAACGCAAAGTCTCCGTGGAAGACCCTGAAAGACCTAGCGGAAGCAGGCAAGAAGGATCCGACATCTATCGAAATCGGCTGGCTCGGTGGCAAAAGCTTCACCGATACCACGATGCTGCAGTTCCTGAGCGTTGCCGGTGTCGACCTGTCGAAAGTGAAAAAAGTACCCTTCGCAGGCGCGGGACCCGCAATGGTTGCGCTGGCAGGCGGCCATATCAACTTCTCCGGTGGCAACATCGGTTCGGCAACATCCCTGATCTCATCTGGCGATGTCAGAGCTCTCGCCGTCTCTGGAGACCAGCGTGTGTCGATATTACCTGACGTACCTTCCTCCAAGGAAGCGGGGATATTCGTACCGCTGACCGGCTGGAATGCCATTTCTGGCCCGGCGGGAATGTCGCCAAAGATCATTCAACGGCTCGATGAAGCCGTCAAAAACATAATCAAGGATCCCGCTTACATTAAAGAACTCGCGGCTATCGGCAATCTGCCGGCTTACAAAGCACCGAGTGAAATGCCCGCCTATGTTACTAGTGAAGTAAAGGTTTTGCGTGACGTTCAAACGTCACTGACGCATGCAAAATAAGCAGGTGATACATGCAGGACAGTGTCACGGAATTCACCTCACCAGGCGATTCACAAAGCACATATTCGGCAGCAACCTTACTATCATCTGCCGATATGCTGTTGCTATTCCTGGTTGGCTTTGCCGGCATCGTTGATGGCTTAAGAATTATTCTGACAAAAACAGACACTGTCGGCAGCACTTCTGCCGGCGGCTGGCTTGTCCTACTGGGCGCGTTGCTTGGTATCGGAACATTCAAACTCGCTATGCAGGGCGGCATTCAATCTGAACAGGAAATGGCTAAGGCAGAGATCCAAAGGCAGCTCTGGCTACCGGTCACCGTCTTGGCAATGCTCTTGATCTATATCGTGCTTATAACCCCACTCGGTTACACACTGGCCACGCTACTATTTATGGCGATTTATCTCCGTGTGTTTGGAAAATACGGCGTGCTGAAGGTTGCCACGATATCGATCGCGTTTGCATTGGGCTCGAGTTGGCTCTGGGCAGCGTTGGATATGATGCTTCCGCAAGGGATCCTCCCCTGGCCGTAGCGTTCAATGCGACAACGACTCCGTCGGGACGCCGTTACCGCCTGCGCAGCTATCTCCTCCTCTCGGCGCGTTAAGGAACCACAGAATGGACCTTCTCAATGGCCTAATGACGGTTCTTACTCCAGAATATCTGGGTTACTCCTTCATCGGTTGCTTGCTGGGGACGCTGGTCGGCGTTCTTCCGGGTGTCGGCGCGGCATCCGCTGTCGCGATCCTGTTTCCCTTCGTGGCAGTTCTTCCCCCTGCCGGCATGATTATCACCATGGCCGCCATTTATTACGGCGCCCAATATGGCGGCTCGACGACTGCCATTCTCGTCAACGTGCCTGGCGAAGTGTCTTCTATGGTCACGGCGATAGACGGCTACGAGATGACTAAACAAGGAAGAGCGGGGCCCGCGCTTGCAATGGCCGCCATTGCTTCATTTATCGCCGGCATTGTCGGAGCGATCATGGTGAGCTTCGTCGGACCTTCCGTCGCGCGACTTGCCCTGCTCTTTGGACCGGCTGAGTATCTCGGCCTTGGATTATTCAGTTTGACAGCCATCGCCGCTTTGGCTGGTTCTTCGCTGACGCGCGCAATCCTGGTCACATTATTCGGGATGATGATGGCCTCGGTCGGGTTCGATGATTCATCGGGCCTTCCACGGCTGACATTTGGCACAACCGCCCTTCTTCAAGGCTTCGATCTTGTCCCTGTCATGATCGGATTATTCGGCATAGGCGAAGTCCTTGCCTCACTGAGCGAAAAATCCTCGCCGGTTACCACTAAGATCACCAAGCTCATGCCCGCCCGCAGCGAGATGAGTGCAGGCCTCGGTGCCACGGGGCGCGCAACTGGAATATGCCTGATCTTGGGACTCCTTCCGGGCATGATGCCATCGATCGGATCATTTATTTCCTATTCGGTCGAGCGCTACCGATCCCGCACCCCGCAGCGGTTCGGCCGTGGCGCGATTGAAGGCGTCGCCGCGTCAGAGGCTGCGAACAACGCAACAGCCATGGCAAATCTCATTCCTCTACTGGGCCTTGGAATTCCGACCGGCCCAACCATGGCGCTCATGCTCGCTGCGTTTACGATGTATGGTATCGTCCCAGGTCCGCTTCTTTTCACACAACAAGGTCCGCTCGTGTGGGCGCTGATTGCCAGCTTCTTTGTGGGCAACGTGATCCTGCTAATCCTCAATTTGCCGCTGGTCGGTCTTTGGGTACGTCTGGCGACTATCCCATATGCGATCCTCGCGCCCATTATTCTCGTTATATGTTTGGTTGGTGCATACAGCACGCGCAATACCATGTTCGACGTCTGGGTTTGCGCATTGTTTGGAATGCTTGGCTGGATAATGCGAACGCGAGGCTGGCCTCTCGCGCCTCTCGTGATCGCCTTCGTGCTCGGCCCGATGATCGAGCGCGCCGGCCGGCAAGTCATCGCCGTTTCGCCCGATCTACTTCTATATCGCCCCGCGTTCTGGTTCTTTATCGCGCTGGGGGTTGTCGTGGTCTGGCTATCTCGTCGCTATACCGTGCGTGGAGAGCTTGCAGACTAGACCCACAAATGAAAGATCTTTGGAGATAACTCCGCTGCATCAGGCGCTGTGTCATGGCTCACTACAACATTCTCATCCTCGGAGCCTCTTATGGCTCGCTGCTGGCCTCGAAACTGATGTTCGGTGGCCATGATGTGAAGCTTGTCTGTCTGCCGGCGGAAGCTGATCTCATCAACAAGGAAGGCTTCCGCGTGCGGATGCCGATCCGCGGCCGCAAGGACCAGATCGAGATTGATTCCCGCAAGCTACCGGGCAAAGTGTCGGCGGCTGGTCCTGCCGACGTGAACCCCAAGGACCATGATCTGATCGGGCTTGCCATGCAGGAACCGCAATACGGCTCGCCGGGTGTGCGCGAACTGCTCGATGCGGTGGCAAAGTCGGGCGTGCCGTGCATGTCGATCATGAACATGCCGCCGCTGCCGTACATGCAGCGCATTCCGGGCCTCAACGCCGACGCACTGAAGCCGGCCTATACCGCGCCGGAAGTCTGGGCCAGTTTCGATCCCGGCAAATTGACGCTGTGCAGCCCCGATCCGCAGGCGGTGAGGCCGCCGGAAGAGAAGGTCAACGTCCTGCAGGTGACGCTGCCGACCAATTTCAAGGTCGCGCGGTTCGATGATGAGGCGAGCAACGAGATGCTCCGCAACCTCGAGCGGGATATCCAGAACATTCGCTTCGACGCACCGGAAGGCAAGATCGAACTGCCGGTGAAGCTGCGTTTCCATGACTCGCTGTTCGTGCCACTCGCCAAATGGGCGATGCTGATGGCAGGCAACTATCGCTGCATTACGCCAGACGGAATGCGCACTGCGCAGGAGGCTGTGCATTCCAACATCGAGGAGTCGCGCTCGATCTACAATTTCGTGGTCGATGTCTGTGTCGGCCTTGGCGCGTCCCGGGACGAACTGGTGCCGTTCGAGAAATATGCCGCTGCGGCGGAAAGTCTCACGCGCCCGGCCTCGGCTGCCCGTGCGCTAAACAATGGTGCTCCGAACATCGAGCGGGCGGACAAGTTGGTGCAACTCTCGGCCCGGCAACTTGGCATGAGTCATCCCGTGCTGGACGCGATCGTGGCGCTCGTCGACAAGCGGCTGGAGGCAAATCGGAAGAAGGCCGCGGCTTGAATCATGGTTATCGAAGACGTCGCCAGAAAGCTGGCCGATCGTCGGACAGGTCGGAGGTGTTAAGAATTGCGTGAGAGTTCCAGCATCGAACGCAGATCTGGGATCTTCACCCGAGGACGATCTTGTTTGCGACCAAGCTGCGTCTCGCAATCGTCCAGCCGCAGCCAATTCATCCAATTAGTATAATTCACGCGACGATTGTCTAGGAAGATCAAAATCTGTTCGGGATCGTTGCCGTTACACACTTTCCGAGCAGCAATATCTGCAAGTAACGTACAAACTGTTTCAGCTGAATCGCTCCTGTTGGTGCCGATCGTACCAGAGGGACCTCTTTTCGCCCAACCGGTAACGTATTCCTTGTCCGTCACTTGGCCGCTTCCGTTTAGCACGCGACCTTGATTATTTGGAATGATCGACTTCGCTTCATCAAACGGTACGTCCGGCAATCGTAACGAGCGGTAGCCGACCGCACGAAATATCATATTCACCTTGAGCGTTTCGAAATTTCCGGTTCCGCGAAGATGCCCATCGGGAAGCTGTTCATTGCCTTCGAGTATTATTCCTTCAACGTGTTTCTCGCCGATGATGCGCGCCGGACTACGTAGAAATCGAATGTGGAGCCGTCGTTCCTTTCCCTGCAATGGCGTCACCGCCCACTCTCGCAACCTTGCGATATTCATACGCAATTCGCGATTTGCACCAATGCGAATTTCATCACTGTCGCTCAACTGGATCTCTTCGGGGCGAATGACTATGTCGGCGTTGAGCAGATCACCGAGTCCGCGCAATTCCACTGGCGTGAATTTCGCCTGACCGGGCCCTCGGCGGGCGATCAAGTGCACATCGGTGATCTTGTTGCTGCGAAACGCAGCAAGCACACGGTCTGGCACGTCCGTTGAGGCAATCTCCTCAGGACCGCGAACGAGCATGCGAGCGACATCGAGTGCAACGTTGCCCGCCCCAATGACCGCGGCGTGATGCTTGTCCAGGAGAAAGTTATAGTGAGCGGCATCAGGGTGCCCATTGTACCACTCAATGAACTCTTTTGCCCCATAACTTCCAGGAAGGTCTTCGCCAAGTATACCAAGCCGACGCTCGGCCGGAGCCCCGGTAGCATATATGACCGCATCATAAAACTTGAGCAGATCCGCACGTCTGACGTCTACACCGAAACATACATTGCCGATAAATCGCACGAGTGCTTCGTTATCGAATGAGTTGCGCAACACACGCGTGACCGATTTCATCTTCTGATTGTCTGGAGCTACACCGTAACGCACCAGACCATACGGGGTCGGAAGCCGGTCAAAAACATCGATGCGGAACTCCGGCGCCGCCTCTAACAAGGACTCTACGGCATAAAGCCCCGCCGGACCCGCACCGACAACTGCGATCCGCACGCTGCTGGTGTTTCGATGCGACTCCGCTAGGCACCTAGCGAAGGGAGTAGCGGATGCGTCTGTGTTGCTATTCACGATCAGTATTCCCGCTTAATAAAGTGGCAGGAACGGAATTGTCGCCTTGCACAGGCCCCCCCCACCACCACGCAGTCTGTGTGCATGTTACGTCTCGGGTTGGCGGCAAGGATACGATGTGACGAGTAGCGTATCTACGCCGAAGCGCCCAATGCGCTTAGCACCGCCGGGAGACTGCAGCGGCGCGGACTTTCCAGGCAATGCCTGAGCGAAGAAGTTCTTGTTATCTTCGAGGTGCTGATGAAGCATCTCCGGCAGATCTTCCTCGTGGTAGATTGCGTCCTCCGGACAAGCAGGTACACAGGCGCTGCAATCAATACACTCGTCAGGCTGAATGTAGAGTGCTCGTGCGCCTTCGTAGATGCAATCCACCGGACACTCTTTGACACATGAACGATGGATGCAGTCGATACACGCTTCAGTAATTACGTGGGTCATGACGCGTTGCCGATTTCAATTTCAGCGTTGAGAATCTCGAGAGGTCGCATCTCCCGTCCGCGGCTGGTATTTGGAGCGCCGATACGACCAGCGTTCCAAAACCAGACCGTCGACTAAGGCTGGCCACGACGAACCATCTCGTTATCGTCGCAAAATGACATGAACTGGAAACGGTACATGATACATATCACCCTTCCATTTCGGCTCGGGTTTACTCGGATCTATAGCAAAGGAAGAGGTAACAGAAAGGAGAGCCTTTATTGCCTCCGATGCTTCCGATCTACCTACGTATCGCCCTACGCAATAGCCAGCACCATATCCGAATGCGAAGCTAGTCCCCTCGTCCGGCCTAGTGTAGTCGAAGTGATATGGGCACGGCCAAAGCGTTTCATCTCGGTTTGCCGTGGCAGTTATTGCATATATGACATCATCGCGGCGTATCTGCTGACCATCAAGAACGGTATCTTTCGTCGCTGTGCGCACGATAGTACGCTTGGGAGACAAAAATCGAATTCCCTCTTCGACAAAATTATCAACCAAAGATGGATCCCTACGCAGGATGGATTGCAACTCTTGATTGCGACACAAGATATATAATAGCCCGCGCAAAGAAAGTTTCGCCTCGTTGTCGATATTGCTCCAGCAGTTGCTTACAATATCCCTCTCGTTCCAGCTGGGGAATATCTCACGCCCCTTGATCCAAAACTTACTAATTAAATCATCGCGAGGATGATCTCTGCGATCAATGATCGTCGGCAACATAGCAGACGTCATGATCTGTATCGCCTCCAACCCATCTCGTGCCACCTGTGAATTTAAAGGCACTCCGTTGCCGATATCTAATTGATGCTTCCATACTTCTCTGATCGGCAACTGAGCTAAAAGGGTATCCTTCAGAGAGGCGTCGTTGGGATCGAACCCAAGATAGTCATAGCCTGCAAGAAATGGGATCATATTGGCATAGTCTGCCACCAATTCGGCATGCCCCTGATTCACGAGGCGCCCGCTCACTTCATATGAAATTTCACTTACCCTCTCTCTAATAGCTTCAGCAAAATCCTCCCCAGTAAGTCGCATATGTGCCGCGTGCCAAAGTCTATGCTCGGTAGTATCCAAACCTTGATATAATAAATGATTGGGTCCCCAAAATTCGAGACTTCCCTCTCGTTTATTCATATTTCGTACGAACGTATTTGCGTCTTTGAGAATTTTTGCGACAGCGTCATAGCTCGTGGCAACCCATACATTCCATTTCGAATTCCAATAAACTGGCTGATCGCCGAGCCATTGATCAATCGCAGCTCTGAGCTCATTCTCGATATTACGCGATACGTCATCTAGCGTTTCGTTCAACATCATTTGTTCTCACTGTCCGTCGCCAGCACGCGAATGAGCTTGCAGGTTGTCAACGCACCGGCAATTCGTCAAATATTTTGGCGATAGAAGTTCATTCCTCTAGACTATGATTGGTCATCATGTCGCTTGACGTTGTCCCTCGAGCTTAATCCAGGTTGAAGTTCGCTCCGGCCCACGACGAGGACCAGAGGATGAAGCGCAGTCGATTTTCGGAAGAACAGTTCATCGGGATTTTGAAGGAGCAGGAGGCCGGCGTTTCGGTCGCCGATCTGTGCCGCAAGCATAGCATCAGCGACGCCGGTATCTACAAATGGAAAGCGAAGTTTGGCGGGATGGAGGTCTCGGAGGCAAAGCGGCTGAAGACGCTGGAGGACGATAACACGCGGCTGAAGCGGCTGCTGGCCGACGCCATGCTGGACAATGCGACCTTGAAGGATCTCTGTTGGGAAAGAAGTGGTGACGCCCGCGGCCGAGCGGAAAGCTGTCGCCTATCTCGTGGATGCCTACGGGATGAGCGAACGGCGGGCGTGTAAAACCATCGGCTGCCGCCGCATGACCATGAGATACCAGACGACCCGAGCAGACGATGCCGGCCTTCGCCGGCGGATGAAGGGGATTGCCCAGGAGCGTCGCCGCTTTGGTTATCGACGCCTGCATGTTCTGCTCAAGCGGGAAGGCTTCGTGGTGAACCACAAGAAGCTCTTTCGGCTCGATCGGGAAGAGAGGCTCACCGTGCGTCGCCGTGGCGGCCGCAAGCGAGCGATCGGGACCAGAGCGCCGATGATGGTGCCAATGGCGCCCAACGACCGCTGGTCGCTCGACTTCGTGTCGGACCAGCTCACCGACGGCCGCCGCTTCCGCATCCTTACCGTCGTCGACGACTGCACACGCGAGTGTCTGGCGCTGGTGGCCGACACCTCGCTCTCCGGCGCACGTGTAGCGCAGGAGCTGGACCGGCTGCTGATCGCGCGCGGCAAGCCGAAGATGGTGGTCAGCGACAATCGCAGCGAACTGACCAGCAACGCCATCCTGGCATGGGCTGATCAAACCCGCGTTGAATGGCACTACATCGCGCCGGGGAAACCCATGCAGAATGCCTTTATCGAGGGCTTTAACGGCCGGCTGCGGGATGAATTGTTGAACGAGACATTGTTCACGTCGCTGACCCAAGCCCGCATCGTGCTCCGATGCTGGCGGGCCGATTACAACAACGTACGACCACACTCGCAACTCGGATAGAAGACGCCTTCAGAGTTCGCCTTGACCTGCCATCCGCGATGGGAGCTGGCGCTGGGCTATGCCAACGGCTCCGCGCCAGCTCCCGTCGCTACCACCGCCCAACCGGGCAAATCCAACCGCCAGGGTGAACTCACAAATGGATAAATCCTGGGGGCAAGGTCAGCCTCAACACCGTTCAAGACGCCGAACATTGAGTTTGGCGAGGGCAATCACGACGTGATGGCATCCGGTCGACACACCGAGGATCTGGACACCCCGAACCTGTGCACGGACTTTGAGTTCGTCAACGATGATTGGGCCCTATCAGCGGACTACCATCAAGGTCATGTGGCTCTGATAGGCTGCAATCAAAGGCCGGACAGATGACCACAACGACCAAAATGCCACCACGTTAAAAAATCTTCTTGCCATGTGGGTGTCATCCACAGATGCACAGGTGTGGCCTATGCAGTCTTCTTCTTTCTTCTGCATTTCTATTCATAGATGATGCATTGTTTTGCATAGATTTGCAGAAATCGAAGTGAGTCCCTATATGAATGATGATGTCACAGGGGCTATCTAGGTGCTGACAAACAAGCAAATCGAGTCAGGTGCCAAGGCGATTGCCGAGGACATGACGTTCCCCGGCGGCGGCCGAAAGAAGCTGGCGCGGGTTGTTAATGACCATCTTGACTGGTTCGATGCCGTGGAAGCCCGCGGCCTGACGTGGGGCGACATGTCCCGGCTGCTGCTTGCCGCTGGTGCAAAAGGCCGCAATGGCCGCGCAATCCCGGTCGGGACGCTCTCGTCAACGGTATGGCGCAAGCGGTCGGACGCCGCATCGCCAATCTCCCCGGCGTCCGACAAAATTCGAGGGATCGGTCGGGCCTCCCCTCGACTGGGCCAAGCGGAGCGTCCCCACGTTATTCCGAGCAAGCTGACGAACCGCGCCGGCGACCAGAATTCTGTGGTGCGAACCAAAAGCAAGCACGCGTCAAAGGCAAAGCAGCCCGCCACGCAACCAGCAAAGCTTGCGTCCCGGACTGCGCCGAGCGACACGACAACGTCGAAAGCTCAGACGCTTGCCTTTATGAAACGAGCCGCATCGATCAGGCGTGACCGGTCCGATTGAAAACGGTCACTCCGTCGAAGTTCGCTAAATCTAATTTCCGATAGTTCAGCCGGTGCACGGCGGGGGCACACATAGCCGGCAGTACCGCCCACGCAGCGATCGTTTAGCACGCCGTCCGGTCAAAGAGGACGGCCAGATCGATCCCAAGTGCGGACGCCAGTCGGTCCAAGGATTCCAACGTTGGATTTGCGGTCCCGACCTCGATCGCGCTGATGAGCGCCTGCCGAAGATCGGCCTCGGCCGCGAGGTCGTCCTGCGACAGCGCCCGTTCGAGCCTTAGCCGCCGCAGATTGCGGGCCAGAATCCTTTTGGCCGATAGAACTTCCCGCTTCGCCATTCATTAGGATGAACCATCCTGATAACGATCTCGCCACACGCTATAGCGTATAATAAACGCTTTGACGTATAGGCGAATGACCGGCTCGGGTTGAAATGGTTTCCGATTGCAAGACATCAGCGCGCTGTTCCATAGCCTATGCGGTCCGAGTCCTCGTCGATCCATCACGGACGATGGTGAGATGGGGGAGATTTGGCGCGTTGACGTGGCTCACCGGAGACCGGTGAGCCAATCGACTGCCTTTTGCGCCAGGGCTGCGGCGGTAAAGATCGCTCGTTTGTCTGATTTGAGCACGGTCAGTAATCAGCAGCAGATCATAATGCGAAGGAAGATTTTTAGCGCGGCCGGCTTGTGGAGATCGGCTAAAAAGGCTTGCGGTCTGCTGCGCATTATTTCCGGCATGAGACCCTCGGCTGTTGATCAAACA
>Ga0209916_1000933_pt1 | contig 33690 bp, 28 predicted proteins | sample ThiBio_1000_plan_FD_183956 | JGI IMG/M metagenome (GOLD analysis project Ga0209916, IMG submission 183956) | Wastewater bioreactor microbial communities from Cape Town, South Africa - Thiocy_solids_2 (SPAdes) | ecosystem: Engineered > Bioreactor > Thiocyanate-remediating > Anaerobic-Aerobic ... | reverse complement strand
CTCACCCGTCCGCCACTCGCCACCCAAGGAGCAAGCTCCTCTGTGCTGCCGTTCGACTTGCATGTGTTAGGCATGCCGCCAGCGTTCAATCTGAGCCAGGATCAAACTCTTCACTTAAGTTTTCGATCGTCCGAAGACGATCTATCTTTCTGAAGCGTTCTTCCCAACCGAAAAAACTCATTACTGACTTTCTTTGGTGGGACGCTTGCATTGCTTGGACGGGTCGCAACCCATCAGCACAAGACGTCCACACAATTCACCTGCGCACACTGTCAAAGATCTTCTTCAGCCAACCACCGTTTCGGTGATCGCCCCGGAACCTTTCGTCCCGGGTGAGCCGCCCATTCTACATCGCTTTTCGCGACCGTCAACACCATCGAGGAAGTTTCTTCGAGGCCCCGCCTGCGTCTGGCGACGTTGGGCGACTGCGGGCCGCGAATGATACGGGCTGGGCCATATTTGGCAAGCGTTTCTTGAAAAGAATTTCACAAAATCTTCCCAAGCAGCTGCCGCCGCGAGAAATTTTTTCTTCTTCGCCGCGCCCGCTGCACAGCTGCACGGACGGAGGTGCGGCAGATCAGGCGAGCACGAGCCGCACCCGCGCAAAGTTGCGCTTGCCCACCTGCAGCACGCCCTCGAAACCGGCGTGGAAGACGCGCTGCGCATCCTCCGCCACCTCCGCATCGATGCGCACGGCACGCTCCTTCAGTTTGCGGTTCGCCTCGGAATTGCTCGCGGTGAGCCCGGCCGCGGTGAGCAGGGCCGCCAAGCGCAGGCCCTCGGCCGGCACCACAATATCGGCCCGCGGCAGCAGCGAGGTATCGCCCTCGCCGCGCACCACCGCATGCCAGCCGGCGATCGCCTGTTCGGCGGCGGCGGCGTCATGAAAGCGCGTGGCCAGTTCGCGCGCCAGACGCAGCTTGGCGTCGCGCGGGTTGAGCGCTCCGCTGGCGACGTCGCGCTTCATGCGTGCCAGCTCGTCCAGCGACACGTCGAAGCTGAGCAGCTCGAACCAGCGCCACATCAGCTCGTCGCCGATCTTCATGGTCTTGGTGACGATGTCGATCGCCGGCTCATTGATGCCGACATAATTGCCCAGCGACTTGGACATCTTGCTGACGCCGTCCAGCCCTTCGAGCAGCGGCATGGTCAGCACGACCTGCGGCGGCTGGCCGTGGTGTTCCTGCAGCGCGCGGCCCATCAGCAGGTTGAACTTCTGGTCGGTGCCGCCCAATTCCACGTCCGCCTTCAACGCCACCGAGTCGTAGCCCTGCACCAGCGGATACAGGAACTCATGGATCGCGATCGGCTGCTGCGCCGCATAGCGCTTGGTGAAGTCGTCGCGCTCGAGCATGCGCGCGACGGTGTGCTGGGCGGCCAGCCGGATCATGTCGGCGGCGCTCATCTTGCCGAACCATTCGGAGTTGAAGCGCAGCTCGGTCCGCTCGCGATCGAGCACCTTGTAGACCTGCTCGGCGTAGGTCTCGGCGTTGGCCAGCACGTCTTCGCGGCTGAGCGGCTTGCGCGTGACGTTCTTGCCGGTAGGGTCACCGATCATGCCGGTGAAGTCGCCAATCAGGAAGATCACCTGGTGACCCAGGTCCTGGAACTGGCGCATCTTGTTCAGCAGCACGGTGTGGCCCAGGTGCAGATCCGGCGCAGTCGGGTCGAAGCCGGCCTTGATCCGCAGCGGACGCCCCTGCTTCAGGCGCTCGGCCAGGTCCTCCCGCTTGATGATTTCGTCGGCGCCACGCGCAATCGTGGCCAGCGCCTGCTCAAGCTCGCTCATGCAAGGTTTCTCGGTGGTGGGGTGAAGTGGGCGATGGCCCGCAATGTGACCGTGCCGTCGACGTTAATTGTCTGTTAACGGCAAAATCGTTGCAAACCCTTGATGCGAAAGGCGTTGACGCCCTTTGCACATGGCCGTTATGGTACGCGCAGTTTTGTTTCTTGTAGCGCGGGCGTAACAGCATGGCAGAAGAAAAGCAGGGGGCGCGGCAAACCCGCAAGCAGGCCATCTGTCGCAAGGCGCAACGCCGGCACTCTCATTTCTACGCGCGCTGCGCCCACTGGTCGTTCAATCGTTCGGGCGAAATCGAGCCGATCCGCTGGCAGCGCGAGCGCCTGGTGCTCGCCGGCACGGCGTTGCTGATCACCTTGCTGTCCGGCTTCATCATGCCCGCCTGGGCCAGCGCGATGCGCCCCGCGCCCACGCCGGAAGTGCATGCACTGTTGCCGCTGGCGCTGCCGAAGATCACGCCGGCCAACTTCACCGCCGCGACCGTGGACGACTGGCAGGTGGTCCGGGTGCAACCGGGGCAAACGTTGTCGGACATCTTCACCGCACGCGGCCTCGGCATGACCGACCTGCAGAAGGTGATGGATACGGCCGGCAGCGCGAAGGGCGCCTTGCACAACATCCGTCCGGGCCAGGAGTTCGATTTCCTGCTTGGCAGCGACGGCAGCCTCAAGGGCTTCCGCTTCGACCAGGACCAGGCCAGCCGCGCCACCATCCGCCTCGACAGCGCGCAGCCCACTGTCGCCATCCAGCAGCGCGACATGGACCTGCGCGAACAGGTGGCGCACGGCGTGATCCGTAGCAGCCTGTACGCCGCCGGCGACCAGGCCGGCATGGACGCGGCGATGGTGGGCAAGCTTGCCGACCTGTTCAAGTACGACATCGACTTCGTGCAGGACCTGCGCGTCGGCGACAGCTTCACGGTGATCTACGACGACATCTACCGCGACGGCGTGCGCTACGGCCAGGGCAACATCATCGCCGCGGAATTCGTCAACCAGGGCAAGCGCTACACCGCCTACCGCTTCAAGAAAGCCGACGGCAGCTACGGCTGGTACAGCGAGGATGGCCGGCCGATCCAGAAGTCGTTCCTGCGCATTCCGGTCGACTTCACCCGCATCTCCTCGCAGTTCACCGCGACGCGCATGCACCCGATCCTCGGCCGCATGCGCGCGCACAAGGGCGTGGACTATGCCGCCCCCAGCGGCACCCCGATCCACGCGGCGGGGGATGGCGTGATCAAGTACCACGGCTGGGAACGCGGCTACGGCAACTTCGTGGTGATCCAGCACAACAACAGCATCAGCACCGCCTACGGCCACATGTCGCGTTTCGTGAAGGGCCAGCGGGTAGGCGAGCGGGTGCGACAGGGCGAAGTGATCGGCTATGTCGGCATGACCGGCCTGGCGACCGGCCCGCACCTGCACTACGAGTTCCGCGTCAACGGCGTGCAGCGCAACCCGCAGACGGTGACGCTGCCGAAGCCCGAGCCGCTGCCGGCCGCCCAGATGGCGCGCTTCAAGGCCGAGGTGGTGAAGCCCCAGTTGGCGCGGCTGACCGAGCTGGACGCGCGCATCAAGCTGGCGCGCGCCAACGTCCGCGCCAACCACGACAACTGAACGCCCGCTGCGCGTGGACGACGCCTCGGCGCTGTACCTCGGACTGATCTCCGGCACCAGCGCCGACAGCATCGACGCCGTGCTGGTCAGCTTCAGCCGGGGCGTACCGCAACTGCAGGGCAGCCACTCGCATCCCTGGCCGGCCGATCTGCGCGGGCGCATGCTCGCGCTGGCCCAGGGCGAGACCGCACTCGACCTTGATGCTTTCGGACGGCTGGACGTCCAGATCGGCCACTGCTTCGCCGACGCCGCGCTGCAGCTGCTCGAACGCTGCGGCACGCCCGCCGCGGCCGTCCGCGCGATCGGCTCGCACGGCCAGACGCTGCGCCACCGGCCCGGTGGCGCCTACCCGTTCACCCTGCAGCTCGGCGACCCGAGCGTGATCGCCGAGCGCTGCGGCATCGACGTGGTGGCGGATTTTCGCCGTGCCGATGTCGCCGCGGGCGGGCAGGGCGCGCCGCTGCTGCCCGCGCTGCATGCGATGCTGCTGGCGCGACCGGGACATGCGCGGGTGGTGTTGAACCTCGGCGGCATCGCCAACATCACCGTGCTCGCTGCCGATGGGCGCGTGTCCGGTTTCGACACCGGTCCGGCCAACGGCCTGCTCGATGCCTGGCATCTGCGCCAGCACGGCGAGCCGTTCGATCGCGACGGCACGTACGCCGCCGGCGGCCGCGTCGACACCGGCCTGCTCGACGTTCTGCTGGCCGATCCCTACTTCACGCTGCCGCCGCCAAAGAGCACCGGCCGCGAATACTTCCACCTCGACTGGCTGGCCGCGCATGCTCCGCTGGCCGCACTTGACCCCGCCGACGTGCAGGCGACCTTGCTGGAATTCACCGCGCGCAGCGTGGCCGCGGCAATCGCGCAACATGCGCCGCAAGCGGAAGAAGTGCTGGCCTGTGGCGGCGGCGTGCACAACGGCGCGCTGATGCGGCGGCTGGGCGAATTGCTGGCGCCGCGCGTGCTGCAGAGCACGTCGCGCTTCGGCATCGACCCCGACTTCCTCGAGGCCACCGCGTTCGCCTGGCTGGCGCGCCAGCGCCTGCTCGGCCTGCCCGGCAACTTGCCGGCGGTCACCGGCGCGCGCGGCCCACGGGTGCTGGGCGCGCTCTATTCCGCGCCCGTCGCGCCGCCGGCGTAGCCGATGTTTTCCGGGGCCAGCTGGGTCGGCCGGGTCTGCGCCAGCGCACGCAGCGCCTCCTGGAATACGCCCTGTTCCGCTGCGCCCCAATCGCCGTCGAGTACCGTCAGCGCATCGGGGTCGCGCAGGCTCTCGCTGCAGCGCTGCGCGGCCGAAATGCCCAGGCCGCAGCGCAAGGCATGCAACATGATGTCGTTGACCGAACACTGGCGATCGCGCGCCAGCGAGCGGATCCGTTCGACGAGCAGGCTGTCGACATGCTGCAGGACCATGTCCGGCATAAGCGTCACTCCATGTTGCACATGCCCCTGTGCCAGCGATGCTTGCACAACTGCCGCCACGCCACACGTCACGATGGCGATTCCGTGGCCGACTTGGCAATCACGTTGTGAACGCAGCCACAGCGTCGGACGGCAGCCTAGGCGGCGCCTGCCGCCGTCCGAGCACGCTCCTCACCGCGGAAGTGGCGCCACAGGCCGGCGAACAGCAGCATCGACGGCAGCACGGCCAGCACCGTGATGACGAAGTAGCCACCGTAGCCGGTGGCGGTGGCGATGCCGCCGGCAAAAAAACCGAGCAGCTTGCCGGGCAGGTTGACCAGCGAACTCAGCAACGCGTACTGCGTGGCGGTGTGCTGGCGGTTGACCAGCGAGGACAGGAACGCCACGGTCGGCGGCCCCAGCATGCCCAGGGTGAGGTTCTCGCCGGAGATCACCAGGGTCAGCACCAGCAGGTTGCCGGGGTGGGCGATCAGCAGCAGGTACAGCAGGTTGCTGCAGCCGCACAGCACGATGGTGACGCCGAGCGGGCGCCACGCGCCCCAGCGCGCCACCATGGCGCCGCCGATGAACACGCCGACGATGCCGATCCAGATGCCGTAGATCTTGGTGATGGTGCCGATCTCGGTCTTGGAGAAGCCCATGTCGCGGTAGAACGGACTCATGATGCCGCCGATCGTGGCCTGCTCGGGCATCTTGAACAGCAGCAAGAACAGCAGCGTCACGCCGGCCAGTGCCCAGCCGTAGCGGCGGAAGAAATCGGCGAACGGGTCGATCACGCTCTCGCGCATCGCGTCGCGCCAGCGCGCGGCCCGTACCCGCAGCACCTCCGGCTCGCGCGCGACCAGCGTGGTCGCCAGCGGTACCGCCATCGCCAGCGCCATCAGCGCATAGACCGTGCGCCATGGCAGGTGATCGGCCAGGATCAGCGCCACCGCGCCGGCCAGCAGCAGGCCGATGCGGTAGCCGAGCGAGTAGGTGGCGACCAGCGCGCCCTGTGCCTCGATCGGCGCGATCTCGATGCGGTAGGCGTCCACCGCGATGTCCTGGGTAGCGCCGAAGAACGCTACCGCCAGCGTGGCGGCGACGAACGGCACCAGTTGCTGTGGGGTCAGCACGGCCATCGCCAGCAGGCCCGCGGTCACCCCCAGCTGCGCGAACAGCAGCCAGCCGCGGCGCTGGCCGAGCCGCGCGAAGCCGGGGATCCGGCCGTGGTCGAGCAGCGGCGCCCACACGAACTTGAACGCGTAGGTCATGCCGGCGCTGGCGATCATGGTGATGTCTTTCAGCTCGATGCCGTTTTCCTTCAGCCAGTACGCCAGCGTGCCGGCCACCAGCAGGAACGGCAGGCCGGAGGAGAAGCCGAACAGCAACATCGTCCACGCCGCCGGCTGGGCGAACGCCCGCCATACCGATGGCTTCGCCGGCCGGCCCGCCGCCGACTCAGTCGGCATAGTCGACGGTGTACGGTGCGTGGTCGGAGAAACGCTCGTCGCGGTAGATCGAGCAGGCCTTCAGGCGCTCGCGCAGGCCCGGCGAGACGACCTGGTAGTCGATCCGCCACCCCACGTTGTTCTCGCGTGCGCGACCGCGGTTCGACCACCAGGTGTACTCGACCGCGTCCGGCTTGATCGCACGGAAGCTGTCCACCCAGCCGCGCTCGTGGAACAGCAGGTCCAGCCACGCGCGCTCTTGCGGCAGGCAGCCGGAGTTCTTCTGGTTGGATGACCAGTTCTTGATGTCGTTCTTCGTGTGCACGATGTTCCAGTCGCCGCAGATCACGTAGTCGCGGCCGTTCTTCAGCCACTTGTCGAAGATCGGCGTGATCCATTCCATCGCCTTGAACTTGAACTGCTGGCGCTCGTCGCCGGAGGAACCGGACGGGAAGTACAGCGAGACCACGCTGAGCTTGCCGAAGCGCGCCTCGATGTAGCGGCCCTCGTTGTCGAACTCGTCCCAGCCCAGCTCGGTGAGTACCTTGTCCGGCTCGCGCCTGGCGTAGATCGCCACGCCCGAGTAGCCCTTCTTGCTGCTGGCGTCGCGGTAGAAGCAGTGGTGGCCGTCGGGGCGGAACATCGCGTCGGTGAGCTGGTCTTCCTGTGCCTTGGTCTCCTGCAGGCAGACCACGTCGGCGCGCTGCTTGCGCAACCAGTCGAACACGCCCTTGGTCGCGGCCGAGCGGATGCCGTTGGCGTTCAGGGTGATGATGCGCATGCTGACTCCCGGGGCGATGCGTCCATCATAGCAATCGCGCCGCCCCCGTCCGCACCGTCACGGGCTGTACCATGGCGCCCGCCGTCCGGCTTCCACCGCTTGCGAGATCCCCCGTGCACGACTACCAGCGCGACTTCATCAAACTCACCCTTGAGCGCGAAGTGCTGCGCTTCGGCGAGTTCACCCTGAAATCCGGCCGTCAGAGTCCGTACTTCTTCAACATGGGGCGGATCGATTCCGGCGCCGCACTGGCCCAGCTCGGCCGCGCCTACGCCGCCGCCATGGTGAACGCCGGCATCGCCGTCGACATGCTGTTCGGCCCCGCCTACAAGGGCATCGCGCTGGCCGCCGCCACCGCCATCGCGCTGGCCGACCACCACGGCCGCGACCTGCCGTGGGCGTACAACCGCAAGGAGGCGAAGGATCACGGCGAAGGCGGCGTGCTGGTCGGCGCCCCGCTGAAGGGCCGCGTGCTGATCGTCGACGACGTGATGACCGCCGGCACCGCGGTGCGCGAATCGCTGGCGCTGATCCGCGCGCACGGCGCCGAACCGGCCGGCGTGCTGATCGCGCTGGATCGGCAGGAACGCGGCCAGGGCGAGCGCTCCGCCGCGCAGGAGGTGGCCGCCGACTACGGCATCCCGGTGATCGCGATCAGCGGTCTCGACGACGTGCTGGCGTATGCCGGCGAGCAGCCGCGGCTGGCCGCCGAGCACGCCCGCCTGCTGGCCTACCGCGAGCGCTACGGGGTTCAGCGCTAGGTTCACCGTCCGCCGATAGACTCCGGCGAACCCGGTCACAGTGGCGGCAACGGCCGCCGCCATGCCGCTACGCGGCGCGGCGGCGCTGGATATACTGGGCAACGAGAGAGGTATCCATGCGCAAACCATTGCTCGTCATCGCTGTCGTCGTGCTGGCCACGAGCCTGTCGGCGCACGCCCAGAACACCGGCAACGTCCGTTACAAGTGGCTCGACGCCCAAGGCCTGGTGCACTTCAGCGACAGCCTGACCGCCGAGGCGATGAAGTACGGCTACGACCTGGTCAACGACCGCGGCCTGGTGGTGCAACGCGTGCCGCGCCAGTTGAATGCCGCCGAACGCGCCGCCGCCAACAAGCTGGCTGCCGAACAGGCGGCCAGGGAACGCGCCGCGAAGGAACGCGCGAACGCCGATGCGCAGATGCTGGCGGCCTACCCGGACGAAGACTCCTACCGGATCTCGCAGCAGCAGGCGCTGGAAACCATCGACCAGCAGATCCACACCTCCCAGATCAACCTGCGCACCCAGGAGAAGGCGCTGACCGACCTGCTCGGCCGCGCGGCCGACCTCGAGAACGCCAAGAACCCGGTGCCGAAGTTCCTGGCCGACAACATCGCGCAGCAGCGCAGCGTGGTGGCCGCGCTGCGCGACACGCTGCACCGCCAGCAGGCCCTGCGCAGCGACACCGAACGGCAGCAGGTCGCGCAGCTGGCGCATTACCGCGAAGTCAGGGCCGCGCAAGAACGGGCGGCGGAGTAGGGCCGGCCGCGGCGCAGCCCGCGCGCGGAGGTAGCGGCCACCCAAGGGATGGCTCGCTGCGGGCGGATCGCCGGCGGCTAGAACGGCAGCTTCAATCCCGGATCCACCGCCAGCAGCTGCTGGCGGAAGACCTGCTGGATCCGCTTCAGCGCCGCGGCGTCGTCAGCCTCGAAGCGCAGCACCAGCACCGGCGTGGTGTTCGACGCGCGTACCAGCCCCCAGCCGTCCGGCCAGTCCGCGCGCACGCCGTCGATGGTGATCAGGCTGGCGTCCTCGAAGCTGGCCTGCTGGCGCAGCTGGTCCATGAAGCGGTAGTGCTCGCCCTCGGCCAGCTCGACCTTCAGCTCGGGCGTGGAGACGCTCTTCGGCAGCGTGGCGAAGATCTGCTCGGCGCTGCGCCCCTGCAGGTCGCCGGCGAGGATCTCCAGCAGCCGCGCGGCGGCGTAGATGCCGTCGTCGAAGCCGAACCAGCGCTCCTTGAAGAAGAAGTGCCCGCTCATCTCGCCGGCCAGCTCGGCCTGGGTCTCGCGCATCTTGGCCTTGATCAGCGAATGTCCGGTGCGCCACATCAGCGGGCTGCCGCCGGCGTCGAGGATCTGCCCCTTCAGGTGGCTGGTGCATTTCACGTCGTAGATCACCGTGGCGCCGGGCTGGCGCGACAGCACGTCGCGCGCGAACAGCATCAGCAGGCGGTCCGGGTAGACGATCTCGCCGGTGCGGGTGACCACGCCGAGACGGTCGCCGTCGCCGTCGAAGGCCAGGCCGAGGTCGGCGCCGCTGCTCTTCACGGCGAGGATCAGGTCCTCCAGGTTGTGCGGGTCGGACGGGTCCGGATGATGGTTCGGGAAGGTGCCGTCGACGTCGCAGTACAGCGGCACCACCTCGGCGCCCACGCCTTCCAGCACCTGCGGCGCGATCGCGCCGGGAATGCCGTTGCCGCAATCCACCACCACCTTCAGGCGGCGCTCGGCGAGCACGTCGGAGACGATCTTCTCGATGTAGTCCGGCGCCACGTCGACCTGGCGCAGGTTGCCCCCACCGCCGCCGGCCAGCGCACCCCCGGCGATGCGCTGGTACAGGTCCTGGATCGCCCCTTCGGACAGCGTCTGGCCGCCGACCACGATCTTGAAGCCGTTGTAATCCGGTGGATTATGGCTGCCGGTGACCGCCACGCCGCAGCCGGTGTTGAAGCGGTAGGTGGCGTAGTACACCACCGGGGTGGGCACCGCGCCGATGTCGATCACGTCCACGCCGGCTTCGCGCAGGCCGTTGGCCAGCGCGCCGGCCAGCTCCGGCCCGGACAGGCGGCCGTCGCGCCCGACCACGATTTCGCGCAGACCCTTCTCGGCCATCAGCGTGCCGATGGACTGGCCGAGCGCGTGCGCCACGTCCGCGTTCAGCGTCTTGCCGACCACGCCGCGCACGTCGTAGGAACGGAAGATGCTCGGATCCACGCCGACCACTGCCGTGGCCGGCGGCTCCGGCGGCTCCGCCGGCTTGACGCGGACCGGCGTGCTCCGCCGCTCCGGCAGCGGCACGTCGGCTTCCTCGACCGCCGGCTGCGCTTTCCAGCGCTGGCGCAGGCGCAGCAGATAGATGCCGCCGCCGAGGCCGAGCGCAGCCAGCAGTCCGCTCAGCAGCCACCAGCGCGGCAGCACGATGAACGCGCCGGGCAGGCCCGCGCCGACGCTGAACGCGCTGCCCGCGACCGGCTTGCCGACCGCCTCGGCCTCGGCCGAACTGGTGCCATGCGAGAGCAGTTGCACGTAGCCGCGGTCGTCGCCCTGGCGCAGGTCGAGCCGGCCACCGGCCGGCGAAATCGCTTCGAAACGCTGGCGCAGCGGCGCAAATGGCAGCTCGACCCAGGCCCAGGCCTGGGCCTGCTGCGGCGGACCCAGCGGAATCACCAGGCTGAGCCGGCGGTCGCCGTTGCCGTAGGAGACGCTCTGCGCCGGCGGCACCCCGTCCGCGCTCTGCGCGGCCATCAGCTGCGCCGCCTTGGCGTAGCCGAACTCGCGGTAATTGGCCTTGAGCACCTCGGCGAGGTCGCCGCTGTACAGCTCCAGCTTCTTTGCCTGCGGCAACTGCTGGCGCAGCGCCGCGGCGGATTGCGCCGGGTCGCTGAGCAAGGTCGCCGGGTCCACGCCGGCCAGCACTTTTTCGACCGCGCCGCGCTGGCTGGCGATCTCCGCCGTCAGCGCCTGCACGGCCTCGTCCTGGGCCTGGTGCACGCGGCGCACCGCATTGCCCTCGTCGGCGATCAGCCAGGTCTGCCAGGCGCAGAACAGCCCCAGCAGCAGCAACGCGGTGCCGCCGGCCAGCGGCAGCAGATCACGCCAGTCGACGCGCAGGTTGCGCAGCCGTTCGTTCGCGATGTTCAACGCCATACCGCCCCCGCGGCCATCACTGCGTGCGGCCCGGACACCCGGGCCAACCCCGCTGATTATCGGATACCGGTCGAGCCGAACCCACCATCGCCGCGCTCGCTGGGCGCGAAGTCGGCCACCACGTTCAGTCGCGCCTGCGCCACCGGCACCAGCAGCAGCTGGGCGATGCGGTCGCCCACCGCGATGGTGTACGGCTGGCTGCCGCGATTCCAGCACGAAATCATCAATGGCCCCTGGTAGTCGGCGTCGATCACCCCGACCAGGTTGCCCATCACCAGGCCATGCTTGTGGCCCAGCCCCGAGCGCGGCACGATCAGCGCGCACCAGCCCGGATCGCCGATGTGGATCGCGATGCCGCTGGGCACCAGCGCGCTTTCGCCCGGTGCGAGCGTCAGCGGCGCATCCAGCGCGGCGCGCAGGTCCATGCCGGCGCTGCCGGGCGTGGCGGCCTGCGGCAGCGGAATACCGTCGCCCAGGCGCGGATCGAGGATCTTCAGCTCGACGTCGATCATCATCCGCGCGTCGCCCGATAGCGTTCGGCCACACGTGCCACCAGCTGCCGCGCCAGCTCGGATTTCTCCGCCCGCGGCAACTCGACTGCACCGTCGGCCCAGTACAGGGTCAACGCATTGTCCGTCGCCTCGAAACCGAGGCCGCCACCCACCTGGTTCGCCGCAATCATGTCCAGACCCTTGTGGCGCAGCTTGCCCTGCGCGTAGCTCGCCACATCATGCGTCTCCGCGGCGAATCCGACCAGGAACGGATGCGCGGTTTGCGCCGAGAGGCTGGCCAGGATGTCCGGATTCTCGGCCAGGCGCAGCACCAGCTCATGGCCATCGCGCTTCTTCAGCTTCTGCGCGGCGACCTCCTGCGGGCGGTAGTCGCCCACCGCCGCTGCGCCGATGTAGATGTCCGCCGCGGCCGCGGCGGCCAGCACCGCCGCGTGCATCTGCGCCGCGCTGCGCACGTCGATGCGCTGCGCCACGCCCGGCGGCGTGGCCAGGCTCACCGGGCCGGCCACCAGGCTCACCTCGGCGCCGGCTTGCGCGGCGGCCGCGGCCACCGCAAAGCCCATCTTCCCCGAGCTGCGGTTGCCGATGAAGCGCACCGGGTCGATGTCCTCGTAGGTCGGGCCGGCGCTGACCAGCACCCGCAGTCCGGCCAGCAGCGGTTCGCCGAACGAGGCCGCCAGCGCGTCGCGCAGCTCGTGCGGCTCCAGCATGCGGCCGCTGCCGACATCGCCGCAGGCCTGGTCGCCGGCGGCCGGCCCAAGCATGTGCGCGCCGTGGCGGCGCAGCATGGCGAGATTTTCCTGCACCGCCGGGTGCGCCCACATCTGCTGGTTCATCGCCGGCGCCAGGTACAGCGGCGCGGCGCTGGCCAGGCACAGCGTGGTCAGCAGGTCGTCGGCCAGACCATGCGCCAGCCGCGCCAGCAGGTCGGCACTGGCCGGCGCCACCAGGATGCGCTCGGCCCAGCGCGCCAGCTCGATGTGACCCATCGCCGCCTCGGCCTGTGCGTCCCACAGGCTGACCCGTACCGGCTGGCCGGACAGCGCCTGGAAGGTGGTCGGGCTGACGAAGCGCGTGGCGCCCTCGGTCATCACCACGCGCACCTCGGCCCCGAGATCGCGCAGGCGGCGGACCAGTTCGCAGGACTTGTAAGCGGCGATGCCGCCCGACACTCCGAGCAGGATGCGGCGTTGGGCAAGACTCATGTAAGGCGGGCCTGACAATCGGCAGAGGCGTAGCTTACCGGATTCACCCGCGCACACCGCTGCCCGACCCGCACCGCGCGCGGCAAGTTGGGCGCATGAGCATCCGCGACTGGCCCGAAGGCGAACGCCCCCGCGAAAAGCTGTTGGCACGCGGCATCGGCGCGCTGTCCGACGCCGAGCTGCTGGCGGTACTGCTGGGCAACGGCAGCCGCGGCAAGGACGCGCTGGCGCTGGGCCGCGAGCTGCTGGCGCACGCCGGCAGCCTGGGCGCGCTGCTGGCGCGGCCCGGGCAGCCGATCCGCGTCGGTGGCCTGGGTCCGGCCAAGCGCGCGCGGATCGCCGCGGCACTGGAACTGGCCCGGCGCAGCCTGGCCGAGCAGCTGCAGGAACGGCCCAGCCTGGGCAACCCGCGCGACAGCGGCGACTACCTGCGCGCGCGCCTGCGCCATCTGCCCTACGAGGTGTTCGGCTGCCTGTACCTGGACAACCGCCACCGCGTGCTGGCCTTCGAGGAACTGTTCCGCGGCACCGTCGACGGCGCCAGCGTGCACCCGCGCGAGGTGGTGCGGGCCTGCCTGCAGCACAACGCCTGCGCGGTGATCTTCGCCCACAACCACCCCTCCGGCGTGGCCGAGCCCAGCGCCGCCGACCGCGCCATCACGCACGAACTGCGCGACGCACTGCAGCTGGTCGGCGTGCGCGTGCTCGACCACCTGGTGATCGGCAGCGGCGAGCCGGTGTCGATGGCGGCGCGCGGCCTGATCTGAGGGGCCTTCTCCCGCAGAAAAAAACGGCGTGGCACGAGCCACGCCGGAAGGCCGATTGGGGGAGGTGGGGAGAGCGGCATCCCCGGTCGCCATGTCATGGAGGGGAGTTCATGTGCTGGCCCGTTCAGTATCGCAGTGCCGCATGACAAGACGGTGACGCCAGCCGCCACCGCCGGCAGCGCCCGGAGCGCGCCAACTTATACACAAAATGGTGATACCGGCACTTGCCGGGCCTATCGTCCATGGACTCGAGATGAGAGCTTCAACTTATTGGCACACAAGATAAATTTCTTGCGATGTGACAGTCCGAGGCCACCCGCCGGCCGAGGCCGCCGACGCGCGGCGGCTTTCCCCACAGACTTATCCACAGCCCGGCTCGCCGCGGTGCGTCAAATTTCGGCGCGCTCTGGCCTACCGCCGACCGGCGACACGGGCCGTTCCGGCGCACGTTCGCCGACCGGCGCGTCTGTTAGGATTGCCGGTTCCATCACGAAACCGGCCCCACCGTGAAAGAACCGCTGCGCGAACTGGTGCTGCAGGCGATCCAGGCCCTGCAGGACGCCGCCACCCTGCCCACCGACCTGAGCCTGCCCGGCTTCGTGATCGAGCGCGCGCGCAGCCGCGAACACGGCGATTTCGCCAGCAACGTGGCGATGCTGCTGGCCAGGCCCGCGCGCGCCAAGCCGCGCGAGCTGGCCGAGAAGCTGGTCGCCGCCTTGCCGGCGAACACGCTGGTGGCGAAAGTCGAGATCGCCGGCCCCGGCTTCATCAACTTCTTCCTCGCGCCGGGCGCCTACCACGCCGAGGTGCGCCGGATCCTGGCCGAAGGCGAGGCCTACGGTCGCAGCGCCAGCGGCGGCGGCAAGACCGTGGGGGTGGAGTTCGTCTCGGCCAACCCGACCGGCCCGCTGCACGTGGGCCACGGCCGCGCCGCGGCGATCGGCGATTGCCTGAGCCGGCTGCTCGACGCCACCGGCTGGAACGTGAAGCGCGAGTTCTACTACAACGACGCCGGCGTGCAGATCGCCAACCTGGCGATCTCGGTGCAGGCGCGCGCCCGCGGCATCACCCCGGACGACAGCAACTGGCCGGAGAACGGCTACCGCGGCGACTACATCGCCGACGTGGCGCGCGCCTATCTCGACCGCGAGTCGGTGGTCGCCGATGGCGAAACGGTGACCGCGGCCGGCGACGTCGACGACCTCGATGCGATCCGCCGCTTCGCCGTGGCCAGCCTGCGCCGCGAGCAGGATCTGGACCTGCAGGCGTTCGGCGTGGGCTTCGACACCTATTTCCTCGAATCGTCGCTGTACACCGACGGCAAGGTGGAGGAGACCGTGCGCGAGCTGGTTGCGCACGGCCACACCTACGAGGACGGCGGCGCGCTGTGGCTGCGCACCACCGATTTCGGTGACGACAAGGACCGCGTGATGCGCAAGTCCGACGGCACCTACACCTACTTCCTGCCCGACGTGGCCTACCACCTGAGCAAGTGGCAGCGCGGCTACGAACGCGCGATCACCGAGCTGGGTTCGGACCACCACGGTTCGCTGGCGCGGGTGAAGGCCGGCCTGCAGGCGCTCGACTGCGGCATCCCGAAGGGCTGGCCGGAATACGTGCTGCACCAGATGGTGACGGTGATGAAGGGCGGCGAGGAGGTGAAGATCTCCAAGCGCGCCGGCAGCTACGTCACCCTGCGCGACCTGATCGACGAGGTCGGCAAGGACGCCACGCGCTACTTCCTGATCTCGCGCAAGTCCGACTCGCAGCTGGTGTTCGACATCGACCTGGCGCGCTCGCAGTCGAACGACAACCCGGTCTACTACATCCAGTACGCGCATGCCCGCGTCTGCAGCGTGCTGCGCCAGGCGCCGGAGAAGGGCTACACGGTCGACCTTGCCGACGGCCTCGCGCAGCTCGAGCGGCTGGACAACGAGCACGAGCAGATCCTGCTGACCGAGCTGTCGAAGTACCCCGAGCTGGTCGAGGCCGCCGCGGCGAACCTGGAGCCGCACCTGGTAGCCGCGTGGCTGCGCGAACTGGCCAACGCGTTCCACACCTACTACAACTCGCACCAGTTCCTGGTCGAGGACGCCAGCTTGCGCAACGCGCGCCTGGCGCTGGTGGTGGCGACGCGGCAAGTGTTGAAGAATGGGCTGGATTTGCTGGGCCTCGGCGCCCCGGAGAAGATGTAATGGCAGCACGCAAGGGCAGGGGCCGGCAGGCCGTGCGCAACGGCAGCAACGGTTTCCCGGGCTGGGGTTACGCGGTGATCGGCCTGGTCGCCGGCGCGATCCTGATGGCGGTGATGCTGCGTGGCAGCCTGCTGACCAGCCTGCGCAAGGCCGACGGCCCGCAGGCGAACCCGCAGGCCACCGCCGAGCGCGGCAGCGCGCCGGGTGTGCTCGAATCGACCGGCGACGCCGCACCGAAGAAGCCGCAGTTCGATTTCTACTCGGTGCTGTCGGAAAAGGAAGTGCGCATCCCCGACGCCGAGATCAGCGCGCAGGCGCGCGTCGAGCAGCAGCAGAAGCAGCAGGCCACCCAGCTGCAGACGCAGCAGCCGGCGCCGGCCACGGCACCGGCGAACGCGCCACAGGCGGTCAGCCAGGACGTCACCGCTGCGCCGGCCAGCGCGGTGCCGCAGCCTGCTGCCGGCAGCGGCTATTTGCTGCAGGTCGGCGCGTTCCCGAACGCCGCCGACGCCGAGACACTGAAGGCGAAGCTCGCGCTGCAGGGCTTCGTGGCCAATGTGCAGTCGGTCAGCATCGGCGGGCAGACCTACAACCGCGTGCGGCTGGGGCCGTTCCCCTCGGCCACCGAGCTGGAAGCGACCAAGCAGCGCCTGGCCGGTGCCGGGATCAACGCGATCGCGCTGAAGGAAGGCCGCTAGGCTCCGCCCTCCGACCGGCGCCCCTGGCAGCCGAGGCCGCGCCCGCAGCGCGGCCTTTTTGTTGCCTTAAGCCCACGTGATACCCATCCGCGGCAACCATCACGCGCCGCTTCGCCGACGCCACGCACAATCAGCGACTATCGCCCGTTACCGACATGCAGGGGATGTGTCAATCCACACAACGGGGCAAGTGCCCGGGGGAGGTTCGCATGAAGAGCAGCACGGTCTGGCTGGCGCTGGCGTTCGCGCTGTCGTGCAGCGGCGCGCAGGCGGCGGACGACGTCCGCGTCATCCGCGATTTCACCGACATGGTGGCGCCCGCCGACCAGCAGGCGTACGAGGCCGGCACCAAGAGCTTCAACCAGTGCCTGCACCAGCACGGCTTCAAGTACAACTGGACGGCGTGGTCGCACGAAACCGGCGACACCTACAGTTACTCCTACGTCTCCGACCCGGTGCCGTGGGCCAGCTTCGACGCTATGGACACCGCGATCAAGGCGTGCCTCGGGGTGATCAGATCCGACGTCAACCCGCACCTGAAGAGCGAGACCAGCGCGTTCCTGCAGGCGATGCCCGAGCTGAGCCACCAGCCCAAGGACGCGGGCCCGGCGCCGCCGCTGATCGAGGTCACCTACTTCACGCTCAAGCCCGGCCATCAGGCCGTGGAGGCCTTCACGGCCGCCACCAGAAAGATCGCCGTCGCCGCCGCGAAGTCGAAATGGCCCCACTACTACCAGATCGGTCGGGTGGTCCACGCCGGCGACGGCGCGCCCGACTTCATCCTGGTGATCCCTGACAAGAGCTGGGCGGACCTGGGCACGGAACCGGACCCCGGCGTGTGGAAGATGGTCGAGAACGTGTACGGCAAGAGCGAAGCCGACGCGATCCGCCAATCGATCAACGACGTGGTCACGAAGCAGTCTTCGCACGTGGACAGCTACAACGCGGAGCTGAGCTACATCGCTTCGGGCAAGTGAATCGCACCACCGATCGGGGCGGCCGTCAGGCAGGCGCGGTCGCCCGGATCCGCGCCTGCCGCTACACTGGCGCCCATGACCACCAAGACCGCCTGGATCACCGGCGCCACCTCCGGCTTCGGCGCCGCCGCCGTGGAACGCTTCGTGGCCGGCGGCTGGCGGGTGATCGCCAGCGGCCGCCGCGCCGACCGCCTGCAGCAGCTGGTGGACCGCCACGGTGCGGAAAAAGTGCACGCGGCAGTGTTCGACATGCGCGACGAGGCGGCGATGCGCGCAGCGCATGCGGCGCTGCCGCCGGAATTCGCCACCGTCGACCTGCTGGTCAACAACGCCGGCCTGGCGCTGGGCACCGCGCCGGCGCCGCAGGCGGACCTGGCGCAGTGGAAGCAGATGATCGACACCAACGTCACCGCGCTGGTGACGCTGACCCACCTGCTGCTGCCGACGCTGATCGCTCGCCGCGGCGCAATCGTCAACATCAGCTCGATCTCGGGCAGCTACGCCTACCGCGGCGGCAACGTGTACGGCGGCACCAAGGCCTTCGTCACCCAGTTCTCGCAGAACCTGCGCGTGGACCTGCACGGCAGCGGCGTGCGCGTCACTTCCATCGAGCCGGGCATGGCCGAGACCGAGTTCACCGTGGTGCGCACCGGCGGCGACCAGGCGGCGTCGGACCAGCTCTACGCCGGTGCCCACCCGATCACCGCGACCGATATCGCCGACACGATCTGGTGGATCGCCAACCTGCCGCCGCACCTGGACATCACGCGGCTGGAAATCATGCCGGTCAGCCAATCGGCCGCCGGGCTGCAGGTGCACCGCGACTGATTCGCCGACGGCGCTACGCTTGGGCGAATCGCGGCCCTATTGCATGAACCAGCCGTGGCTGACCACGATGCTCTGCCCGGTCAGCGCGGCGGAGGGGAAGGTCGCCAGGTACAGCGCGGTCTGCGCGATGTCCTCCACCGTGGTGAACACGCCGTCCACGGTGTCCTTCAGCATCACGTTGCGGATCACTTCGTCTTCGCTGATGCCCAGTTCCTTCGCCTGCTCGGGAATCTGCTTCTCGACCAGCGGCGTGCGCACGAAGCCCGGGCAGATCACGTGCGAACGCACGTTGTGCGGCGCGCCTTCCTTCGCCAGCGTACGGGCCAGGCCGAGCAGGCCATGCTTGGCGGCCACGTAGGCCGACTTCAGCTTCGACGCCTCATGCGAATGCACCGAGCCCATGTAGATCACCACGCCGCCGCGGTTGCCCGGGTACATGTGCCTGAGCGCCGCCTTGGTGGTGAGGAAGCCACCGTCGAGATGGATCGCCAGCATCTTCTTCCAGTCGGCGAAGGCGAACTGCTCGATCGGGTTGATGATCTGCACGCCGGCGTTGGACACCAGGATGTCCAGCGCGCCGAACGCGGCGACCACCTGGTCGGTGCCGGCGTTGACGGCGTCCTCGCTGGTCACGTCCATCGCCACGCCGAGCGCCTTGCCGCCGGCCGCGTTGATCTGCGCGGCGACCGCATCGGCGGCCTGCTGGTTGATGTCGGCGATCGCCACGCTGGCGCCGTTGCTTGCGTACAGCTCGGCGATCGCCTTGCCGAGGCCGCTCGCTGCGCCCGTGACCAGGGCCACCTTGCCGTTGAGACTGTTCATGCGTTGCTCCTTGGAAAGGATGGGGTTGGCGCGACCGCCCGATCGCGCCCATCCACCGGATTGTAGGCGCCGCCACGGCGGCCGCCATCGGACCTTGGGACAGGCCGGGCGGTCGCCATCACACGGTCAGCGCACGTCCTCGGCCAGGTAGGTGTAGGCGGTGAGCCCGCCGTCGAGCGCGTCGTACAGGCGCACCGCCTCCTCGCCGGCGAGGCCGGCGGCGGCGATGCGCTCGCGGTAGCTGGCGCGCAGCGTCTGCAGGTCGTAGCCGACGTAGTCGAGCATGAGGTCGGTGGTGTCGCCCCGGCGTATATGGGCGAAGGTGTAGCCGTCGCCGTCCACCCGCACGTTGACCGCGTCGGTGTCGCCGAACAGGTTGTGGATGTCGCCCAGGGTCTCCTGATAGGCGCCGACCATGAAGATGCCGAGGCGGTAGCTTTCACCGTGCCGCAGCGCGTGCAGCGGCAGGCTGACGTCCACGCCCTCGGCATCGACGTAATGGTCGATGCGGCCGTCCGAATCGCAGGTGAGGTCGACGATCACGCCGCGCCGCGTCGGTCGCTCGTCCAGCCGCGCGATCGGCGCGATCGGGAAGATCTGCCCGATCGCCCACACGTCGGGGATCGACTCGAACACCGAGAAGTTGACGAAGTACTTGTCCACCAGCTTCTCGTCCAGCTCGTCCAGCGCCTGCCGGTGCGAGCGCTCGGCCGGCAGCAGGCGTTCGCGCACGGCGTTGGCGATCGCGTAGTACATCTCGTCCAGCCGCGCGCGGTCGGCCAGCGCCAGCTGGCCCAGCGCGTACAGCGTCTGGCCTTCGCTCAGGTGGTGCTGCGCCTCGTGGAACAGCTCCAGCGCGGGGCGCCGGTCCAGTTCCTGCCAGGTCTCGCGCAACCGGCGCAGCACGGCCGGCTCGTCCGCGCGCGGCGGCGGAATCGCCCCGGCCGGCACCGGCTCCACCTCGGTCACATTGACCACCATCACCGCGTGATGCGCCGTCATTGCGCGGCCGGCCTCGGTGAGGATGTGCGGCGCGGCCAGACCCTCGGCCTCGACCGCCTCGGCCAGCGACTGCACGATGGTCGCGGCGTACTGCTCGATCGAGTAGTTGATCGAGTTGTGGCTGCGCGAGCGCGAGCCTTCGTAGTCCACGCCGAGGCCGCCGCCGACGTCGACGATTTCCAGCGGCACGCCCATGTGGCTGAGCTCGACGAAATAGCGGGTGGCCTCGCGCATGCCGTTGGCGATGTCGCGCACGTTGGAGATCTGCGAGCCCATGTGGAAGTGCTGCAGCTTCAGCGTGTGCTTGAGCCCGGCCTGCTCCAGGCGTTCGACCAGGCTGAGCACCTGCGCCGGCGACAGCCCGAACTTGCCCTTGTCGCCGCCGGTGTTCTGCCACTTGCCGGCGCCAATCGAGGCGAGGCGCACGCGCACGCCGAGCAGCGGCTCCACGCCCAGCGCCTTGGCCTCGGTGAATACGTGGTCCAGCTCGGACAGCTTCTCGATCACGATGTGCACGCGCAGGCCGAGCTTCTTGCCGATCAGCGCCAGGCGGATGTACTCGCGGTCCTTGTAGCCGTTGCAGATCACGATGGAACCGGGCCGCGCCATCGCCAGCACCGCCATCAGCTCGGGCTTGGAGCCGGCCTCCAGCCCGAAGCCATGCGCGCCCGCGGCGACCAGCTCGCCGGCCACGCCGCGCTGCTGGTTGACCTTGATCGGGTAGATCGCGGTATAGCCGCCGGCGTACTGCCACTCGCCGATGGCCTTGGCGAACGCCGTCTGCAGCTGCGCCAGGCGGTCGGCCAGGATGTCCGGAAAGCGCACCAGCAGCGGCAGCCGCAGGCCCTCGGCGCAGGCGCGCGCGACGATCGCCGGCAACGACAGCGCCGGGCCGTACGCGCCGCGCGGGCGCATCACGATGCAGCCGGCTTCGTCCACGTCCACGTAGCCATCGCCCCAGTACGGCACCGCATAGGTGTGGCGGGCGGTATCGACAGTCCAAAGGTTCGCCATCAGCGTTGCTCCTCGTGCAAACGAATGATGTCGTCGCAGCGGCGAGCCTTGACGCTTCAGCTCTACGCGAGCACGAGCCCGAACGACCGGAAGCCTCGCACGCCGCGGGGCCGATCGGGCAGGTCGGCGGCCGGCGCGCAGCGCCGGCGAGGCCGGAGCGCCATTGTAATGGGCGGCTGTGACGATGTGCGCAAGGCGGCGGCAAACGCTGCCGGTACGTTCATCGCCGTTGCCGCTACAATTGGCGGCCGTTCTCCTTCCATCCGGCTCAGCAGGAACACCCGCCATGTCGCAGCAGTCCACGCCGAACGAAGCCCGGCCCAACGAGGCCTGGTTCACCGAGGCCCATCAGGCCTCCGGCTCCGCCATCGGTTTCCGCACCGAGCAGCTGCTGCACGCGGAGAAGACCCCGTTCCAGACCATCGAGATCCACCAGACCACCGACTGGGGCAAGCTGATGGTGATCGACGGCTGCGTGATGCTGACCAGCCGCGACAACTTCCTCTACCACGAGATGATGACCCACCCGGCGCTGTTCACCCATGCGCGCGCCAAGCGCGTGGTGATCATCGGCGGCGGCGACTGCGGCACGCTGCGCGAGGTGCTCAAGCACGAGGAAGTCGAGCACGCGGTGCAGGTGGAGATCGACGAGCGCGTCACGCGCCTGGCCGAGCAGTACTTCCCCGAGCTGTGCGAGGCGAACGGCGACCCGCGCGCCGAGCTCCTGTTCATCGACGGCATCAAGTACATGGCCGAGGCCGAGCCCGACTCGCTGGACCTGATCATCGTCGACTCGACCGATCCGGTCGGCCCCGCCGAAGGCCTGTTCAACGCCGCGTTCTATGCCAGCTGCTACAAGGCGCTGCGCCACGGCGGCCTGCTGGTGCAGCAGAGCGAATCGCCGCTGGCCCATCTGGAGCTGATCAAGTCGATGCGCTCGGCGATGCGCACCTCGGGCTTCAGCGCGGTGAAGACGCTGCCGTTCCCGCAGCCGTGCTACCCGACCGGCTGGTGGAGCTGCACCATGGCACGCAAGGGCGGCGACCTGTCCGGCTTCCGCGAGCGCGGCGCGCTCAGCAAGAATTTCCCCACCAGGTACTACAACGCCGAGATCCACAAGGCCGCGCTGGCGCAGCCGGAGTTCATGCGCGAGGCGCTGGGGGAATAGGCCGGGACTCGGGATTCGAAAGACTCGCGGGGTTTGGCTTTGCCGAATCCCGTCTCTCGAGTCCCCCGCTCAGAACATCTTCGAGCGCACCTTCGGCAGCAGCACCAGCAGCAGCGTGGCGAGCGGGCCCAGCGGCAGCGACAGCAGGAACCAGATCAGCCCGCTGCGGTTCTTGCCCTGCGCCAGCGCGGCATTGATCAAGGCCAGCGTGCCCCAGCCGGCAAACCAGGGGGCACCTTCGCCGAGGATCGACAGATGTTCCACTACGCGTCTCCCGAACGATGACATGGAGGCGCGGCCGCGCGCCGGGGGGATTCCCATCCTAGCAAGCCTTGCCGCCGCGGTCCGTCTTCGCCGGCCGGCGGATCAGCCGCGCTTAATCCGCGCAGGGTATGCTGCGCGCTTTGTTCGCTTGCGGAGTCGAGCCCATGATGCATGGACGGCATTGCCTCGCCCTGATTTGCGCGTATTCGCTGGCCGTGGCGTCGGCCTTCGCCGGCACGCCGCCGGCCGGCAAGCACCGCGGTACGCCGGACCAGACGGCGCAGGCGCGCGACAAGGCCCAGCTCGCTTTCCAGCGCGACCTGGTCAGCGTGCTCGCGCCCAGTGGCGATCCGTCGCGGCTGCTCGGCGCCGCCCTGCTGGCGCGGCCGCTGTTCAACCAGCCGCCCAGCAACAGCTTCCACCGCCTGATCGAGCGCGCGGCGCAAGCCGAAGGCGCCGGTGCGGCAGTGAGTTGGGTGCGCCTGGCCGATTGCGATGCCGCCGCCGACGCCTGCCCGAACGACGAAGCCCTGCAGGACCTGCTGATCCGGGCCCCGGACAACGCCGCGGTATGGCTGCTCAAGCTCGGCGCCGATGCGCGGGCCAAGCAGCAGGAGGCGGCCCGCGAGGATCTGCGCCAGGCCGCCGCGGCGAAGCACTACGACGATTACGCCGGCATCAGCCTGCAGGCGCTGGCCAATGCGGCCGGCGCGCTGCCGCCACCCGCCACGGTGCTGGACCCGGCCCACGCCGGCGGCGCCGTCGGCATGCAGACCGTGCTGGCGTTCGGCCTGGCCGGCACCCAGCCACAGCCGAGCCTGCAGCTGGTCGCCAAGCTGTGCGAGAACGCCAGCGGGGACGCCTCGATCAAGGCCGACTGCGTGGCCCTGGGCAAGACGCTGGAATGGGGCTCCAGCCCGCTGGCGCGTTCGCTGGGCCTGCACCTGCGCGAGGTGCTGGCCGACGACCCGGCGCAGCAGCAGGAAGCCAAGGACGCCCGCCGCAACCTGGTCTGGCAAGTGCAGAGCTTCGCCCGCTTGCTGGCCAGGGCGCAGGACGACGCGGCACTGGCCCAGCGCCTGCTGGCGCTGGCCCGCAGCGGCGGCACCGAGATGAGCCTGCAACTGGCCGCCCTGCGCGACAACGGCATCCCCGTCGACGCGCCTGCCGAGTGGACACCCGGCGGCCGCGAATAGCGCGCGGGGAATCGGACCGGCAGGTGCTGCCTGCTCTGGCCATCCCCGATTCCCCCTTCGCCGATTCCCGGCTATTCCCCATTGCCGCCGCGCCGGCTAGGCTTGGGCCACCTTCCGTAGCAGGGGTGATCCGATGCTTACGACGCTGGTGGCGAGCAGCAAGGGTGGTTGCGGCAAGAGCACGCTGGTGACGCAACTGGCGTCGCACTGGGCCCAGGCAGGCCAGCGCACCGCGATCATCGATACCGACCGGCAGCACTCCAGCTTCCATTGGGCCGAGCTGCGGCCCGACAACGTTCCCGGCGTGCTGGCCTTCGACAGCGGCCGGCGCAACCTGCAACGCCTACCGGCGGACACCCAGCAGCTGCTGATCGACACCCCCGCCGGTTCCGGCGAGCGCGAACTGGAGCCGTACCTGGAGACGGCCGACGTGCTGCTGGTGCCGGTGCTGCCCTCGTCGTTCGACCTCGACGCCACGCTGCGTTTCCTCGGCGAGCTGCAGGCGATCCGGCGCATCAAGAGCGGCAAGCTGCCGGTGGCGCTGGTCGCCAACCGGCTCAAGCCGTGGACCCATGCCAGCCAGGACGCGCTCAGCCAGCTGGCCGCCGAGTCGCCGTTCCCGATCGCCGCGCAACTGCGCGACAGCCAGGCCTACGTGCTGCTTGCCGGCCTCGGCAAGGGCATCTTCGACTACCAGTCCGAACAGGTACGCAGCCATCAGCAGGACTGGAAAGCCTTGTTGCGCTGGATCAAGCGCCAGCAGCATTGAAGCGCGCTGCCACTCCCATCCCCACCGCGCGCCGCGCGCCACCAACGGAGTCTTCCATGCACGAACTGATCCTGCTGCGCCACGCCGAAGCCGTGCCGATGGAAAGCGCCGGCGGCGACGCGCAGCGACCGCTCAGCGTGCGCGGCGAGCGGGAAGCGCAGGCCGCCGGCTTGTGGCTGGCCGCGCACGGCCTGCGCCCCGACCGGGTGCTGTGTTCGCCGAGCAGGCGCACCGACGAGACCACCCGGCTGGCGCTGGCCGCGCTCGACGACGCGCCGGTGCCGCAGCAGGCCGGGGAAATCTACGACGCCACGCCGGGCGAGCTGCTGGCCCTGCTCGACCAGCACGCCGATGCCGGCACGGTGCTGCTGGTCGGCCACAACCCCGGCATGGAGCGACTGGTCGCGCTGCTGGTCGAGGGCCGTTCCGACGAATTCCGCGGCATGCCGCCCGGCGCACTGGCCGTGCTGCACCTGGACGGCGCACTGGAACCGGGCAATGCCCGCCTGGACGCGTTCTGGTCGCCCTGACGCCACCGCGCGCCCGGGCCCAGGGCCACCAGGGCGCGTGCTGACCATCGCCCGCACTCACGGACGCCGCACGCCCCATACGTATCATCCACGCATGCCCGCCCTGCGCCGATTCGCCTTCCCGCTGCTGCTTGTGCTGCTTCTGCTGCAGGGCTGCACGCTGTCGCGCGCGCAGATCCGCCGCGCCGACGCCGTGGTCGCCGCCCATGCCGACCGCAGCAGCAGTTGCGAGCGGGCCGACCATTGCGCGCTGCCCTCGCCGCTGCTGGCGGCGGCCACCGAGGCGCTCGCCGCCTCCACGCCGCAGCAGCCGGTGCACGTGGTCACCCTGCTCGACGACTCCGAGCCGGCGCTGGTCGCGCGGATCAACCTGGTGCGCGCGGCGCGCCATTCGATCGACCTGCAGACCTACATCTGGGATCAGGACGACGCCGGCCAGCTGATGCTGGACGAACTGGTGAAGGCCGCGCGGCGCGGCGTGCGCGTGCGCATCCTGGCCGACCAGCTGTTCTCCTTCAACGACCCCGACCTGCTCGACCGGCTGGCGCAGGTCAGTCCGAACCTGCAGGTGCGCCTGTACAACCCGACCTTCCACAAGGCGCGCACCCAACCGCTGGAGTTCGCTGCCGGCATCGTGTGCTGCTTCCTGCAGTTCAACCAGCGCATGCACAACAAGCTGCTGCTGGTGGACGAGCGCATCGGCATCGTCGGCGGGCGCAATTATCAGGACCGCTACTTCAACTGGGACGACACCTTCGACTACGTCGACCGCGACGCGATGATCGGCGGCCCGGCCGCGCTGCAGATGGCGGCCAGCTTCGAGCTGTTCTGGAACCACCCGCGCTCGCTGCCGCTGACCCACCTGCGCGACGTCAACCGGCGCATCCTTGCCGACCGCACGCCACCGACCTGGCCGGCCCCGAGCTACCGCCACCCGGCGCGCGTGGCCCGGGTACAGGACGACGCCGAGGACTCCGCCTGGCTGCAGACCTGGCTGGTCGATCCCTCGCTGCGGGTGGGTCGGGTGGACTACTTCAGCGACCTGCCGGCCAAGACCGACAAGCCGGACAAGCGCCGCGCGCTGGAATTCACCCACCACATCATGCGCATGATCAGCGAGGCCAAGCGCGAGGTGCTGCTGCAGACCCCGTACCTGGTGATGAGCCGACGCGCCCAGCACATCTTCCGCACCCTGCACCGGCGCAGCGACCCGCCGCGGGTGACCGTCTCCACCAACTCGCTGGCCTCGACCGACGCATTCGCCGTCTACGCCATGGCGTACAAGCACCGCAAGCGCTACCTGAAGAAGTTCGGCTTCGAAGTGCATGAACTGAAGCCGCACGCGCCCAGCGCCGGCGAAGACTACGACCTGGCCAACCTCGGCCTGGACGCCACGGGCAAACCGTCGTCAGCGGACCGCGCGAGCCGTGCCAGGCCGCCGTTCCGCCTGCTCGGCAGCCGCGGCAGCAACAACCAGCCGGCGCCACTGCACAGCCAGGGCCGCCGCTTCGGCCTGCATGCGAAATCGATCGTGGTCGACGATGTCTTCGCGATGGTCGGCTCGCACAACTTCGACCCGCGCTCGGACCACTACAACACCGAGTCGGGCGTGATCGTCTACGACCACGGTTTCGCCGACCAGCTGCGCCACAGCATCCTGCGCAGCACGCAGCCGGAGAACGCCTGGGTGATCGCGCCGCGGCAGCCGAAGGTGCCGCTGCTGACCGACCTCAACCGGGCGATCGGCACGATTTCCGAGAGCCTGCCGCTGTTCGACCTGTGGCCGTTCCGCTACGCCACCAGCTTCGAGCTCAAGCCCGGCTGCCAGCCGCTGCGCGCCACCGACCCGAACTTCTACGCCTGCTACGAGCCGGTCGGCGACTTTCCCGACGTGGCACTGTCGCCGAAACTGATCATCACCCGACTGGTCACGGCGTTCGGAGTGGGGGCCAAGGGCATTTTGTAGGCGCCACTCTCGCCAACTGTTGCCTCGTTCGAAGCAAAGAGCTTTCGTGCGCCTTCGGCGCGCGAGTCACTTTCTCTTTGCGTGCTCAAAGAGAAAGTAACCAAAGAGAAAGAGCACCCCGCTTGGCGCTTGCCGGGCTCCTGCCCGGCAAGTCCGTGAGTCGGGGCCGGGCTTTTCGACAGCACATCCATGTGCTGTCGAAAAGGAACCGACATCCTGTCGGTTCCCGCTGCGCGGCCTGTCGTCCCCGCCTCACCGCCGCGCAAGGGACCCCGGGTAGAGCAGCGGGCCTTCCTGGCCCGCACTCGGTGATGAAGCGGAAAAGCAGAAGCTCTCGCTCTTGCTCTGGCTCTTCTAAGGAGTGCGCGCAGGATGCGCGCTGCTCTACCCGGGGTCCCCTCTGCAGCGGCGGGCGGGCGGAGGAAAAGCCCGAAGGGTGGTTCGCATGAATGCGAACCAGTTTGTCGTCAGGGCAGGCGACGGCATGGATGCCGGAGTTGAGGCAACGCAGGAGCGGTTGCCCGATGCCCTGTCGACAAACCCCGTAGCCCGTACGCGGACTTTCCGGGCAGGCGAGGGCATGGATGCCCGAGTTGAGGCAACGCAGGAGCAGTTGCCCGATGCCCGGAAAGCGCGGAAGCGGGGTGGCCTTTCTCTTGGGTTACTTTCTCTTTGGCCACACAAAGAGAAAGTAACTCGGCTGCCGCAGGCAGACGAAAGCTCTTGCTCTGCCGGTGGGTCCATCGCAGACATGACGGATGAAGTGCGATGCCTGCCTTCGCAGGCATGACGAAGCGGGGTGGGGGGCTTGTCGATGTCATCGCGAGAGCGGACCGCTCAGGGAAGGCGCGTGGCGAGAGCAAGAGCATCGCGCGCGAGCGCGCTCCTACAGCGGAGACGCGAGACGAAAGCGCTTGAGCGCGCGAACAACGGAACGCGAAACGCCGGCGCGGCCGGACAAGGAAGCCTACGGCAGCTGCGCGACCCGATCGCCCCGCGAGGTGAAGCGCATCGGCAGCTCGCCGCCGAGGCCGTCAGGGTGGTCCGGCGGCACCGCGAAGCGCCAGTTGCGCACGCTGCGCAGGGCGTGCGCGTCCAGCACCGGGTCGCCGCTGGATTCGCTCAGGCTGGCGGCGCTGACCCGGCCATGGCCGTCGACGTCGACGTGCAGCAGCACGCGACCGTCGAGATGGCCGCGCAGCTCGTCCCACGATTGCGAGGTGTCGGCGGGCGTGGCCAGCGGCACCAGCGCCGGCGCGGGGGCGGCGACGGCGGCCTGCGCCTCGTCGGCGACCACCATCTGCGGCGACGCGCGTCTCGCCGGCGCCGCGCGCGGCGCCCGGCGCGAGCGGTGCGGCGACGGACGGGCGCGCATCGCGGTCGGCGTGTCGACCTGCGCGACATAGCGCGCCGGCGGGCCGGACCAGACACCGGTCTGCGCACTGAGCCAGTCGGTACCGGCGATGCCGACGGCCAGCGCGAGCAGGCTGAGGGTAGTGGTGGTACGCAGGCGGAACATGGCGGTCCTTATGCACCCCGCAGGGCGAATCGCGGCTGAAGCCGCCGCACCGTTCAGCGCTCGAGGATGGCGGTGACGCCCATGCCGCCGGCGGTGCAGATCGAGATCAGGCCGCGGCCCGAGCCCTTCTGCTCCAGCAGCTTCGCCAGCGTGGCGATGATGCGCGCGCCGGTGGCGGCGAACGGATGACCGACGGCGAGGCTGGAACCGTGCACGTTGAGCTTGGCCGGGTCGATGCTGCCCAGCGGCGCGTCCAGACCCAGCCGCTGCCTGCAGTAGTCGGCCGATTCCCACGCGCGCAGCGTGCACAGCACCTGCGCTGCGAACGCCTCGTGGATCTCGTAGTAGTCGAAGTCCTGCAGACGCAGGCCGTGGCGCGCCAGCAGGCGCGGCACCGCGACGGTCGGCGCCATCAGCAGGCCCTCGCCGTGCACGAAGTCCACGGCGGCGACCTCGGCGTCACGCAGCCACGCCTGCACTTTCAGCCCGCGCTGCGCGGCCCACGCCTCGCTGCCCAGCAGCACCGCAGCGGCGCCGTCGGACAGGCCAGTGGAGTTGCCGGCGGTGAGCGTGCCGTGGCCGGAGCTCTTGTCGAACGCCGGCTTCAGCGCGGCCAGTTTCTCCAACGTGCTGTCGGGACGCAGGAAGCCATCGCGCTTGAGGCCGCGGAACGGCACCAGCAGGTCCTCGAAGAAGCCGGCGTCGTAGGCGGCGGCCAGCTTGCGGTGGCTGTCCAGCGCCAGCTGGTCCTGCGCCTCGCGGCTGACGTGCCACTCCTTCGCCATCTGCTCGCAGTGGTCGCCCATCGACTTGCCGGTGCGCGGCTCGGCCACGCCGGGGAACGAGGGCTTCAGTTCAGCGAGCGAGAAGCCGCGCAGCGCCACGCGCAACTTGTCCAGCGGGGTCTTGGCGCGGTTCATCGCCAGCAGGCGCTTGCGCAGGCGCGTGCCGTAGACGATCGGCACGTCGGAGGTGGTGTCCGAGCCGCCGGCGATACCGGCCTCGATCTGCCCGGCGGCGATCTTGTTGGCGATGATGATGGCGTTGTCGAGTGAGGTGCCGCAGGCGCGCGCGGTGGTGATGCCCGGCGTGGTCGGCGCCAGGCCGGAACTGAGCAGCGCCTCGCGCGCCAGGTTCCAGTCGGAGGAGTGCCTGATCACCGCGCCCATCGCCACTTCGCCCAGCTCCGCGCCGTGCAGGCCGAAGCGCTCGACCAGCGTGCCGAGCACTTTCACCGACATGCCGAAGTTGCCGACGTCGGCGTAGGCGGTGTTGTTGCGACAGAACGGAATGCGCACGCCGCCGATCACCCCGACGCGCTTTTGCGTGTTTTCCATGCTCAGGACAGTCCACCACTCAAGTTTGTCAAGGCTAACCCGCCATGCCGCGCGGCGAAAGCCCAAATCGCTGAATGGTAGAATCGCGTCTCTTCGTCTTCTTGCGGACCTCGCCGGTGGAAACCAAAACGCTGCTCGCCCTGCCGATCGTGCTGGCGCTGGAACCGGCCGCGGGCGAGCCGACGGCGCGCATGAGCTTCACTCGCGACGAGGCTGCCGAGCTGGCTGCGCTGGTCGCCGCCGACCTGCACGGGCTGGTGCCGCAGGTCGACGCCGCGCGGCTGGCGCTGGCCGCCGCATTGTTCGACCAGGTCGAACTGCTGCGGCCGGGCTTCCCGGTGTGGAGCACGCTGGAGGATCTGGCGCGGCGCGTGCCGCGCGGCCACCTGGAAAACGTGGTGGCGTTCGGCACCCACGAGGGACACATGCCGGCGCCGGCGCTGGAACCGTCGTCGGCCTATGCCGACGGTCCGATGCGGCTGCTGCCGATGAGCCTGCTGGTGCCGGCGGAACAGGCCGAGGAATTGTCCGAGCAGCTGGAGGTGCAGCTGGTCGGCCGCGGCGAGATGGGCACGCACACCGCCGACTGGCTGATGCGCACGCTCGGCATCCAGCTGGAGCACGCGCGCTACTTCAGCCGCAACGACCTGCTCGCGCTGACCTGCGTGCAGTACGAGCACGTCAACCTGGCGCCGCTGTGGGCGCTGCTGGAGGCGGCGCTGCTCACGCCCGACCACCAGGAATCGACCATGAGCGCGCGCGGGCTGGCCCTGCGCTACGCCGGCGGCCAGGTGCTGGCGCAGTCGCCGTCGCAATGGCTGGCGGCGCAGAGCGGCGGTGACGCCGCCCAGCGCGCGCACGACTTCGCCGGCATCGTGTTCGAGCTGCGCCAGTACGCCGCGCTGCTCGACGCACACCACGTGCCGCTGCTGCTGTCGCCCGAGCTGGCGGCGGACACGGCGGTCAACGGCTGCCTGCTGGAAACCCTGGCCGCGGTCGAGCCGCGCTACGAACCGCCGACCTTGTTCGCGCACGAGGCGCCCGGTCTCGGCGTGGTGGCGGTCAGCGTGGTGCAGCGCGGCGACGGCGGGCAGGCGCGCGCGCTGGCACACGCTTATCCGCTGCGGCCCGAGGCGCTCGGCCCGCTGCTGGCGCAGCTGACCGACCACTACGGCATCGTCGCCGAACTGCACGCATCCGGCCGCATCGTGCTGGACGCCGACGGCCGGCTCGGCGCCCCGGCGACCGCCCTGCACTGAACTTCCAAGCGACCCGCTGGGCAGCGGCGAAAACTCGGCGCATGATGGCAGCGCGCCGACGGGGGGCGCCATGCTGACGGAATGACCATGCGGCCGCACGAGCCTGCCGAGGTATCGCCATCGCTTCCGGACGCATCCGACTGGCCGACGCGGGTCGCGCACGGTGCGCCGGTGCTGCTGGCCTACCTCGACCTGGAGCAGCGCTTCCGCTTCGTCAACGACACCCACCGCCGCTGGCTCGGTGTCGATCCGCCGCCATTGATCGGCCAGCGCCTGGTCGACGTGATCGGCCGGCGCAACCACGCGCTGGCCGAGGCAGCGCTGGCGCGCGCCTATGCCGGGCAGATGGCCAGCTACGAGGGCGAGCTGCACGACGGCCACCGGCGGCGCTACGCGCACGGCAACTTCCAGCCCGACTTCGACGCCGACGGCCGCGTCTGCGGCGTGTTCACCGCGCTGGTCGACATCACCGAGCGGCGCACGCTGGAACTGCAGCTGCACGAGAGCGAGCAGCGCTTCTTCGCCGCGTTCCAGCACGCCGCGATCGGCATGGCGCTGACCCGTCCGGACGGCCGTTTCCTGCGCGTCAACGCGGCGGTCTGCCAGATGCTCGGCTACCGCGAGGAGGTGCTGCTGCAGCTGGACATCGCCGCCGTCACCCACCCGGACGACCTCGCCGCCGACGCCGAACTGATGGCCCAGCTGCTGGCCGGCCAGCGCGAGTCGTACCAGCTGGAGAAGCGCAACTTCCACCAGGACGGTCGCGTGGTGCACATCCAGCTCAGCGTGTCGCTGGTGCGCGACGAATCGGGTGCGCCGCTGTACTTCGTCTCGCAGGTGCAGAACATCAGCCAGCGCAAGGCGTTCGAGGACGCGCTGCATCGCGAGCGCGAACTGGCCGAGGTGACCCTGCGCTCCATCGGCGACGCGGTGATCACCACCGACCCGCAGCTGCGCGTCACCTCGCTCAACCCGATCGCCGAGGCGATGACCGGCTGGTCCGGCATCGAGGCGCAGGGCCGGCCGATCGAGGAGATCTTCCAGCTGTTCGACGCGCGCAGCGGCGAGGCCGTGGCCAACCCGCTGCGCGCGGCGATCGGCCACAACAGCATCGTCGACCTGGCCGGGCGCACCCTGCTGCGCCACCGCCACGGCTTCGACACGCCGGTGGAGGATTCCTCCGCGCCGATCCACGACCACGCCGGCAACGTGATCGGCGGCGTGCTGGTGTTCCACGACGTCAGCGAGACCCGCGCGCTGGCGCTGAAGATGATCCACCTGACCCAGCACGACACGCTGACCGGCCTGCCCAACCGCAGCCAGCTGCACGAGCACATCGGCCAGGCGATCGCCACCGCGAACCGGCGTCAGCAGCGCGCTGCGCTGCTCTACCTCGACATCGACAACTTCAAGCAGGTCAACGAGCTACACGGTCACGCCGCCGGCGACCGGGTGCTGCGCGCGTTCGCCGCCCAGTTGCAGCGCTGCCTGTCCGGCGACGAGCTGCTGAGCCGCTACGGTGGCGACGAGTTCGTGGTGATGCTGCCGCACCTGGAGAGCGCCGGCGACGCGGCCAGCCTGGGCCAGCGGCTGATCGACCACGGCGAACAGACCCGCGTCGACGGGCTGGCCGAGCTCGCCCTGCAGCTCAGCATCGGCATCAGCGTGTACCCGGACGACGCGATCGAGCCGGACGGCCTGCTGCAGCATGCGGAGACCGCGCTGGTCGCGGTGAAGGCGCAAAGTCGCCACGGCTACCGCTTCTTCACCGCGTCGATGAACGAGCGCACGCAGATGCGGCGGCAGATCGAGGCCGCGCTGCGCCAGGCGCTGCCGCGGCACGAACTGCAGCTGTTCTACCAGCCCAAGGTGGACGCGCAGCACGGCCGCATCGTTGGCGCCGAGGCGCTGCTGCGCTGGCAACGGGACGGACGCGAGCTGTACCAGCCGGACCAGTTCGTGCCGGTGGCCGAGGACAGCGGGCTGATCCTGCCGATCGGCGCCTGGGCGTTGCGCCATGCCTGCCGCCAGGCGCAGGCATGGCAGCAACTCGGCCACGCCATCCCGGTCTCGGTGAACGTGTCGCCGCTGCAGTTCCAGCACCCCGAGTTCTACAACCAGCTGGACGAGGTGCTGGCCGAAAGCGGCCTTGCGCCCGGCCTGCTCGAGCTGGAATTGACCGAGCGCATGGTGATGTCCGGCGGCGAGGCCACCACCGGCTTGCTGCAGCGGATCAAGCGGCGCGGCGTGCGGTTGTCGCTGGACGACTTCGGCACCGGCTACTGCAGCCTGTCGTACCTGAAGCACTTCCCGATCGACACGCTGAAGATCGACCGGGTGTTCGTGCGCGACCTCAGCAGCGACCGCGACACCGCCACCATCACCGGCGCGATCATCGCGATGGCGCGCAGCCTCGACAAGGACGTGGTGGCCGAAGGCGTGGAGACGCCGGCGCAGGTGGCGTTCCTGCACCAGGCCGGCTGCTCGCAGCTGCAGGGTTTCCTGTTCGGCGCGGCCTTGCCGGCGGCGCAGTTCGAGGCGCTGCTGGCCGGAGCAACACCCCCCGCGCCGAGCCTGTAGATACCGTCTTGGCTCTCGTCAGGCAAGTGCGGTTTTGGGATCAAAAAGTTTGCCGGAACGGATGACGCCCCAGGCGATGTGGAGCAGCTTGCACATGGCCGCACCCAAGGCAAGCTTGCGCGG
>Ga0209916_1000932_pt1 | contig 33768 bp, 31 predicted proteins | sample ThiBio_1000_plan_FD_183956 | JGI IMG/M metagenome (GOLD analysis project Ga0209916, IMG submission 183956) | Wastewater bioreactor microbial communities from Cape Town, South Africa - Thiocy_solids_2 (SPAdes) | ecosystem: Engineered > Bioreactor > Thiocyanate-remediating > Anaerobic-Aerobic ... | reverse complement strand
CCACCGCGGATGATCCGTGGGGGTATGGGAACTCGCTGGAGTGGGCCACCTCGTCCCCGCCGCCGCGGCACAACTTCACCGCGCTGCCCCGGATCCGCTCCGAACGTCCCGCATTCGACCTGCACCACCCGTGGCTCGCCGAACGCCTCGCCGCGGAGGCCGCGGGTGGTCACGCCCGGGGCTGGACGCCGATCGACCGCGCGGAGCTGGACAGCTACCTGGCCCAGCATGCGGTCGAGGCGCAGCCGTCGGCGCGGCCCGAGCGCTGAGCGCCGGGTGGGCACTGCGCCCTGACGGTTCAGGTCACCGGTTCGACGTCGATGCGGTGCTCGTCGGCATTCACCGCCGTCAGGCGCACGGTGACACGCGATCCCTCCACCAGGTGATCGGGGCCGCACCGGGCACGCACCGGCGGGTCGTCCAGCAATACCGTGGCGCGATGCCGATCGGCGTCGATCTGCACCACGATCCCGCCGAACTGCTCCCCCACCCGACCGGCCAGCAGGAACTCCGACACGGCATCCGCACAGGCCCGTTCCAGGGCGTCCGAGACGCGGTCGGCGGCGGTCATCGCGGCGGGCAACTCGGGCAGTGCCGCACGCACCCAGTCCGGCACCGGCCGGCCGGCGTGCAGTGCCAGGCAGACCTCGGTGCCGAACCGGTCCACCAGCCGGCGTAGCGGGGCGGTGACGTGCGCGTACGGCGCGCCCACTCCGCCGTGCCCGGTCTCCTCCGGCAGCGTCCCGTCGAACGGGGTGTACCCGGCGCCTCGCAGCAGCCGCACAGCGTCCTCCAGGAACGCGGCCTCGCGCGGCTTGGACGAGTCCAGGGCGCTGACCACGTCACCGGGTGGCTCGTCGTTCGGCCACGGGATGCCGAGCACCGCAGTGGCCCGGCGCAGCGCCGCCACCTGGCCGCGGGTTGGTGGCGGCAGGGTGCGCAGGATGCCGACTGCGCCGCCGAGCATGATCCGAGCGGCGCACATGCCGGTCAGCAGACTGATCTCGGCGTTGTACTTTTCGACCGGGAGGATGGCGCGACGCTCCAGGGTCCAGTGGCCGTCCCCGTCCGGCACCACCTCGGAGTCCGGCAGGTCGAGGTTGATCGCGTGTCGGCGGCGGGCGGCCTCGGCGCGCAGCTTTCCGATCTCCGGCAGCAGCGCGATCGACGGATGCAATCGGCCGCCGTCCGCGTCGGCCTGGACCCCGGCGTAGTCCAGTTGAGCGCGGGACCGGACCAGGCTGCGGTGCAGGTCCACCCCCACCGGTTCGCCCGCACCATCTAGGTCGATGGTCCACAACACCGCCGGTCGATCCTGTTCGGGCAGCAGCGATGCGGCGTCCTCGCTGAGCACGGTGGGGTGCAGAGGCGTGCGGGTGTCAGGGCTGTAGAGCGTCATGCCGCGACGCCGGGTCTCGGCGTCGAGCGCTTGGCCGGGCGCGACGAATGCGGCGACATCGGCGATGGCATAGTGCACCCGGAACCCGTCCCCGGTGCGCTCAAGATGGACCGCCTGATCCAGGTCGGTGGAGCCCAGCGGGTCGATCGTCACCAGCGGAATCGCCCGGTCGTCGACCCGCGACTCTCGATGATCGGTGGGCCGGGAGGCATCGGGTGCCGGTGGCAGCCGGGCCGTGGATCGCGCCACCACGGTAGCGGCCGACTTGGCGTCGGCCAGCGCCTCGGCCGGGTAGCCGCGCGGGATGTCCAGCGAGTCACGGATCGCGGCGAAGTCGATCGGGGTCTGCGGGGTGCGGATCTTTCGGGCGAGCACGGCGCTCAGGGTACGGGGTCGGTTGCTCCGAACGGAGGACGGCGCGGCCGGCGAACCGTCCCACGATGTCCCGCGGGCCTCGGGACGTCGCACGGCGCATGCGCTGGCTACCATCACCGGGTGGCCGAATCACCGGACGAGCGCCGCCACGCCACCCCAGGGCCGATACCCATCACCCAGCCGTCCGGAGTGCCCGCGGCGCCGCACACCATTGTGCTGGACTGCGATCCCGGCCACGACGACGCGATCGCCATGATGGTGGCGCACGCCCATCCGGCCATCGACCTGGCGGCCGTGACGACGGTCGCCGGGAATCAGACGATCGAGAAGGTGACCCGCAACGCGCTCGCGGTGGCGACGGTCTGCGGAATGACGGACGTCCCGATCGCGGCCGGCGCGGCCGCCCCGCTGGTTCGGCCTGCTCGGGTGGCGCACGACATTCACGGGGAGTCCGGCATGGACGGTCCGGCGCTGCCCGCGCCCACCGTGCCGCTGGACCCCCGGCACGGGGTGGACCTGATCATCCAGACCGTTCGGTCCCGACCGCCCGGAACTGTGACGCTGGTGCCGACCGGCCCGCTGACCAATATCGCGCTGGCCGCCCGGCTGGCGCCCGACATCGTCGGCAGCGTGGCCAGTGTCGTCCTGATGGGCGGCGGCTACGGCGGCGGGAACACCACCGCAGCGGCGGAGTTCAACATCCTGTCCGATCCGGAGGCGGCGCAGGTGGTGTTCGGCGCCCACTGGCCGGTGACGCAGGTCGGCATCGACCTCACGCACCGGGCGACCGCGACCCCCGATGTGATCGCGCGCATCGCGGCGATCGGCGGGCGGGCCACTGCCTTCGTCACCGCCTTACTGCAGTTCTTCGGCGACACCTATCGCGCCGTGCAGGGTTTCGATGCTCCCCCGGTGCACGACGTATGTGCGGTCGCGTTGGTGGCCGATCCGGACGTGATCGCCACCCGGGCGGCGCACGTCGAGGTGGAACTGGCCGGGGCGCACACCGCGGGAATGACGGTGACCGACTTCGTCGGCCGCAACGGGATTGCGCTGGACCATCGGGTGGCGGTCGAGCTGAATCGGGACCGGTTCTGGGATCTGGTGATCGGAGCGCTGGCCCGCATCGACCGGGCGCCACGGCCAGGCTGAACTCCGTCGCCGGGTACCGGGTGGCGCATGACTCAAAGCCGAGTCACCAGCCAGAGGGTCACTACCCCGGCGGCCAGGCACGGCGGGACCGTGACCAGGCCCAGCACGGTGAACCGCCGGATCGACGGGCGCCACTCCTGCCGGTGTAGCACCCGACGCCACAGCAGCAGTGCCAGCGAGCCGCTGTAGGTCAGGTTCGGTCCGATATTCACCCCGATCAGGACAGCCAGCACGGACGCGGCCGCGGGATGCGAACCGAGCGCAGCCAGCAGCACCAGGGTCGCCGGCAGGTTGTTGATCACGCAGGCCAGCAGGGCGCCGACGCCGGCCAGGATTGCCAGCGACACTAGCGACGTGTCCCCCGGTAGCCGCGCGGCCAGCCAGTCCGCCGGCCCGTGACCGGTGGCCGCATCCACCACGATCAGCAGCGCCGCCACAAACAGCAGGAACAGCGGGTGGGCCGCGGCGATGAGACCGCGTGCCCCGATCCGGCCGGCGGCCACCGCCGGTATTGCCATCACCACCGCACCGAGCACCGCGACCAGGTAGGCAGGGACGCCGGCCAGCGGCGCCAGCAGGAAGCCGAACAGCACCATGCCCAGAATCGCCAGCGGACGCCGCGGCGCCGCCACGTCGGTGGAGGTGTTGGTGTTCGGGGCGGGATCCGGCTCCGCGGGGGATCCCGTCGTGGCCGGGGAGGTCCGGTCGGGCGGTGACGAGGCCGGCGGCGCACCCCGTCCCAGGTCGCGGGCAAAGAACCAGCGGAACGCCGCGTACTCGACGGCCAGGCAGGCCAGGAACGGGGCGGCCATCAGCCCGGCGAATCCGACGAAGGTCAGATCGGTCCGGTGGAATGCCAGCAGGTTGGTCAGGTTCGACACGGGCAGCAGCAGCGACGCGGTGTTGGACAGGTGAGCGGTGGCATACAGCGGCGGCGCCGGATCGACCCGCGCCCGGCGGACGGCGCGCAGCACGGCCGGTGTCAGCAACACCACGGTTGCGTCCAGGCTGAGCACCGCGGTGGTGGCCGCGGCCACCACAAACACCGACGCCAGCAGTCGGGCCGGTGAGCCGGCGCGGCGGGCGATCAGCGAACCCAGCCAATCGAAGACGCCCTGCGCGTCGGCGACGCCGGCCAGGACCAGCACGGCTGCCAGGAATGCCAGCGTGGGCGCGAACTGGCCTAGGGTGCCGGCGGCCTGGTGGGGCGACGCCAGACCCAGGACGATCGCGATCCCGGCGGCCGGCACCGCCACCACCGCCTCTGGCAAGGCCCGGGGCCGAGCCAGTGCCCAGGCCAGCACGACCACCAGCAGCAGCACACCGGTGACGGTCGCGGCGACGCCCGTCACCGGCGTGCCCGGTCCGGCGGCAGCAGCGCGTCCGAGCCCACCGACGAAGCGTACGGCGGGCACGCATCCGGGCGGCGCGCTGCCGGTACCATTGCTTCTGGACGAGGCAGCCGGGCGGCCGCGTCACCGGTACCGCGCAGGCGGGCCGGTGCCGAGGAAAGTCCGGGCTCCACAGGGCAGGGTGGTTGCTAACGGCAACCCGGCGCGAGCCGCGGGACAGTGCCACAGAAAGCAGACCGCCCCGGGGCCTTCGGGTCTCGAGGTCAGGGTGAAACGGTGGTGTAAGAGACCACCAGCGCCCCGGGTGACCGGGACGGCTCGGTAAACCCCACCCGGAGCAAGGTCAAAAGCGCCCGGTTTGCCGGGCGTGCGCAGGCGTGATCAGGGCGGCCCGCCCGAGCCTGCGGGTAGACCGCTGGAGCGTGCCGGCGACGGCATGCCGAGATGGATGGTCGCTGAACGGGACCGCCGCAAGGCGCCCGGGAACAGAACCCGGCTTACAGGCTGCCTCGTCCTATTTATGCCTATGACCTGCCGCGATGCGTTGGCTATGAGCCGTCGTGCCTTATCTGTGCCTCATAAGCACCGAGGACGGAGTCGACCGCGTCGCGGGTTCGATCATCCGAGTCGGGCCACAGATGGGAGTACGTGTCCAGCGTTTCCGCCGCGCTAGCGTGTCCGAGCCGAGCCTGAACCACCTTCACGGACTCCCCGTGCCGGATCAGCAGGCTGGCGTAGAAGTGCCGGAGGGCGTGCAGGCCTGACCGTGCCGGAAGCCCAAGTTCGCGAGCGATTGGTCGCCACAGAAACCCGAACGCCTGCCTGGTGACCGGTCTGCCACCAAGGGTGAACACCAGCGCACCGGGCTGCCGAGGGCCGTACTCCTTCAGGTGCGCCGCGAGCGCATCGACCACCACCGCGGGCAGCGGCACTACGCGGTCGCTGGCATCCGTCTTCGGCGGTCCGAACACGGGCGCCCCATCCCTGACGGCGACCAACTGCCGATCGACCTTCACCGTTCGGCGGAGCATGTCCAGACGATCAACCGTCAGGCCGAAGCACTCCCCCTGTCGAAGCCCCGTACCGGCCGCAAAGGTAACGAGTGTCTGCAACACGTCAGGAAGGGCGTCGCGGATCGCGCCGACCGTCTCGATTGGGAGCGGGACAACTCTCCGCCTGGTCACTTTGGGCAGCTTGGTTCCGCCGCACGGATTGGCGATGACCAGCCTGTCCCGAATCGCGGCGCCGAATACCGTGGAGATGATGCCGTGAATGACGCCAATCGTGGCCGGTGCCAGCGCGGAGCCCGACACGAGCGCTTGTACGTCGCTGGGCAGGATGCTGGAAATCTTCCTGTCCCCCATCACGGGGTAGACATGCCTTCGAAGCATCGTCTCCACATGAGCCGCGCTCGACGGGCGGTGAGGCTGCAATGTTCGCCACCGCTCCGCGTACTCGCGGAAGGTCACGTTGCCGGCCTTCGGGTCTACGTACTGCCCAGTGACGATGGCCGCGGTTTGCTCGTCCAACCAGCGCTGCGCGTCCACTTTCCGGGCGAACACCTTGCCCTGCTGCTTCCCGGTGGAGTCATAGAACCTAGCCCGCCATGTGCCGTTGGGGCGCTTCGTAATCGAGGCCATCAAGAACTCCTGTCATGCTTGCGCGGTATGGCCGGGAAGCCCATCGGCTGCAACCACTCGCTCAGATTCATCTCGCCACCAACCCGTCGCCTGGCAACAGCCGTCCGGAGGGGTCCTTGCCTACCGACTATCCGCGGGCCCGGACAAGTGCCGTCGTCTTGGCAGCCTGGCCGGCCGGCTTCAACGGCGCCTCGCGCAGGTCCGAACAGCTCCTTGTCAGGCTGCACCGGTCCGGCCGCTGCTAGCAAGAGCGCTCAGCCAGGCCTGGACCGCCCGTCGTTCATACCGGACGTGTCTACCGATCTTGAAGCTCGTCGGGCCGGTGCTGCAATGACGCCAGTACCGCAGCGTCGCTTCCGGTACGCGCAGCAAATTGGCGACCTCGTGCAGCGTCAATAGGGCGTCTCCACCGTCCGCGTTGTCATGATCGTGTTCGTTGCCCATTTCGTCCTCCCGTAGCTCTCACGGTCTCGCTACCGAATAGGGCACGGATGCGACGACTGTTGTGACACCGCTCGATAATCCACGGCAACCGCTGGCGCAGTGCAGGTGGGCTCTGCAAGCCCCGAACGACGCTGCGGGGGCACGGGCAAGCCAAACAGCCGCCGGGCAGTCGGCGGATGCCTGCGGATTGCTCGCGGCGCCTCGCGGCGTGCGCCGTCGTCAGCTTCCAAGCGCGCCAGTAGCAGGGCCAAGTCCGGACCGGCCCCACAGGACACGGCGAACTGGTCCGCAGCAAGCTCGCCGCGGCGACTGGCCCACGCATTGATCGTCGGACACGCCACCGCGCAGACCGCGACGGCGGTCAGCACTACGGCCGCGGCGAGGTGACCGTGCTGTACGGACTGCGCTATCGCGATCACCACGCCGCCGGCCACCACCACCGCCAGCATGCCGCGGGGCTGCCGCCGAGCGATCGGCCAGCACAGGCCGAGCACCAGGTGACGGGCGGCGCGCCACGGCCACGCCAGCCAAGCCACCGCCAGACCGTATCGGAGGCCACCGATGGCGTGATGGCCCAACTCGTGCAAGAGCAATGCCTCCATCTGGCGCGGCGGCAACGACCCGGACAGGAAGGCGGTCAGCGCGCCGGTCGTCACCGCCACGCTGCGCCGGCCGGCCGCGTACGCGTTGATGCCACCGTCGCGTTTCAGGTACAGATCGACATCGGTGACGGCAATTCCTGCGGCGCGGCACGCGGAATGCCACACAGGGTCGAGCGCGGCCCGCACGGCCCGACTGGGTGCGCGGAACCGGCAGCCGACGGCGACGGCCTCCCGCTCCCCCACCTTGGTGTGCAGCGCTGGCACAACCGCAAGCCACCCGACCAGCAACGACGATGACCACCCGCCGAGCGACACACACAGCAAAGCCAGCAGCAGCCCGCTGGCGAGGACCGCTAGTAGGGCGGCAGCGAGCCTGAGCCCCGCGAGATGCCGGCCCGCGGCGCTGACCGGAGATCGCGTCACGCGGACCATCCGTAGGCAGGGACCCACGGTGACCTCCCTCGAATGGCGACCACCGGCAGAGTGTCACACGTCTATGACACGGACCGTCCGCGATCAGGAGGTAAGTGGCTGTCGCAAGGTCCGCCGACGTCGCTCGGCCCCGGCGATTGCACGACCAGTCCGTGACCGATCTGTCACCGATGGCCTCGATTTTGTGCCCTAGAGATCGAGTGCGCCGGAGAACGGGGGCCACATGGATGGCGCGATTGCCACCACACCGCGGCTAGATCTCGGCGAGGGGAAACACGGGCCGGCCACAGTCCCGTGCCCATCGCGCGACGTCCTCGCGCAGCCATACCTTGCCCATGCTGAGCCGCGCCACCGGCGCCGGAAAGTCCGGTCCGGTCACCAGCTGGAACACCCGGGCGCGCTTGATCCCGAGCATGCGACCGATCTCGGCGGCGGCTACCACCAATGGCTCCACCCGCCAACACTATCCGTCGCGGCAATCAGACGAGCAAGCTATAGACTAGAAGTCCAATAGTGAGTGAACACAATCGCGCCCGCGGTGCCCGCCGCAATCCACCCGCGCTCACACGTGCAGCGCTTGAGGGCTCCCCCGTTCCGCCTTCGGAGGTCGCCATGGCCGGCTCCCCGGAGCGCCGCCACCGGGCGAGTACCGCGCGCCTTCCCGCAGTAGCGGTGGCGCGCGAGAACCTCCTTCAGCTGCATCAGGACGGCCATCAGACCCCATCTTCCGGGAGCCCAGAGCAGTGCGACGTGCCCAGCCGGCCTGTGGTGGGTTGCGCGCATCTCGGCCGACCCCATCGCCACGGCACCCGCGCGGCGTACGTCAAAGATCGTTGCCGATGCCTTGCCTGTACCGCCGCCAACGCCGTCCGAAGCCGAGAAATCGCCCGGGCTAAGGCGACCGGCCGGTGGCGCCCCTACACCGACATCGGCCCCGTCCGCGCGCACGTCGCTCGGCTCCGCAGCGCCAATCTCGGATACCGGCAGATCGCGCTCGCCGCTGGGACGTCCACCGGCCACATCCGCGAAATTGCGGCCACCAGCACCCGAAGCGCCGGCCGACCACCGATCACGCGTATCCGTGGCGAACTTGCCGAACGCATCCTGGCAATCAAGCCCGGAACTGCTGTCCCGTCGCCGAACGCGAAAATCACGGCCACCGGAACATGCCGCCGAATCCAAGCGTTGATCGCAGTCGGCTGGCCGTTGGCCGAGCTCGCGGCCCGCTTGCGCCGCAGCCCGAAGCGATTGGCCGCCATCCTGCAAGCCGAGCGCGTCACGGTACGCACGGCACGCATCGTCGAGCACCTCTACCGCACGTTATGGGACCAGCACCCACCGACCAGTACGCCGGAACAGCGCGACGCCGTCATCGCGGCCCGTCGGTGCGCTGCCGCAGCCCACTGGGCGCCACCGCTAGCGTGGGATGACATCGATGCAGACCCGGGGCCAGTTCCCAGCAAGTGCGCGGATCCCACGTTCCTCGACGAAATCGCCGTGGAACGAGCTGTTTGCGGCGACCACGTCGAACTCTCCGATCTGACCCGCGCCGAGCAGACCGAGGCCGTTCGCCGGCTGACCAGACTCGGACGATCCATCCGCGAAATCGCTGATCAGCTGGCCACCACCGAGCGAACCGTCGCGCGCCGCCGGACTGCCGGCGGTGACCCCGCTTGAATTGACGGATAGCTATGCCGGTCGCCCACGGCGCATTCACGGGCAGGTGCCTACTGGACGTGCGGCGGGCTGGGCTGCTCCCTGCCACGCGCCCGCTCTCGGATCTTGCGATCTGCATGCGGTGCCGGCATAGGGACAACGGCGACCATTCAGCGCCCAGCCGCGACCGTTACCCCGAGCGAACCGCCAGGATCTGGTCCACCCCCATGCGGCCGGGTGTGAAGGCCAGTGCGCTGCCGGCCAGGTAGAGCCGCCACACCCGGCAGACATCCTCCCCCAGCAGCGATACTGCCCGATCCCAGTGCCGCTCCAGATTCGCCGCCCACGCGTCAATAGTCCAGGTGTAGTGCTCTCGGAGTGCCTGCACGCCTCGGATCTCGAGCCCTGCTGCCGCGAGCAGGCCGACCGTGGTTGCCAGTGGCTTCATATGCATGTCCGGGGCGATCCATGTGCGGATGAACGGTCCGCCGTCGGGCGCGATCCCGGTCCTGGACATCTGCTGCACTAGTGCAAGTCCGCCAGGACGCAGTGCGCGGCAAAGCAAATCGGCGAAGCCAGGGTATTCCCGATCCCCGACGTGCTCCCCCATCTCCACGGAGGTGACCGCGTCGAACCCGCTGACGTCCGTCAGCTCCCGGTAGTCGGCCCGCCATACCGTCACGGCGCTGGAGAGCCCTTCGACGTCGACTCGTCGGGTCAGGTACGCGGCCTGCTCCGCGGACAGCGTGACGGCGGTGACCGTCGTGCCGAAGTGTCGCGCGGCGTGGCACGCCAGCGATCCCCAGCCACACCCGATATCCAGCAATGTGCTGCCGGTGTGCAGTTCGAGTTTCCGGCAGATCAGGTCCAACTTCGCTCGCTGCGCGTCCGCCAGGCTCTGACTCGGCTCAGCGAAATACGCGCAGGAGTAGGCCATCGAGTCGTCCAGGAGCAGTTCGTAGAACGCCGGGGGCAGGTCGTAGTGGTGGGCGATCACGGCGCTGTCACGCGACCGGGAGTGCCGTCGGCCGGTGGTGCGGATCGGGTGGGCCGCCCGTCGGGGCGGCGGACCGAGGGCTCCGAGACGGACCGCTGCGAGCGCGACATTGAGCCACCTTGCGGCTCCGGGTCGGATCGGTGTGTCGGGACGGTGTCGGACCACTGACCGCAGCGCCTCGAGCGCCTCGGTCAAGTCCCCGTCGACGTCCAGGTCACCGGCGATGTAGGCGTCGGCGAGTCCGAGTTCTCCCGGTCGATAGACCATCCTTCGGATGGCGCGACGGCTGCGCAGCACCGCCGCCGGTCCGACTGCTGGACCGGTCACGCTGCCGTCCCACGCGTGGATCCGGATGGGCGTCGGACTCCCGGTCACCGCTCGTACCGTCAGGCCCACCCGATCCGCCACCGTGACCACCGCGACTTGCCTCCTCCGCCGGCTCGGGACGTCCGTGTGGAAGCCCCACCGTTGCCGATTCGGCGCCGAACCGGTCGGAGATGGGTATTCGGGGGGCGCAGACCAACCGATCCGTCCGGCCCACCCATCCGGCAGGGTGTTCTGCTCCGAATGAGCAAGGACGGGAGAGGATGGGACCCATGCCACAGCGACACCTGTCCGCCGTGCCTGGTGGTGACGACGAGTCGCCACCCGCCGCATGCGCGGCGCCGCGTGCGGCTGGTGCCACGCCGCGCGGGGACCACCGCGATTCGGGGCGGCCGGAGGAGCTGCTGCGCCGCGTCGCACTGGGAGAATCGGAGGCGTTCGACCAGCTGTACACACTGTTCGCCTCCCGCGTGTACGGGATCGCGCGGCGGGTGGTGCGCGATCCGGACCAGGCCGAGGAAGTGGCGCAGGAGGTGTTCCTTGAGGTGTGGCGCCGCGCGTCCCGGTTCGATCAGACGCGGGGATCGGCGACGGCGTGGGTGATGGCACTGGCGCATTCCCGGGCGGTGGACCGGGTCAGGTCGGCGCAGGCCGCCACGGACAGGGAGGTCCGGGCCGGCCGGGCCGCGGTGGAGCGGGACATCGATTCGACGATGGAGGCCGTCGAGCACCGTTGGGAGCGGGCGGCGGTGCGCCACTGTCTGTCCACGCTCACGGAGCTGCAGCGGCAGTCGGTGACGATGGCCTATTACAGCGGCTACACCTACCCGGAGGTCGCCACCTTGCTGGGCGCGCCGTTGCCGACGGTCAAGACCCGGATGCGTGACGGGTTGATCAGGTTGCGCGACTGTCTGGGGGTGTCGCGATGACCGCCGCCGTGCACCTGGATGCGGCCGCCCGCGCTCTGGACTCGTTGCCCGAGGCCGAGGCCGTGGCCTTCGACGCACACCTAGGCGAGTGCGAGACCTGCGCGGTCGAGTATGCCGAATTCCTCGCCACCGCCGCCGTCTTGGGATCAGCCGCGGCCGAGACGCCGCCCGAAGGGTTGCGCGAGAAGGTGATGCGGGCGGTCGCGCGCACCCCGCAACTGCCCCCGCTGATCGACGTGTCGACGACCCCGCCTACCGCGCCGGCACTCGTGCGCGACGACGGTGGCGATGATCCTGGTGGGCTGTTTGCTGCGGGTCGGCATCGACGGACCGCGCGCTGGTGGCGCCGGCCGGTGCCGCTGGTTGCCGCGGCGGTGGCCGCTGCGATCATCGCCGGCGGCGTGGTGGTTGCGACCCGCTCGAGTGGGCCCACGCCGCAGCAGGCGGCGGCGCAGTGCGTCGCGGCAGCCTCCGATGCGCGCGTGCAGCATCCGAGCGTCGGGTCGGGCGGTTCGGTGACGGTGGCCAGGTCCTGTGACGCCGCGGTCGTTCAGGTCGCCTCGATGCCTCAGTTGCCGCCCGGCCGGGCTTACCAGCTTTGGGTGATGGCCGGCAGCGCGGCACGGTCCGCCGGAATGGTGGCGAACGTGGAGAACTCCGCACGTCGGATCGTCGTGACCGGCATCGCGGCGAGCGACACCGACATCGGCATCTCCGTGGAACCGTCGGGAGGGTCGAAGGCTCCCACCACCGCGCCGGTCTGGGTCGTGCCCTTGACCAGCTGAGCTCACCCGGACAGCGCCCGCCGGGGGCGGTGAGTCTATCGACGGCACCGCCTCGGGAAGGCGCCTGCGCGCCCTGCTCAGAGGGTCAGATACAGATTGACCTGGTGAAACACATCCCGGTAGTTCACTTGAGGGCTCCGAAATCACCGGCACAGTGGGAAAAAAGTGGGCACGGGAATGATCTTGGGGGCCCGGGGTGGGCGCAGCCGACCAATCCTTCCCGTTCGACCGCGACCACGCGCCGAACGTCGGCGACGCCCAGCAGCACAGATCATCGGTGCCGTCGCCTCGCCACTACTGCGCCAGCACGTGGGCGCAAGTCCAGCGGCAGGTCTGGGCCGGCCGCCACTCCTCCCGATCCTCGTACACCAGCCGGACCACGAAGCGCACCATGCGGCCGTTCGGGCCCAACGGCACCTGGTCGAGCTCGGCGGCGTTGCGTGGTCGCGCTAGTGGCGGGTAGCCCTCAGCCCACGCGTGACGTGTCAAGAAGGCATCAAGATTCCCGCAGCGGCTGTCAAGATGCCGTCAGGATGCGCCGGTGTTGCCCGGAACCTTCCTACCGTCGTCGTCGAAGGTCGTCGATAGGAGGGGCGTGATGGACTTCGCCGCGGGGATTCTCGCCCTGTTGCTGCTGGGTTATCTGGTCGTGGCGTTGATCCGTCCGGACCGGTTGGGATGACCGGATCTGTGGCGGCTGCAATCCAGATCGCGGTGTTGGTGGCCGCTCTTGCGCTGGTGCATGTCCCGCTAGGGGATGCGATGGCGGCGTTGCTGCGGCCGGGGAGGCATCTGGCGGTGGAGCGCAGGTTGTACCGGTTGGTGGGGGTCGATCCGAACGCCGACCAGCGCTGGAGCACGTATCTGCTGTCGGTGTTGGCGTTCTCGGCGGCTGGTGGTGGCTTGTTGTGGGCCGTGTTGTCCGCGCAGCGGTGGTTACCGCTGGATCTGGGTCGGTCCGGTATGCCTGCGGCGCAGGGTTTCAACACGGCGGCCTCGTTTGTGACAAATACCAATTGGCAGTCCTACGCGGGGGAATCGGCCCTGGGTATTGGGGTGCAGGCGTTCGGGCTGACCGTGCAGAACTTCCTGTCCGCGGCGGTGGGCGTGGCCGTCGCCGCGGCGCTGATCCGCGGGTTGATCAGGCGACGCACGGCCCGCCTGGGCAACTTCTGGGTGGATCTGACCCGGCTGTCGCTGCGGCTGCTGCTGCCACTCGCGGTCTTGGGCGCGATCGTCCTGGTATTGACGGGGGTGATCCAGAACTTGCGGGCACCATTCACCGTGACGACGCTGAGCGGCGGAACGCAGACGCTGCCGGGCGGTCTGGTCGCTTCCCAGGAGGCGATCAAGGAGTTGGGCACCAACGGCGGCGGATTCTTCAACGCGAACTCGGCGCACCCGCTGGAGAATCCAACAGCCTTCAGCAATCTGTTCGAGATCTTCCTCCTACTGATGATTCCGTTCTCGCTGCCGCGCGCCTTCGGCACCATGGTCGGCAGCCGCAAGCACGGGCTGGCCGTACTGACCGCGATGGCAGTGCTCTACGCGGGGTCGTTGGCCGCGACCCTGGCGGTGGAGAACGCGCATCCGGGGGCGGCGTTGCAGGCTGCCGGCGGTGCGATGGAGGGCAAGGAGTACCGGTTCGGGGTGCCGGCGTCGGTGCTGTTCGCGGTGTCGACGACGCTGACCTCGACCGGCGCGGTGGACTCGATGCACTCCTCCTATACCGGGCTCGGCGGGGGGATCCTGCTTCTGAACATGCTGCTGGGTGAGATCGCCCCGGGGGGAACGGGTTCCGGGCTGTACGGGATGCTGATCCTGGCGATCGTCACGGTCTTTGTCGGCGGGTTGATGGTCGGCCGCACCCCGACCTATCTGGGTAAGTCCATCGGCGGCAGCCAGATGCGCTGGGCGGCCGGGTATCTGCTGGTGACGCCCGCGGTCGTGCTGCTGGGCACCGCGGCAGCGCTGCTGGTGCCATCGGCAACGGCGGCAGCGTTGAATGCCGGGCCACACTCCCTGACCGAGGTCGCCTATGCGTTTGGTTCCGCGGCGAACAACAACGGCTCGGCGTTCGCCGGGCTGAATGCGAACACAGCCTTCTACAACATCACCCTGGGTATTGCCATGCTGCTGGGCCGGTTCGTGCCGATCGCCTTCGTGCTGGGGCTAGCCGGCTCGCTGGCATACCAAGACGTTCGCCCAGATGACGCCGGAACACTGCCCGCCTACCGGCCGCAATTCGTGGTGATGCTCGTCGCGGTGGTGCTGCTGGTGGCCGGCCTGACCTACGTGCCGACCCTGGCCCTCGGGCCTTTGGCGGAGGGATTGTCATGAACACGCCGCTCGCGTCAACGGTCACGGAACCGGCCGGCAACCCCAAGGACCCCCCGCCGGACAACGCCAACGGCCCCGGAATGCCACCGACTCCGGTGCGCGTCGGGGCGGGCGCGTTCCGCATTCGCAGCCTGTACCAGGCGCTGCCGGATGCACTGCGCGGCATGGACCCGCGGCGGATGATCCGCCGACCGGTGATGTTCGTCGTGCAGGTCGGCGCCGCACTGACCACAGTGTCCTGCTTCCTGGAACCGGGTGCCTTCGTGATCGTCACCACCGCCTGGTTGTGGTTCACCGTGTTGTTCAGCTGCCTGGCCGATGCGGTAGCCGAGCGGCGCGGACGAGCACAGGCGGCGACGCTGCGGGCCGGCCGGGCCAGCCTGACCGCCCGACTGCTTGCCGACGACGACTCCTACCAGACGGTCCCCGCCTCCACCTTGCAGGTCGGCAGCCGGGTGATATGCACTGCCGGTGACGTGATCCCCGGAGACGGAGACATCATTGAGGGCGCCGCGAGTGTCGACGAGTCCGCGATCACCGGCGAGTCCGCGCCGGTGATCCGCGAGTCCGGCGGGGACCGGTCGTCCGTGACGGGCGGGACACGGGTGCTGTCCGACCAGGTGATCATCCGGATCACCGCGCCGTCAGGACGCTCCTTCGTGGACCGCATGATCGCGCTGGTCGAGGGCTCGGTCCGCGGCCGCACGCCCAACGAGATCGCGTTGAACGTGCTGCTGGCCACGTTAACCATCGTCTTCCTGCTGGCTGTGGTCGCGCTGCAGCCGATGGCAGCCCATGCGGGGTCGCCGCTGCAGATCGTGGTATTCGTCAGCTTGTTGGTCTGCCTGATCCCGACCACCATCGGGGCACTGGTGTCGGCAATCGGGGTCGCCGGGATGGATCGGCTGGTACAGCACAACGTGCTGGTCGCCAGCGGACGGGCGGTGGAGGCCGCCGGTGACGTGTCAACCTTGCTGCTGGACAAGACGGGCACCATCACATTCGGCAACCGGCGCGCGGTTGAGATCGTGCCGGCCCCCGGCGTGGACCTGGGTACCGCCGCGCGGGCGTGTCTGCTGTCGTCGCTGGCCGATCCCACCCCGGAAGGCCGCTCCGTGGTGGATCTGTGTCGCGAGCGGTACGGGCAGGACGTGCCTGCGGCGCAGCGACTGGCCGCGGCGGGGAGCGCGGTGCCGTTCACCGCGGCCACCCGCATGAGCGGGGTCGACCTAACCGGCGGCGCCGGATCGGAGTCCATCCGCAAGGGTGCCACCTCCGCGGTCGCCAACTGGCTTGCGGCCAGCGGAACCGTTCTACCGGCGCGGATCATCGAGCAGTCCGATGGGATCTCCGAAACCGGCGGAACCCCGCTGGTCGTCGCCGAAACCGGTCGCACACTCGGGGTGATCCACCTCAAGGATGTCGTCAAACCCGAGATGGCTGCGCGATTCGCCCAGTTGCGTGCGATGGGCATTCGCACCGTCATGATCACTGGCGATTCGAAGCTGACCGCTCGAAGCATCGCACGCGAGGCGGGCGTGGACGACTACCTGGCCGAGGCGACCCCGGAGGACAAGCTGGTCTACATCCGTGCCGAGCAGGCCGCCGGACGGATCGTGGCGATGACCGGTGACGGCACCAACGACGCACCCGCCCTGGCGCAGGCCGATGTCGGGGTCGCAATGAACTCGGGCACCGCAGCCGCCAAGGAGGCGGGCAACATGGTCGACTTGGACTCCTCGCCCACCAAGCTGATCGAGATCGTGCAGATCGGCAAGCAGCTGCTGATCACCCGCGGTGCGCTGACCACCTTCTCCATCGCCAACGACGTCGCCAAGTACTTCGCGATCCTGCCCGCAATGTTCGCCGGTGTGTACCCCGGCCTGGCGGCTTTGAACATCATGCGGCTCGGGTCGCCGTCCTCGGCGATCCTGTCCGCGGTGATCTTCAACGCCCTCATCATCGTGGCGCTGATCCCGCTCGCACTGCGCGGCGTTCGCTACCGACCGGCGTCCGCCGCTCGGCTGCTGAGCCGAAACCTGTGGATTTACGGCCTGGGCGGGCTGGTTGTGCCGTTTGTGGGCATCAAACTGATCGATCTGATCGTCGGCCTCATACCCGGATTGGGATGACAAGGATGACGAAGGCAATGAGCGGTCGAGACATTCCGGACGGTAACGGAACCCACCCCGCAGACCGAGGCCGGCCGTCACCGCCCTCGGTGACCGCGGTCGCGGCGGTGACGGGGCGTCAGTTGCTGATCGCACTGCGGGTGCTACTGGTTATGACGATGATCCTCGGCATCGGATACCCGCTGACCATCCTGGGCATCGGCCAGGCGCTCGCACCCGGCCGGGCCCAGGGCTCGCTGGCGACCGGGCCCGACGGCACGATTGTCGGATCGACGCTGATCGGGCAGGCATTCACCGGTGACCGGTGGTTTTGGCCGCGTCCGTCCGTGGCCGGCAACGGATACGACGCGATGGCCTCCGGCGGCTCGAACCTGGCCGCAGACTCCCCGGAGCTGTTGCACCAGGTCCAGCAGCGACGCGCCGCACTCGCCGCCACGAACGGCGTCGACCCTGCCTCGGTCCCACCGGACGCCCTGACCGCCTCCGGGTCCGGGCTGGACCCGGACATCAGCCCCACCTAGGCGCTGCTGCAGGTGAACCGCGTCGCCAAGGCCCGCGGCCTCGACCCGGCGGCCGTCCGTTCCCTGGTGGAGGACCATGTGCTTGGGCGCCAGTGGAAATTTCTGGGACAGGAGCGAGTCAACGTGCTGCAGTTAAACCTGGCCTTGGCACGGTGGAACGGATCGTGAGCGGCCATGATCGACGCCGAACCGGATAGCACGGCACACGATTGCGACGGGACGCCCGCCGTGCGGGGCGCTGCGGTCTGCCCGGGCCGTCTGCGGGTGTATCTCGGTGCTGCTCCCGGGGTTGGCAAGACGGTCGCGATGCTGGCCGAGGGGCGCCGCCGGGCCGAGCGCGGCACCGACGTCGTGGTGGCCGTGGTCGAAGACCACGGCAGGGAATACACCGCCGCCCAGCTGGCCGGCATAGAGACGGTGGCTCGCCGCGCCGTAGCGCACCGCGGGATCACTCTGACCGACATGGATCTTCCCGCCGTGCTGGCCCGCCGGCCGCAGGTCGCGTTGGTCGACGAGCTGGCCCACACGAATGCTCCCGGGTCCGAACACGCCAAGCGCTGGCAGGACGTGACGGCGCTGCTCGATGCGGGTATCGACGTGATCACCACGGTCAACATCCAGCACTTGGAATCGCTCAACGACGTGGTTGCCGCCATCACCGGCATCGTCCAGTCCGAGACCGTCCCGGACCAGGTGGTCCGCTCCGCCGGCCAGGTCGAGCTGGTGGACATGACACCCGAGGCGCTGCGCCGGCGCATGTCCCACGGGCACGTCTACCCGCCGAACATGATCGACCCGGCGCTGGCCAACTACTTCCGGGAAGGCAATCTCGGAGCGCTGCGCGAGCTGGCGTTGCTGTGGGTGGCCGACCCCCTGAGGCCGGCCGCGCATTCACGAACGCGCTTGTCCCTGCCGATGCTGGACGAGCTGGTTCCGGCCATAACGATCACTGCATTACTACTTGCCCCGCCCGGATCAGCCGCATCGTCAACCTGATCGTGAGTCCGCTGACCTCGCCTCGATCATCGCCCCCGTCGACGAAACGACCTCCGTGTCCTACATGCGAGCCCACCAGCCGAACCCCAACGACAGAGCACATAACCCGACGGTCTACGCAACGCCGCTTATGTGGAATTCCACATAAGCGGCACACGACGGCGTCCTTGGCGATCAGTGCCGGGGCGAATGTCGAGCCCGTCCAGCGCATGCTCGGGCACGCTTCCACGGCGATGACCCTGGATACCTACGCCAAGACCTATTCGCCGGCGATCTGGAGGACGTTGCGATGCGCGTGGATCGCGCAGCGTCGCTGGAAAGTGTGGAGAAGTGATCATCATCTTGAAGAACGAGACTATGCATGGTGCCATGACCTGCCGAACCGTGGGCTCCCCCGGCAGTGTCCCCCGGCAGGATTCGAACCTGCGCACCCGCCTCGGGAGGGCGTCGCGGCCTGACGCATCGGTTCAGCCGGCCATGCTCGCTGAGTGGCAAGAATCCTCGGTCGACGCCGCGTCCGGCCACCCGGTCCGCAGCAGCGCGCCGCAACATCGCCGTCGGCCTGGTGCCTCGACGTCGAGCGCCAGCGCCATCGATCGCGAAAAAACCTGTTCCCGCGACCCATCCGCCACACGGCCGACGCCGGATAACTACCGAGGGCAGATCCGCGCATCTGGTTCGACGAGCCCGCTGCGCGCCCCCCGGTTGGGGCACCGTGTCTCGGCCGCATCGAGTGGAAGGGAATCCACGCTCATGTCCACACTCACTCGCTTGGCGGCGCCGTTCGCGGTGGCCGGCATCGCGGCGTTCGCCGGCCTGGCGCTCACCGTGCCGGCCAATGCTGCTGCGGCGTCCACCAGCTACGAAGCGACCCTGTCGCCGGTGTCGATGAACACCCCTTCGGGTGCGGCGTCCGGAACGGTCATGCTCACCCTGGACGGCAACCAGGCCACCGTGACCGAGACCGTGAAGGGGCTGGGCGACAAGCTGCCCACGGACAAGGACACGCTTGCCGCGCTGGGGATCCCCAGTTCCTTCGCCGGGGCGCAGTTCCCGCACGTGCAGCACATCCACATCGACGGGCAGGGCACGTGCCCGACGGCGTCGGCCGATGCCAACGGTGACGGTGTGATTAGCACCGTCGAGGGCCACGATGCGTACGGCATGGTCGGCACCACGCTGTCGACCAAGGGCGACACCAGCGCGAAGGCCTTCGCCGACGTCACCGTCGCTCCCGGCGGTGGCATCTTCACCTACCAGCGCACGTTCACCATGAACGCCGACACCATCGCGTCTATCAAGGCCGGCACCGCGGTCGTCGTGGTACACGGGCTGAACCCGGCCACCGCGCCGAAGGCGTCGCTGTCCACCCCGAACTCGTTGGACGTGACGCTGCCGGGTCAGAGCAAGAAGCTGGCGCTGATCGGTACCGCTCCGGCGCTCTGCGGCGCGCTGCAGGTCTCGCAGATGGGCACCATGCCGTCCGGTTCGGCGGACACCGGGGGCGGTTCGATGGCCGCCTCCGGCGGTAACGGCGCCGAGATCGCCCTGGGCGGGCTTGCGCTGGCCGCCGCCGCGGGCGCCGGCGTCGTCGCGCTGCGTCGTCGTCGCACCAGCGAGGACTGATCGCCATCCTGACCGGTCGACGATAGCCGGTCACGGATCGCCGCAAGACGGTGCGGGCCTCGGGGTGCGAGATCCCCGGGGCCCGCACCACCGGCAGCGCGCCAGCACCACGAACCCTGCCACGCCGCCTACGCAACGCCCCGAAAACGTGGAGGGAGCAAACCGATGGCCAGACATAGCGATTCGGCATCCCGGGCCGACCGGCACGCCGCGACCGGGGGACGTCGCAGCGCCTGGTACGCCGCGTTGGCCGCGCTGCTCGCCGCTGTCGGGATCGCCCTGCTTGCCGTCGGATGCGCAGCCAGCCAGCCGGGGCCACCGCAGCCGCCCGCGTCGGCCGCCGGGACGATCGCAGCAGGGCCTCTTTCGTCGCAGGTCACGTCCAGTGTTCCGGATTCGAGTGCCGTGGGGGTCACATCGAATACGGATGTCCCGGCTGGTGCGCTCTCCGCGGGTACATCGGAGCCGCCGGAATCCTCGTCACCGCCGAAACTCTCGACAACAGGGCCGGCGCAGGCGACGACCTCCGCCACGGTGCCATCGGATCCTCATGTCACGCCATCGGTCTCCCCCGGTTCCACCACCGGTCACGCGAAGAGCAGCAAGATGGAGTCGAAACCGAAGTCGCCGTCCGGCCCGGTCATCACCGGACCGGTACTGCCCGAGTCGGCGCCGGTAAGGCTGTCCGTGCCGGCCATCGGCGTCAACACGCCGCTGCTCAGGTTGGGGCTGAATTCCGATGGCACCGTGCAGGTCCCGCCGCTGGACGACCCGGACTCCAAGGCCGGCTGGTATGACAGGTCGCCGGCGCCCGGCACGCCAGGCCCGGCGATCATCCTGGGTCACGTCGACTCCGCCAAGTACGGACCCGGAGTGTTCTACCGACTCGGTGACCTCAGGCCGGGCGAGCACATCGACGTCACCCGCGCCGACGGAACCGTCGCCGTCTTCCGGATCGACGCGGTGCGTTCGTACTCCAAGAGCGACTTCCCGACGTTGCAGGTATACGGCAACATCGATCACGCCGGTCTGCGGCTGATCACCTGCGGCGGCGAGTTCGACTACGACGCGCGTTCCTACGAGAACAACATCGTGGTGTACGCATCGCTGCAGTCCTCCCACCGCGAACCGTGAGTGGGCCTCGCTCGCCATACTCACCCCAATCCACCGGACGAAGGCCACCATCATGATCAGCCACTCCCCTACCATCGCCACGGGCGGCGGGTCCCGCCGATGCACCGACACTCCGATCCGATCCGCGGCACGCTGGCCGGCCATCGCAGCGCTGCTGGTCGCCGCGGCGGCGCACATCCCGGTCATCGCGCCACATCTCGCGGAGGCCCCCTACATCGGCGCCCTGTTCATCGCCCTGACCGTCGCCTGTCTGATCCTCGCCGCGGCACTGTGCATCGCGGACACCCGCACCGTGTGGGATCTGACGATCCTGGTCGCCGGCCTGGCGGTGCTGGCCTACGTGCTGTCCCGAACAGTAGGCCTGCCCGAGATCGGCGACGACGTCGGGAACTGGGCCGAACCCCTCGGGCTCGTCTCGATCATCTCCGAATCCGTTGCAGTGCTGTGTGGATGCATCGCATTGGCCCGCAGGCCAGCACGGGGCTGACCGGCACCGACGGACGCCGATCCGAGTGACGCCTTCCGCGAGATGCCCAGCGCACCGCGACGTGCCACACCGATGTGGCGAGCGCCTATGAGAGCGGCTGGCCGTCCGACCGTCACCGGCGGGATCCGGCAGCAGATCTCGACCACGCGGCGCTCCTACACCTACCCGGACGCTTTCGGTGCTCTCGACCGGGCAGGCGTCCCCTGCGGGCCAGGGTCGGATGCAAAGGCGTACATCGCTTCGGTGACGTCTGCCAGGAAGGCGAGCACCGTCTGCGCTTGTTCCTCGTCGAGCCGTCGGGTGATCGCGTTGATGGCGTGGATCATCGGCTCGAGCGTGGCGCGCACTTCTTGGCGGGCCGATTCGGTGGTGTACAGGGTGATGCGGCGACGGTCGTTGGGATGCCGTTCGCGGTTCAGGTGGCCGGCTGCCTCAAGCCGGTCGACGAGCACGGTGGCTGACGCGGATCGGATGCCGAGACGGTTCCCGAGTTCGACCGGGCCGATGGGCTCGCCGGCCGCAACGAGTTCGTCCATGGCGTTCAGGTCCGTCTCACCGAGGTCCAGACGGCGACCCATGGCTGCCTGCATGTGCCGTCCGGCGCGCAACAGGGCGCGCACGGCAAGCGAGATCTCGTTGCCGTGGCGGGCCTGCCGGGACGTCGGATGAGCGGTCATGGCCTTTCGCACTTGTCCCTAGTTTGTCGAGCAACTAGCTTGATACCAGTACCTGGCGGGTAATCATCTGGTGTCGATTCGATGCTAGAACATTCCGCCGCCTCTTACGGGCCCGACGCAAGGCCTCCGCGACCGGGACACATCCGCGGCGCCCACGGCAACGAATCACCTTTAGTTGGCTGTCCAAGCCCGCCGGGAAGGGATACGAACAGATGGTCGAACATCGCCGGAGCGTGGTCGTGGTCGGCAGCGGGATCGCTGGTCTGACGGCTGCGTACCTGCTGCAGCGCCGCTTCGACGTGACGCTGTTGGAGGCGGACGACCGGCTCGGTGGCCACGCGGACACGCAGGACGTCTGCACGCCGGACGGCAGGTGGCTGCCGATCGATACCGGGTTCATCGTGCACAACGACGTGACGTATCCGAACCTGCTTCGGCTGTTCCGCGAACTGGGGGTGGCGACAGCGCCAACGGAGATGAGCATGTCGATCTCGTGCGGGCGGTGCGGGCTGCAGTACGCCGGCGCGCGTGGGCTGGCCGGGGTGTTCGCGCAGCCCCGTAGGACGGTCGATCCGCGCTTCTGGCACCTGCTCGCCGAGATCCGCCGCTTCCACCGGGACGCCCGGGCGCTGCTGTCCGCAGACCCCGGCGACGTCGAGGCCGTCACGCTCGGCGGTTTCATCGCGATCCGACGGTACTCGCAATATTTCGTCAACCACTTTCTCCTGCCGCTGGTGGCGACGGTGTGGTCGTCCGGCACTACCGTCGCCGCGTCGTACCCGGCCAGGTACCTGTTCGAGTTCCTCGACCACCACCGGATGCTGACGGTGCGCGGCACGCCGTTGTGGCGGACCGTCACCGGCGGCTCGCGGGAATACGTGCAGCGGGCGGTCAAGGACCTCACGGCGGTACACACGGCGACTGCGGTGCGGTCGGTGCGCCGTCACCCGGACGGTGTCGAGGTCCGCGACGAGGCCGATCGAGTGTTCGCTGCGGATCATGTCGTGCTGGCGACGCATCCGGACCAGGCGTTGGCGCTCCTGGTCGATCCGACACCGCTGGAGCGGGCAGTGCTCGGCGCGATGCCCTATTCGACGGCACGCGCCGTCCTGCATACGGATTCACGGCTGCTGCCCACCGCCCGGGGCGCGAGGGCATCGTGGAACTACACGGTCCCGACCTGCCGCGCGCGCACCGACGAGGTCACCGGCGTGAGCTACTACATGAACCGGCTGCACGGCCTTCGCGAACCGGTCGACTACGTGGTCTCCCTCAACTGTGACGGCGTCGTCGACCCCGGCGCGGTGCTGGCGCGCCGCACCTACCAGCACCCGATCTACACCGCACAGTCGGTCACGGCCCGGCGACACCTGCCGGCCCTGAACGCCGGACGCACCGCCTATGCCGGGGCGTACCACGGGTGGGGATTTCATGAGGACGGCTGCGCCAGCGGCGTCGCGGCCGCGGCAGCGCTGGGAGCAAGCTGGTGAGAGCTCCGACGCATCAGGGGTTCCCGGGGGACGGTCATACCCCGAAACTGTCCGCCACGTCCGCATCGAAGGGCCCGCCAGCGGCGTCGGCCGCGGCGCTCACGCCGTGCCTGTACCAGGCGGTGGTCGCGCACATCCGCCACGAACCGGTCCGGCGCCGCTTCTCGCACCGCGTGTACTACTGGCTGATCGACCTGGACCAGCCGGACCCGGCGCCGTGGTGGCTGCGCCCGCTGGCCCGCTTCCGCCCCGAGGACCACATCGGCGACCCGGCACGCAGCATCAAGGACAACATCACCGCGTTCCTCGCGGATCACGGCATCGACCTGCCCGGCGGGCGGATCGTGATGCTGGCCAACGCCCGCAGCCTCGGGTACGTGTTCAACCCGATCAGCGTGCACTGGTGCTACGGCCCCGACGGCGCCCTGGCGTGCATCGTCGCGGAGGTACACAACACCTACCGGCAGCGGCACGCCTACCTGCTGCGGCCCGACGACGCGGGCCGCGTCACGCAGTCGAAGGACTTCTACGTCTCACCGTTCCTGACGGTCGATGGCGAGTACCTGATGCGCTTCTCCCCGCCCGGTGAGCGGCTGGCCGTCACCATAGCCCTGCACCAGCACGGCGCGACGGTGTTCACCGCAACCCTGACGGGACGGCGCCGCGCGCCCACCACCCGGGAACTGCTGCGCGCGCAGGCGACCCGCCCGGCCATGGCCGCGTTGACCTCCATCTGGATCCGCGGGCAGGGCATCCGCCTGTGGGCACGGCGGCTGCCCGTCGTGCCTCGCCGTACCGTCGGCCCCGACGGGCTTCGGCTCGACCACCGGCATCCACCGGGCGGGCACGGCGCCGACACGGACCCCACGCCATGACCGGCCTTGCCGAAGAACCGCTCGGCGCTGTCGACACGACCGCTGCCGGCGATGCGGGCGCGCCGGCCTTCTCGTTGCCGGCGGCCTCACCGGTGCGACGGTCGTGGCTCCGCAGAGCGCTGGCCGACCTGGTCTTCCGGCACGCGGTCACGGACCTGCCCTTGACCGTGATCCTGGCCGACGGATCGCGGCTCGGGACGGGTCGTCTCGCCGACCCTGTGCTCCGGATCAACCGACCCGCAGCGTTTTTCGCTCGGCTCGGATCGGACGCGAAGCTCGGCTTCGGCGAGGGCTATCAGACGGGCGATTGGGAGCCGGGCACCGGAACCGACCTCGCGGACCTGCTGACGGTGTTCGCCGCGCGACTGGCCGACCTGGTGCCGGCGCCGCTGCAGCGGCTGCGGCCGCTGGTGGAGCGCCGCCAGCCCACCGACGCACGCAACACCCCGGCCGGCGCCCGCGCCAACATCCACAGGCACTACGATCTGCCCCCCACCTTGTTCCAGGCATTCCTGGACCAAACGATGACGTACTCCGCTGCCATGTTCGCTCCCGGGGACGACCTCGCGGCCGCGCAGCGCCGCAAGATCGACGCGATCCTGGATACCGCCCACGTGGGGCCGGGGACCGTCATGCTCGAGATCGGCACCGGCTGGGGCGAACTGGCCATCCGGGCGGCGCGACGCGGCGCCACCGTCACCTCCGTCACCCTCTCGGCGGAGCAACGCGATCTGGCGCGGCAGCGGACCGCAGAGGCGGGCGTCGCAGATCGCGTGCGCGTGCAGTTCGCCGACTATCGCAGCGTCACCGGAGATTTCGACGCGATCGTCAGCGTGGAGATGGTCGAGGCAGTCGGCCACCGATACTGGCCGACCTTCGTGGGCACGCTCGAGCGTCTGCTGCGCCCGGGCGGCACCATCGGGTTGCAGACGATCCTGATGCCGCACGATCGGATGATGGCCACCCGGAATTCCTACACATGGATCCACAAGTACGTCTTCCCCGGCGGAATCATCCCGTCCTATCGGGCACTGGACGAAGCCCTCACGCGGCACACGTCCCTGAGAATCGTCGCCCGCCATGAATTCGGTCAGGACTACGCACGGACCTTGCGGCTGTGGCGGGAGTCGTTTCTGCAGGCCTGGCCCGGGCTGCTCGCCGGCGGCTTCCCACCCGGCTTCCGCCGCATGTGGGAGTTCTACCTGGCCTACTGCGAGGCGGGATTCCGCGCCGGATACCTGGACGTCACCCAGCTCCGCATCATCAGGCCCGGCCGATGACGCCCGCGGCCGTCGTGCTCCGGTTCCGCGGGATCGCAGGCTCAGTCGAGAGTCCTGCCGAGCAGGTGCCGCAGCGCTGGTTCGAGTCGCCAGTAACGGAACTCGTGCCCGGCTGCGGTGAGCGCGGCCGGCACGGCACGCTGACCGGCCAGCGCGAGTTCCCGGGCACCCTCGGCGCCGAGCAGCAACTGCGGGCCGAACGCCGGTGTGGGGATGACGGCAGGGCGGTGCAGCACACGCGCGAGGGTGGCGGTGTAGTCGCCGTTGCGGACGGGCTCCGGGGCGGTCGCATTGATCGGGCCGGACAGCGCCGGGTCCACGATCGCGCGCAGGTAGATGTCGAGCAGGTCGTCCAGGCCGATCCAGGCGGTCCACTGCCGGCCGTCGCCGAGGCGCCCACCCAGACCGGCTTCGAACAGCGGCCGCAGCAGCCGCAGTGTCCCGCCGGCCGGGGTCTGCACGATCCCGGTACGCACCCGCACCACCGGCACCCCGGCGTCGGATGCGACGGCGGTGGCGTTCTCCCACTGCTGCACCACGTCGGCCAGGAACCCGTCGCCGCGTTCGGACTCCTCGGTGAGGATCTCGTCGCCCCGGTCGGGGCCGTAGAGACCGACCGCCGACGCGCACACGAACCGCGGCCCGCCCCCGTCCGGTGTCACCGTGCGGGCGGCGACCTCAGCCAGCCTGAGAGTGGGGGCGACGCGGCTGTCGAGGATCTCACGCTTGTGCGCCTCGGTGAACCGGCCGGCGATCGGTGCGCCGGCCAGGTGGACGAGCGCGTCCACGCCGTCCAGCAGGTCGGGCTCGGGATCGGCGGGGTTCCACTGGCGCGTGTCCGGCGCCGGAGACGGGCGGCGCCGCAACCGGATCACCCGATGCCCACCGGTGTTCAGGAGTGCGCACAGCGCGGTGCCGATGAGGCCGGAGGAGCCGGTGACGGCCACCGTCAGAGGCTCCGGTCGCAGCCCCCTGGCCCGGCGGTGCGCGGACAGGTCCCCGGCGAGTTGACGCCCGCGGTAGGCGAACATCGAGCCGAGCAGCGCATCCGGAACGCGGCTGTCGACCCGGTCGGTGATCCGGGTGCGCCCGCCTCCGTCGTCCTCGAACAGATGCCGATGCCGCCAGCCCAGCAGCGGCGCGAGCGGCCACGACGTCAACTCGTCGACGAACTCGTGCGGCGGGCGGAAGCCGGCGGGGCGGTGGGTCGCGACCCAGCGCAGCCCCCCGGTCAGCGCCAACACCGCGGCCCCGTCCCGCAGCGACCCAGCTTCCTTGACCACCCGGACCGGTTGCCACGGCGGCGCGAGGCGGCGCAGCGCACCGGGCCGCCCGTGCCACGCGAAGACCTCGTCCACGGCCGCGTCCACCACCGTGACGTGTTCGAACATGCCTGCGCCCTCCGATCACCACATGCTTCTGTAGTTTGTCAGATTACTAGTATGACGAGTTACCCTGGAATGGTGGATAACGATCCAACGCCCTTTGGTCGGGGCCTGCGATCCGGCGATAGCCGTCCGCGACGGGAGATGCCGTGACGACACCGGCCATCTTGTGGTTCCGCCGTGACCTTCGCCTGGCCGACAACCCCGCCCTCCTCGCCGCCGCCCAGGCCGGACCGGTACTACCCGTGTTCGTGTTGGACCCCGTCCTGCTCCGGCCTGCCGGCCCGGCACGCCTGGCCATGCTGTACCGGACGCTACGGGCGCTGGATGGAGAGTTGCGCGAGCGCGGCGGCATGCTGACCGTGCGCACTGGCGACCCGGCGACCGAGATACCGGGGCTGTCGGCGGAAGTGGGGGCCGCCGAGGTGCACGTCGCCGCCGATTTCGGGCCGTACGGCTCCGCCCGCGACGCTGCGGTGGAAGCCAACCTGCGGGGCGTCGCGCTGGTGCGCACCGGATCTCCGTACGCTATCGCCCCCGGGCGAGTCCGCAATGCCACCTGCGAGCCATACCGGGTGTTCACCCCGTTCTACCGCGCATGGCGACGCCACGGCTGGCGGCGCCCGGCCGCGGCGTTGCCCCCTGACACGCGATGGCACCACGCCGGCGGCGAGCCAATCCCGGACGATCCCGCCGCGGCAGCGGACCTGGAATTGCCCGAAGCCGGAGAAGCTGCGGCTACCGCACTCTGGCACCGGTTTCGCGACGACCGACTACGCTGCTACGCATCGCACCGCAACACGCCGGCCATGGACAGCACCTCGCAATTGTCCGTGCACCTGAAGTTCGGCACCATCCATCCGCGCACGCTGCTCGCCGACCTCGGCGCGCAGGACGACGCGTTCGCCCGGCAACTGGCCTGGCGGGAGTTCTACGCCGCCGTCCTGCACTTCTGGCCGCACAGCGCACGCCGAAGTTTCCAGCCCGCGATGGACCACCTGCCCTGGTCCACCGGGGCGGCCGTGGACGAGCAGTTCACCGCCTGGTGCTCCGGCCGCACAGGCTATCCGCTGGTGGATGCAGGCATGCGCCAACTTGCCGCCACCGGGTGGATGCATAACCGGGTCCGCATGGTCACCGCGTCGTTCCTTGTCAAGGACTTGCATATCGACTGGATCCGCGGTGCCCGGCATTTCATGCGTCTGCTGGCGGACGGGGACCTCGCCAACAACCAGCACGGCTGGCAGTGGGTGGCCGGTACCGGAACCGACGCCGCACCCTTCCATCGCATCCTGAACCCGACCACCCAGAGCGAGCGCTTCGATCCCACCGGCGAGTACATCCGCCGTTGGGTACCGGAACTGGGAGCCGTCCCCGCCCGGCAGATCCACCAGCCGGGGCGCCTGCCCGGCGGACCACCCAACGGCTACCCCGCACCCATCGTCGACCACGCCGCCGAGCGCAGGGCAGCACTCGACGCGTATCGGCAGGCCAAGAACCCGTGACGGCGCCGCCTCCGATCCTGCCGACCACATCAGATCCCGCCGACCCGATCCGGAGAAGACATGACGTGCTACGTGGTCTCGGTCCAGCGACACATCGACGCGCCGCCGGACCGGTTGTTCGACCTCGTCGCCGACCCGGCCCAGCACCCGGTGATCGACGGCTCTGGGAGCGTCCGCGCGGTGTTGCCGGGCAACCCGGCACGGCTCTCGCTGGGCGCGACGTTCGGCATGGACATGAAACTCGGCGCCCGTTACCGGGTCACCAACACCGTGATCGAGTTCGACGAGCCACACCGAATCGCCTGGCGGCACTTCAACGGCCACATCTGGCGCTACCTCTTCGAGGGCGAGATGGGCGGAACCCTTGTCACGGAACAATGGGACGCCACCCGCGTGTGGAACCGAGCGCTGCTCGCCATCATGGGCTTCCCGCGGCGGAATCGTGAGGGTATGACGAAGACCCTGGAACTGCTCGCCGATCTCGACGCGAATCGCTCGGCAAGATCATGACTCGACGGCAGCGTCGCCCCGGCCGCACCGATCAGCCTGGCGCTTCGAGCGCGGGCGACAACGCGGGCGACGCGACGGAGGTGGCCATGACAGATGACGTAGTCGGTGACGAAGGCGAACCGGGCAGCCACGCCCAGGAAGACTTCGGGGCAGCCCCGGAGCGGTCGCCACGGCGTCCGCGGAAGCTGCGGCTGCTGTTACCCGCACTGCTGGTGGTGGTGTGGCTGGCAGTGGGCGGTATCGGCGGTCCCTTCGCCGGCAAGCTCAGCAGCGTCGCGAGCAACGACAGCGCCTCGTTCCTGCCCTCGTCGGCGGAATCCACCCGCGTGCAGGCCGAACAACGAGCGTTCTCTACCTCGCAGGATCTGCCTGCGGTGATCATCGCCGCCCGCGACGGCGGGATCACCCCGGCGGACCGCGAGTTCCTCGCGGCCGCCCTGCACCGGATCCAGCAACTGCCGCACGTCGATGCACGCTCGGTGTCCCCTCCGATCCCGTCGAAAGACGGCAAGGCCCTGCAAGTGTTCGTCCCGATCAGCGACTCCGCCGCCGCCGGCGACACCGTCGACGCCATGCGCCACGACCTGACCGGCGCACCGGCCGGTCTGACGGTGCTGGTCACCGGGCCAGCCGGGTTGATCGCCGACCTGGTGACCGCCTTCGCCGGCATCGACGGCCTGCTGCTGCTCGTCGCAGCCGCGGTGGTCGTGCTGATCCTCGTGGTGGTCTATCGCAGCGTGCTGCTGCCGCTGATCGTGTTGCTGTCCGCGGTGTTCGCGCTCGGCCTGGCCAGCCTGGCCGTGTACGTGCTCGCCGACACGGACGTGCTGACCCTGAACGGCCAGAGCCAAGGAATCCTGTTCATCCTGGTCTTCGGCGCAGCCACCGACTACGCCCTGCTGCTGGTATCCCGATTCCGGGAACAACTCCGCGACACCCCCGACCGCGTCGCCGCGATGCGACTCGCGTGGCGGGCCACCCTCGAACCCATCGCCGCATCCGCCGGCACCGTCATCCTGGGGGTGCTGTGCCTGCTGTTCTCCGACCTGAACTCCAACCGCAGCCTAGGCCCCGTCGCCGCCATCGGGATCGCCGCCGCATTCCTGGCCTCGATGACGTTCCTGCCCGCGATCCTGGCGCTGATCGGCCGCGGCGCGTTCTGGCCGCTCCGGCCCGCCCACGGATCGCAGCATCCCGAGACCCGCGGCTGGTGGGCAGCCCTCGCGGCCCGCATCACCCACCGGCCCCGCACCGTGTGGATCGTCACCGGCATCGCACTGTTGATCTTCGCCGCCTTCCTGCCGCAGCTACGCGCGCAAGGAACGTCGCAATCCGCGACGTTCCTGCGGCCCGTCGACGCGGTCGCCGGGCAGAACCTGCTCGCCGAACACTTCCCCGGCGGCAGCGGCAACCCGACCGTGATCATCGCCAACGCCGACGCCGCACCCCAGGTCCAGGCCGCCGCGAAGATCCCCGGCGTGGCCCAGGTCAGCACGCTGGCCGGCCGGGACGGCCAACCCACAGTCGTCGACGGTAGGACCGAGATCCAGGCCGTCCTCAGCGCACCCGCGGGCTCCGAACAAGCAGTCACCACCGTCGCCAGGCTCCGGAAGGCCGTACACGCCGTGCCCGGCGCGGACGCCCTCGTCGGCGGCCAGACCGCCATCCAACTCGACACCCAACAGACCTCCGAACGCGACCGCACGGTGATCATCCCGATCGTGCTCGTCGTGATCTTCCTGATCCTCGCCCTGCTGCTGCGGGCACTGATCGCCCCCTTGGTGTTGATCGCCACCGTGGTGCTCTCCTTCGCCGCCACCATGGGAATCACCGCCCTGGTGTTCAACCACCTGTTCCACTTCCCCGGCGCCGATCCCTCCGTGCCGCTGTTCGGGTTCGTCTTTCTCGTCGCCCTCGGCATCGACTACAACATCTTCCTGATGACCAGAGTGCGCGAGGAAACCATCCGGTCCGGGACGAGGGATGGCACCCGCAGGGCGCTGGCCCTGACCGGCGGAGTGATCACTTCGGCCGGCGTCGTACTCGCCGCCACATTCGCCGCACTCGCCGTCATCCCCCTGCTCTTCCTCGCCCAGATCGCCTTCATCGTTGCGTTCGGAGTGCTACTGGACACCCTGGTGGTGCGCACCCTGCTCGTGCCCGCCGCCGTGATCGACCTCGACCGCCGCACCTGGTGGCCCTCACGCCTGATGCGCGCCGGCCACCAGCCCGGCGAGCGGGCAACGCCAGCGCGGCGAGTGTCATGAACTGCCACCACCGCGCCGACGAAGCGGTCGCTACCGCGGATCGGACGGCGCCGCGACCGCCCCATCCCCGGCTGCTCTACGCGCGTCGCCCGCGAGATCCGCGGGCGGTCGTGCTGGTGTTGCACGGCGGCGGCGGCGACGGCTCGCAGCCGGTCGGCCTGCTGCAACCATCCGTGCTGCGGACCGTTCCGCTCGCGCGGTGGATCGCCCGCACCAACCGGCATGTCGCAGTGCTGCGACTGATCAACGCCACGAGGGGCTTCGGGAACGATCCACTGCGTGACATCCACTGGGCGCTACGCCGAATCCAGCAGCGGTTCGCCGGCCCGCCGGTGTGCCTGGTCGGGCATTCGCTGGGTGGTTCGGTCGCGCTCGCGGCCGCCGGCCACGCGGGTGTCGTCTCCGTCGTGGCGCTCGCGCCGTGGCTCTCCGGTGACGAACATGTCCGGCAGTTGCGCGGCCGGCACACCTTGATCGTTCACGGACAGCACGACAGCGTCACGAGCGCACCAGCCTCCGAGAGGTACGCCACGCAAGCCCGCAGCGTCGGTGCCGCCGTGAGTGTCATCTCGGTGCGCCACGGGGACCATGCCATGCTGCGTCGCTTCCCGGTCTTTGACCGGCTCGCGGCCGACTACGCGGCACTGAGCCTGCCCATCGACTCGGAACCCGGTCGAAGGTGGCGACCGAACCGTAGCCGTGCGGCGTACCTGGTGGCACGCGCCCTGACCACGCCAGGCAGCTATGTGCTCTGAGACTACGGATCTGGGTCGTGCCCGAGATGTGGCACTGTCGAGCGGCAACTCGCGCAGCGTCGGCGAGGACCCGTCGCACGACGCGCGACACTACCTCGGCTCCCCCGGATCGCTGACCCGCGCATTCAGCGCGGTCGCGAACAGCGACCAACCCAGATACGGCGCGAGCGCGGACGCCGCGAGCCGACCTCGGGGCGCCAGGGCGGCGATCTCGGCGGCCAGCACCGCATCCAGCATTGCGATGACCGTGAGGGACGCCCGCTTGTCGCGCACCGTGAAGAACACCCACGGCCATGCCGCGTTGAGCAGCAGCTGCCCGCCATGCAGCCCCCACAGCCGAGCCGGCACCGCGTCCCGCACCATCCGCCGACCGGCGACGCCGATCGAGGCGTACAACGCCGTCCACACCGGTCCGAACAGCCACGCCGGCGGAGCCCAAACCGGCTTCTCCAATCGCGCATACACGTTCGGCGCACGCCGACTGCCGGACGAACCGACAACGCCGGCGACCACGGGCGGACCCCAAGCCGTCAACACCTCGCGAATCGTCACACAACCGTCGTACCCGCAAGGAACGGCGGTGAACCTGATCGCACGCCAACGTCGCACCACACCATCAAGGCGATTGGGCAACGCCGTCGCGATTGTGGACCACCGATCAAGGGGATGATCAATCCATGAACCGCTCCGTCACGCGATTTCGACGTATCACCGGCGCGGCAGCGGGCGTCGCCGCCACCACGCAACTCGCGGCCTGGCTCGCCTCCCGCCGCGCCGGACGGGTCAACGTCGTCGACGTCGCCTGGGGACCGGGCATCGCTGGGATCGCTGCCACATCCGCTCTGCTGGGCCACGGCAGGCCCGCCCGGCGGTGGCTACTCGCCGGCAGCGTCGGCGCCTGGGCCACCCGCCTTGCCGTCCATGTGCACCACGCCGGCGCAGGCCGAGGCGAAGATCCCCGCTACCAGCGCATGCTCGACGGAGCCGGAACCGCCAAGAAGGTCGTCAAGGTCTTCGTCCTGCAAGGCGCCCTGCAATGGCTGATCTCCCTCCCACTGCAGGCCAACGCCGCGGCTCGCGACAACAGCACCAGGACCAGCGCCATCGACACCATAGCGGCGACTCTAGGCGCGGCGCTTATCGCCGCCGGAGGCATCACCGAAGCCGCCGCCGACCGGCAGAAGGCGAACTGGAAGAAGGATCCGCAGCACGGTCCGGTCATGGACCGCGGACTGTGGTCCTACTCCCGACACCCCAACTACCTCGGTGATGCAGCCCTGTGGTGGGGCGTGTATCTGGCGGCCGCCCCCCGCAAGGCTTGGTGGACCGTCGTCTCGCCGGCCGCCATCACCTGGCTGCTGGTCTTCGGCAGTGGCGCCAAACCCGCCGAGAAGCTTCGAGACGGCGACGCCGACTACGCCGCATACCAACGACGCGTGTCGTTCTTCTTGCCCCGGCCACCGAAGAGCCTGTGACGAGCACTCCGGGTCGATGATCCCTGGTGCCGTTCCGAGTCACCTGCACCAGGATGCAGGACACTCACGTGCGGAACGGAGCTCAATGCGACCCCGCAACGGTGGCGTCCCGCTGGGTGGTGGAGTTTCTCGACACCGTGCGGGTCAGCTGTTCTGATTATGCCGCGGTGATTTCCGGGATGCTCACCTCCTCGGTCTTGGCGAGTAGCAACGCCATGGAGTGCTC
>Ga0209916_1000930_pt1 | contig 33835 bp, 30 predicted proteins | sample ThiBio_1000_plan_FD_183956 | JGI IMG/M metagenome (GOLD analysis project Ga0209916, IMG submission 183956) | Wastewater bioreactor microbial communities from Cape Town, South Africa - Thiocy_solids_2 (SPAdes) | ecosystem: Engineered > Bioreactor > Thiocyanate-remediating > Anaerobic-Aerobic ... | reverse complement strand
ATCAGCATCCCCGCCGATGCCGAGGCGGTAGGCAGGCGCCGGCCGGTGATCCGGCTGAGCTTTCGCGCGATGTCGACGGGCGCCAGGTGATGCCCGGGCACGATGTAGCGCCGGGGACCGCGGCGTGGCTCCAGGACGGCGGCGACGGTCGCCACCGCGTCGCCGACGTCGACCGCGTGGAACCCGCCGCGCGGCAGCAGCGGCAATCGCCGTCCCAGCAGGTCGTGGACGAAGCGGTACTGCTCGCCGAAGCGGGGGTCATCGCCGCCGTAGATGCCGCCGGGGGAGACGCTGACGACCGCCAGGCCCTGCTCCTGCATCGCGCGGGCAACCCGCTCGGAGTCGGCCTTGGTCGCGGCGTAGGGGGCGGCGGGCATGCCGGGCGGGGAGTCGGGCGTCGCCCATCCCTCGCCGGGCAGGAAGGCCACCGTGCTGGAGACGTGGACGGCCGGGTCGAGCCCGCGCGCGACGGCCTCGCCGAGCACGATCTGCGTCCCGGTGACGTTGACCCGCTCCATCTCGACGACCTTCCGGCGGTCGAACGAGTAGACGGAGGCTGCGTGGACGACGGCGTCGTGCCCACGCATCGCCGCGGCGACCCGGTCGCGCTCGACGACATCGCCCTCGGCGAAGGAGAGTCCACCGAGGCCGAGGTCCTCCGCCCGCCGCCGCGAGCGGCCGAGGAGCGTGACCTCGTGGCCCGCGGCCGTCAGGCCACGCGCCAGGTTGGACCCGAGGTACCCGGTACCGCCGGTGAGCAGAACCCGCACCTCAGTTCCCTCCCCCGGCCGCCGGCTCCTCGCCGTCAGGTTCCATGGCGTGCCACTCCTCACCGAAGCTGACCGCGTAGTCACCGTTCGTTTCACCCGGCAGCTTGTCGTCGGCGTAGGTGTAGAGCGGATGGCTGGCATAAGTGACCTGCCGGGTGCCGTCTTCGCGCCTGATCGTCCCCAGCAGATCGTCTTCCGCCGCCCCGATCGCCTTCGGTCGGGCCGTCGTCAGCACCGGTCGCCAGACCTCCGCACAGTCCCCGTAGCACGCCGGCGTCGGGGGGCGGTCGAACTGGTACAGCATCGGGTTGTCCCCGTGGGAGTCGTACAGCGTCCTTCCTTGTGAGTCGACGAGCACTCGGCCCAGCTCTGCCGTCGGCATCGTCTTCACCACCGCGACCGTGGCGGCGGTCGCCGCCCGGGCCACGGGTTCGGTCGAGCTTGCGGTGCCCGAAGTACCACCGCTGCCGCCGCACGCGGCAAACAGCAGTCCGGTCGATGCGAGCGTCCCGAGGATGGCGTACCGCCGAGATGCGAGTGCGTGTCCCATCGTCTGTCCTCCGTTGGTATTGGGGTATCGGCGATGGTCGCCGCGAGGCTCGGGGGTTCGCTAGGGGGAGCCTCCCTACTGTTTGGGAGCGTGTCGCGGCGGCGCCGTGTCACCCGCGCCGAGCGCGCCGGCAAGCTCCTCCCGCGAATGGATGTCGAGCCTGCGGTAGGCCTCGCTCAGCCGCTTCTCGACGGTCTTGCGGGAGATGAAGAGCGCCTGGGCGATCTGCGGGTTCGACAGCCCGTCCGCCGCCAGCGTGGCGGCCTGCCGCTCGACCGGCGTGAGCGCTTCCGCGCCGCTGCGCAGCTGCTTGCGGGGCCGGGAGCCGGTCGCCCGCAGCTCGTCGCCGGCCCGCTCCGCCAAGGGCTCGGCACCGCTGCGGGTGGCCAGCTCGAGCGCGTCGCGCAGCGGCTTGCGCGCGTCCGCGCGCCGACCCGAGCGGCGCAGTGCGCCGCCGAGGTCGGAGAGTGCACGGGCGTGCTCGACCCTCCCCTCGGAGCGCTCGAGCACCGTCACCGACTCGCGCAGCAGGGAGATCTGCTCGGTGCCGGTCGCGGCGAGGCCGAGCGTGCGCAAGGCGATCCCGATCGAGCGGGGAGCGCCGAATCGGCGCGCGAGCTCGAGGTCGCGCTCGGCCAGCTCGCGGGCGCCGGCCCGGTCGCCGATCGAGAGCGACGCGACCGCCGCCGAGGAGCGCCACGGGATCACCGACGGGTTGGGGGCTCCCCAGGCCTCCTGGCGGATCCCGCAGGCGAGGAAGTCCTCCCGCGCGGCGTCGGGCCGGAGCTGGGCTGCCCGCACCACCCCGCGCGCGTGGAGGAAGTAGTTCCACCCGATGTAGCTGGGCAGCTCGGCCGGCACCTCGATCGCCGCCAGCGTGTCGGCCGCGGCCGTCACCTCCCCCTTGTCGACCAGCGCCTCGGCGAGCATCGCCTGAGTGGCGACCGTCCCGCCCGAGCTGTGCGTCGCGGCAAGCTCGAGCGCGGTGGCGAGATCGCTGAGCGCCCCGTCCAGATCGCCGCGCCGGTGTGCCGCGTGGCCGCGCCAGCAGAGACCGATCATCGCGCCGCGGGCCGAGCCCGCCGCCCGCGCCGCCGCGATCATCTGCTCCAGCAGCCGGCACGCGCCGTCGAATCGCTCCGACCACAGCAGCGCGTTGGCCGCGAACAACGGGATCTGCGCCGCGATCTGCCCGCCCGGGATGCGGATGCCGTCGAGCATCGACTCGGCGAGCGCGGCAACCTCCGCCGCCGGCGCGGCCGCCAGCGCCCGGTCGATGGCCAGCACGCCGGCGATCAGCCTGCCGCCGGGGGTTTCCGGCGGCCGCTCGCCGAAGCGCGCGAGCCGACTCGAGGCGAGCCGGCAGGTGTTGAGATCGAGGCGGGCGGCGGCGAGCGCGTGCGCTTCGATCCGCAGCGCCAGCTCGGTATCGGAGTCCCGCACCGCGTCGGCCGCCCGATCGAACACCGCGACCGCGTCGCGGTAGCGGTGCGTCGACCACACCGCGTCGCCCCAGTCGAGCGCGGCCAGCGCCTTCGCCCGCGGCTCGGGGGCGGCCTCGAAGGCGCCGGCCAGGTGTTCCTCGGCGGCGCTCAGCGTGCCGTCCCCCGGCGGGCCGGCCAACAGCTCGGCGGCGCCGAGCTCATGCAGGACGAGCGCCCCTTCGGTCGCGGCAGGCGGCTCGGCGAGGGCGCGGGCGAGCCAGCGGGCGGCCGTCGCCGGGGCGCCGCGTCGCCGTGCGTCCCGGGCGGCCCGCCGGAGCATGTCGACCGCCCACTCGTCGCCGGCAGGCTCGGTCGCCAGCAGGTGGCCGGCGACGCGGCCGGGCTCGGCGCCGGCGGCGGCCAGCGTGCGGGCGGCGCGGCCGTGCGCGAGCACGCGGGTCGAGTGGGGCAGCTCACGGGCGATCGCGGTGCCGACCAGCGGGTGGACGAAGGAGATCGGCCGACCGGCGACGATCTGCTCGAGCTCGAGGGCATCGAGCGCCCGCAGCCCGGCGTCGCGGTCGACCTCGCTCACCGCCAAAAGCTCGCCCGGGTCGGCGCGGCCGCCCATGACGACCAGGGCGCAGGCGATCGCCGTCGCCTCCTCGGGCAGCCGCCGCAACCGCGCCAGCACGGCCTGCGAGACCGCCGTGGGGGTCAAGCGGCGCACGCGATCGGTCAGCGCCGAGGAGGGCGCCGCGGCCTCGTCGGCAAGCGCCCGGGCGAGTTCGCGCAGCAGGAACGGGTTGCCCCCGGTGATCTCGAAGCACGCGTGGCACAGATCCTCCGCCGCGGCCGGCGCCCACGTCTGGCGCACCAGCGACGCGCTGCCGGCCTCGCTCAACGGCGCGAGCTCGATCCGCTCGGCCTGGGCGAGACCGACGATCCCGGCCAGGGCGCCGCCCTGCTTCTGCGGCTCGCCGCTGCGGACCGCGACGACGAAGGCGATCGGCAGATCCTCGAGCCGCCGGGCGAGGTACAGCAGCCAGCCGAGCGACGGCTCGTCACACCACTGCGCGTCGTCCACCGACAGCACGAGCGGGCGGCGCTCGCAGAGGTTCGCGGCCAGCCAGTACAGGCCGTGCATCAGCGCCGCCGGATCTGTCGCCGGGGACTCATCGGCGCCGGCGGACGGCAGCAGAAGCGGGCGCACCAGACCCGCCGCGCCATCGAGCGCCGCCCGCTGCTCGTCCGTGCCCAGGCCCAGGAGCGCCGGCTCGAACAGCCGCCGCACGACCGCGAACCCGAGGTCGCGCTCGAACTCTCCGGCGACCGCGCTCAGCACGCTCCAGCCGCGTTGCCTGCCGGCCTCGGCCACGGCCGCGAGCACCGCGCTCTTGCCGATGCCCGCGGGGCCGTCGAGGACCAGGAGCCGCCCGCGGCCCGCGGCGACCTCATCGAGCGCCCCCGTGGCGCGGGCGAGGTCGGCGTCGCGCTCGATCAGGTCCGCAGGCGTCATCTCGACCCGCCGCCCCCCAGGCGCAAGCGAACGGTAGGGATGCCCCCCCTAGCGAACAGCAGGCTTGCCGAGCACGATTGCCAGACCAAATGGACTCTCCCGATCCACCATGGCGGGTCACCCTCGAACTGGACGCTGACCCCGACGCGCTGCACGGAACCCTAGAGCACCCCGACGGAACCCGCGAGCGTTTCTGGGGTTGGCTCGACCTGATGTCGGCCCTCGAGCGGGGCGCCCGAGCCGCACCACACCGGCAGGGGCCACGAACGCGAACGCCCGAGGGACGATGATCGAACGACCGTTACCGGCGAGGCTCGTCGAGGCGCTCGACCGAGGGGTCGATCTGGACCGGGTAGCCGGCCCGCAGCACCGCCAGGGTCGCCGGCGGGGTGATCGCGGTGGCGCTCCCGCGGCGCGGCCGGCGGCGCCGGCGGCCGTAGCCGGCGGGGCCCCAGGCGAGGAGCTCGTCGCCCAAAAGGAGCCACGGCGCACCGTCCTCGAGGACGAAGGCGCCGTCGGGAAGCTCGGCCCACCCGATCTCGTGGAACCGGCGCCGGTGGGTGCCGCGGAAGAGCCGCTCGGCGTGCAGGCGTCGGTTCATCTCGCCGGCCGACGGCGGCTCCCCGCCGCGCGCCTGCGCCCAGGCGGCTTTGTAGGCCTGGTAGGCGGCGTGGCGGCACTCGCCGCAGGGACGGTGCCCGGCGGCGAAGGCGACCGCCTCGTCGTGGAAGAACAGCGGGGTCCAGCGATTCGGGACCCACAGCTCGCGGTGGCGGCCGCGGAACTCGAGCGCGCAGGTGATCCAGAGGTTCCCGGCGTGGAAGCGGACGATCTCGCGGCCCTCGTGGAGGACCCCACGGTTGCCGGTGAAGGCGCCGCGCAGCGGGGTGGCGATGATCTCGCCGGTCGGCGTGACGCGGTTCCGTTCGGGCATCGCCCCGAAGTGTGAAGCTTGCCCCTGGGATCGAAAATGGACCCGACCGCCGACATCTCCCTGGCCACCGTCGAGCAGGCGCCGGTCGCCGCGCGCCTACAGATCGCCTTCAACGAGGAGTTCGACACCCCGAGTCCCACGTTCGAGACGCTCCTGCCACGCTTTCGGGCGCTGATCGCCGACCGGGACGGACTCGTCCTGCTCGCCGGCGACCCCGATGACCCCCTCGGCTACGCCGTCGTGACCCTCCGCCCCACCGTCTACTGCGACGGACCGCTCGCCACCCTCGACGAGCTCTACGTTCGCCCCGGCCGGCGCAATCTGGGCCTCGGCACCGCGCTCCTGAACCGCGCGATCGCCGAGCTGCGCGCCCGCGGCGGAGGCGAGATGCACATCAACGTCGACGAGGTCGACATCGACGCGCGGCGCTTCTACGAACGCCACGGCTTCGTGAACATCGAGCCCGGCACCGACTACCGCATGCTCTGCTACATCCGCGAGTTCTGACCGGACACATGCGGTGCGCCGACTCGTGCGACCTCTCATCAGCTTCGCGCCGGGGCGGCTATGCGCCCTGCGCCGGGCTCGACATCGACGTCGGCCGAGCGGAGAACCTCGCCGCAAGCCGTGCAGTGCATCTCGACCTCGGTGATCCGGCCGCAGGCGCGATGGCGACGCAGCGCCGGCGGCCCGGTCTCCCCCGCCGTCCAGCGGTCACCCCAGGAGGCCATCGCCATCAGCACGTCGACGAACTCCGAGCCCTTGCCGGTGAGGGCGTATTCGTGCCGGGGTGGGCGCTCGGAGTATTCGCGGCGCTCGAGCATCCCCTCGTCCACCAAGTGCTTGAGCCGCTCGGCGAGGACCTTCCGCGAGATGCCGAGGTCCCGTTGGATGTCGTCGAAACGGTTGATGCCCACCCAGACGTCGCGCAGCACCAGCGGCGACCAGGGCTCCCCGGCGACAGCCAGACTGCGCGCGATCGAGCAGTTCATCTGGGCGAAGTCGGTCCGCTGCATGGGGTGATCGTAGTGAGTTCCTTTAAGGAACTAAACCTGTTACCGTCCGGCGACGATCGCGACCAGGACAGGAGCGAAGATGACGACACCGAATCCGCTCACCTCGACGGGGGCGTCGAACCGATGAGCAAGGTCATCACCGCCCTCTCGACCTCGGTCGACGGCTATATCACCGGTCCCGACCCTTCGCCAGAGCAGGCACTGGGCCGCGGCGGCAAGCCGCTGTTCGACTGGTACTTCGACGGCGATGTCCCAAGCCAGGTCTTCGAGGGGTTCCGACTGTCGGCCGAGAGCGCGCGGGTGTTCGACCAGGTCGCCGGGCGGGTCGGTGCGGTCATCGCCAGCCGCCGCACCTACGACCATTCGAACGGTTTCGGCGGCGATGGCGGCCCGCACCCGACCGCACCGCTGGTGGTCCTCTCCCACCGGCCGCCGCCGCCGGGCGCCACCCAGCGCTTCGCCGCCGACATCGAGGAAGCGGTCGAGATCGCCTCCCGACTTGCGGGCGATCGCGACGTCGGTCTCCAGGGCGGACAGACGACCGCCGCAGCGATCGCGGCAGGGTTGCTCCAGGAGGTGATCGTGCACCAGGTCCCGATCCTGCTCGGCGGGGGCACGCCTCTCTTCCCGCAGTTCCCACTGGCGCACGAGCTGAGCCAGGTCGAGGTCGTCGCCGCGCCCGGCGTCACCCATCTGCACTACGCGCTGACGCCGGCTCGGCCCCGAGGTGACGAGGAGAGGTCGCAGTGACCCCTATCCCCCAGAGTGACTACCGATCGGAGAGACGATGCCCGAGCAATTGTTCAGACCGCGGTTGGGTGAGCCACACCATCACGCCTACGTCGTAGACGACATCGAGGCGACCGTGAATCGCCTGGTTGGCCAGCTCGGCGCCGGGCCGTTCTTCCTGATCGAGAACGTGCCACTCGAAAACCTCCTCTCGCGCGGTGAACCCGCGGAATTCGTGCACAACTCTGCCTTCGGCTCCTGCGGCAGCGGCGTCATCGAGCTGATGGAAACGATCAACTTGGCGCCCAAGCGCGTCGAGCGGGGCTTCTCCGGCCCCCGGCCGCGCATCCACCACGTCGCCTACGCCGTACCGCCCACGGAGGTGGCCGAATTGCGCAGCCTGCTCGACGAGCGAGGTCTGCCGCAGTACCTGAGCGCTCGCACCGGTGAAGTCGACAACACCTTCCACAACGCTTCCGCCGTGCTGGGCCACGATCTCGAGATCCACGTCGACAGCCAGGGTCTGCGCGATGTCTTCACGATGGTCAGCGGCGCGGCCGATGGCTGGGACGGCTCGGAGCCGCTGCGCCCGGCGGACAGCTGAGCACGTCGTCGCCCACCCCTCACCCCTACCTCGCGGTCGCGGTGTGTTCCGCCACCTCGGCCTCGCGCTCCCTCTTTTCCTCGCCGGACATCAGTGCGTGCACCGCGCCCGGTACCCCGAAGCGACCGTCGCGCCGCGCACACCGTCTGAGCGACCAAGCCCGACAGGCCCGCGACGATCGGGCTCCGCGCCGACGACCCGGTGCGGTAAGGGTCTACGAAGACCCTTCGTAGTAGGCCTCCACCCGACCGAGGGTCAACGGTCCCGACCTGCCCTTGCGGATCGGATCGACCAGGCTGCGCCGGACGTAGCGCCAGTACTCGGACGGCCCGACCTTGCCGTTGCGGTCGAGGTCGAACGCCAGCGCGGTCTTCCCGATCCGTCCTCGCTTGGAACCGGGCGTCCCGCGGAGGTCGAGACGGACGTCGCCGGCATCCACCACCCCGTCGCCGTCGAGGTCGATCTGCCGGAAGTCGCGCATCGAGCCGGCGCGCAGCTCACGGTCCGAGAGGGTTCCGCTGCGGTCGGTGTCCCAGGCGCGGAACTGTCGATCGACCCAGGTCGAGCCGGCGCGCCACAGGGGTGATGAGAGCCGCCGCGACTCCCCGTTCGGCGTGCAGATGACGTTCCACGGCGAGCCGCTGATCACTTCGTTGGCGTTTCCCCACATGCTCCACTCGACGTCGTTGCTGTCCGAGTTGAGATCGGCGCCACTCAGTTCCGCGTAGCCATGGTCTTGGATGTTGGGATGGCCGCTGCTCATCGTGCAGCCGCCCTGTTCCAGTTCGAACGAGCCGCCCTTGCCGGGATAGGCGATCTGTTCGTGGAAGAACATGAAGTGTCCGCCCCAGCCACAGAAGATCCCACAGACGAAGTTCACCTCCGTGCCGCCTTCGAAGAAGGTGCTGTTGTTGTACATCGCCATCGCCTCCGCCCGAGGTGCCGCCCCGCAGGCAAAGAGGAACGCGCCGACCGCACCCACCACCGCCATCGCCAACCTGACCTTCATCAGACTCCTTCCGCCCGTTCGATTCAGCGCAGCTTAGTCAGAAGGTCAGCAACCGACGAGGCACTCGGCGCCGCGCTCCTCGATGCCGCCCGAGGTAAGCACCTACGCGCAGAAATCGCCAACGGGACATTCGCCGTCTGAGCGGGGCACGCGCGACGCCTGGATTCCGAGTCAGCGGCTATTTGCTCTCAGATCGACAGGCGGCCGCGGCCTGCCCGGCGAAGGGCGGCACCGAGGCCATCGAGGCGATGTTTTCTTCGACCGCCGCCCGACATTCCGGACCCAGGCCACCTTCGAGGATGCGTTCGAGGTCCGCCTTGAACCTCCTCATCGCGCGCAGCTTGCCCGGTTCGGCGATTCGCTCGATACACGCTTCGCGACGCCGGGCATCCATCTGCGGGCATCTCCTCATCTCCACCCCCTCGGCCCTTCCCCATTCCTTCAGGAACCGTCCTTCCGCGGCCGCGACGAAAGTCGCCTCCGCTCGGCTCGTCGACGCGGCCGACCCACATCCGCCCAGTACCAGGAGGCACGCGACGGACGTCGCGACCAGGAGGATCCTCGCTCGGACCGATCGGCTCATCGTCCGACCGCCAGGCTCAATTGCCCGAGGTTCGGATTTTCCAGGACACCGGGGACCGCATCCGCGGGCATGTGCAGGGGGTGAAGCAGAGGCTCGACCAAGGTTTCCGAACAGTCCGGTACCGGGCGACAGGCGGTGACCATACCGACTCCATGACCGAAAACGTCGTACACCGGCGCGCCGCTATCACCTTTTTGGGCCGGGCTCGTGAACCGTACCCAATAGCCGCCGCGGTCGGCTTCGTTCGAGCCGGCTTCGTTATGCCAGTCCACGGAGCGCGCGACGACCTTGCCGCATGAGGGAACCCGGGTCCTCGCGCCGGAGTAGCAGAGCGTCCCGCCGATCTTCGCGGTCTCGGCCGATCTGATCGGGATCAGCTCTCCCCTTTCCCCGAAGATCCCGTGCGGGATGAGGCCGGATTCGGTCGTTTCGATGGCCCCCGCATCCGTCCTCACCAGACCTCCGGCGTACCAGGCATCGCGCGACATGGTCCCGATCCCTGACCACGTGCCCTTGTCCGGCTGAGGGGTGACTTCGGTGGAGCGATAGAATTCTGGCGCGGCCGGAGATTCTCGACAGTGTCCGGCGGTCAAGGTGAAGAGCGCCCACGTCGCCTTGCCCCTGAGCGTTCCGGTCCGTTCCTTGGCCCCGAAGCCCGCCGTACAGTCCTCCGTTCCGTAGCCCGGGATGAAATTGAAGATGGCGTCACCCGCCCGCATCCTGCCGGTGTTGCGGAACCGCCCCGACAGCACCCGCCCGCCACGCGACTCCCGGACGACGTTGACCGGGGCACCGGGCACTGCTTCCTGCAACAAACGAGCGACCTTCGCGACTTCCGGCGTCCCGACCTGGATGCCGCCCCCACCTTCTTCTTCCCTCACGTCAACGACGAGTTCGCGCAACGCCTGGCTCGATTCGATCGCTTCCGTCACCGAAGGGGTCTTCGCGCGCGCGGCCAGATAGGCGACGGTCGGTGCGACCGGATAGACCCGCAATCTGTCCTGGGCCACTAACGAGAGCGACGATTTCAGGTGCTCGAGTTCTTCTTCCTGGTTGCCGAGGAATCCGACGTACATGATCCCCCCGGGCTGTGGGGCCAGGTAAAAGCCGCCGAAATTTCCGGGTTGAGTCTCTTCGACCCAATCATCGATCTTCTCCGCGTTGACACCGTAGAACCATTCGCGGTATTCAAGCTCCGCGACGTCGATCGCACGCAGCGGGACACCCCACCGTTCCTTCGAGGCCCGCGCGACCTGACCCTCCGGAGTCGGTTCATGCCAGGCATCTATAAGGTTGAAGATCCGTTCTTCAATCGCCCGTTCATTCCCTTTCAAGTCGAGGTCCAGGCCGAATTCTTCGCGGAATCGAAGTACTTCTTCATACTTGGGCGATTCGAGTTCGGGGTCGTTGGGCGGGGGGGTGTAAGGGATGTCGTCCCAGAACCGAAGACTCGAGGCTCCGCCTACGGCGTCCTTGACGACAACTTCCAGTGAGAGGACGCCGGGCGGCCAACCTCCGGTTTCAGTGTGGTACGCGAGTCTGAGGGTGGAGCATTCCCAGGGGTGTTCTTCTGCACACACCCTTTCGGCCACCACTCCGCTGCCATTGGCGACCAGCAGAATCGATTCGATGCCGTGGGGCGACGCCGCGTTGAGAATGAGATCCTGATCACCGATGGTGACCGTCCCGGAATGGACTTCGCCCCTCTGGTCCCAGAGACTTCCGGTCGGCTCTTCGATTTCGGGCGGGGTGGCCGAATACCACCATCTGAGCACCGAGCCTTCTTCGCTGATCGAATAGTAGGTCGCTGGTTTCGACGGTCGACGCACCACCGTTTCCCGCGTGACTGGTTCGTTTGGCACGACGGGATATTCGAAGTAGGTTACTTCGGGCAGCCCGCCTTCGACGGAGATCGTCAGTTTCACCACACGGCCGACGGCGTCGTACCCGACTTCAACGCAGGTCCCGTGGGTTAGTTCGATCAGGTTCAGACGGCCGTCGGGGTCGTAGCCGTAGGCCGTGCTCGCCCCCGGCCCTTCGACCGCCGTCAACTGGGTACCGTCGTGGTTATAGCTGAGGATCCCGGTCGGGTCGCCTTCTATCGATTCGATGAGACCATCGCTGGTTTCCACGCTTGCGGCAGGAGCGGGTTCGGCCGGGGGAGCTGGCGATGGTTCCGATGGGACCCATTTTTCCAACCGGTCATTGCCCGTGTCGGCTACCCAGAACACCCCCGAGGAGGAGAGGGAGAACCCGTCGGGGTCCGAGAGCAGGCCTTCGTCTCCGCCCGGACGACCGAACCGCCCGAGAAACGCCCCCGCCGGGGAGAACTCCTCGAGCCTGTCGTTCCCCGTGTCGGCGACCCAGATGTGACCGGCGGCGTCGATCGCCACCCCGCCTGGTTGGAAGAGCTGACCAGGGGCGGAGCCTTCTTTGCCGATCACGCGCTGGATGAAGCCAGAGGGGCTGAGCTCCGCGACCCGGTTCGCGATGCCGTCGGAGACCCAGATGTTTCCCGTCGCGTCGATCGCGAAGCCCGTCGGCCGCAACACCGCCATCGCCTGGGTCTTGACGGTCTGCAGAAGAGCTCCTTCAACGGTGAAGGTCGACATCCGCATCGAAGCGCCGACGTCCCCCGGGTAGTCGAGGACCCGGAGGTAGCCCGCGGGATCGATCCCGACGCCCACGATCTCGGTGGTGTTGCCTTCGCTTTCCATGCTCCACTGGCGCACGAATCCGCCGGTGGAGTCGAACTCCTCGATGCGGTCGGCGTCCGCGACGAAGACGTCGCCCGAGATGGCGGCGATCCCGTGCAGCGCGCTGAACTCACCAGGACCGGTACCCGTGGAACCGAACTGGCGGACGAATCCGCCTTCGGCGTCGAACTCGACCACGCGATCGTGGCCGGCGTCGGCCACCCAGACGTCTCCTTCGGCGTCGGTCGCCGTGGCGTCCGGTTCGGAGAGCGCTTCGACGTCGGGGGGTCTGGGGGCGCCGCACGCACGGACGAAATTCCCGCCCGCCACCTCTTGCACCCGATCGTTCCCCGTGTCGGCGGCCCAGATGTTCCCGTTGGGGTCGATCGCGATTGCTCGGGGTTCGGAGAACTGGCCATCTTCGGATCCCCCGGCACCGAAGACGGCCAGATAGGCCCCCGCCGGGGAGAACTCCTCGAGCCTGTCGTTCCCCGTGTCGGCGACCCAGATGTGACCGGCGGCGTCGATCGCCACCCCGCCTGGTTGGAAGAGCTGACCAGGGGCGGAGCCTTCTTTGCCGATCACGCGCTGGATGAAGCCAGAGGGGCTGAGCTCCGCGACCCGGTTCGCGATGCCGTCGGAGACCCAGATGTTTCCCGTCGCGTCGATCGCGAAGCCCGTCGGCCGCAACACCGCCATCGCCTGGGTCTTGACGGTCTGCAGAAGAGCTCCTTCAACGGTGAAGGTCGACATCCGCATCGAAGCGCCGACGTCCCCCGGGTAGTCGAGGACCCGGAGGTAGCCCGCGGGATCGATCCCGACGCCCACGATCTCGGTGGTGTTGCCTTCGCTTTCCATGCTCCACTGGCGCACGAATCCGCCGGTGGAGTCGAACTCCTCGATGCGGTCGGCGTCCGCGACGAAGACGTCGCCCGAGATGGCGGCGATCCCGTGCAGCGCGCTGAACTCACCAGGACCGGTACCCGTGGAACCGAACTGGCGGACGAATCCGCCTTCGGCGTCGAACTCGACCACGCGATCGTGGCCGGCGTCGGCCACCCAGACGTCTCCTTCGGCGTCGGTCGCCGTGGCGTCCGGTTCGGAGAGCGCTTCGACGTCGGGGGGTCTGGGGGCCCCGAAACTTCCTTCGAACATGTAACCGACCGGCAATTCGGTGACCGACTGCTCGGCCTTGCCCGAAGCCGATGCGGGATCATCGGCGACGAGTTCCGACAGTTCCCCCCCTTCGCGTTCGAGGTCAAGCGTGGCTCCGGCGGAGCCCTGCAGGTCGTTCGTCAACCCCGTCGGCGCGACGTCGGCGGTCGGCGTCGCCGATTCTCCTTCGTCGATGACAGCGTAGCCGTCCGGGACTTTTTCGATTGCGGCGTGGGTGCTCGGGTCGAAGGCCTGGTGGCCTTCCTGCGTCGGCAACATGACCGCGGTTTCCATCGTGCCGTCACCCTGGACGAGCGTCGCCCTGCCCCCGCCAGACCCTTCGATCTCGGGGGCGTCCCCGAGGGTCCAGCCGGAGCCGAATTCACTGCTCTGCCCCTGCGGGAGCTCGGAGTTGTAGGTACGCTGGATCGGTAGAGCGGCGTCAGCCGACGCCACTTCGGCGTCTCGCTGGTGGAAGACAAGGTTGCCGTTGATCACGTTGACGGCGACTTCGGCCCCGGTGGGTTCTTCTCCGGTTTCGTCCTGGGCTTCGCCGTCGGGAAGAGGAAAATGCTCAAGGACCTGGTTTTCCCCTTCGCCGGTCGCCGGGATATATTCGAATTCGATCTTCCTTTCGCGAGAGAGACCGACCCGATCGGTGGCCACCGCCTTGAGTTCGTGGACACCGGCTGAGAGACCGGGCAGCTGCAATTCGTAAAGGCCCGACAGCGAGCAACTGCTTTCGGAGGCTGGGCATTTCTGGGTCCCCCATGCGAGGGGCTGTTCTTTACCGTCCAGGAGAACCTCGACGCCCTGGACACCGGACTGCATCGTGCCCGGTTCGGCGTTGCTGCCATCGGTCGCGTTGATCTGAAGTTCGTAGGTGGGCAGCCTGAGCTTGTTTTCATCGGCCGGGTTCCCGGCCCCCTGATCGGAGAATCCGACTTCTTCGGTGGCCCGGGCAAACTGGCCTCTCAGTTCGATCGCGGGCCGTTCCACGTCGACCCAGGTTTCTCCGCTGAACGGCGTCGCTTCGTTTCCCATCGCGTCCTTTGCCCAGACGTGGAATTCACGCTTTCCCCGTTCGTAGGCAGGCTTGATCTGGAAGGTGAATTCATGGGGACAGCGGTTGCCCGAGACACCCGTGCATCCGGCACCCGACCCGGGAGGTCGCGCACCGACCGGCTGGGCCGCTCCGTTACCAGTCGAGATTTCGAACACGCCGAATCCGCTGTCGGCGGCGGCAAAGCTCGCCTCACCGACAGTTTCGGGATCGAACCACCGGTCGAGCGGCACACCGGTGACGGAGGTGATCACCGGCGACGTCGTGTCCTTCTCCTGGAGGCTGTAATTGCCGAGATAGAATTCATGGACACAGGTGTTGGAGGCCCCGATCCCGTTCGTCCCGACGCCGAAGACCGCCCACCTCGTGCCTGGCTGTCCGACCCAGCCGGTCTGCCATTCGTCTCCTCCGGTCGGGGTCAGTCCTTCCCAGACCCCAAGCTTTTCCCAACGACCCGCGCCCGGGTTATAGAGGCCGAGATACCCATGAGGTTGGTTCCCACCACAAGAGTTGGGGAAGAACGAGATCGAGCGGAAGGTGGCCGCTTCGATCCATGCGGTTTCTCCGGGGGTCGCATAGGTGAACGCACCATGCGTTTCGGCGGGATAGAGGTGGCCTCCTCCCAACGACCACACCTCCAGCTTGGAGGCATCCCAGGTGTGCCCGTATTCCGCGCCGACGTTTTCGAAGGCCCATTCCCCGAAGGAGGTCGGCTCTTCGAGAAAGAGTGGGTCGACCAGGACCGGATAGGCGGGCTGCGTCGCGGCGAGTTCGACGTCGAGTACGAGCGAGTCGCCTTCGACGGACATCGTCGTGGGGACCGATGCACCCTGCGCGTCGATCGCCGTCGGCGGCGCTACTTCCTCGACCCCGGTACCGCCCGAGTCAAGGATCTCGGCCCCTCCGCCAGGGGTCGCGGTGAGGTGGCCGCCGTCCGGAGTCTCGACGGCGAAGCGCAGCTCTTCGGGACTTTCGGCCGAGCGCAACTGCTCGAAGACCTCCGCCCCTCCGGCGACCGGGGCGAGCATCGTGTCGGTCGTCGTCTCGGTTTCGGGGTAGAAGAGACTCATCTGACCGACCTGGACGGCTTCGTGGTCGCGGGAGGCAGGCATCTGCACGTGAACTCCATCGCCCACTTCGATCGGGCCGTCCGCGGTCGCCGGGAGTTGGGTCGGCGAGGTGGGGTTCGCGGGTGAGAAGGTGCCGCCGGAACGTTCGAGCGTCAGGTCGACCGGCATGCTGTCACCGTCGCCCAGGGCGCTGACCAAGGGGAGGCCTGATTCGACGATCTCCCGACCCGTCACCGGCAAGGAGACCCGGGCCGCGTAAGGGCCGAGCATCTTTTCGACTTTCAGCCGGGTCAGAAGCCTCCCCGGATCTTCGTTCAGCATCTCGATCACGGAACCGAACTCTGCGTCGAGCAGATTGGATGCTTCCGAGGCGTTCGCGTGGGCGAACTCCGTGCGTGAACGTTGCCGTTCCTGTTCAGCCGCCGGAGTGGCGAGTTCTTCTTCGAACCGTTCTTCGGCGACATTCTGCTCGACTTCCTTACGTCGCATCGCCGCTTCGAAGAGTTCAGGACTGGGTACGTCGGAAGATTCAGCCCCCTGGCCATGCGGTTCAGCACCGAACGCCAGCGCCGGGGCCGTGCAGAGGCCTACGAGAAGGACGGCGAAGATGCAAATGGGAACGATCGGCGCACGCCGTGTTGGACCACTCGACCGCCGACCCTGCATATCTCCCCCCGCCCGTGGACCCGCGATCCGTGTCAGGCCGATCCACATGTCATGGAACGCTGTTGGCCTGACTTATATTCAAGTTGAATAGATTGTTCAATACCCACTTTTATCCGCGCTTGCGCCCGGGATTTGAATCATCAGCCGACTCGGGGAGCCTTTGCGCTACATCGAGACCGGGCACCTCCTTCGCCCGCTGTCCTGGCTTACTGCCACGCCTCGAACGGAGGGGCAGGACGAAATGAGCGTTAGGGCGGGTTCGCTCAATGCGCGGAGACCCTATGGGCCTCCTTGAAAGCCTTGCCGAATACCGTCAGCTTCTGGAACGGCCCGCCGAGACTAAAAGGGGACTTCCTGAAATGCTCGTTTGATCGCTAGCGGGAGGTCCCAGTTCATGGCGATGGCGGCGGGGAACTCGGAGGCTTTGGTGTTCTTGATGAGGTCCACCGCCATCGCGACGGTCGAGCCTTCCTTTGTTTCGTCGAGGCCAGCAAGGAGCCCGAGCAGCACGTTCCGCACGTGGAATCGATGGTGCGAGTCACCCATCTCCGCTAAGCGGTTGAGAACCATTTTTCTGACGTCAAGGCGGTCGGTCCTGTGGAAGAGGTTCGCGTAGAAGTTCGCCACCACGTCGCAGTAGTCGAACGGCAGGCCGCCGCTCACGTGACCGTCATAGGTGGCCAGCATCTGGGCGAAGGCGTCAGGAAGCTCGGTCAAGTACTGGAAGGCCAAGTCTCCAGGGAGCCGGGGAACCTGCTTCGTGTAGAGGGCCTCATCGTCCGGGTTCTCGCGCAGGAGCCGGTCGATCTCTTTCACCACCTCGAGGTCCGGGCCCTCTGGCGTGGCGAACCACGCTTCTTCCAGTCTTTCCAACTCCCCCTCGTGCTGTTTGAACTCTGGCTCCGTGGTCGCGCCGACGAAGGCCTCCAGGGCGGCGCGGGCGTCGGCGAAGCGGTTCTCCGGCTTCTTCTCGCAGCAGCGGCTGACGAAGTAACGGAAGCGCTCCGGCAGTTCGGAGACGTCCGGCGCACCGACGTCCGGGTGGTCGCCAGTCAGGAGGGTGATTAGGAGCTTGCCGAGGGCGAAGACGTCCGTCTCGGGTCCGGTTTCTTTCATTGCCGAGAACTGCTCGGGCGACATGTAGGCCTCGGTCCCCGACCAAACCGCGGTCTTCGTCAGGCCGACCGTGCCACCCATGAGGTTCTTCCCGAGGCCGAGGTCACTGAGCCGGATCTGGTCTCCGTACCGGAGGGCGTTCTCTGGCTTAAGGTCTCTGTGGATCACGCCCTTGCCGTGCGCGTAGGCCATCCCCTCAAGAACCTGTCGGAAGACGCCGCAGACCCACTCTTCGTCGCCAGCCTTCTCCGCGAGGAGGTCCGCAAGGTTCCCATCGGCGAGCGGCATCACGAAGTAGGGCTGATCACCGCTCAGGTTTCGCATCAGGACCGGGACGATGTTTTCGTGGTCGAGGGTGTCGTCCAGCAGCCGGGCCTCGCGCTCGAAGCGGTCCCTGATTTCTTTCAGCACCTCGGGGGGCTCGTGGAGGTCGTCGCGCAGGCGCTTAATGGCCATCGTCACGCTGATCGGCTTCCCGTCTTCATGGGCGACGACCTCATGGACCATGCAGAACCCGCCCCGCCCTATCTCGTCACCGGTCACCAGCTTCATGGGAACGCACAGGGTAGCCAACCAGAATTTGTGTGATCGGTCAGCCGGGTCGCCCCGAGCACGTCTTCGGTGAGCGATCAGACGGTGGCGAGTCGCCATTTTTGTCGCCCATGAGCGGGCGCACCTCCTCGATGTGGGGCTCTTGAATCCCGCCGCGCGCTACCGACGCTCTCCCTGATCCCGAACTGGACGACGATTGTGCGGGGCGGCAGTCGAGTGTCGCAGTCCCGGCAGAGAGGCAAAGGACGGTCGCTGGACGATGCGCTGAGGCACCCTCTGCGACAGAGCATTGTGTGTCAGCCCTCGCACCTGGGCCGGTCAACGGCGGCTACCGAGCTGCGCGACCAGCTCCCAGAGGAAGCAACCCTTCGGGAAATCCCTATCACTGCCTCGTAGTGGAACAAGCGGGCGTGATCGAAATAAACGCGGGCAGCGGCCCGACGCGGTCAGTCTACGTGGTCGGGGGCGAGGCGGTGCGTCGTTTCGGCCTACGGAAGTAGCGAGCGGTCAGTCTGATTGGTACATCAGGCCAGCGGTGATCGCACCGGCAATGACGCGATCGGGCCGACCGAACCGGACCCGAAACAATCAAGAGGAAGCCCACCATCGTCACCGAAAACGGCGGGTGGTCATTGTTTTAACTATGCCTCTCAGTCGGGTGGACCGTTGGCTGACCTCGATCCCACCTGCTCAGGCCTGCAGGGAAGTCGACTGCTGGTCATCCTCCGCGATCTGCGGCTCCGCCGAGAGGCGTGGTCAGTTGTAACCGCACGATAACGTCGAGTTACGGAGACTCGGCGTGATTACCGAAGGCGCGGCAACTCTCCCCAGCGCTGAACCAAGCCAGGGTGCTGATCGGGGAGCTCCTCCGACAGGCCGACGCGGTCGCAGAGCGCGAGGCTCCGACTGTCGCGGATCCGCTGCTCGACGATGTCTTCGAACGGTTCACCGCTGCTACACCGAAAGGTGGCGAGGGCGGGGAGATCCGTAGCCGTCAAGGCCCTGATCAGGATCTCGTCGGACCTCACGGAAGGTCAGGGATGCCGTCCGGGATTGAGATCGTCGGATTGCCGCTGACCGTCAGCGCCTTGGGATCGACGTCCGCGAGGACCTTCCCCCACGCCGCTCCGTGGATATCGGTCGGCGTGGCGCCGGCGCGAGCACCGGCAACCAGCGCGAGCGCGTCCGCAGCCTCGTCCTCGGTCATCTCGGAGACGACTTGCTGAAGGCGTTCCTTGACCGTCATGGCTCGGATTTTACCGCCGACGATCGGAACGCCACGGAAATCGGCGGCAATCGCCACTCGTTTCGCCACGCGTGGCGTTATTCCGTAATCCCCACACATCCCGAAAGCTAAAATCGGCCCCAAAAGGAACCGATTTCCAGCAACTTCTCAAGCCCGGAACGAGACTCGAACTCGTGACCCCTTCCTTACCATGGAAGTGCTCTACCAACTGAGCTATCCGGGCAGATCGCGATCTTTCCCGCGCTGATCGCAGGGGACGATCTTAGAGGGTCTTCGGGGGAGTGGGGCGGCGGCTAGAAGACGGCGCCGAGGGAGGTGACGATCTTCGGCTTGGCCCTCGGGTTGACCTTCTTGGAGTTGTCGAACTGGACCTTGTACTTGGCGTTGCGCGGGCCGTCGCCGGGGAAGAGCTTCGACTTCGCGTGGAGGATGCCGCAGGGACCCTTCGCCTTGCCGAACTTGTGGGTGACGACGAGGTGCTTGTGGCGGAAGTAGTGGCCGAAGATCGGCTTGTGGGGGCGGAAGCCGGCGAAGATGTAGGTGACGACCCGGTGGTAGGTGGCGGTCGGGGGGACGGTCTTGACGGCGAGGTTGGTGATCCGGAAGGGGACTTCGGCGAGGATCTGGTCGGAGAGGACGCCCTTGATCTGCATCGTCTTCTTTTCGGCCACCGGCTGGATGCCTTCGGGGAAGACGTGTTCGACCGTCGCGCTGAGGGTGCCGTCGGGGTTGACGGTGGTTTCGGTGAAGCCGGATAGGCCGCCCGGCGCCGGGATCTGGGCGAACACCGCTTCCCCGGCGGTGAAGCCGGAGCCGCTGACGTCGACGTCGACCCCTTCGCTGCCCTTGGCGACGTAACAGGCCTTGCCGGTCGCGATGCTCCCCGCCGCGGCGGCGGCAGGCGCGGCGACCAAGGCGGCGGCGCAGAGGACGGACAGGACGAGCGGGAGACACCTTCTTGGCTTCATGGCCGGTCCGCTACCCAGGCCGCCCCTGCGCTAATCGACCTCAGGGCGCGGGTCGACGATCGTCGAAGGATGTCGGGAACGGCGGCTGCGGATAGCGCTGGGCAGCGAGGACTCCGAGTGCTTCCTGCCAGTGTTTCGAAGGGATCGGCACGGCCGGCAACGCCTCCGCCGCGTCCCTTTCGTGTGTCTTGTTGGCCGGCGGGCGTTCTTGCGGGGTCAGACGACGACCGAGCTTTTGACAAGCTCGGCCTCGGTAATGACACCAACAACCGCAACGGCGACGACCGCGGGGGACGCGCAAAGCACCACGTTCTGTCCGCCCTGGATCGCCATTGCGACGCAGTGTAGCGCGCCTTATGCGGCCGCGGTTACCTTTGGGTCAGGGTTTTGCCCCGAGGAGAGGACCGAGATGGACCTGAAAAGGCTGTTCAACAAAGGCAAGAAGATGGTCGACGACCGCGGCGGCGTCGACTCGCTGAAAGAGGACGCGCAGGAATTGGCCGGGATCGCGAAAGGCAAAGGCAGCCTCACCGACAAGGCCAAGGACGCCGCGGCGGCGGTGAAAGAGCCGGGGGCGAACGAGCCCGACCCGCAGGAGCGCCACCCGAACCGGCAGGCGACGGAGGACCGGCACGCTAGTGCAGATCGACAGGAGTCGAAGGAGCGGCGCCATCCTTGAGCAGCGTCGCCAGGTAGATCACGACCGGTGAGGAGCCGCGGTTGGCGGCCTGGTGGATGTCCGAGGGCTGCTCGACCAACCACTGGCCCGCGCGGATCTGTGCCGTCTTCCCCGCGGTGATGACACGAACCAGCCGCGGTTCTTCGTCGGATTCGCCTTCGAAGAGTTCCGCCTTGCCCTGTCGGACGGTGTAGCTGAGCGTCCCCGAGACGACCCGCGAGATCTGGGTCCCGAGGTGGTGATGGACGGCGAGCTTCGCGCCCGCCGGCACCGTGACCTTGCTCAGCACCATGGTGCGGCCGGGCGCGCCCTGGACCCCTTCGGTCTGCGCCATCGCGACGCGGGACGGTGCCGGGGTCGGCGCCGAGGCGCCGAAGGCGGTCGGCAGGATGATCGCCATCGCGACGACGGCGACGACCGCGAGGGCCGAGAGCGGGAGGCGCAGGGTCGGTCGATTCACGACTGCCCGGTTCGCCCCCCGCGCGCCGACTCCTTCCGCCGGCAGGCCGCTTTCAGACCGCGGCGCCGTTGGCGGTCAGCGTGACCTCGATGTTGTCGCGCGTCGCGTTCGAGTACGGACACACTTTGTGCGCCTCGCGGACCATCTCGACCGCGGCGTCGCCTTCGACCGACGGCAGCGTCACGTCGAGCTCGACCGAGAGGACGAAGGTCCGCTCCGGCCCCGGGTTGAGCGAGACCTTGGAGTCGATCGCCACGTCGCCCACCTCCGCCTTGGTGCGCCGGGCGACGGCGCCGATCGCGCCCTCGAAGCAGGCCGCATAACCGACCGCGAAGAGCTGCTCGGGGTTGGTGCCGCCGCCTTCGCCGCCCATCTCGCTCGGCAGCCGCAGGTCGACCTCGAGCGCCCCGTCGCTGGTCTTGCCGTGACCCTCGGCCCGGCCCCCGGTCACGTGCGCCTCGGCGGTGTAGATCACTTTGCTCATCGCGGCCCTCCTGTGGGAAGTGGTTGTGGGACGGACCCTACGGAGCCGCGATCACCGGCCCACCCAGACGAGTTCGCAGTTCTCCGTGCATAGCGCGGCAAAGTGCGAACGCACCTGCGGCGGGCCCTGCTACTTCGACGGCGACTCGCCTTTCCAGTAGTCGACCTGGCTCTCGAGGTCGAAGAAGGTGTGGAGGCCGCCGCCCTCGGGGAGGCGCTCGCTGGCGCTGATCTTGTTCGAGTCGGGATAGACGACGATGTCCGGCGCGCCGTTGGTGGAGACGGCGAGGAAGCGGACCTCCTCGTCGGTCGGGTTGGAGAGCTGGTGGGCGCCGCGCTCGCCGAGCGGGAAGTGGACCGCCTCGCCGGGCTCGAGCCGGCGCGTCCCCTCCGGCGTGCGCAGCGTCGGCCGCCCGCTGAGGACGAAGACCAGCTCCTCGTCCGCATAGTGGAAGTGGTACGGGTAAGCCGCCTCGCCGGGCGGCAGCTTCCAGACGCTGGCGCCGATGCGCTCGCTGCCGAGCTCGTAGCCGATCCGCGCCCGGAAGGCACGGAAGCCAGGCGGCGCCCCCTCGCGCGGCTGGAAGTCGGGATCCTCGATGCTCGGCACCGGCCCCAGCATATGTCGCACCCCCACACGCTTGTCCTCGGTGCGCGGACTAGCGTCGGGCGACACGCCGGGAGCGGCCGCGCGGCGCCGCTTGTCATGATCCCCGGCGATGCCTCGCCACCTTCCCCGCCCCGCCATCCTGCTCGCGCTTGCCGCCGTCGCCGCGGTGGCCGTCGCCGGCTGCGGAGGCGGCGGCGAGGGCGAAACGCGGCCGGCGCCGCCGCCGAAGGACTTCCCCGCGGCGCAGGGCAAGACTATGTCCCAGATCCTGCACGGCTCCGGGGCGGTCCCCTCGGAACTGGTCGTCGCGCCCGCCTCGCAGGTCTTCGACACCGGCGAGGAACGCTATCCCTTCGGCGTCTTCACGGCCGGACAGGAACAGGTCGAAGACGTCGAAGTCGCCCTCTACTTCGCCAAGGACGGCAAATCGAAGGTGATCGGCCCGCTCCCGGCGAAGCTGGAAACGCTGCAGACGAAGCCCGCCTACCGCTCCCAGAACGGCTCCGGCCCGGGCGAGGCGAAGTCGGTCTACGTGGTGCCGAAGGTCGACTTCCCCGAGGACGGCTCCTACCTCGCCGTCGCGATGCTCAAAGGCCCCGACGGCAAGCTCGAAGCGTCCCGCATCCCCTCCCCGGTCGTCGGCCAGTACCCGAAGGTGCCGAAAGTGGGCGAACGCCCGCCGAAGATCACGACGCTGACCGCCGCCGACGTCGGCAACGACCTCGAAAAGATCGACACCCGCGTGCCGCCCGACCAGATGCACAAGGTCGACTTCGCCGAAGTCCTCGGCAAGAAGCCGATCGTCCTCGTCTTCGCCACCCCCGCCCTCTGCCAGAGCCGCGTCTGCGGCCCGGTCGTCGACGTCGCCCAGCAGGTCGCCGACAAGTTCGAACCGCGCGCCGACTTCATCCACCAGGAGGTCTACAACGAAAACGAAATCAGCAAGGGCCTCCGTCCCCAGCTGAAGGCGTTCCACCTGCCGACCGAGCCGTGGACCTACCTGATCGACGCCGAAGGCGTGATCAAGGACCGCCTCTCCGGCGCCTACGGGGTGGACGAATTGGAAGAAGCGATGGGCACGATCCTGCCTGGCTGAACAGCCGAACTCGCTTCAGCCTTCGATACAGTCCGCGCAGCACGGCGCCGCCGCTCCAGGGAGGACGGCGTCGGTCCCCGCCTTGGAGGGGCAGGGACGCAGTCCCCCACGCTGCAAGGAGAGATATGAAACACCGCCCGGCTGTCTTCGTGCTGGTCCCCGTGCTCGTGGCCCTTGTCGGCCTCGCCATCCAACCGGCCTCGGCGCTTGCCGCCAAGCCCGCCAAGAAGTCGAAGGCGACGGTCTTCGAAGCCTGCCGCCACGGCTGTCACTACCGGACCATCCAGAAGGCGGTCGAAGCGGCCGGCAGCTACGCCTTCAAGAACAAGACGGCGAAGGTGACGGTCGCCATCCGGCCGGGCAAGTACGTCGAAGGGGTCGTCGTCGACGGCACCCAGCGCAAGAAGCGCTACGACGGGATGACGATCGAAGGCACGAAGAAAGACCCGAAGCGAGTCGTCCTCGAAGGCAAGAACGCGAAGGGCGAACTCGGCGCGGCGCAGAATGGGATCGAGGCGATCAGCGTCGACGGCCTCGTGCTGAAGAACATGTGGGCGCGCAACTACGAGTCGAACGGCTTCTTCATCCACGCCGCCGACGAAGAAGGCCAGCACTGCAACGGCTACACGATGAACAACCTGCTGGCTTCCGGGAACCGCTCCTACGGACTGTTCGCGAAGCACTGCCTCGGCGGCAAGATGATCAACTCGGCGGGCTACCACCAAGGCGACTCCGCCTTCTACGTCGGCGAAACGCCGTGCGACAAGAAGAACTGGAACGTCTACAGCAACACGCCCTGTCAGAAGAAGCCGGTGTGGACGCTGCTGAAGAACGACAAGAGCTACGAAAACGTCCTCGGCTACTCGGGCACTAACTCCAAGTACGTGCGGATCATCGAAAACGCCTTCTACAACAACGGCGCCGGGATCGTCCCCAACACGCTGGACTCGGAGGGCTACGAGCCGAACGGCTGGAACGTGATCGAACGCAACGACGTGTTCTGGAACAACTACAACTACTTCCTCGCCGGGTCGGCGTTCCACACCGTCTCCGCGGGGCTTGGTGAACTGGGCGGCGAGACGATCAACTACCCGACCGGCGTGGGGATCGTCCTCTACGGCTCAGACAACGACGTCGTCCGCGGCAACCGGGTGTTCGGCAACTACAAGTGGGGCATCGCCTCCTTCTCCGGCCCCGGCGAAACCTTCGTCGCCAACGAAGGCAACGAAGCGAAAAACGTGAACAACGAAATCGTCGAAAACGTGATGGGCCGTGAAGGTGCCGATCCGAACGGTGAATACGACATGTGGAACGACGCCACCGGCGGCGGCAACTGCTGGGGCGCGAACAGCCCGAACTCGACCTTCGCGCCCGGCAACGGCAAAGTGCCACTGAGCCAAATCTACCCGGTGTGCCCGCAGGCGGAAGTCGAATACGCCAGCAAATCGGTGCCCAGCATCAACATCGCGGCGGGGCTGCAGATCGCCAGCCTCTCGGAAACCGGCAACCCGTCGACGATCCTCGGCTACGCGGGGTCCAACCCGCCGCAGAACCAGCAGTGCACCTGGGTCAAACGGGTCGCCACGCACCCGGCGTTCCAGAAGTACAAGCCGGTGGAAGTCGCGCCGAAGCCCGGGGAAGTGACCTGTTGACGCGGGCGCTGAAGCTGGTCGCGATCGCGGTGGCGGCGCTCGCCCTCTCGGGGGCGGCCGCCACCGCGGCCGGCGCGCCGGCGAAGAAACCGACGTCGAAGCCGAAGGAAGTGTCGGTCGCCGACTTCTACTTCGGGCCGGAAAAGCTGACCCTGAAGAAAGGGCAGTCGATCGACTGGGTCTGGGCGGAAACGAACACCTACCCGCACGACGTCCACCTGAAGAGCGGGCCGAAGAAGCTGAAGCAGAAGGCCTCCTACTCGACCAAGACGACCGCGGTCACCGACGCCGAATTCGAAAAGACGTTCACGACCCCGGGGACCTACCACTTCATCTGCACGATCCACCCGACGCAGATGCACATGACGGTCGTCGTGAAGAAGTAGTCCCATGGGCACGGGGCGGCGATGAACTGGGGTGACGGCGGGCTCGACCGGCGCGGGTTCCTCGCGCTCGGCGGAGGCATGTTCTTCTGCACCCTGGCCGGGCAGAAAATAAGCGCGGGCGAAGGTCAGATCGACATCGACGCCCACGCCAAGGGGCTGGCCGTGCCGCCCAAGGTGGCGGCGGCAGAAGCGGCAGAGGCGAACGCGAGCGCCGCGCCCGGCCCCGGGCGCACCGAGCTCGCCGCCTTCACCACCGGCGGCCCGGCGCGCGAATACTGGATCACCGCCGAGCCGGTCGAGTGGGACATCGTCCCCACCGGCCGCGACCAGATGATGAACATGCCGATCAAGGGCAAGACCAAGTTCACCGCCTGGGCCTACCGCGCCTGGACGCCCCACTTCAAAAAGCCGCTGGGCCCGGCGAAGGTGCCGGGGCCGCTGCTCGAAGTGAGCGTCGGCGAGACGATGATCGTCCACTTCCGCAACAAGCTGAAATCGCCGGTGACGATGCACCCGCACGGGATCTTCTACTCCGACGAAATGGACGGCGCCTACAAGGGCAAGTTCACGGCCCCCGGCGGATTTGTCCAGCGGAACCGCACCTTCACCTACGTCTGGGAAGCGAAACCCGGCACCGAAGGCACCTGGCTCTACCACGACCACGGGCCGATGGACCCGCTGCCGGTCTTCAAAGGGCTGTTCGGGCCGCTGGTCGTCCGCGCCCCCGGCGAGCAGGCGCCGGAAGCGGAGTTCTTCCTCGGCTTCCACTCCTGGGAACCGCCGATCACCGGCCTGAAGGAAAACTTCGCCTGCATCAACGGCCGCGCCTACGCCGGCAACACGCCCGACCTGCACGCCAAAGTCGGCCAGCGGGTCGGCTTCCACGTCTACGGCCTCGACAACTTCTTCCACACCTTCCACCTCCACGGGCACCGCTGGGTCGACCCGGACGGGACGGTCATCGACACCAAAACGTTCGGCCCCGCCGACTCGTTCCGGCTCGAATTCGTCGAGGACAACCCGGGACGCTGGTTCTACCACTGCCACGTCTTCACCCACTTCCACATGGGGATGAACGGGTGGTACATCGTCGACTGAGGCGAGTTCGCACTTTTCGCCGGATAGCGGTCATTTCTGCGAACGCGGCCGCGCTGGTCCCCGCCGCGGCGACCGCCGACAACACGCGGGTCTCGATCTTCGACTACCAGTGGTCGAACAAAGAAGTCCACATCAACCTCGGTGAGAAAGTCACCTGGGACTGGCTCGGGCCCGACCTCGAGCACTCGGTCACCGGCGTCTCCCCCAACGACCTCGAGTGGGACTCCGACCCCGGCACCGACGTCCCCCACCACCGCGCCGGGGACGAATACACGCTCGAATTCACCCAGCCCGGCACCTACCTCTTCCAGTGCAAGCTGCACGCCTGGGTCCGCGGCGAGGTCGTCGTCGCCGACACCCCCGGCAACCCCCTCTCCAACCCAGGCCCGCGCCCGCCGCTGAACATCGACCTGACCCCGCCGACGATGGGCGAAGTGAAGCTCCAGAAGACCAAGCTCCGCGGCCACAAGGGAACCCCGATGCGCGCCTCGATCAACGAGGGCGGCTCCCTCGACGCCGAGTACTACCGCCTCGACTCCAAGGGCCACCGGGTCTACAACGGCTACCACGAATGGGACACCTACATCGGCATCAACCACATCCGCCTGGCAGCCCGCTGGAAGCACTTCAAAGCCCGCCCCGGCCGCTACGTAGCGGTGCTAAGAGCCACCGACGAATCGAACAACACGTCGAAGCCGCTGACCAAGGCCTTCGAGATCCTCGGCAAGCGCCCCGCGAAGACGCGCAGCGCGGGCGAGAAGCCGTAGAGCGTCGGTTCCGCCGGCTCGGCGCCGCAAGCTGGCGCCCGGGGAGGGCTCGGGCCCCGCAAGCTGGCGCCCGGATTACGGACGCGCCCCTCTCGCCACGGCCCGGGCAGGCTGTGGCCGTGGCGAGAGGGGCGGGTGTGCGGAAGGTGTGGAGGGACGTGCGCGGGGGCCTCACGGGAGTGCGTCGGGAGTGGCACGGATCCGTGACGGGAGTCAGACCCCGTCACAGAGACGACGAGAACTCCGGTCTTTCTCCCATGTTGTGCAACACCGACCTACGCGCTGCGTGTATTGACCCCCCTATAGGGGCCCTAAAACACGCAGCGCGTTTTCGACCCTCTATTTCGGCCCGAAAAAGGGCCTCTGGGGGCCGGAAAGTGTGACGTTCCCGGCATCTTCGTCACGGATCCGGCCGAGGTGTGGAGGCTCCCCGACCTGATCGTCACGGAAGTCCGACTTCCTCACGTCCCTGTGACGCCTCTCCCACGCACGCCTCACGTCCTGGGCTCCTCATGGGGGTCACAGCCTGCCAGGACCCCCATGAGGAGCCCAGGACCCCCTCGGACGGCCGCAAGCCCCCCGCACCCTCACCCGTCCCGCCCCAACCTCAGCGCCGCCTATGCCCCCGCCCCCGCCCCGGCGGTTTGCCGGCGTTGCGGAGGGTGCGCTCGGCGGCCTTCTCGGTCTCCTCGCCCATCGTGATCTGGAACATCGCCAGCAGGGCGTCGGAGGCGAGCGGTCGCATCGCCTCGAGGGCGTCGAGGATTTTGTGCCAGTCCTCGTCCGGGCGGCCCGCTTTGTCGAAGGGTCCCCAGATCTGCTCGGTGAAGAGGTCGATGTAGGCGCGGGCGACGGCGTCGGCGTGCTCGTGCAGTTTCGCGGCGAGGCCGATCGCCGCGGTCGGGCTCACGCCGAACTCGATCAGCCGCGTCGCGGCGCCGTGCAGGCGCGGGCTGATCACCTCGATGTTGCCGTCGGCAAGCACCCGCAGGACGCCCAGTTTTTCGGCCCGTCGCAGCAGTCGCTCGTCGACCGCCTCGATGTTCCAGTGGGCGGCGAAGTCGCCGGGGGCGAAGATTTCCGGCATCTCGTCCTCGAACGGCGCACGCACGGCGCGGGCGAAGTCGACCATCTCCTTGGAGGAGCCGCCGGTGCTCTCCAGCACCCGCCGGATCGCCTCCAGGTTCAGCCCCTCGGCCTGCATTTCGCGGGTCAGCTCGATCCGCGCGACGTGCTCCTCGTTGTAGTAGCCGGTGCGGCCCTGAACTTCGGGCGGCGGCAGCAGGCCACGAGTTTGGTGGGCGCGGATGTTGCGGATCGTCATCCCGGTCCGCTCCGCCAGCTCACCGATCGTCATCTTGCCGTCCGGCGCCTTCGCGTTCTTCCCTTCGGTCGCCATCAGGGCATCGTAAGCGCCAGCCGGGCGCCGGTCATCTCCGAAGCGGCGTCGGAGCAGAGCCAGGCGATCGCGTCGGCGATGTGCTCGGTCGGGGTGAAGGTCGGGAACTCCTTACCGGGATTCTCCTCCCGCATCCGCGGCGTCAAGATCGCGTCGACGACGATGATGTTCGCGGTCGCGCCACCCGGCCCGAAGCCATCGGCGAAGGCCAGCGTCCAGGCCTCGGCCGCGGCCTTCGCCGCCGCGTACGCCGCGTTGCCGTTGCTCGGCTTCTGCGCCTGCTTGGCGGAGACGAGGACGAAGCGCCCGCACTCGCTCGCCGCCAACTGATCGTGAAAAGCGCGCGTGGTCAGCTGCACGGTGCGGATCAAGAGCTGCTCCAACAGACCCCAATCGGCGAGCGGCGCCTCGTGCAACGGCTGCCCACCCCGCCATCCCCCGACCAGGTGCACGAGCCCGTCGACCCGGCCGAACCGCTCGACCAACCCATCCCGCCACGCGCCCACCGCATCCTCATCCGTGAGATCGACAGCCCGCCCGTCCCACCGATCCGCCGGCAGCCCAAGCTCCTCCCCCACCGCATCGACCTCCGCCTGCCCCCGGTTGGCCCCCGCGACGATCGCCCCGTCTTCGGCCAACCGCGCCGCCACCGACGGCCCCAACCCACCACCGACCCCGGCGATCGCGACGACCCGTCCCTCAAGTCTCTGCTCCACGTCCACCCCCGCATCCTCCCTTATTTGAGGACCGCCACCAATCCCCCACTTCGGGGAATTTGAAGCGGCCACCACTCGAGCCAAGGAGCGCGGGTCGGATAAACGCGAGGTCAGTCGCGGCCGCATGATCGATGGCGGCCCATCCTCTGGTCCCGCGCCCCTCGGCACAGATGTGGCGGAGGTCGGGGGACTCGAACCCCAGCCGGCTGACTAGGCCGACCTACACGGTTATCAGCCGCTCGCGAACCTCTCGCTTCAACCTCCGCCGGGCAAAATAGCCAGGCGAGCGCTGGATGACCAGAGACGTTCCAAAGAAATTACACTTGACGCATCCGAGAGCCGAGCGCTAGCCTTCGTCTCGGTTATCAGCCGTTCGAGGGTGACGCCCTCTCGCGATCCAAGGCCCGCTCCGGCGGGTCTTCGTGATTCTGGAGACGCAGCCGTATCCCGGCCGCGACTATGGGGGAGAGAGGATTCGAACCTCTGTAGGCAGAGCCAATGGGTTTACAGCCCATCTCCTTTAACCACTCGGACACTCCCCCAGGTGGGTCGGAAATTCTAGTAAGCCGGAGTCAGGCGGGCGGTGCGGCGGCCAGGCGGGCGGACATCTGCTCGTTGAAGGCAGTCACGGCCTTGAGGGGGCGGAGGAAGACGGTGAGGTCGGCGACGCGGCCGTCGGCGTCGAGGGTGAGGTGGTCGATCCCCTCGATCTCGAACTTGCCGCCGAGCTTGGCGGCGAAGCGGAGGACGACGGTGCCGTCGCCGTGGGCCTCGTCGAGGTAGCGGAAGTCTTCGAAGACCTCGATCACGTGCCCGAGGACGAAGAGCGCGGTGTCGCGGCCCTCGAATCCTCTGAAGAGGATCGGGCTGTGGAGGACGACGTCCTCGGCGAGCGTCTCGCGCATCAGGTCGAGGTCCTTGGCTTCGGCGGCGCGGCGGAACGCGTGTGGCTCGGTCATGGGACCACTCTAGCCGTGCCGTGGCGACGGGTGGGATACTCGCGACGGATGCCGGGGGACCACTTCTACTCGAGGCTGTCGAACTCGCTCGGGGCCCGCGGGCTGCGCTGGACCGGCAAGCTGAACGTGCCGCTCTACCGCCTGAGCGGCGGGCGGATCGGCAGCAAGGTCGGCGACGGGCCGGTGCTGCTGCTGACGACGACGGGACGCAAGAGCGGCCAGCAGCGGACCGCGCCGGTTCTCTACCTGGCGCGCGACGAGTCGATGGTCCTGATCGACACCAACGGCGGCAACGAGAAGCTGCCGGGCTGGTCCCACAATCTGAAGGCGAAGCCGGAGGCCGAGGTGCAGATCGGCAAGCGCAAGGTGACGGTCACCGCGCGGATCGCCGAGGGCGCCGAGCGGGAGGAGCTATGGCGGGCCTGCAACGAGCAGTACGGAGGCTTCGACGACTACGTCAAGTGGCTCGACCGCACGCCCTCGGTCTGGGTGCTCGAACCGGTCGGCGTGAGCGTCGCGAGTCGCTAGCTGTTCTTTATGGACCTGTGAGGACCAAAAAGAACAGCTAACTGGCGTCGCGGAGCATCTGCGCCTCGGGCAGGCGCTTCAGCTTTTTGAGCGTGTTGTTCTCGATCTGGCGGATGCGCTCGCGGGTCACGCCGAAGGTGCGGCCGACTTCCTCGAGCGTCAGCGGCTCGGCGCCGCCGAGGCCGTAACGCAGTTCGATCACCTGCCGCTCGCGCTCCGGCAGCGCGTCCAGCGCCCGCCGCACGCCCTCCTTCTGCAGGTGCTCGCTCGCTTCCTCGAACGGCTCCAGGACCGCGTCGTCGGCGACGAAGTCACCGAGCTCCGATTCGTCCTCGTCGCCCACCGGTTTCTCCAGCGAGACCGGCAGTTGCGCCACCCGCAGGATGTCGCGGACGTCGGCGACCGGCCAGCGCAGCTCCTCGGCGATCTCGGTCGGGTCGGGCTCACGCCCGAGCCGCTGCACCAGCTGCCGTTCGACGTGCGCGACGCGGTTCAGCTTCTCCACCATGTGGACGGGGATGCGGATCGTCCGCGCCTTGTCGGCGATCGCCCGCGTCACCGCCTGGCGGATCCACCAGGTCGCGTAGGTCGAGAACTTGTACCCGCGCCGGTAGTCGAACTTCTCCACCGCCCGGATCAGCCCGAGGCTGCCCTCCTGGATCAGGTCGAGGAAGCTCAGCCCGCGCCCCAGGTAGCCTTTCGCGATCGAGACGACGAGGCGCAGGTTCGCCTCCACCATCTGCCGCTTCGCCAGCATGTCGCCGCGCTCGATCCGTTTCGCCAGTTCGACCTCCTGCTGCGCGGTGAGCAGGTCGACGCGGCCGATCGACCGCAGGTACAGCCGCAGCGAGTCGAGGCTCGGTTCGACCGTCAGGTCGAGTTCCTCTTTCTTCGACGCGCCGCCCGCGGACTCGCCGCCGCTGCGCTGTTGTTTGTAGGCGCTGACGCCGTCCTCGGCGATGACGTCGACGCCGTGCTCGACGAGGTTCGCGTGGAGCTGCGACACCTGCTCCTTGGTGATCTCCACCTCCTCGAGCGTGGACGAAATCTGCTCGTAGGTGAGGTAGCCGCGCTCGCGTCCCAAGGCGATCAGCCCGGCCAGCTCCTCGATCTCTGGCGCGCTGGTCGCGTCCTCGCGGTCCACGACTTCCACCGTCTCCATCGGTTCGATGATCGGTGCCTCCTGAAACTATCTCTCCCCCGGTTCCCCCGGATGCCGGCCCCGAAGCTCCGGCAGAACGCGGATTATAGGCAGTGTTCGGGTCCATAGGGGACCGATGGACGGTGGCGTCTAGGCTGTGGAGATGGCGAACGAAACGAGCACCACCATCCGCACCGTCCCCGACGTCCAGTCCGGCATGCCGGCCACTCAGGTGAGCCTCTCGCGGGTCGGCGTGACCGGCGTCGAGAAGGTGATCCGGGTGCGCGACGACGGGCAGGAGAACCTCTTCTACGCCGAGATCGAGTGCTTCGTCGACCTCAACCCGCAGCAGGCCGGCGTGCACATGTCGCGCTTCGAAGAAGTCGTCGGCGAGGCGATCGACGAGGTGATCCTCGGCGAGGCCTTCAAGGCCGAGATCCTCGCCGCCCACGTCGCCGAGAAGATCCGCGAGCGCCAGAACGGGCAGCGCGCCGAGGTCTCGCTGACCGCGCACTATCCCGAAACGGTGAGCACGCCGGAGTCGGAGATGGACACCCAGGAGATCTACGTCCTCTTCGGCACCGCGGTCGCCTCCGCGGCCGGGACCCGCACCCTCACCGGCGTCCAGGCGCAGGGGATGACCGCCTGCCCGTGCGCGCAGGGGATGGTCGCCGAGCTCTCCCGCGAACGCCTTGCCGCCCAGGGCTTCGACGACGACCAGATCGAGCAGATCATCGACGTCGTCCCGATCGCCACCCACAACCAGCGCGGCATCGGCACCCTCCACATCGGCTGCCCCGAGGGCGGGCCCTCCTGGATCGACGCGCCGGAGCTGCTGCGGATCGTCGAGAGCTCGATGAGCTCGGAGATCTACGAGCTGATGAAGCGCCCCGACGAGATGTCGGTCGTCGTCAAGGCCCACGAAACCCCCCGCTTCGTCGAGGACTGCGTGCGCGAGATGGTCCGCCAAGTGGTCGTCGGCTACCCCGACCTCCCCGACGGCGCCTTCGTCATGGCCCGCCAGGAGAACCTGGAGACGATCCACCGCCACAACGTGGTCGCCGAGCGCTACGGCACCCTCGGCGAGCTCCGCGCCGAGCTGGCCAGCGGCGAGCACTCCGCCCACCACGTCGCGATGCGCGAGTGGCTGGAGGGCTCCGCCGCCTGAGGATCTTCCCGATCGGGAAGATTTGTTCTTCCAGAGCGCCTTCCGACAGAAATCTTCCCGATCGGGAAGATTTCCGCGATATCACCGTCAAAAAGGCGTAATCTTCCCGATCGGGAAGAAATGCTCTCCGTTATCGACAGCCCAGATGCCCTCGGCGCGGCCATCCGCGAGCGTCGCCGAGAGCTGAAGCTGACCCAGGAGCAGGTCGCCGGCATCGCCCGCACCGGTCCGCGATTCGTCGGCGACCTTGAGTCGGGCAAGCCCACGGTGCGTCTCGCCGAGGTGTTCCGGGTCCTCGGCGCGCTCGGCCTCGACGTGTCGATCGACCGCCGATGAGCCCCGACCCCGGCTCCGAGCTCGAAGTCTTCCTTCACGACGAAGCGGTCGGCAGGCTCACGCGACTGCCGCGGGCGAAACTGCGGTTCGTCTACCACCCGGCCTGGGTCGAAGCCCAGGGCCGACCGTTGTCCCTCTCCCTCCCGGTCCGGCCAGAGCCCTACGAGCCCGACGAGTGCGGGCCGTTCTTCGAGGGCCTGCTGCCGGAGGACGACTTCCTCCGCGCCGTCGCGCGCGTCTTCCACGTCTCCGCCGGCAATCCGTTCTCGGTGCTCGCCGAGATCGGCGGCGAGTGCGCCGGGGCGGTCGGCGTGGCCGGCGTCGGCTCGGAGGCCCCGGGGACGACCTCGAGATCCGCCGAGCGTTTCTGGACCGAGCGATCGGACAGACGATCGACCAGGTCCGAGCGGCGAAAGCTCCGGCCCGCGAGTCCCTCCCGGCCGACTTCCAGGACCGGCCGGTCATCGAGCGCATCGACGCGGTGATCGAGGAGCGGGCCGAGCGGCTGCTGAAAGCGCGCGAGGAATAGTCCGGAACGGTTGCTCCGGCGGGTCCGGAGCCCCGCAAGCTGTCGCCCGGATTACGGGCCCGCCCCTCTCGCCACGGCCCGGGCAGGCTGTGGCCGTGGCGAGAGGGGCGGGTGTGCGGAAGGTGTGGAGGGACACCGGCGGGAGGCGCACGGGAGGG
>Ga0209916_1000927_pt1 | contig 33916 bp, 23 predicted proteins | sample ThiBio_1000_plan_FD_183956 | JGI IMG/M metagenome (GOLD analysis project Ga0209916, IMG submission 183956) | Wastewater bioreactor microbial communities from Cape Town, South Africa - Thiocy_solids_2 (SPAdes) | ecosystem: Engineered > Bioreactor > Thiocyanate-remediating > Anaerobic-Aerobic ... | reverse complement strand
TATTATATCGGGGCTTATAAACTTCAAGCATGCTTTTTAATAGTTACATACTTAAATACAAGCTCCTTATGATGCTATGTTTTAGCTAGTTTCCTGCATCATTTTATCTCTTTCGCAGCGGGTCTAGTCTACGGGTAGGTGTAGCTTTGACCTTACAGAACAAGATTTTGACTATGATTATCCAGGACATTATTGTCGACAAATCAAAAGCCTATCTCTGTCGTTTCCAGCATTGCTAGGACCGTACCAAAATGTGCATGCAACATTAACCCAAACAAGTAACAAAACCTTACTCAAAGCAGATGATAAAGGAGTTAAATACTTACTAGGCGTAAGTGGTGAGGACCAGCCTGATACCAGTGTATTGCGTGTTGATGTGCGTGCCAATCAGCAAGTAGCCTTATCGCAAGGGGTTAATGATGATGGATTATTTGTACTTAACTTTGAAGATCCTCGTTATTTGCCTTTTGAACGTACAGGTGCTATTTCTAGCTGGCTGCTAGAAATGCCTAAGTCCTATAACCCTATTGATTTTGATACTATTACTGATATAATTATTCGTTTGCAATATACATCTTTACCAGGTAATACTTCGTTCCAAACAACTGTAAAAGGTAACTTAGGTAGCTTTAATGGCTATCAAACTTTATTGATGGCACAAAGATATGCTAGTGCTTGGTATAGCTTTATACAACAAAGTCAATCTCTGGTTTTCACAGTAAGGCCTGCCTTATTTAGGCCTAATCTTACTAATTACAAGGTTGTTGGAATAACGCTTGCATTAATATTAACACCAGCAGGAGAAAAGATAACTACTATGCCTACGCTAACGTTAACACCTGGGCAAGGTACATCGCATGATTTTGAATTGAAAAAGGATGCTAATACAGGAATGGTGACAGCTTCAGTAGCTGATCTAACACTTGACATCTCTACTATTGGTGAATGGCAGTTTGCAATTAAGAAGGATACGGATAAGGATAAGCTGATGACTCCTGAGAATGTTAGTAATATGGTAGTGAGCTTACAGTATACAGCAGACTTTAGCTAGGGATTTGTAATACATTAAGAATCAAATTATTTTATCAAATAATTTGCCCCAAACTAGATGATGTGCTAGAAGCCTCCTTCTAGCACATCATCTAGCTTTATAAATCCAGGCACATGCCCCACTAAAAATACCTAAAAAAGCGTATTCTGGTTGGCAGCCAAAAATAAATCTATACTTTATAGTTGACATAATTGTTGTCGCTTACGCTTATGTTAATTCTAGCTTGTCTTGGTAAAACGACTAAGTTTTGATCACTATTAACTAGGCATGATCAAGTTTTTCAATAGTTAAATTATCATTCGTATAAATACAAATATCTGCAGCAATAGTAAGACTTTCTCGCACAATTTCTTCTGCTGTTAAATGAGGAGCATGTTTTTTAAGAGCTATGGCAGCGGATTCTGCATACAAGCTTCCTGAGCCTATGGTAACAATTCCATTGTCTGGCTCTATTACATCCCCTGTACCTGAAATAAGCAGTAATTCTTCCTTGTTGACTGCTATAAGCATTGCTTCTAACCTTCGTAAATATCTATCTGTCCGCCAATCTTTAGCAAGTTCAATGGCTGAGCGTTTCATATGGCCGAAATAACGCTGTAACTTTTCATCAAATCGGTCTAAAAGTGTAAATGCATCTGCAGTAGAGCCAGCAAAGCCTGTTAATACTTTCCCATCTAAAAGTTTCCTTATTTTATTGACATTGCCTTTGACAACTGTACTACCCATGGTGGCTTGTCCATCAGCCCCAATAGCTACTTCATTGTTATGCATAACAGCAATAACGGTTGTTGATTTTATTTTAAGCATATAACCTATCTTTTAAAAATTCTTATAAAAAATTACTTGTATGTCTTTTTGTATTGTTTTGTTAAGTTAACAGAAATCTATGCTTCAACAAGCTAGCAGGCAATTGCTAAACTAGTAACCTAAGTGGTTCTTCTAGTAATTCTTTTAAATTTTTAAGGAATGCAGCGCCTACAGCACCATCTACCACTCGGTGGTCACAGCTTAAAGTTGCTTTCATAACATGCCCAGGAACTACAGTACCTTCTTTTACAATGGGTACTTGCTGTATTGCACCTACTGCAAGTATACAAGATGCTGGTGGGTTAACAATAGCAGTAAAGGATTCTATACCTAGCATACCTAAATTAGATATGGTAAATGTACTTCCTTCCCAATCTGAAGGTTGTAGCTGATTATTATGAGCTCTTTGCGTTAGTGTTTTAACTTCTGTTGCTATTTGCGATAATGATTGATGGTCTGCAAACTTGACAACAGGTACTAGTAAGCCTGCTTCTACAGCCATGGCTACGCCAATATGTATATGTTTATTATATCTAATAGTATCTCCTAACCAAGCTGCGTTAACTTGAGGATGTTGTTTGATAGCAATTGCTACTGCTTTAATAATGATATCATTAAAGGTTATTTTAACAGATGCATATTGATTTAAATTAGCACGCGCAGCTACCAACGTATCCATGTTAACGGATATCGTTAAATAGAAATGTGGGGCTGCTGATTTACTTTCTATAAGTCGTCTAGCAATAGTTTTTCGCATCTGAGAAACAGGTATTGTTTCCCAAGCTTCTTGTAAGTTAGAGGAGCCATTTATAGACCAACTGCTGCTTGCTGTTTGTCTGTTCGCTAAGTTCTCTATGTCTCGTTTGATGATCCTACCGTTTTCTCCTGTTCCTTGTATGGTGGTTATATCATGACCTTGTGCTTGTGCCATCTTCTTAGCTAAAGGAGAGACTAGTGTGCGTCCAGTATTATTAGCATTTAGATTAGATTGTGGAAGCTCAGGTTGTAAAATTGGTGTGGTAGGAGAGGCAGAAACTGCAGGGGTAACGTTTTCGCTAGCTGCTTGAGGGGCAGTATTTTGCTGTATTTCTGTTAACAATGCAGAAATATCTTCATTGGGTTTACCAATAATAGCAAGTACGCCATTAATAGGAACTGCTTGCTTTTCTTGCACACCAACATATAATACGGTGCCTGATTCATAAGCTTCTAATTCCATTGTAGCTTTATCTGTTTCCACTTCTGCTAGAATATCTCCGGATTTTACTGTATCGCCTACCTTTTTTAGCCAAGCAGCAATCACACCTTCTACCATGGTGTCGCTCATTTTAGGCATCCTAATTACTTCTGCCATGTTTGTATAATTGATAGTTAAAAATTAGAAAAATATTAGTAATAAAAATCAAAAATAAGCTTTTTGTTTAAAAGTTTTACTTTAGTAATAGATTAGCCATTACATCATTAGTATTTATTTTATACATACAGCGTAAGCCTACTTGGCACCACTGGGTATCTATTATAAAATCTGCTCCAATAATATGATCTGGGTGTTTTTGAAGAGAATAATAATGAAAGGAACAGTCATAAAACAAGTTGGCTCTTAAGCGTTTTATAAATATAAATGGCGTTACGTGAATATCAGGATAGCTAATAGGAAAAGCATAATTCACACTTAAGGATCTTGCTAAAATAGGTGATCTAGTTAAATTATATTGCATTATGCTTATACGTAGTGAATGGTGTTTGTATAGGCCAGGAAAATATAGTTTTAATTTTGTTTCTAATCCCTTTAACTGTGGACCTCCATATGGAGTATGTCTATAAGTGATTATAAACTTTTGGCCCCATGGATTATAAATATCTCTGAGGCTTTTTTCCGAAAGTCTAGCAAAGTGAGCTATATAAGTTTGCTGGCGTATCCATGTATCCGATTTAATTAAATTTTGAATTATAGTAAATGTGCTTAATGAAGTGTAGTATGTATAATTACGGAAATTCCAGGTAAAGGGTAGCTTTAAGCTTAGTTGATACTCTTGAGATGTCGATATTTTCGTAGAGTCGTGTTTTTTTATGATTGTAGGTAAAATGCTAGCATTAATATCTATAATCGGATACCATCTTTTATAAGTAAATCTAGCAAAAATACGTCCTGTGTGTTTGTTAAACTTATGCCATTTATAACCTAATCCAGGTAATACTAATTTTGAGTCTCCTAAAATATCTCTAAATACAAAGCCTCCCATAATATTATCTTGATAATTATGAGTTGATAGCTTGGTAAATTGAGGACGAACATTATTAAAATTTTTCCAAGTGGTGTACTCCTCAATAGCATACGTGTTATTAGGAACCTGTGTTAAAATATCAGCCTGGTCTATAAGTGGTTGGTAATAATGAATGTTTCTGTCTTCTACTTTTTCAATAGGTGTCCATTGTGTAGAATTCAGAAGTACCTTTACAGCATTCATACCATATTTACCAAAATCATTATATAGCAGCCATTTCCCATCTGTTGATATAGCAGGGTTATAAGCACCATATTTGCTAGATGTAACTTGAAATTGTTGCTTGGTTTTAATATGTACAGCGTAAATGTTATCTATACCACTATAGGCATTGCTATAGTATATATAAGAACCGTGTAAAATTGGACAACCAATAAGCTCTTCAGTATAAGGTAGTATGTCTTGGCTCTTGCCTGTTTGGGGATCAATAAGGTTAATAGTGGCTTTATTATGCGCATGTTTTACAGTTACTATATATTTCCCGTCTGATGACCAAATAGGAGTTAGATAGTAATGGTTTGCAGGGTTGGGCAAAGAGTATAGTATTGCACCAGTTTCTGCATCTAAAACCATAAGTTTATGATTATATGCCTCATCCGTTTCAACAGCAACTAGTTTAGTAGCATCGGGCGATAGCGCAGCAGTACTATATCTGCTAGGATAAGCAATTGTTTTGTATCTTTTAGTTGTGATGTTATAGGATTGAATAGCAGTGTATCTTTTATGCTCCCAGCGCAATGCAGGCATGTGTTCTATCCAAACTATTTTATCTTTGGCTGCTGAAAATCGTATATCTGAATCAATAGGGCCGGGTGTAAAAATATGATTTTCTTTTCCTGTTTCATTTATGTATGTAAAATATGTTACTGTTCCTATGCCAGATTTGATTGCTATAATGCCTGATTGAATTGGTTGAGGGTACTTATAGTCTATATATTCTTCTGAGTTTCTAGTATGTATAGGATGAAAAGATGTGATTTTTAGACCTTCTAGTTGTTTTGTCCATAAGACTTTGAGTTCAGCATTTACATCTTGATAAATTTGGGTTAAAGATCTACCTGTTAACTTCCTACATCTATTATGTAAAGTGAATGGATTAATGATTTCCCAAAAATTATCTCTTTGCATCAATTTACTGATGCTATTAGTACCATATTTTCTTTTGAGATAGGTTGTAATAAAATATCCCATTCGATAATGATCTGGAATTTGATGCTGGTAGGAGCGGTTCATCTGTTTAAAATAACTGAATCCACCGCGTTCCAATAAGTTAACTTTATAAAGTAGCTCAAAATAAGGAATTCTTCCTCTACCTGCTTTAGACAATGCTGTTTCTGTTCCTACTGCATCTCCTTCTAACATCCAGTCCCAGTCAGGTATGCTAAAAGATACCATCTGATTCTTAAGCATAATTTCATGTTGGGCTACATGCCTTAATTCATGAACGGTTAGGAAATTAAGCCAATCGTTGCTATGTATAAAAGTATAGTCTTGAGTAGGAAAGGTAAAAAGTTCTACTCTGCGAGGAATGCCTGTCATCGCAAATCCATTAGATATGGTTGTTTGGCTTTTTAATACAATAGGTATACGTTTAGGTAATATATATAGCGTTTTGCTTACAGGTATATACAGGGTTTCTAAAGTATTGGCCACTCGTTGTGCTTCGCGAGCTATTTCAGCCAAGAATATAATATCATAGTGTGGTGTACGGATACGTTGCCATCTTTCAGCAGTATTGGCTTTTACTACTATGCTATTTAGGCTACCTACGATTAGTAGAATACTTAAACCTAATAAAAGTTTGCCCTTTTTTGATAAATAAATTAATGGCATATAATAAGCTTTAATGGTTATTTGGGCGTCAGTTTGTATAGGATAAGGGTTATTATAGAGAATATAATATTAGGCATCCATATAGTTAAAAGTAGGTTATTGCCTTTTACATTGGCTGCACCACGCGCAAATAAGAAAAATGCAATATAAATAAGAGCTAGTATAAACCCAAGGGCAATTTGTAAGCCAACTCCTCCTCTGCTTTTTCGTGCAGAAACTACTACTCCCATAAGAGTAAGTATAATAGCTGCAAAAGGTGACATATAACGTACATATTTCTCTGTTAAAAAGAAGTTTAAATTATCTGTTCCTTTCTCTCGCAATTTTTGAATATGTTTATCTAACTCAGTTAAAGTAAGCATTTCATGTAGTTTAGGGTTAATACTGAAATCTTCAGGGTGAAGGTTGAGTGTTAAATCCATTGCTTCGCCACTAGTAATATGTTCATCAAGCCCATCTATTTTTCTACATATCCAATCTTTCAACTGCCATTGGCCTGACTCTTCTATCCATCTTATTGCTTTAGCAGAAATCTTTTCTAGAAGTTGGTTGTTGCGTATGGTCTCTAAAGTTACATCTGTTCCTAAACCGTTATAGCTCCTATAGTAACCTACATACAGGTAAGTGTCTGTAGAAAGTTTAATGTGTATATTCCTACTGCTGCTTCGGTAAGGACTGTCTATATACTCTATTTCGAAAGCTACTCTCTTCTTATTTGCATCGGCAAGTATCCAACCTGTTAGCATAAAATTAAAGATTGCTAGAAGGCATGCCCCTATTAAGTAGGGTACTAAGAAACGCGCAAAACTAACTCCTCCGCTAAGTATAGCTATGATCTCAGTACGCTGGGCTAGTCTAGAGGTTACAAAAACTGTTGTAATGAAAATGGTAATGGGGCTTACCATATTGGTCATAAATGGTAAGAAACTATAATAATAATCAGCTATTTCACGAAAGCTTAGTTTATGCCTAATGAAATATTCATTTTTTTCAGTTATATCAATTAAAGTAATGATGAGTATGATTAAACAAAGAATAAACAAAAAGCTAAATAAGAATTTTTTTAATATGTAGCGGTCTAACAATTTCATAATAAATATGTGTATTCTAATTATTTGATAGCTTCTTTAAATACTGTTTTTACTGTTTGGACAATAATGCTAGCCATACAATGCAAAGCAGCACTATAGCTTTTCCATAATTTTTCGAAGTATACTTGCTTTCCAAGGTACAAAACTATTTGACAAAATTTGCTGCCTAGCTTGCTTAACCAGCCACAAATAAAAGGCAAGATTATGTATACTAGCAATTTGTGCTCCCAGTATTTCTTGCGATTTAAATAAATGATGCAAATAGGCTTTAGTATAGTTGGTGCTTACGTAGCTATCTAGCTGTGGGTCTATTGCACTAAAATCATGCCTCCATTGTTTATTCTTGATATTAATAATTCCTTGAGTAGTATATAGTCTGCCGTTTCTGCCACTGCGGGTAGGCATAACGCAATCGAACATATCTACTCCCAATGTAATACATTCTAATAAATCACGGGGTGTCCCTACACCCATTAGGTAACGGGGCTTGTTAGCAGGTAATATATCACAGACCCATTCGGTAACTTCATAGAGCTGTCCTGTGGGATGACATACCCCTCCAATCGCATTGCCAGGTTGGTCGGCTGCTGCGATGGTTTCTGCTGATTGTATCCTAAGATCTTTGTAAATACTTCCTTGTACAATAGGAAACAAATTTTGGTAATTGTTGGCCTCATTGGATGTTTTTTTGAATTGAGCAATGCCCCTCTGTAACCAACGGTGGGTCATTTCCATAGATTGTCTAGCATATGCATAGGTACAAGGGTAGGGGGTACATTCGTCTAGTACCATCATAATATCAGATCCTATACTTCTTTGTATATCTACCGCATTTTCCGGAGTGAATGTATGTTTAGAACCATCTATATGTGAGCAAAATGTAACACCTTGTTCTGTAATTTTTCTACGATCAGTCAAAGAATATACCTGGTAGCCACCGCTATCTGTTAAAATGGGTTTATTCCAATTAATAAATTGGTGTAACCCACCAGCAGCATCTAATACTTTGGTACCTGGACGTAAATAGAGATGGTAGGTATTGCCTAATATAATTTCAGCTTCTACATCCTGATGCAGGTTGCGTTGTTCTACTGCTTTGACGGTTCCTGCAGTGCCCACAGGCATGAAGATAGGTGTGTGTATCTTTCCATGAGCAGTGGTAATAATACCAGCACGTGCTTTAGAAGAAGCATCTACATGCTGTAGTTCAAATTGCATACTGATTTTTGGGAATTATAATGTCGAATGACAAAGATAAGGCTATTTATGATGGCCAAAAAATACAAAACGACTTTTTATTCTGAAGATTATATAATGTGCTATGCATTTGGATTTGTTTCTGCTGAATTAGCTAGTTCTTAAAAGTAAATTTGAAGTGCGTTTTAGCCGTAAACTTATCTTAAGAGAATGTTTTTGCATTTTACTTATTGGTTTATTTGGTATTTATAAAATTATAATATAATCTTGCGTCTCTATTGAATCTGTGAAAAAACTTTCCGGATAACCTCAGCAAGAAATATATTTTTTCATATTATACCATTAACATCTCAAACACTCGTTTTTCTTATCAATCTTATAAAAACAAACAATAATAAAATGAGATTCTTTAAAAGATACTTTAATAATACACAACCTATATTAGCTCGTTTACTATTGGCAGGTTTATTATTACAAAGTTGTGGCGATAACTTACCGCAACCTACTAATCCCAATAATTCCCCTCATCCTATAGTTAGCGTGTCTGGTGCAGGTCGATCTATCGCAGCATATTCAATACAGACTACGCCAAGTTCTGTGCCTCCACAACCTATGTTATGGACTGTGCAACCAACTGTAATGCATTCCATCGTTCAACCAGCAGCACCAGTTGTGCAGATTATACAACAGACTATCAACTTAGCTCCTCAGCATATCTCATGGACAGGGCAACCGACCGTAGTGTCGCCTATTGTCCAAGTACCTCAGCCTATGCAAGCTGTGCAACAGCATAACACTATATTTGTACCTACACAGCCTGTCATATGGACAAATCAACCAACTGTATCATCGCCGATAGGGCAACCCATACCGTATCCTATGCAAGCTATACCACAAACTACAAGTTTATCATTACCATCTACTGTGATGCCTGCACAACCAAGCAGAGCAAATGTAGCTGTAGGTCATCAGGGTAGTATTCATGCATCTTATAGACCTTTGTATCCTAAGGATGCGTCTACTGTTTATCCAACTTCTCATGTAGGTAAAACTAGACAGGCAGGTAATAGTAAGCGCAAATTTGGACAAATGGTACAAGGCGAGAAAGGAATATTTGCATCCCAAGTTCAAACTAGTACAGATAAGCGACCAAGGTATCTGGCTGCCACCCAGCAAGTAAGTGTAAAAATAGAAAAGGAAGCCGAAAGCACAGACCAATATAATATTTCTACTAGCCAAAAAACACCCATAAAAGAAAGAAAACATAGTATTGTTAAACAAGAAACCAAATCATCGGTAAAAGACCAGCTAGAGTTGGAAAAAATGTTGCAGGAAGCAATAGATGAATTAGATCATCGTTATTCTTTAAACACTAATCATCCATCGGAGATTAGTAGAAAAACAGACCACCAAGAATCTGATAATTCTTATTTTCTTCCTCCAGAGATGATTGAGCATGTCTTATCTTTCCTACCATTGGAAGAAGTGTTAAACGTTAGAAGATGGAGCAAGTATTTTTGTAGATTAATTGGCGATTATCCTGTATTAGGTGGGATCGGAGTACAAAATAAGCTACTAGGTGCCTTACATATTCCATCTTTAAAGAAAAAATACACCGTAAATTGTAGTCCAGATCCGGGTGAAACGGATAGACATACATTCATAAATTTCAACGATAGTTCTAGCTTCTTCTTTTATCAGCTATTGGGTAGTATAAAAAATTTACCTGTAGCATACTGGCCATATATTAAAGGAACAAGTATTCATACACTGCATTTTAATTGTTATCGATACAAAGATATAGGTTTGAGTGGTTTGTTTGAATATTTAGATCAAACAGAAGTGTCTAAAATTGGTCTGAGAGGCTATGATAACTTAAGCGATGAACAAATAACAGCCTTTGTCACAGCAATGTCAGCAAGTCGAGTTAAAAAATTAAAATTGCATTACGCTTTCTCTTTTAAAAGTGAATCTAAAAATACGTTATTCATCAACATGCTATCATCCAACAGTTCCATAGAGGGGCTTACTTTGAGTAATATTTGGAGGAGTCAGAATATGAAACAGTTAGCTGCGGTGTTACCTCAAAGCAAAATCAAAAAACTTAAACTAATTAGTATTGAATTAACTGATGATGCCATAATGATATTAGCTAATGTGTTGCCAAAGACTCAAGTGGAAGTACTTGATTTATCTTATGCTCACATAAGTACTCTAGGAGTTCGTCATTTAGCACATGCATTAACAAATAGCAAAGTTAAAAGGCTTAGTTTGGCTAATAATCAAGGTATACATGCTATAGATATAAGCATCTTAGCTAGCATGTTACCGTCTACCAAATTAGAGGAGCTTGATCTGACCGGTAAGAGGATAAATTCTACAGGGGTACAAGCGTTAGCGGCAGTACTGCCAAATACTAAACTAAAAAAGATTAATTTAAGTCAAAATCCTATAGACGATAATGCCGTACTAGCACTAGCTAGTGTATTACCAAATAGCCATGTAGAAGAGATTCATCTTTGTAGTGATGATATACAAATTCCAGGAGTAAACGCAATTATCAAGGTACTAGCAAGCAGCAGAATTAAAAGGTTATATTTAGGCTCTAGCAATATAACTCCTAAGTTTACACAAGATATAGCTACAGCACTGCAAAATAGCCAAGTAGAAGAATTTCATTTATACAGTAAAAAATTGCCTCTTCCACAAGCAGTAGCGTTCATTAGAAAATTAGTAAATACACCAGTAAAAATAGTTGGATTGAAATTTGGTAATATTATTCACCAAGCACACCCTAGCATGCTTACTGATGCATTAAAAACCACAAATATTAGAAAGGTCTTTTTATCTCGAACTGTAGGAAAAATTGACCCTTTATTACAACTGCAATTTAAAAAAGGCACAGCTCCCCTTAATATAGAATGGGTGTTTAATGCTAATGAAAGTTATTGAGAGTTTTTTAATTAATAGCAAGAGATTGATAATATGTGCATTGTTTGCAGAAACGTGTTAATACTACATTGTTATAATTGTTTGAGAGAAGATTTTTTAAGAGAACAAAATAAGAGATGTTGTAGTAGGGTTTTACAGGCATGTAAGGTCGCTTATATGCCTATAGTACATAACTGTTGAACATTCTTTTATAAAAAGGAACGTAGATATGGTATGTGACAATAAAGCAATTACAAGAAATTTCTTATTTCAGGTGTTCTTTGAGCTGCATAGCTCTTTTATTACCAACCTGGCTTGCTAATGCCTCTAGACTCGCTTCTTTAACATTTTGTACTGAACCGAAATACTGTAAAAGAGTAGTAATTGTCTTTTCTCCTACTCCTGGTATAGTTTCTAGTTCACTTTTAAGGCTTGTTTTACTCCGTTTATCTCTGTGAAAAGTAATGGCAAATCTATGTGCTTCATTACGTATTTGTTGTAACAGTTTTAAAGAAGGAGACTGTTTGCTTATATGAATAGGATAGCTATCTTCCGGAAAGTAGATTTCCTCCAGACGTTTCGCTATTCCTATAATTGGTATCTGTCCATAAATACCCAATTCTTGCAAAGCTGCTACTGCAGCACCCAACTGCCCTTTACCACCATCAATTACAATGAGGTCAGGAAGCTTTTGGTTTTCTTCTAGTAGCCTCTTGTATCTTCTGGTAACTATTTCTCTCATGGATGCAAAATCATCAGGCCCCACAACAGTTTTAATATTAAAATGCCGATACTCTTTTTTTGCAGGCTTCCCATGTTGAAAAACAACCATGGCTGCTACGGGATGTGTGCCTTGTATATTAGAATTATCAAAGCATTCGATATGCAAGGGTAAACCTTTTAATTGTAAGTCATGTTGTAATAATACAAGCGTCTTATTAGCACGGTTTTGGTTATCTTCTTGGCGTAGTAATGCTTCTTTTTTTAGAAACAGTGCATTTTTGGTAGCTAATTCTACTAATTTCTTTTTATCGCCTATTCTAGGTACAGTGAGGGTTGCTTTGTCAAATGTAGTATCAATAGGTATATTCACTAAAATCTCTGATGCATTACTTGCATACTTCTCTCTAAAATGCAAAATGATTAAAGGAAGTATATCTTCATCTAGTTCTTCTAGCTGCTTTTTAATTTCTGTGTTTTGCGTACAGATGATCGCTCCCTCCTTTATTTGTAAGTAGCTAATAAAGGCAGCTTTAGCATCCGATACAATAGCAAATACATCCAGATTTCCTACCTGTGGGTTGACTACTAAAGATTTGGATTGGTAGTTTTCTAGAGCTGCTATCTTCTCTTTGTAAGCTTGCGCATTCTTATAGTCCATAGACACTGCTGCTTGGGACATCTTTTCCTTAAAATGTTTTTTAACAGCATTAATATTACCTTTGAGAAAATACTCAATTTGCTGGATATCCTGGTTATAGACTTCTTCGGTTTGTAGTCCCTCACAAGGCCCTTTGCAATGCCCTATATGATATTCTAAACAGACTTTAAATTTATTTTTACGGATGTTTTCTTCTGATAAATTATAGTTGCAAGTACGGAGGGTATATAGACTTTTAATGAGATCTAGGATTTGATACATGTTTTTAAGGTCTGTGAACGGACCATAATATTGTCCTAGCTTAGCGCCTGGTTGCCTGGTAGTAATGACTTTTGGAAACCGCTCCCTTGTAATGCATATGTAAGGGAAGCTTTTATCATCTTTCAGTAAAATATTATAACGTGGTTGAAATCTCTTGATAAGGTTGTTTTCTAGCAGCAAAGCTTCATACTCAGAATTAACTATTGTAAAACTGATAGCAGCTATTTCCTCTACCATTCTTCTAGTTTTTAGATTATCTTGTTGGTTTTTGTTAAAGTAGCTAGAAACTCTCTTTTTTAGGTCCTTTGCTTTGCCCACATAGATAATCTGTTGCTGTTTATTATAAAAGAAATAAACTCCAGGTTGGTTAGGTAATTTTCCAATTTCTGTTATTTCATATTGCTTGGCTTCCATACATATAACCTTAATTCGATATAAAATTAACACAAAGGCATTAAATGGCTAGGAAGTTATATTAAGCTCATATAGCTTACATAAAGAGCTTTTGTAGATTGTCTTGTCCTACCTCTTGTATCCTGTCTACTAAATGGATTAAAGTATCTCTAGTTAAATTTAAAAGTAAATTCGGACAAAGCCCTAATACTGCTACCAATACAATAACAGATAGTAGCACAATCCGTTCCTGCACATCAATATCTTTTAAAGTAGGTTCTAAAGTAGGAAGATATAAAGAGAATTTACCTGTAAACATACGTTGTATAGTCCATACATAGTAAGTAGCATTTAGTAAAATACATAACCCCCCCAGTATACCTAGCCCAATAGGTAAGTATGTACTATAGATAGCAGACTGAAAAGCTCCTAATAAGACAAGTAGCTCGGCTATAAACCCAGAGAATCCAGGTAGGCCTAGCGCAGCCGAAAAAGCTATTAGAGTTAGCGTAGTGTAATAGGGCATACGTGCTGCTAGTCCACTATAATGGTTGATGGTCCTGTTGTTGGTCCTTTTATAAAGTACCTCTACCAATAAGAAAAGTAATGTAGTAATTAATCCATGACTTATAAGCTGATATAGTGCACCCTGCATACCTTCAGCAGTTAATGAGCTTAATCCTAGTAAGAAAAAGCCCATATGAGCTATAGAAGCATAAGCTATCATCCTTTTTAAGTCTTGCATAGCCAATGCATTAAGTGCTGCATAGATACTGCAACCCACTCCTAGTATTCCTATCCAAAAACCGTAAAAAACAGCTCCCTCTGGGAATATACTATAAGCTGTTCTTAATAGACCATAACCTCCTAATTTAAGTAAGATGCCAGCTAGCACAATTGAAATGGGTGTAGGTGCTTGTACGTGTGCATCTGGCAGCCAACTGTGGAATGGTACTACTGCTAGTTTAATAAGGAAGCCAATCAATAGTATTAAAAACCCAAGCAGGCGTAAGGGATAACCTCCTAGTAACTTACCACTAGCGACATCAAAGCTGGCATTAGGAACAAAGTTTTTGACATCAGCCATAAGCGGTATATCAAAAGTATGTACAATATCTTTAGAGGCTATTTGGTTATTTTGCACCATCTGTTGTACCATATTAACCGTTTCTGCTACTACACTTTCATGTAATGGTGTGTTGATTATACCTGTGTGTATACCAGTTGCTATAGGGTCGTAAGCAGATAAGCCTAGTCCAATAAGCACAACTAGTATAAGTATAGTGCCTAGTAATGTATAGAGAAAGAATTTAGTAGCTGCATAAGGACCTTTAGTATCTCCCCATAAGCCGATAAAGAAGTATATAGGTATTAAAGTAATTTCGAAAAAGATATAGAATAATAGAAAATCAAGTGATAATAAACTACCTATAATCAGCGTATTTAGCAGCAAGTATAGTATAAAATAGGCTTTTACATATTTTTTGATGTGCCAAGAGGCAATGATTCCTATGAACATTACAATAAGCGCCAAAGCTACTAGACCAATATTAAGACCGTCTATTCCTAAATAATAATTGCTAGATAGCATCCCTAGCTTACCCAACGGAAAGCACACCCAACTAAACCTTTCTACAAAAAATAAGCTGGTGGATGCATATTGGCTAGGTTCACAAGATAAAGGAAATGGTAGCCGGTAGAGTATTGTTAGAAAACAGATACCTTGTCCAAGAAGCGTTATTAATGCAATAATTTTAAATAGATTATCCCGACGATTAGAAATACATGCAGCAATAAGTGCACTGGCCATGGGTAACCAAGTAATAATTGATAAAACGGGTATTGGCATAGGTACATAAAAAGGGAGTTCCCTGGCAAAGATTACATATATATCAATAAATACCTAATTATTTACAGAAGAGGTCGTGCTTTATATTTACGAGCATTTTGTAGAATATACTTATCTACTACTTTGTAATTTTTCTAGAGCATGAAAAAATAACCCAACTTTTAAAGAGTATTTAGAGGCAGTTATTTTACGGATGTTGGATCTATTTAAGATAAAGTAAATGAGTGCTGTGCTTACAACAATCATATCTACCCTTTGATCAGACAAGCCGGGTATCTGTAAGCGTTCTTCATGATTTTTATAACGAATACCTTTATAAATTTCTATAAGCTTTTCAAAAGGCAACTCATAAGCAGTAGTTTCTGGATCTACTATAGGCATCTGCTCCTTTGCTCTATGCATGGATACTAAAGTAGTAAATGCGCCAGAACTTCCTATTAACCTAGTTGGTTTATAGATGTCTAATGCTTGAAAGAGTGGCTGTAGGCTTTCTTCTAAATATGCTTCTAGTTTAAGGAGGTCCTCTGGTTGGATGGGGTCGTTCTGATGGAAATTGTCTACTAATCTTTGTGCACCTATCTCAAAACTTTGTGCCCATAAAGGCTTATTGGGCTGACAAATGATAAATTCTACACTTCCACCACCTATATCCATAATTAATGATGTTTCTTCTATTTTTACAGCAGCTTTAACACCTTTATAGATAAGTGCAGCTTCTTGAGCACCAGAAATTGCTTCTACAGGAATATTGGTTAGTTGATGAATGGAGTCTACAATTTCAACTGTATTGCTTGCGTTACGCATGGCACTAGTAGCAACCGCATATATTTCATTTACCTCATAAGCATCAATCATTTCTCTGAATTTTATCATAGCATCTAATGCACGTTGTTTTGCTTCTGGTGTTATGTATCCTAAAGCAAGGCTTCCCTCTCCAATTCTTACATAAAGTCGCTTTCTGGCTATTTCTATTCTTTCAAGAGGTTTCCCAATTAAATCTTTATAGGTATGATTATTTACATCAACAATCACTAAGTGGAAGGTATTGCTACCTAGGTCAATAACTGCAATTTTCATAGAGATTTTTGGCTAAAAAAAATTAAGTAAGCTAGGGGTTAACTTAACTTACTTATTACTAAGTAAATTTAATCATTCTTTCTATAAAAGATATCTTGTATAGAATGTATAAATTTAGTGAAGCCCCCAACTTATTTGTATTACTTCCGTAGCCTGGTATAATATAATTTTCAGCTGGATTAAATGTTTCAAAATTATACAACCATCCTAATCGTAATGTACAGCCACCATATATATTGAGCTTGTCTAATAAGCGTGTTTCAGAGCCTAATACCAATTCAAACCATGAGGCTGTTAGTTTCTTGTGAATAGCCTGTTCATCCTTTTGGGTAGGTATAGTTTGATTTGTAAAATGAGCCCTGCTATAACGTAGCCCTATATATACGTTGTCAGTAATACTGTATCTAGTCAAATAGTCTAATCCTACACTTCCATAAAAGCCATTTGCGCTATATGCATGCTTATTGGCTTTTAGCTGGTCTGGATAAAGTTTTACATAGCCTAGGCCAGCAGAAAATTGTATATTTTTCCTAAATAATATATTTAAGTTGCCTACATATTCGTAGGGTCGGTTGGGATCATGCTTTTTTATGTTTTTTAATAAATTCCAAGTGTTCTTCAATAAGCTAACACCTTCTATACCTATAGAAATTTCCTGTACAAACGGAATGTATGGTGACATATGAATCGATTGTTTAGTAACCAGCTGATCTAAAGGTTGTAAAGGGTCAGGGTTAGCTAAGGGGATTGGTTTCAAAGGCTGAGGCTTGGTAAGGAACGGTGCACTTGAAGTATCTGATAAGCTGTCTAGTGGTACCGCGTTAGCATCAATATCTTTGGGTGTATCTACAGGGGAAGTAGATGTTTTGTTGTGAGAAGGTAAAGACTTTTTGCCAAGGTGTGGGGTGCTTGGTTTGGGTACAAACCCTGACAAGACCATATAACAGTATGTTAGCAACAAAAGCTTAGCAAGACGGTGACATATCATAAGTATACAGTACATTTTTAGATGCTCAAAGTTAAAATAATTCTGGCTCGTAAGCCTACCAAACTAAAGATATTTTATTGATGTGGTGCGGTGGCTTTAATCCATCTATCTTTACCCTGTAAATCTTGTCCAATATAAATATCGTTAAATTGTTTGTCAGCTAGCTTAGAAGCTAATGCTAACCCGAACCTTTCATTAATTTCAAGGTATAGTTTACCTGTAGGTTGTAGATGTGTTGAAGCAAGTTGTATAATTTGTTCGTAAAATATAAGAGGCGCCTCGTCTGAAACAAAAATAGCTTGTGCAGGTTCATAAGCCAGTACACGTTGTTGCATCTGTTCTTTTTCTGATAAACATACGTAAGGTGGGTTGCTTACGATGATGTCCCATTTTTTTTTAGGTAATGGATGCTGTAACACATCAGCTTGTATCCAATTTACATTTGCCTGTAAGCGTTGAGCATTGGAACGTGCTACTTTTAAAGCTGGTTCGCTAATGTCTAAGCCATCTACCTGAGCACCTGTTAGGTCTTTTGCTAGCGTAATAGCAATACAACCACTTCCTGTTCCTATATCTAATATATGTAAGCCTGGTTTACTATTTTCTTTTGTTATTAGTTGTACAAGTTCTTCTGTTTCTGGACGAGGAATAAGTACAGACGGGTTAACAAAAAAGTTCCTGTTCATAAAAGGGGCCTCCCCTAGGATATACTGAATAGGTTCGTGTTGATGAATGCGTTGTATAACCTCTGCTAGTGGGTCTGTAGAAAATGTATGTACTAGTGGCTTATCTAAGGTAATGGCTAATGCATCTATTTGAAAATAATATTCTACCAGGCGCAGTACAATAGCACGGCATTCGCCAGAGCTTTCTACAGCTGGTAAAATACGTTGGTACAGATTATTATAAAGAGCTCTACTGCTTGTAATCATGATTTAAGGATGGAATGATGCGCTATACAATATAGTAATTCTATTTTATATGGTCTGTTCAGTGGTAAATACAAAATTGCTAACAATGGCAGATCTTATGCTATTAGTATTTAGTAGCTATCAGTTACAATTATAGGAATATAGTTAACTTTGATGCTTATTAATCAGAACAAGTCAAATAAAATTCAAACACATAACATATATGTTAAAAAATACTATTATTAGATATGGTATTGTATTAAGTATGGTAGTTATACAAGCCTGTAATTGTGAAGATGATTCTTCTAGAACACCTGACACATCTTCTGGGTCTACTGAAAATGGAACTTATAGCCCCGACGGAAAAACTTCTGAAGGTAAAACTAAACCAGATGGAAAAGCTGCTGAAGAAAAAACTAAAAGTCCTTCTTCTATTACGTCTTGGGACATAACAGGAAACATATATAAAGCAGCCGCCTGGATTGGTACAACGGATGGGTGGCTTCATGAATTAGGTATCGATAAAACAAAGGAAGAAACAGTGGTGGTGAATGCTTCTAATTCATACATAAAAAGCCCTGGTGGAGGTATTGATGATGCATTAGGTAGATGGGCAAAAGCCAATAACACTACTCCTTGGACAAACCCAGCCCCGGTACTTCCTAATGAGAATCGTGCACCTGATAGGCTTAATGCAGGTGAGTTTGCTTTATTCTCGGTTTCTTTTGGGCACATTTATCTGGCTGTAGGGCCTATGGCTAGTCAAGTACAGTCCCTTAAAAAGACAAGAGATTTGATTGCTAATTTATATTACAATATACTGGCCCAAGCAAAACAGGATAATAAGAAATGTGTAGTCTTATGCGCTATTTCTACAGCGATCTTTGCCGGTGCAGGAACAGAAAAGGATACTAAAAAGAATTTTTCAGAAGAAGATTTTATTCAGAATGCATTTGAAGGTATGAAAGAAGGTATAGGTAGGTTCCAGCAAGAAAATCCAAAACATACACTTAAGATTATTCTTAATAATTGGCACAAAAAAGATCAGTATGAAGAAAGTAAGATTGGTAAGCAAGTAGTAGAGCAAGTAAAGCCGTTGACTGAATAAGTTATTATTTGAAATACTATATCTGGAAGGACTTTAGGTATATAGTAGCGCTTGTATAAACGTCATGTAAGAATGCTATATATCTTTCTTGCATGCACATTTTATATATAAATTAACTTGTTTTTCAATAACTGTGTTGCGACCTACATGTCTACTAGCTAGGAAAATTACACGCTATCTGTAGGTTGCTAGAGCGAGTCAATTGTATTAGACTTACTGCAAAGCGGCAGTTAAGAAAAATTGTGTCTTATTTTATAAAAGTAAGAAGAACTCAAGCGATAAAATGTGTATTTAAAACACAAAAAGGCATATTAGCTTTAGTACAATAACAAGTTTAAGTAATTGTTCACAGCATCCTTAATGCTTAAGTAGAGTATATTGCTAGTTGCTTCATTTTATGGCCTGTAACCATAGTAGCGAAGTAATACAAAACCATGATGGCAAAGCAGCTTTACTGCGAAATCTTGTAACCAATAAGTAATTTTATGAGTACTGTAATTAGAGCCATCACATCTATACTTAATAAAAAATATATAAGGCCATTAGCATAAGAAGCTAAAGTTTAAGAGGATAAGCTAGTTACTTATCCTCTACCTCTGTGTGGTTATGCTCTGTATTGTGGTGTTCTGTTATAGGATCTACTAACTCTTGCCTAGTTTCTAAAAATTCAGAATCAGTTACTTCTGTTGCTTCATATTTTTGCACAGACTGCTGAATACTTGCTCTTTTATCCAAAACAATAAGTGCAACACCTGCTAGTATGGCTACATCTGCTAGGTTAAATACAGGTAGACAAGTCACATAGTATCCTGAATACCATGGTACCCAATCTGGAAGTCTACCTGACCAAAGATCAATATAAAGCATATCAATCACCTGTCCATAAAACCAGCGCATAGGTGCTCCATAAGGTGCATTATGCAAAAGTTTTCCATAAAAAATACTATCTATCCCATTGCCAGCAGCTCCTCCCAGTATCAGTGCCCAGCCCCATAGTAGCCATTTTGAACTATTTCTTTCTTTAGCTAAATTCCATATATACTTGATAATCATAGAGGTAGCAATGATACGTATAATGGTGAGTAATATCTTATCATAAGTAAATCCAAATTGGATACCAAAGGCCATGCCTGGATTTAAGGTATAAAATAGTTTAAACCAATTTCCTAGTAATTTAATTTGGCCCAACGTGCCCATTTGCATGTTAAAGTATACCCATAACTTGAGTACCTGATCTATTACAACAGCTAATAGGGCTATACCATAAAACTTCCAAACTTTCTTCGTCATAATATTTAAATAGAAAAAGGATAAAGATATAGCTTCTTCTTTAAAAATGTTTATTCTTATCTATTGAAGTTATTTAGATGAATAATAAATCTCTGCTAACTTTTTAACTACATAGTCAATTTCTGCAGCAGTATTGTATTTGCTAAAGGAAAAACGTATGGCTGTATTTTTTTGTGTTGGGTATAAGGTTTCCATAACGTGTGACCTTTTCTGGCTTCCACTAGTACAGGCACTACCAGATGAAGCAGCAATATGGTTGATATCTAAGTTAAATAATACCATATCATGATCTTCAAACTTCGGTAAATTCACACTTAAAAGTGTATAGATGCTACCTATTAGATTCATACTGTCGCCATAAAAACTAATATCAGGGATAGCAGTTTGTAAACCTTCAAACATTTGCTTTTTTAGTTGCTCTATTACTTCTCTGTTAGTTTGCATATCACAATAAGCAATTTCTAATGCTTGGCTTAGCCCTACAATAGCCGGTGTGTTTTCAGTGCCTGCTCGCATACCACGCTCTTGAGCACCACCTAAAACCTGTGGAGCTATTGATAAATCTTTATTAATGTAGACCATGCCACTACCTTTAGGTCCATGAAATTTGTGTGCCGAACCCACTAAAATATCTACAGGAAGTTCTGATAAATTTAATTGATAGTATCCTAAAGTTTGCACAGCATCTGTATGAAAGATAGCCTGGTATTGGTGGCATAACTCTCCAATATGTAATAGATCATTGAGATTGCCTATTTCATTGTTTCCATGCATTAGACTTACCAAAGCAGGCTGGTGTTTCTTTAATAATTCTTCTAGATGCGTATAATCAATATGGCCTATAGAATCCAATTGTACATAATGAAGCTGAATCTTCTGTAAGGTAGCAAGTTGCTGTAAAGGTTCTAATACAGCCAAGTGTTCTATAGGTGAAGTAATGACATGCTTGATAGCTAATTTTTCTATAGCACCTCTAAACGCTAGGTTGTTACCTTCCGTACCACCTGAAGTAAAAAAGATTTCAGTAGGCGTAACATGAAGAAGATCTGCTACTGTTCTACGAGCTCTCTCTATAGAGACCTTAGCTACTCGTCCATAAGCATGCAAAGAAGAAGGATTGCCATATAATGTCTCCATATAGGGTAGCATTGTTGCTAGTACTGCTGGCTCTAAAGGGGTAGTAGCGGCATTGTCTAAGTAAACATGCATAATTCAGATTATAATATTTTAACAGTAGGAAAGATATCTTTAATATGCTGTATTACTTCTGTTACAATTGCATTCGCTTTTTCTAGGCTGGTGCCTTCTGCATGAATGCGTATAATGGGTTCTGTATTGGACTGTCTAATATGAAACCAACCACCATCTACAGTTACTTTAATGCCTTCTTCTGTATTAATAGGATAATTACTGTATTGCACTTGTATGCATTTTAAAATGGCAACAGGGTGCACGTCAGGAGTAAGTTGTATTTTAGTTTTAATGAGCTCATAGTTAGGGTATTGTTGCCGTAGGCTAGAAGCTGTTTTTCCGGTTTGTGCTAGGTGAGATAATAGTAGCGCAATGCCCACAAGTGCGTCTCTGCCATAGTGTAGGGGAGGGTAGATAACACCTCCATTGCCTTCTCCCCCAATAACAGCATGGGTAGCTTTCATCTTAGCAACTACATGCATTTCGCCAACAGCAGATGCAGCATAGCTGCCTCCATGCTTTTCTGTAATAACTTGCAAGGCGCTAGAAGAAGATAGATTAGAAACAGTATTTCCTGGAGTATGGCTAAGTACATAGTCTGCTACTGCTACTAATGTATAATCTTCGCCCCAAGGTTGTCCTTTTTCATCGATAATTACTAGTCTATCTACATCTGGGTCTACTGCTATACCTAAATCATATTCTCCACCTTTTAACTCATTAATTAAGTCTCCCAAATTTTGGGTAATAGGTTCTGGGTCGTGTGCAAATAAGCCGGTCGGATTACAGTTCATCCCTGTATAGGCTACATGTAAAGCTTGTAATAGCTTGGGTACAGCTAGGCCGCCTGTGGAGTTAACAGCATCTACAATAACTTTAAACTTTCTTTCCCTAATAGCTGGTATATTGACTAAAGGCAACGCTAAAATTTGTTCAATATGTTGTTCAATATACCCTTCTTGATATTGATACTTTCCTAATTGGTTGCCTTTTGCAAATATATGATCGCCTGTTGCTGCTAGTGCAAATACTTTGTTGGCCGTATCAGCATCTATATATTCTCCATCTGCATTAAACAGTTTAAGCGCATTCCATGCAGCTGGGTTGTGACTAGCTGTAATAACGATACCACCGCTAGCTTGGTGCTGTGAAACTGCTAAAGCTACGGTAGGGGTAGTGGAAAGTCCTATGTCAATTACATCAATGCCTAAACTTTGTAAGGTAGCACATACAAGCTGGCTGATCATGCTACCAGAAGGACGTGCGTCCCTTCCTACAACTACCAATTTTTTAGGGAAAGGAAGTATTACTTGCCTTCCAAAAGCAGCAGTAATATGTACAATGTCAATAGGTGTTAAGCTATCCCCTATTTTACCACCTATAGTACCTCTTACGCCTGCTATAGATTTAATTAAAGACATGTGTTATCGTTGATATGTTAAGTATTGCAATATAAGACTTTTGCTGATAAATTTCAGAACCTGGCTGATTACCATGTAATGAAAGGTATGTTTTTACACCGGGATTCTTCTGGCTGTGTTGCTACTCTCATTTCATGAGGCTGATATTAAAAAGTGAACATTATTATGAGCGAGAATGAAATAATCTTATTTGTATTTCGCTGGGTGGCCACGGTCACTACGCAACCTCGCCATGACAGGAAATAAGTGGAGCGGCCACGGTCACTGCTGCCCCTACACTGATGACAAAGACAAATACCTTCGTCATTGCAAACGAAAGTGAAGCAATCCAGGATGTAATTTGTATTTCGCTGGATGGCCATGGTCGTTGCATGACATTACCATGACAATAAGAGGTTGGAGTAATTATAATATTATGCTATTCTTGCCCTTCTGCAGCTAGAAACCTTTCTGCATCTAAAGCTGCCATACAGCCTGTACCTGCTGCTGTTATAGCTTGTCTATAAATACTGTCTTGTACATCGCCAGCTGCAAATACACCTGGTATATTAGTTTTCGTGTTCCCAGGAATAGTCTGTATATACCCTTTGTCATCTAAGGTAATATAAGGTGCAAACAAAGCTGTATTCGGTTGGTGGCCAATAGCTACAAAAAAACCTTGCAAGGACAGCTCAAATGATGTCTGCGATTTTTTATCAAATAAGCGTACTCCTTCTACTTCTTGATCTCCTAATATTTCTTCAATTCCTGTATTAAAGAATATAGAAACATTAGGCTTGCTAATTAAGCGTTGTTGCATGATATGTGATGCACGCATTTTGTCGCCACGCACTAGCACATATACTTTATTGCAAATTTTAGATAAATGAAGCGCTTCTTCGGCTGCAGTATCTCCTCCACCTACTACTGCTACATCTTGGCCCCTAAAAAAGAAGCCATCGCAAGTAGCACAAGCAGAAACACCACGTCCGTTGAGTCGTTTTTCGGACTCTAGTCCTAGCCATTTAGCAGAAGCACCTGTGGCAATAATAACCGTTTTGGCTTCAATAGTTGTGGTTGCATCAATAGTAAGCTGAAAAGGATAGCACGATAAGTTAACTGATGTAACCGTAGCATTGCGTATGTCTGTACCGAAACGCTGTGCTTGAGTTTGGAAGTCAACCATCATTTGACTACCTAGCGCACCCTCTGGATAGCCAGGGAAATTCTCTACTTCTGTGGTAGTAGTTAATTGCCCGCCTGGTTGTAAACCTTGGTAAAGCACCACATCGAACCCGGCACGTGCTGCATAGATAGCAGCTGTGTAGCCTGCAGGGCCTGAGCCAATGATGGCTACAGATACAGGAGAGGAAGTACTTGCATTATCCATATGCGCAGAATTAACCTAGATAGTTTTTTAACGTTTTGCTGCTTCCTATATGACGTAATTTCTTGATGGCCTTTTCCTTAATCTGGCGCACACGCTCACGAGTTAGGTTAAATCGAGTACCTATTTCTTCTAGGGTCATTGGGTTAGTACCTTTTAAACCAAAATAATAACTGATAACACCAGCTTCTCTTTCAGTAAGCAAGGATAAAGCACGTTCTATATCTTTGCACAAAGATTCATCGATAAGCGTATCATCAGGTTTATCCTCATCGTCATCTTCTAATACGTCTAGTAAGCTATGCTCTTCGCCTTGTACAAAAGGAGCATCCATTGATACGTGACGACCAGATATTTTCATGGTATCACTTATTTCACCGGGCGTAACCTCTAACTCTTCTGCCAGCTCTTCAGCAGTTGGTTCACGTTTATATTTTTGTTCAAGCTGTGAAAAAGTTCTAGATAATTTATTAAGGGTACCTACTCTGTTGAGTGGTAAACGTACAATACGCGACTGCTCAGCTAAAGCTTGCAAGATAGACTGCCTAATCCACCATACGGCATAGGAAATAAACTTAAATCCTCGTGTTTCGTCAAAACGCTGAGCTGATTTAATAAGTCCTAAGTTCCCCTCATTAATGAGGTCGCTCAACGATAGGCCTTGGTTTTGGTATTGCTTAGCCACAGAAACTACGAAACGTAAGTTAGCTTTGGTAAGCTGTTCCAATGCAATTTTATCGCCTGACTTAATGCGTTTTGCAAGTTCTACTTCTTCTTCTGGGGTAAGTAGATCTACTCGTCCAATCTCTTGTAGATATTTATCTAAAGATTGGCTTTCGCGGTTGGTAATCTGCTTACTTATTTTGAGCTGTCTCATATAAATAAAGTGTTATTTAAAAAAATAGACGATAGTAAAGAGTAGCTATTTTCTACTAACTAATAATATACAGATATTTATTCTGTATTACAGCATATATAGTATACAATTAAGCTTCCGTTGCTTTTGGGTTAGGAAGTAATACTTTTCTAGATAACTTATATTTGCCCGATTTAGGGTCAATCTCTAATAGTTTAACAGATATTACTTCACCTAGTTCTAGCACTTGTTCAAGGTTTTCTATTCGTTCCCATTTTACTTCAGAGATGTGTAGTAACCCTTCTTTACCAGGCATAAACTCTACAAAAGCTCCAAAAGGAACAATAGATTTTACAGTTCCTTGATACACGTCTCCTACGACTGGCTCTGCAACAATATCTTTTACTCTTTTTTCTGCTGATTGTACAGCTTCTTGGTTAGGGGCAAAAAACTTAATCATACCTTTCCCTTCTACTTCTTCTATAATAATGGTAGCACCTGTTTCTCGCTGTATTTCTTGAACAATTTTACCACTTGGCCCAATAACCGCACCTATCATATTTTTAGGTATAGTCATGGTACTAAAGCTAGGAGCATGCTTTTTATAAGTAGTTCTAGGTTGTGTAATGGTTTTATTCATTTCTCCTAAAATATGTAATCTGCCTGCTTTAGCTTGGTCAAGGGCTTTTTGTAAAAGCTGTGGAGTAAGACCAGAGACTTTTATATCCATTTGGCATGCGGTGATTCCTTTTGCTGTACCAGTTACTTTAAAGTCCATGTCCCCTAATGCATCTTCATCACCCAATATATCTGACAAGATAGCATGCTTGCCGGTTTGCTCATCCATTAGCAAGCCCATGGCTATGCCTGAAACAGCAGATTTAATGGGTATACCTGCATCCATTAGCGCTAATGATCCTGCACATACAGTAGCCATAGAAGAAGAACCATTAGATTCTAATATGTCTGAAACAATGCGGATGGTATAAGGATTATCTGCATCTGGGGGTAATACTCGCTTAAGTGCACGCATGGCTAAATGACCATGGCCTATTTCTCTTCTTCCAGGACCTCTATTGACTTTTACTTCGCCTGTAGAAAAGCTAGGGAAATTATAGTGTAGCATAAACCGGCTATAGCCATTTAATAATGCCCGGTCTATCAGCTGCTCGTCTAGCTTTGTACCTAAAGTAACGGTGGTTAGCGATTGTGTTTCGCCTCTAGTAAATAAAGAAGACCCATGTGCAGCAGGTAAATAATCGATTTCAGATTCTATAGTACGTATTTCGTCTAATTTTCTACCATCTAACCTCAACCCTTCGTTTAAAGCCAGGTCGCGTACTACCTGTTTCTCTAGCTCGTAGTAATATTTGTCAAAATGGACTGTGCTTGTTTCCGGAACTTGAGTCAGTTTTTTTAAATATTCTTTTTTGATTTGTTTAAAAGAATTCTTGCGAAGGTGCTTATTAGCAATACCTTTTTTTGCTATAGCATATACTCCATCATATAATGCCTTAAACATACTGTCTTTTAATTCAAAGTCTTCTGTTTCTTGCAATGGCTCTGCCTCGAACTTAGGGGTTGCTACCGCATCTGCTAATTCTCTTTGTACCTGACATTGTAGCTTAATGGCTTCGTGAGCAACTTGTATAGCAGCTAACATGTCAGCTTCTTGTACTTCGTCCATTTCACCTTCTACCATCAAGATATTTTTTTCACTACCTCCAACCATTAGGTCTATATCAGCTTTTTCTAATGCAGACTGAGTAGGGTTAACCACAAATTGCCCATCTATCCTGGCCACTCGTACTTCAGATATGGGGCCTTCAAAAGGTATAGGAGAGATCATAAGAGCAGCAGAAGCAGCTAGTCCTGCCAGCGACTCTGGTAATATTTCTGGATCTGCAGAAATTAAAAAAATGTTGATTTGTGTTTCATGTTTATAATTATTAGGAAACAAGGGCCTGATAGCTCTATCTACTAACCTAGAAATTAAAACTTCATGGTCTCCTAATTTTCCTTCACGACGTAAAAAGCCACCAGGTATTTTACCAGCTGCTGCGAACTTCTCTTGATATTCTACATATAGTGGTAAGAAATCTACAGTAGGGTCTAGTTCTTGTTTAAATACCACTGTTGCTAGTAGCATGGTATCGCCCATTCTGACCACTACAGAACCGTCAGCTTGTTTTGCAAGTTTTCCTGTTTCTATGGTTATTTCTCTGTGTTCAGGTAAGCTTATTGTTTTAGATATGATTTTGTTAAGCATATTATGAGTTGTGTGTATTAATTGGCTATGCTGTTTATTTAATAAAGAGGTGTATGTACAGTTAAATTACAAATTAAGGGCTTATAAGCGATTTTGTAATTTGTTAGGTCCTTTTTTATCCTCACAGGTTGGGTGTGTGCATACGTATGATAAAGTCTACCATACGTATGTATACTGATAGAAAGGCTATTTACGTATGCCAAGCTTTACTATGATATCTCTGTATCGCTCTATGGCTGTATTTTGTAAATAAGTTAATTGTTTTTTTCGTTTGCCAACGAGCTTAATAAGCCCTAACCTAGAGGCTTTATCCTTAGGGTACTGTTTAAGATGCCCCGTTAAATATGTGATTCTGTTACTAAATAAGGCAATTTGTGACTCTGGAGAGCCTGTATCTTGTGCCACATTCTTGGCACTATAGGTTAAAAATATATCTTTTTTATCCTCTTTATTTAAAGCCATTTTGGTTAATTTTTAATATTCTTTAGACGGCTGTAAATATAATAATGAAAGATGTTATACGCAAGCTTCAAAAATATTTTATGCGTACTAGTATATTATTAAAATATATGCAATTTTGTTTGTTATAAAGTTAATATATGCATTTGTGTATTTTTAATCCATTGGTAAGAGAATATACAGTCTTACTATACTTATATAGCTACTTTTTCCTATATGCTATAGATTTTTTTAGTTTTCTCCAGAATATACGATAGGCATCTCCTTCTAATAGGCGGGTATCTTTTTGGGCTTGCCTTAAGAAGAATAATCCAAAAGGAAGCAATACAATATTAGGTGCCCAAGCACCACTTATTGTATCTATTATGCCTACCTTTGCCCATTTTGTGCCAAATATATCCACCATATAATACAGTAGTATAAATACAGTCGATATAAGAAGTGGTATGCCAAAGCCTCCCTTTTTTATTAGAGCTCCCAAAGAAGCACCTATTAAAAGCATAAGAATACAGCCTATGGCATAAGAAGTGCGTTTGTTTTTTTCAATTTGAAATTCTTTTATTTTTTTATCTACAGAAGTAATCTTATTGGTATATGGCTGTATCTTGTATCTAAGGTCTTTTACATGCTCTAATGCTTTTTGAATAATTTGTGAACGTTTAGGGTTGTTAGCTAAGTCGTGTATAATAGGCACTTTATTGCTAACAACGTTATCCTCTTGTCCGCTAGGGGCAATAATAGTGTTCGAGTCTGTTTGTAACGATAAAGCCTGATGGCTACTGGTATCTGTTATATCTATAGCAGCCGTTTCTTTATGATGATTGGCTGGTAAGTTTGTATTATCAAGTGCAGGTAAATGGTAATGCTTTTGAAAATCTTTTAATATAGATGTTTGATTTTTCTTGATTCTTGACTGCATTTTACCAATATCTTTGATAATTTCCTTTGTGGTTTTAGTGCTATGATAGTAAGTAAAATACTTCTCGTTGGTTCTTGTCAGTTTAAATGCATCTAAATCAATAAGAACCTTTTGAGCTTTAAAACTTGTTCTATAAAAGTTAGGGATAATAACCTTACTAGAGGTTGTACTTGTTTTATTCTTGTCTTTTTTTTCTGGTAGCTTTTCTAAATAATTATACCCATTAAACAGCTCTATTACCAGGTATTGTCCATTGTTGATGGTCGTTAGTTGACCAGAATATGCAGTAGTCATATGCACATTCCCTTTGTTTTTAGTGTGGTCATAGATGACAATGTCTTCTAAGGTTTTTTGGTCAGGCAACTTTCTTTCTACTCGAATACTGTAATCTGGGATGCCATTGTAAAATACGCCCTCTTTAATAGCTATAGAAGGTTTCTTTTTTCTAAGGTCGTATAACAGCGTATGTGCTTTTACAGTTACTTTAGGTACAATATATCCGTTAGAGAAATACACAAACGCACTTAATAAGGTTATTAAAAACAGTAAAGGCCTTAATATGCGTATAAAGGGTATACCCGCACTCTTTAATGCCGTTAGCTCTAGCTGTTCTCCTAAACTACCAAATACCATGAGCGAGGCTACCAACGTAGCTAATGGAAAAGCCATAGGAGTGGCATTAATACCGAAATAGCAAAAAAGCTGAACGTAAATCCAAAACCCTAGGTCCTTTCCGATTAGTTCATCAAAATATATGAGAAAAAACTGCATCAACATAATGAATACAGTTACGGAAAGTACAAGTATAAATAACTTGATAAAAGGTACTAAAACTATTTTGTCTGTTCTTTTTATTAATGTCATCTGGTTCGAAATAGTTGCTATTTGCTCGAAGAGTTCTAAATTTGTAAAGAAATTTTAAAATAATGGTTAGAATTTACCATAAAGTTTGTAATATAGCCGCTTATCAGGCGAGGTAGCTCAGATGGTTAGAGCGTCGGATTCATAACCCGGAGGTCGGGGGTTCGATTCCCCTCCTCGCCACATCATCTTACAAATATAGTATTTCTGTTGTTGCTATGCGTGTTGATATCCTCACTTGTTTGCCTAAATTATTAGAAAGCCCTTTTGCACACTCTATTTTGAAGCGTGCCATAGATCGTCAATTGTTGAATCTACATATTCATGATCTAAGAGATTACTCCCTTGATAAGCATAAAAAAGTAGATGACTATGCCTATGGAGGTACAGCAGGTATGGTACTTGCTATTCCACCTATTGCTAGTTGTATCAATCAGTTGAAAGAAAAAATAGACTACCAAGAAATTATTTATATGGCACCAGATGGTGAGCTGCTTACCCAACAGCTAGCCAACCAGCTTTCTATGCAAGAGAATTTACTAATATTATGTGGCCATTATAAGGGGGTTGATGAGCGTATAAGGCAACATTTTGTAACACGTGCCATTAGTATAGGAGATTATGTATTATCAGGTGGAGAGCTAGCAGCAGCTGTATTGGTAGACGCTATCGTAAGACTTTTGCCAGGCGTATTATCTGATGAAACTTCTGCTCTTACTGATTCTTTTCAAGATAACTTAGTAGCGCCTCCAGTATACACAAGACCTTACAATTTTCAAGGTATATGTGTGCCTGATATTTTGCTTTCTGGTAATGAAAAAGCTATTCGAGAATGGGAATATCAAACTGCTATAGAAAGGACTAAACAACTGCGTCCAGAATTATACAATAAGTTTAATACAGATGTTGAGTAAATATCATGAAATCATAGATACATTGGTTGCCAGGTTTGCTGGGGCCAACTCTATGAATGTGATACAGCCTTTTAGCCTCCATCCTATTTGTATGCTGAACCATGTGCTTATACGTAGTAATGGTGGCCTCTTGTATTATGCGCAGCCTGGTCATGAATTGGTACAGCTATTGCCCAATGAATTTTTATTAATACCTGCCCGCCAACCTGTTAACCTTGCTTATGGTAAAGCAGATATGCCTATGACAGGAGCTTCGTTAATGGCTAACTATACAAGCTATTTAACGTCTATTACTCACTTGTCTATAGATGATGCTACGTCTATAGGATTTAGTTATATCAATTTTGATGTAGAAGTACTAGAATATGTAAATTTCTTTGATGTCCTAAACCTGCCAACTTTTGCTATTCCTATTTCTGGTAGTCTTTTAAAGCTGTTTGAGTATATTTTAGAAGAGTGCTATATGGAAAAGCTAGCGAAGGTACAGGCATTAAACCATGCTACTAATCTATTAGCTGTAGAGATAATTAGATATATATATCAGCATCAGTTGTTTGTAGATAGGCTTGTTGCTAAGCTTAAATACTTACAAGACAAGCGTATTCTTGACATTCTTAAGTATATCAATAAAAATTTAAATAAAGATTTATATAATAAGGTATTGGCAGGCATAGCTAATATTTCAGAAGACTACATGGGACAGTATTTTAAACTGGCTATTAACGAACGGCCGCAGGCTTATGTAGAACACCAACGTATGAGACAGGCGCTTCATCTTCTTCAGGCTACCTCTCAATCAATAGAAACTATTAGCAGAGAAATAGGACTGAAGGATACAGCCTATTTTTGCCGAAGGTTCAAAAATTTGTTCGGTATACAAGCTAGCAAGGCACGTAATAGAAGTTTTATATTCAGTTGCCAATTACAAGAGTAGCTGCGTGGTACCTAATAGTAGCATTTTTAATAAATGTTATATATTTGTTTTGTTTGGAGTAAATGCAAGGATATGCTCTGTAAGTACTTCCTTAGATTGCTTGGCTACACTTTGTAGCCCCAATGTCTCTTAAACATCATTAAGACCTCATAAAATAGGCAAACTCAGCATATTAAAAGTAATAAGATCACATAGTTTTACCTTGGATTGTTGGCTGTTACTTTGCCATAATTTTGTATATCATAGTAATTCTACAGAATGACCAATGTGGGCTATTGCAAAACAAAGTTTTCTCAATATGTTTTACTATTGCTGCGAATTAATATTTGTATATGTCCTAGCAAGGACATATAAACATTTCGAATCTAGAAATGTGATTTAAAACAGTTATAGTTATATTCTTTCACCATCATCTATAGTAATGCTATTTAACCGTATTAGGTATGATAATGTGTCTAGCATAACTGACACTAATAGTTAAATCAGGCTTGTATAGCATTTTGTGTGCTTATGTTGGACTAATAGGCAATCTAAGTACAAAATTAGTCAAACTGTAGCAATTAATTTTTAAAAAATGTTTGGACCCAGGCCAGATGCTATGTATATTTGGCACAAATCAAAAATATGTAATGTATATAATATAATCTATTACAATTATAAAAATCAATTTCGCAGTGTATTAAACTTTGACAATTATGGAAGTATTAAAACGAATAATTAATAAACATATGTCCTTGTCACTAGGCACTTTATTTGCCTTGGTGATCATGACAGGTGTTACTGCTTGCGAGAGCTGTAATACTAAACCAAGTACAGATGGTAAGTTGGTGCTTAATGTAGACAGAGGACAATTAAAAGGTAGGGATGATCTTGAAGCGGTAGTAGAAATTGAACTTGACCAGGAGTCTAAAGACAACAATCAAGCAGCCATTTATGTAAATTATAAATTAAAGGTTGAAATAAAAGAGGGAGCTGGTAAAGTAACCTATAAAGGTTATAAGGATGGAAAAGAGATATCTGGTGAAGTTAGCAAACAGAAAGTAGTAGAGGAAACTTTAGATCATTTTATTTCAGGAGATGTAGATGGAACTGGAACATTAGAACCTACAGAGAAAAAAAGCTTAAAATTTACTTTCGACCCTGCAGATACTGATAAGAGCATGAAAGTAAGATTTGAACTCAAAGCTATAAATGGAGGTGATCCAATAGAGAAAACTATAACTTGGACGTCAGATGAGAAACCTAAAGGCCCTTCAGACGATGACAAGGACTCAGAAAAAAAAGAAGAATTATTAAAGAAAATTGAAGAAAAAGAAGCTGAAAGAGTAAGAATTGTAGAAAGCATAGAACAGATAGAAGAAACTGTTAAGACTGATAAAATTAAAACATTAGGAGCGGAGCAAGTAAATATTCTTGTAGAAGATATTGCTAAGGCAAATACTTCAGTTGAAAAAATAATTACTGACTATAATAGTATGCTAGCAGATTTAGATACAGATCAAACTCTATCTGAAGAAATAAGCAAAGCTATAAGGACAAATCTAGAAGTAGCAAATAAGCTACTAGAGAGGATAAAACATTTAGCAGTGCAAGCAAATGCAAATATAGCCTCTAAGCGTCCTGAAGTGCTTATAGAGCAAATAGAAGGTAAACTGAGGTTGGTAAATACACATAGTCAATTAATGCATGAAGCATTAAAGCCCACAGAGGCAGATAAAAAACCAGACTTTAATGTAGCTAAGGCAGAGCTGGCAACAGTAAAAAAAGCACAAAAAGAGGCAGAGGCAATAGAAAGGCAATTAGATAAGTGGTCAGGAACAGATCTTGATATCCAAGAAAAAGTTAAGAAAGCTCTTGAAGAAGTTAAGGCTGCTTCAGTACTGACTGAAAAAGTAACAAATGAATATGCAGAAGCAGATAAAGAGGATGCTATAGCAGAGTTTGAAAAAGCTATTAAGGCTGCAACAGAAGCAGTAGAGCAGGCAAATACTCTATTAGAAAGTACAGACAAAGACCGCGTAGCTAAGGTTCTAGCAGCAATAGATTCAGCAGGGAATCATGCAGGATCTGCAAAAAAAGAGTTAGAGAAACGGTTGAACGATTATTTAACCGAGGAAGAACACAAAGTTCTTAAAGTTAGAGATAGACTAGCAGCTGTTAATGAAGCTATAGACCGAGCTAAAGCGGCTGATGAATCAGTTATAAAAGCAGAAGAAGACAGAAAAGCGGAAGAAGATAGAAAAGCAGAAGAAGACAGAAAAGCGGAAGAAGAT